>Ga0190270_10000148_pt1 | contig 31082 bp, 23 predicted proteins | sample Popmic320T_FD_133748 | JGI IMG/M metagenome (GOLD analysis project Ga0190270, IMG submission 133748) | Populus adjacent soil microbial communities from riparian zone of Weber River, Utah, USA - 320 T | ecosystem: Environmental > Terrestrial > Soil > Riparian zone | place: USA: Utah | collected...
CAAACGAAATGACGGATAACGCTTCGCCTGCGTCGTGATAAAGTTCAGGAAATCCCACTGGGGCATCAGGGCGATGAATTTGCATCGCGTCGGCAGATGCGAAAAGTCGGGACCGGCGATCTCCTCGTCGTCGAACCTGATGTTCACCCGGCGCATTTCCTGATGCGGCAGGCGCAAAAACTCATCGAGCATCCCCAGCTCATGCATCAACTCCAACGTGGAAGGATGGATGGTGTCGCCGCGAAAATCGCGGAGGAAGTCACCATGCTTTTCGAGCGCTATCACCCCAACTCCGGCGCGGGCCATCAACAGCCCGAGCATCATCCCGGCGGGGCCGCCGCCGACAATGCAACACGTGGTTCGGGTTTGTTCTGTATCATGCTCGGACTGACTCATAAACTACAGTCTGTAACGCGAGCTCATCGTACAGGGTTGTCGGGACGCCAGAACGGTTCCGCAGCCGCAATGAACTCAATCGGAACCTCTTTGATAAATTCCTTCAGCCATTCAGCGCAATACTTCATTCCCGCTTGTTCTGACACCACATGGCCCAGCACAATCAGCCCCTTCTTTTTACCCGACGCTATCGTGTCCTGCGCATACTCGACCAGCTCCCACTCGCGCGTCTCCCCTACCACCAGAACGTCAACGTCGGGCTGCGCAAAATACGGGATGCCCGGCGTCTGACTCACATAACCCCAACTCGTGATCACGCGCTTGACCGGCAGCTCCGGATCGCCCAACACACGCATCGTGCGAATCTTCAGCTTCGTCTCCATCTCCTTGGCGAAACGGGCGAGCGGCGTTCCCGGAAACGTAAACATCCGTGGGTTCTCCGGGTCGGCGTTCTTCTCCCAGCCTAATTCCCGGATCATGCCCGTGGCGATTCCGTCAGGACGACGCCCGTGCCAGTGATCGTGGAAATGGAATACGATCATGTTGTTTTTGTTGAGGAAATCGAGCTTGAACTGATAGGTGGGATCCTGCAGGAGTTCCTCGGTCCGGTCCTGGTGCGAGAAGAAGGTCGACTCGTGCGTGATAACCATATTCTTCCCGCTTGCGGCGGCGCGCCGAACCACATCGAGCGTCGCCATCATCGTCGTTGCGATCCCTTTCACGGGCGTCTCCGCGGCGCCGGCAATGATGTTGTCAACGGTCTGCGCGCGCCACGGAATGCCGACGTTGGCTTTTATGCGTTCAATCACATGCCCGGCGGTGAGCGTCTGCGCGGCTTGCGGGCGCGCGATCCTGGCCGCCGCCAGCCCCATTGAAGCGAGCAGGAAAGCGCGTCGTGATGTGGAGTGAGCAGTCATAGGTAAAACAGACTCTTTCTTGGTGGGTAGGTTTCAAACAGGAGAGACTTCCACGGACAAACACCCTTCAACGGCTTCGTAGATGTTGCTCAGCAACTCGTCAAACGTATCGCCCTGCGTGGCGCAGCCCGGAATCGCCGGGACTTCCGCCCAATAACCACCTTCTTCCGCTTCGTGAACTATGACTTTGAGTTTCATGAATTAGATTATACGTTTGCACAGGCCAATGAGGCGAGCGTCTCACTGAGCGCGTGGGCCGACTAGCCGGCGAAGTCCTTCACATTCACCATATCGTCTTTATCCGGCGATGATCTTTTTCGCTACGACTCCGGCCACGTCTGTCAGCCGGAAATCGCGCCCGCTGTACCGATAAGTCAACCGCTCGTGATCGAGTCCGAGCAGGTGAAGCACGGTCGCGTGGAAGTCGTGGATGTGCATTCGGTCTTCGACGGCGTGATAGCCGATGTCGTCGGTGGCGCCGTAAACGAATCCGGCTTTGAGTCCGCCGCCGGCCATCCAGATCGAATAGCCGTAGGGGTTGTGGTCACGCCCGTCGCCGCTCTCGCTGACCGGAGTGCGCCCGAATTCGCCGGCCCAGATGACCAGCGTGTCTTTCAACATGCCGCGTGCTTTCAGGTCTTTCAACAGCCCGGCGATCGGCTTGTCGACTTCGCGGGCGTTCTTAGTGTGGAGGTTGTAAAGGTCGCTGTGCTGATCCCATTTGTAGCTGTGCGTGCATTGGACGTAGCGCACGTCGCGTTCGACCAGGCGGCGGGCCAGGATACATTGCCAGGCGAAATCCTGCGTGATCGGATCGTCCAATCCGTAAAGCTTCTTAGTCGCTTCAGACTCTTTTTCGACTTGAAACGCTTCCGGCGCCTGAGACTGCATGCGAAACGCGAGTTCGAATGCCTGGATGCGCGCTTCGAGTTGCGCGTCCTGTTTGCGCAGAGCTTTGTGGCGGTTGTTGACATTCCTAAGCATCTCCAACTCGTAGCGCTGCTCGTCGGGCGAGAGGTTTTTGCCGAGAAGGTATTCGATCGGCTCGTTTTTGATGTCGTCCACTTTGAGGCCGGAATTCCCGATGGCCGTTCCCTGGTAGACGCCTTGCAGGAAGGCCGACGACCAGTTCTTAGCGCCGCCGTGCGAGAGCGCCGGCTTAATGGTGATGAAGCCAGGCAGGTTATGATTCTCGGTCCCCAGCCCGTATACCACCCACGACCCCATGCTCGGTCGAATGAAAGTCGAAGTTCCTGTAAAAGTCTGCAACAACGCCGCGCCGTGATCCACGCCTTCGCCGACCATCGAGCGGATGACGCAGAGGTCGTCGACGCATTCGCGCACGTGCGGGAAGAGGTCGCTGACCGGGATGCCGCTCTTGCCGCCGGGTTTGAACTCCCACAACGGCTTCATCAACGGGCCGACAGGGCCGTCGGCGAACGCGAGCGGGCGTTTGATGGGCAGCGGCTTGCCATGATCGCGGGCCAAACGCTCTTTCGGATCGAAGGTGTCAATCGAAGACGGGCCGCCGTGCATGAACAGGAAAATCACGCGCTTGGCCTTCGGTTCGAAATGCGGCGGGCGTGGGGCGAGCGGATTATCCTGCGCCGCGGCCAGCGCCTCGAATTCATCGGCCAGCAGCGCCGACAGGCTCAAATAGCCGAAGCCGCATCCGGCGGCTCGCAACCACGAGCGGCGTGAGATTGGTTTTTCAGTTCTTTGATAAAGAGAAGCGATAGAGTCCATAGTATCCCTGCAGTTAGCCCCGTTCGTAGTCCCGCCTTTAGGCGGAAGCAACCTGGTTATCGAGCCTTTCCGCCTAAAGGCGGGACTACGAACTTAATCAACATAAACAAAATCGTTCGACGACATCAGAACGCGGCATAAGCTCTGCCACGCCTTCTGGTCGGCCTTTTCGCCCGCGAACTTCTGTCTGAAGCCGGCGACGTAGTTCAGCGCCTGATCGATTTCGCTCTTGTCCGGGCGCCGATTGAGAACGCGCGCGTACGCGGTTTCGATCCGCGCGGCGTCGCTCATCTCCGTTCCGCCGAGCAGAGATTTCGCGACGTTTTGCGCGCGTTCGTTCAGGAAATCGCTGTTGAGCCAGAAGAGCGCCTGGGTGGCGACGTTGGTTAATTGGCGCTTGCCCGAGGCCGTGGTCGCGTCCCCGAAATCGAAGAGGTTGAGCAGCGTCGGCAGGTTCGCGCGGCGCAGCGGCAGGTAGACCGTGCGGCGCTTCAGCTTTTCGGGATTGAGGCTCAGCCTCCCCTGATTGTTCTCGCCGTCTGTGCCGCGGCCGGTCTGCAGCGTGCCGCCCATCGCCAGGTCGAGCGTTCCGTCAATCGCCAGTAAGCCGTCGCGCGTTTCCTCGACCGAAAGGCGTCGGCGGCTGAAGCGCGTCAGCAGGCGGTTGTCCGGGTCGGCATCTTCGGCGACGTTCGGGTTGACCGACGACATCCGGTAAGCGCCCGACAACATGATCATCCGATGCATCGCCTTGATCGACCATCCGTTCTTGACGAACTGCGCGGCCAGATAATCGAGCAGTCCGGGATGCGTGGGGCGTTCGCCTGTTTTGCCGAAATTGTCGGGAGTGCGGACCAGCCCTTCGCCGAAATGCCATTGCCAGATGCGGTTGACCATCACGCGCGCGGTCAGCGGATGGCCGGGCTGCGTAAGCCATTCGGCGAGTTGCAATCGCCCGCTGCCCGCAAATGACGATTTTGTGTCGTAACGCGCGAGAATCGCCGGGAAGCCTTTCGGCGCGGCCTCGCCGGGGTTGTTGTAATCGCCCCGGACGAATACTTTTTGCTCGACCGTGTCGCCGTCCTCGATTGCGCAGGCCATTTCGGGTTCCTCGGGCGCGGACTTCTTCAGTTCATCTTGCTCTTTGCGGAGCGCGGTGAGCTTCGACCATTGTTCTGACGAGAATCGTTTCTGGTCTTTACCGCCAGGAACAAACGGCCCGCCCTCGAAATATACGTCATTGAAGAAGCGGTCGTCGCCAGCCTCGAATTTCGGCTTTTCGGGAATAGGTTTGTTCTCTGCCAGGGCCTTTCGATATTCGGCGCGCCATTTGCCGATCTTTTCATCCCATTCGGCGAAGCGTTTTTGGAATCGCTCCTGATAGCCTCGGGCGACCTCGGCGAGTTTATCGCGCGTGGCGTTGTTCCATTCGTTCAGATATCCACGCACGTCGTCGCCCGGTTTCAGGAACGTGACCCAACGTTTGAGCGCCTCTTCGTTCAAATCGGTCTGTCGAGCAACGACGGCCAACGGCGCGCCGTCTTGCCCTTCGCCCTTATAGACCTTGCGCGCGGCGACGAAATAATCAGCCAGACGGGTCGAACTCTCTTTGACTTCGCTCTCCTTCACTTCGTCCACAACAACTTCGATCGCGATTCTAAGACGGCGCTCTTTGGCCTGATGCTCACGTCTCGCTACTTTGTAGCGCTCGAACTCTTCTTTGGGCACGAGCGGTTTTTCGAGCACGACCGAAACGTGCGATTCGGGGTTGGTGAAGCTGCGCGTCGAGGCGAACATCCCGATCATGGCGTAATAGTCCTTCGTCAGGATCGGGTCGAATTTATGGTCGTGACATCGCGCGCAGGAGACGGTCAAACCGAGGAAAGCTTTTGTCGTGACGTCGACTTGCTCGTCGTAGACGTCGTAAAGCATCTTCTTCTTGTCCTGCTGCGCTATGGCCTTCGGGCCGAGGGCGAGAAAGCCCGTCGCGATTATTCCGCGCCGGTTGACCTCGCCGCCGCCTTTCGCCGGAAGCAAATCGCCCGCCACCTGTTCGCGTATGAATTGATCGTAGGGCAGGTCGTTGTTAAAAGATTCGATGACGTAATCACGGTACTTCCACGCGTGCGGATAGCGGTGGTCTTCGTCATTGCCGGTCGAATCGGCGTAGCGCGCCACGTCCAGCCAATGGCGCCCCCAGCGTTCGCCGTACCTGGGGCTGGCGAGCAGGCGCTCGACGACTTTTTTGAACGCCTCGGGCGAACTGTCGGCGAGGAAATCGCGCATCTCGTTTTCGGTCGGCGGCAGCCCGGTTAAATCGAGCGTGGCGCGCCGGAGCAGCGTCAACTTGTCGGCGGGCGGAGCGGGTTTGAGATTCTTCTCCTCCAGCTTTCGCAGGATGAAGCGGTCGATAGGCGATTGCGCCCATGCCTCGTCCGCTGATTGCGATGGCGCCTGCGGCGGCGCGATTTCCTTCATCGGCTGATACGCCCAGAAGCCCTTCTCTTCTTCGGTGAACGATCTGGCGTTCGGGCTTTTCGGCGAGCTTTCCGAAGCCACGGTTGGAGCGCCGCCGGGCCATGGCGCGCCCATCTTCACCCACTCGGTCAGGGCGGCGATCTCGTGATCTTTCAATTTGCCGGACGGCGGCATCTTCATCTCGCCGTCATAGCCGATGACCTTGAGCAGGCGGCTCTCATCCGGCTTCTCTTTGTTGATGACGGGGCCGCTGTCGCCGCCGCGTTGAAACGCCTCGGCCGTCGTCAGGTCCAATCCGGCGATCTTTGACTTGGCGTTGTGGCAACGCTGGCAGTTCGCGACAAAGATCGGGCGTACCTTCTTCTCAAAAAATTCCTCCTGCGCGGACTCGGAGGTCGTCCACACAGGCCGGGAAAACCCCTCCCGCGCGGCGGACTGAACTGGAACCGGCGACACGGCATGATCAATCCTTCCCCATACGGCCCGCGCTTGCGAGGCGGCCAGGCCTGAGAGCAACGCGAATACTAGCGCGATTTTCATCAGTGCTCTCGCGCTACTCGTGTCTGATATTGATATTCTTCTCATATCGAGTTCATTCACCGGCAAAAATTATTTTCTAGTATGACGCCGTCATTGACGTGGATGAGAGTCGCATCATCATCTCTGTTACCGATAACTTATGTCAATGGTATGCAAGTTGCAAGTTGCAATGTTCAGAAGATAAACCGGAACATATGTGTCCGGTACAGTACCGCGCGCGCAGCTCGCTTACTTGCACGGCGCTACGAAAGGAAGGTAGAAGATGGCTACAAACTATTCGACAGCCGCGGCGGTTGAGCCGCAGGCGATGACCGCGCTCTTCAAGAACAGGGAGGACGCCGATTCCGCATATGGATGGCTGCTGAAGAATGGGTATAACAGCAGCGACGTCCACCTCCTGATGTCTGAGGAGACGAGACAAAAACACCATTACGCGGAGGCGGCTGAGCCGGAGACGACGGATGAAGAGACGGTTCTCGGACTCGAGGCCGGCGTCGTCGTTGGAGGCGGGCTCGGGGCGGCGCTGGGAATTGTCGCGGGGATCGGCGCAGCGGTGATCATACCGGGATTGGGGCTGGCGGTGGCCGGTCCGTTGGCGGCGTCATTGGCCGGCGCGGGCGGGCTGGTCGGCGGAGCGCTCGGCGCGCTTTACGGATCGAGCATTCCGGAAGAGGAGGCTCATAAACTCGAGCAAAAGATCAGAGAAGGCAGCATCCTGATCAGCGTGCGTGCGCACAGCGACGAAGAGGCCGAGTTGATCGAAAGCGCATGGCGCGAGCGCGGAGGAGAGATGGTTCGTTATTGAGCTAAGGGTTGGGCGTCGATACGGTACGGGGAGCGTGAGCGACTTGAGTATCGATCATGAGGCCTCATGATCGATACTCAAGTCGCTCACGCTCCCCGTACCGTTTGTTCGAGCAAATAATAACTCCGGCCCCCTTCCACCAGCAGGTCAGTCGCCTCGTAACCTTTGGCGAAAGCCTCTTCAAACAACGCGCGAGTATGCAGCCGCCACTCGAGCGCCAAATTTCCGTCTGCGGTTTTGAGGCTTTGAAAATCGGAGGGTATTTGAATGAGTAAGCGTTCCTCTTCAGCCACTTTCGTTGTTGATGGGCGAAGCGGCTCGCCCGCGACCGGCGGGTTGACCAGCGGAACCCCCTCGGCCATCAGCGCAGAAGCGGATGAATGGGCGCCTTCGCCGCGCAATCTGGCCTCGACGCGCGGGCTTGAGATGCGCCAGTCGACCTGGAAGCGGTCGCTCGGCAGTCCGGCGTTCAACTTATCGCGCATCGCCCCGTAGAGGTTTCGCAGGTAGAGGCCGCAGGTCGCGCCGAGCTTGTGGAAGTTGAATCTGGCGTTGCGGCTCTCCAACGGATCGAAAGTCCACGTGATCAGATCGATTCCCTGGGCCAGGACGATTTCACGCTGCTTCAGTTTCAGCGCGTAACCGACGCCGCGGTCGCGGTAGCCGGGCAGCGCGCCCGCGATGTGCGAGCAATGCTTAACGCGCCCGCCCGCAGTCAGGCCGACGAAGCCGAAGACGAAGCCGACCATCCGCTCTTCGCCTTCGACAGAGTCGAACGCGCCGAGCATCACACCGCCGTTCTTGTGCGCCGTCATCAACGTCTCGAATCCGATGATCTCGATGTCCTGCGCGCCCCAGATTTCGCGCTGGAGTCGTTCTACGGCATGGTATTCATCTTCTGTTTTGACCTGTCGAATCTCTATGGCCATTTGAGTGTTTCCCAAAGAGAGAATACCGCAGCGGGCGAAAATAACGGAAGAGACGGAGGGAGGGGGCGCCAGGGCGAAGGAATGACACTCGGAGGCAGACTCTGTTTGTCGACGCGGTCCCCCCGTCGCCCTGTCACCCCGTCGCCCCGTCGCCCCCTCCCTCCGTCTCAAGGCGGTTGACCAGGACTTTGTCGATGCGGTGGCGATCCATGTCAACCACCTCGACTCGCAGACCGTCCCAGACGAAGTAATCTGAGGCCGAGGGCAATCGTCCGAGGTAAGTCATGATAAATCCGGCCAACGTGTGGTAACCGCCTTCTTCTTCCCTGGGCAGCCTCTTGATCGAAAACAACTCCTTGAAGTCCGAGATCGGCATTCTGCCGTCCAGTAGCCACGACCCGTCTTCACGCTGGACAGCGAAGCCCTCGACCCTTCTGGAAAGGGCCGGCATTTCGCCGACCATCGTCTCCACCACGTCATTCATCGTCACCAGCCCCTCCAATGCGCCGTGTTCATCAATGACCATGGCGATGTGCGTCGCCGATTGCTTGAACAGCTCCAGCAACTGCAGGGCGGTTCTGGTCTCGGGCACGTAGAGCGGGGGGCGCATCTCGGCGCGTAAATCGAGCGGTTTGCCGGCGACGACTCTCGCCAGCAGGTCTCTGGTCTTGACCACGCCGAGGATGTTGTCGAGCGACCCCTCGCAGACTGGCATTCGCGAATAAGGGCTGCTGATGATCCGCTCGCGAATTTCTTCCAGAGGCGCTTCGACGTCGAGCCAGACGATGTCGAGGCGCGGCGTCATCAATTGCGGGATCTTCAGATCGGCCAGGCGAAAAATATTGTCCACCAACTCGTGCTCGGCTGCTTCAAACACGCCGGCCTCCGCCCCCACGTCAATCAGTATCTTGACCTCCTCTTCGGTGATAGGCGGCTCTTCCGTCGGCCTGGCTCCCAATAATCGCAATAGAAAAGACGATGAGGCGCTGAGCGCGTGGACGGCGGGGGAGGCCAGGCGGGACAGAAACCGCATTGGCTTGGCGATCCGCGAGGCGATCCGTTCGGGATAGTTCAACGCCAGACGTTTCGGAACCAGTTCACCCACGACCAGCGATAGGTAAGTGATCGTCACCACCACGACGGTGAAGCTGACGGCTTCGCTGTATGGCGCGAGCGCGGGAATCCGGTTGAGGCGCTCCGCCAGGTTTCTCGAGATGGTCGCGCCGCCGAACGCTCCGGCCAAAATGCCGATCAGTGTAATGCCGATCTGAACCGTCGAAAGAAAGCGCTCCGGCGCGTTGGCCAATTCGAGCGCGACCCGCGCCCCGTCGTCTTTTTCAGCGCGCCGCTGCAACCGCGCTTTGCGCGACGAGAGGAGCGCGATCTCCGACATCGCAAAGAGGCCGTTCGCTATCAGCAGCAGGAGAATGAATAGAATCTCGGTCACTACATTGTCCACTGGCGGAGCCTGCGGTCGCCTCGCTTACTCCGGCGCAGCGCGCCGATGAATCAATCGCTATCATTTGAGGGGCCTTCATGACGCGCTGCGGCGAACTGAAACAATGAAGGCGCGCCACGTTGTGACGACTTTAGTCGTGACTGCGTGGCCATTATCTGAGGACTTGTCCGACCGAGCGTGCGATCAACACTGGTTTGCCGATGAACCTGGATTTCAGGTTCGCGGGCAGTTCCCAACCGATCTCCCGCTCGACGTCCTTGACTACCATACGCTGCACGACGCCGGTCACACGCGCTTTGCCTTCTTTCCACTGAGCGCCAACTTCGGGAAAGCCGCCGACTTTGGGAACCAGCGTCAGCAGATCCTTGCGAGCGCCTTTGGTGGGAGGCGGACCCTCTGAGTTCAATGTGAACGCGCGCGGGCCGTAGACGTTATCGACTTCGGCGACTACCGTCACGGTTTTACCTATGAAGGCGTTCGGGGCGTCGGTGATTTCCTCCACTCTGTTGGTGGCGCCGGCGGTTAGCCACTCCGGAGCGGATGGCGACGGGTGGGGTATAGGGGACGGGGCCGTCGGCGACGGCTCCACTGTGGCGTCTCGATCCGTTGCGCCGCAACCGGCGCCGAACGAAACCAGAACGATGAGCGCCATGAAAAAAATCGGCGCGCGCTTCCTCATCTCTCACCTTCACGCAAGAAATCCGGTGTAATTGTTCGGAACTCCGCCCTCAGACGGTCCGGCTTGACTCCCGGTCTACCTCCTGAAGGCGGGATTGCGGAACTTCTTCATTTTCGCTCCAGCGGGTAACCGGCCTGCCGCCACGCGTCGAATCCGCCGTAGAGCGGGTAAACGTTGCGATAACCTTGTTGGGTCAATCCTTGCGCCACACTGGCGCTTGACGCCTCATGCGGTCAGGTGCAGTAAGTGACTATCCAACGTTCTCCCGGACCGCTCTTCGGAATTTCGTTTAAATGCCGTTCGACTTCGCCGGCGGGGATGCGAATCGCGCCCGGCAGCTTTTCGTTCGACTGGCCCCAAGCCTCCGGGTTGCGGGTGTCGACAAAAACCACGGCCTCGCCGCGATCCATCCATCTCATCACCTCTTCGGCGGTTACTCTGTCTACCGCTTCTTGTTTAGTCGCATTAGCCATAATCTACTCCTTGTGAATAGGACTCATAGGACTTATGGAACTTATAGGACTTACGAGATTCATAATCCTATGAAGTCCCATAAGTCCTATTCACGATGTACCGGGCGATTTAATCGCCCGCGCGCGGTTCAAAACGACCCGGCTCGCCCATACGCGGCGTATAAACGTCGCTGTGCTGAATGCCTTCGGAGCGTTGTTTGATTCTGTCTGCAAAGTCCACGCCCTTGTTGTACCAGGATCGCGTGATCTGTGCGGCGACCTCGCGCCCACCCAGACCGAATGCCAGTCCGAGCGCCAGCGCCAGGCTTCCGATCAATCCGATCAGCAGTGTGTTGACGACCGTCTGCGCGACGTCGATCTGATTGAAGGCCGCTACAATCGCGAAGCCGATGATCGCGTATTGCGCCACCTTGGCGAATAATCCGGCGCTGCCGACCTCCATCTCGGCGAGCGAACCGCGCACCAGTCCCGCCACGAATCTCGCGATCAGCGAGCCGATGACGATGATGCCCAGCGCCACGATCAGCTTCGGGATGAAAAGTATCACGGTGTTGATAATCGCAGTGATCTGCGCCATCCCGAGCAGCGACGCGGCGGCCTGAATGAAGATCAGGAAGATCGACCATTTGATCAACGCCGCAATGATCTCCGACATTGTCCACCGCGTGCCCGATTGTTCGATGAAGCGCCCGATCCCGGACCGCTCGACCGCCCGTTCCAGTCCGATCGCGTTCAGCCCGCGCGCGATTAAACGCGCCAGAAAACCGGCGATGAACCAGCCGACAACGAGCACGATGAGCGCCACGAGCAACGCAGGCAGAAACCCCATGAACGTGTTGAGCGCTTGCGTGAACGAATACCACGTGGCCTCACCCATATTTCTTAGTTGATTCATAAATCCTCCCAAGAGGGTTATAGCTCCTTCAGCGGATTTCTCTTTCAGAATGGGTTGAGGCAACCGGAATGCCTTATGCGCGTGTTGACATCGTGATTAAAGCTTTGAGGAACCCGTCCGGGCGGCTGCGCGTCACTTTCATCGCCCGGTCGATCTGGTCGAGGCTGAAGACATGCGTGTAAAGCGGCGACGGGTCGAGCCACCCATGCGCGACGGCGTCCACGGCTTCGCGCATGCCCGCGACGTAAACGCGCGGGTCACGTTCGTGAGCGTTGATGACCTCTATCCCGCGCCAGTTCCACAATTGCAGGTTGACCTGGCGAGGCCCGCCCTGGTGATAGCCGGCGATGACGAGACGCCCTCGCTCGCGCGTCAACTCGGCGGCCAGGTCGAGTGGCTGCTGTTCGCCGGTGGCTTCGATTACCAGATCGCAGCATCTGCCCTGAGTCAGTTCGACCACCTTTTCGATGACGCGCCTGTGATCATCCAACGCAATCGTCTCGGCAGCCCCCATCATTCGCGCGGCTTCCAGCGCGAACGCCCGGCGCGAAATCGCGATCACGCGCGCGCCGGCGCGCGCGGCTAACTGCGTCAGCAGCGCTCCCAGAAAGCCGGCCCCGACTATCGCCACATTCTTCACAGGCGTCGCCAGTGCGCGCCGGAAGACGTTCATCGCGCTGGCCAATGCTTCGCCGGGAAATGGCTTCCCCAGTAACGAACGGGGAAGGGGCGCGACCTCGTCGGCCCTGGCCAGATCGTATTCCGCGAACGCGTGGTAAGAGAGCATCGTGACTCGGTCACCGGGCGAAAGGTTTTTGACCTCGCTCCCGATGGCGTCTATGCGGCCCCAGGCTTCGCGTCCAGGGGCCCCGGCGTCACGTGGGTAATTGAACCAGTTTCTCCCCTCCCAGAGCGGGAGGTTCGACAAACTGACGCCGCAGCCCTCGATCTTCACCCGGACCTCGTGAGCGGACGGCTCAGGAATCGCCGCCTCGACGATCTCCGTTTTTTGCGCCCCCGCGATGACGACGGCGCGCATTTTCGCCACGACTGATCTTGTCGCTACAACTGTAGACGTATGAGCCATTATATTTGCTGTGAGATAGATTGATTACTGGCGGCGTGGCGCATCAATTTGTAAAGCCGCGCCGAGGTCGGTGGGGAAACGGGGAAGATGAAGATATGGTTAGAGGTGAGAGAGAAAGTCGTTTCAACCGTCGCCTAGCACGTCTATGACGACGTGTTCACATCCCATGCCGGCCGAAACGCCTTTACGCCCCTCACCTCTTTCCTCACCCTCAAACGAGCAGGCGCATCATATGCGCCTGCTCAGGTCTTGTCGGTACGACTGCGAACAGAGAGACTTGGTTGACGAAGAAAATTGAGGATCTCTCGATTGCGGATTGCGGATTGCGGATTGCGGATTCATAGTAAGTGAACTGACTTGTGCGAGAGGCGCCGCAGTACGGCAAGATTCTCGGACTCAATGAATCCGCAATCCTCGTTACTCTGGGATTCGCGTATCCCTACGTGTGAGTGGTGGTAGGTATTCAGGCTGAGTAGAGATGTCGTAGAGCTAATTGTCACGTAGGGATGCGCGAATCCCCAGAGCGATGTCTACAAACAAAAAGACTGTCCGGATTAGCCGCCTCCCCCAAGGCTAAAACAATCCGGACAGTCCAAAACCCCGACACGTTGCGAGGTCTGCTCCCCAACAAACCTCGGCAGATGTCCCTGCTTCATCGTCGTGCGGGATGAGAATTCAGTAACTTCTCACACCATTGAAGTTTGCAATCGGCGCGCCAAAGACTCAGGCTTCCCGTAATATTCTCATTAGCCTAATGAAGCCCTTGTTTTAATTAACTTTACGCTGGATTAAAGCCGATGCCGCAAGCGTCCTTGAAATGATCGATAGATCGCGCTTCGAACAGAAGGAGACAGAGTGCTTGTATCAATGAATTACAAGGTGTATGCCATGCGATACACTGAGCCGAGATGTTCCAACTGTCCTGTATGTTCCGTCGGTTTTGCGTTCAGAGGCTGAACACAGTGACGATGTGAGGTGTGAGCGCGACGAACTTATCGTGCGCATATTCGAGTATGAAGCCGAAGACGAACCAGATAGGAAGATAATCCCAGCTTATCAATCCCCTCAGGTGATGACGGCAGGTCGTGTAATCCCAGGGGCAGACACCCACACTTCGCCTCAATGTCCATCCGGCGGCGTATTCGATTAACCAGATGCATGCGACGTAGATGATTCCACGCGCCACCCACGGCAGATGGCGCACCGCGTCGTGCAATGGCTCGAAGAGGAAAACGGCCATGCCATAGAGCGGAAAGCTCCACAGATATGACTGACCCTTCAACCGCCAGTCCCGTTTCCCTCTCAGCCATGATTCTTCAATCGCCGACCAGAAGACCTCCACACACCATCCCAAAAATCCGTAAAGTATAAACCGCGTCAACATCACACCACGCTTCTATCGCTCGATTTCCTAATTGTCGGCGCCTTTTCGTACCATGTCTTAAAGATATAATCTTGTTTGATCGGCGCGCCGATTGCACAAGTACATGAATAGGATTTATAGGGCTTATGGGACTTATGGGACTTACAAGACCTGTAAGTCCTATAAGTTCTATTCCGGAGAATTGGAAAAAATGTCTGCGCGAATCCCAGTGGCGACTTACCGCCTGCAATTCAACCATCTGTTCACCCTGAAACAGGCCTCGGCGATCCTGGACTATTTGCGCGGTCTGGGGGTCAGCGATTGTTACGCCTCGCCTCTGTTTATGGCCCGGCCGGGTAGTTTTCATGGTTATGACGTGATCGACCCCACGAAACTCAACCCCGACCTGGGAACGCGCGAGGATTTCAATGAATTCTCGGCGAAATTGAAAACGCTGGGAATGGGATTGATGATAGACGTCGTTCCGAATCACATGTGCATCGCCGGCTCAGGCAACCAGCGGTGGAACGACGTTCTCGAAAACGGCCCGAGTTCGCATTATGCCTCTTTCTTCGACATCGACTGGAGCCCGCCGAAAGAGAATCTTGCGAACAAGACGCTGCTGCCCATACTCGGCGACCAATACGGCCGAGTGCTCGAAAACCAGGAGATCCAACTCGTCTATCAGCGGGGCGCGTTCTTCGTGAACTATTACGAAACCCGGCTGCCGATCGCGTCGCGGACTTCGATTTCCATACTCAACGCCGCGCTCGACGATCTGAAAACCAAGCTCGACGAAGACAACCCTCACCGGCTCGAACTCGAAAGCATCATCACCGCCCTGTCCTATTTGCCGCCGCGCACAGAGACAGACCCCGAAAAAGTGCGCGAGCGGTTGCGCGAAAAAGAGATCGCCAAACGCCGGTTGTCCGCGCTCGTCGCCGAGAGCCGCGAGGTGAGCGCCGCGCTTAAAAAAATCGTCAAGGAATTCAACGGCGTCCGAGGCGACGCGCGCAGCTTCGACCGCCTGGAAGAGTTGCTGGCCGAACAGGCTTACCTGTTGTGTTTCTGGCGCGTGGCGGCGGACGAGATCAACTACCGCCGCTTCTTCGACATCAACGAATTGGCCGCCATCCGCGTCGAGGAGCCTGAAGTGTTCTCTTCGGTCCACGAATTGGTTTTCCGCCTGGTAAAAGAGGGCCACGTCACTGGGCTGCGCATCGACCACATCGACGGACTACACGACCCCGAACAGTATCTACGCCACCTGCAGGACGGATGTCGTAAAGCGCTACGACGTTCGGTCTCCGCCGCGCCTGATAGCGGATTGCGGATTGCGGATTGCGGATTGAAGGAGATTTCAATCGCAGCTTCGCAATCTGCGATTCCAGGCGGCGGATTCGAAGTCAAAGGTCCGCAAACCACAATCCACAATCCGCAATCGGAGAATCCGCAATCCGTGATCGAACGCCCATTTTATGTAGCGGTCGAAAAGATCCTGGGGCCCGACGAGCGGCTACACGAAAGTTGGGCGGCGCACGGGACGACCGGGTACGATTTTCTGAACCTGCTCAACGGCCTCTTCGTCGACGCGCAGAACGCCGAGGCCTTCGGCAAACTCTACCGGCGGCTGGCCGGCGTCAAGAGCGACTTCGCCGACATTGCATATGAGAGCAAAAAACTGATTTTGGAGACGGCGATGTCGAGCGAGTTGCACGTGTTGGCGCGGAGGCTCGACCGAATTTCGGAACAGGGCCGATATACGCGCGACTTCACGCTCAACAGCCTGCAACATGCGCTGGCCGAGGTGATCGCCTGCTTCCCGGTCTACCGCAGCTACATCCGGACGATAGCCGACGAGGTCGGCGAGGAGGACCGCCGCTACATCTCAAGGGCCATCCGCAACGCCAAGCGCCGCAACCCGACGGTCAGCGCGTCGATCTTCGACTTTATCGAATCGCTCCTGCTGCTCCGCGATTCCGAAGAGTTTGAAAGGTCCGAGATAATCGATGACGACGGGCGGCGCGAAAGGCGCGAGTTCGTCATGCGATTCCAGCAATTGACCGGGCCGGTGGCGGCAAAGGGCATTGAGGATACGGCCTTTTACCGCTTCTACCCGCTGGCCTCGCTGTGTGAGGTCGGCGGCGAGCCTTCGCGCTTCGGCGTCTCGCAATCGACCTTCCACCGGCGCAACCGCGAACGACTGGCGCACTGGCCGCATGCCATGCTCGCCAGTTCGACCCACGACGCCAAGCGCAGCGAGGACGCCCGCGCGCGCATCAACGCGATCTCGGAAATTCCCGCCCGCTGGTACCGCGCCGTGCGCCGGTGGCGGAACATGAACCGCGATCTGAAGACCGCGATCGAAGACATGGCGGCGCCGGACGCGAACGAGGAGTACCTGCTTTACCAGACGCTCCTCGGCGCATGGCCGCTCGACGCCGCGGGAGAGCCGCCGCAATCGTTCGTCCAGAGAATTCAGGAGTACATGGTCAAAGCGCTCAGAGAGGCCAAGATTCATTCGAGCTGGCTCAATCCGGACGAAGAATACGAACAGGCCGCCCGCGATTTCATCTCGAAGATTCTGGCGCCCGACGGCTCGTTCACAAAAGATTTCGTCGAATTCCAGGCCCCGATCGCGCGCGCCGGGATGTTCAATTCGCTCTCGCAAACGCTGCTGAAGATCGCTGCCCCCGGCGTCCCCGATTTTTACCAGGGAACTGAAATCTGGGATTTCAGCCTTGTAGACCCCGACAACCGCCGGCCCGTCGATTACGAACATCGCAAACGCCTGCTCGATTCACTGCTAGACAAAGAGGCTGGCGCCAGGACGTCTGTGGCCGACGATTTGCTGCGCTCAGCCACGGACGGGCGGATCAAGATGTTTGTTACGACTAGCGCGCTCAACTACCGCCAAAACAACCGCGATCTTTTCGAGCGGGGCGAATATCTGCCGCTGCAACCGGCGGGGGAGCGCGAACGCCACGTCCTCAGCTTCGCGCGCAGAGTCGGCGACAAGACGGCGATAGTGATCGCCACGCGTTTTTTCCTGAGATTGACGACGGGGACACCGATCGGGCGCGAGGCCTGGGGCGACACTTCGATACTGATGAACGATGAGATTGCCGGCTGTTATCGCGACGTTTTCACGGGCAGGAGCGTCTATACGCGGAAGCGTCCGGACGGCGATGAGGCCGGCAATGAACTGCTGGTGGCCGAAGCGCTTGAGCGTCTGCCGGTGGCGCTGCTTGAGCGTGTTTAGATATTTGGAATGGCGACCGCCTTTCTACTTTGTGAACGCTATGAGTGCTGAAAATTCGATCCATTCTGACCCTCTCTGGTATAAGGACGCGGTCTTTTACGAAATCTACGTCCGGGGCTATTACGATTCGAACGCCGACGGGATCGGGGATTTTCGCGGGCTGACCGAAAAGCTCGATTACCTGAAGTGGCTGGGAGTCGACTGCCTATGGCTATTGCCGATGTACGCCTCGCCGTTGCGCGACGGCGGCTACGACATCGCGGATTATTATTCGATACTGCCGGAATACGGCGCGCTCGAGGATTTCAAGAACTTCCTCGACGCGGCGCATGCGCGCGGCATACGGGTGATCACCGACCTGGTGCTCAACCACACTTCCGACGAGCACCCGTGGTTCCGCGAATCGCGCAGTTCGGTCAATTCGCCTAAGCGCGACTGGTATGTCTGGAGCGAGACGGATTTTAAGTACACCGGCGCGAGGATAATTTTTCTCGACACCGAGCGGTCGAACTGGGCCTGGGACGAGCAGTCGGGCCAATTTTACTGGCACCGTTTCTTCAGCCATCAGCCCGACCTCAACTACGACAACCCCGAGGTTCAACAGGCCGTCCTCGACGTCATCTCATTCTGGCTCGACATGGGAGTCGACGGTTTCAGGCTCGACGCCGTCCCCTATCTTTACGAGCGCGAAGGCACGAATTGCGAAAACCTGCCCGAGACGCATGACTTCATCAAGCGGCTGCGAAGATTCGTCGACGAGCGATATCCCGGCCGTGTGCTGCTGGCGGAGGCCAACCAGTGGCCCGAAGACGTGGTGGCCTATTTCGGCCAGGGCGACGAATGCCACATGTGCTATCACTTCCCGATCATGCCCAGGCTCTTTATGGCGCTGCGTCAGGAAGACCGCCTCCCGATAGTCGAGATTCTGAACCGCACTCCGGCCATCCCCGAAATCGCCCAGTGGGGGATGTTCCTGCGCAATCACGACGAGTTGACGCTGGAGATGGTGACCGATGAAGAGAGGGATTACCTTTACGCCGAGTACGCGAACGACCGTCGAATGCGAATCAACCTGGGCATCCGCCGCCGGTTGGCGCCCCTGATGGACAACGGCCGCCGCCGTATAGAACTGCTCAACGCGCTGCTCTTCAGTCTGCCGGGCAGCCCGTTCCTGTATTACGGCGACGAAATAGGCATGGGCGACAACATTTATCTGGGCGACCGCGACGGCGTGCGGACGCCAATGCAATGGTCGGTGGACCGCAACGCCGGGTTTTCAAAAGCTGATTTCGCGCAGTTGTATTTCCCGCTGAACATGGACCCCGTTTACGGCTATCAATCGGTCAACGTCGAGGCGCAGCATCGCCACTCGACCTCGCTGCTGCACTGGATGCGCCAGATGATAATGATGCGGAAAAAGCATCATGTCTTCGGCCGCGGGTCGCTCGAATTCCTGCACCCGGAGAACAGGAAGGTTCTGGCGTTCACCCGGAGTTACGAGGACGAGACGGTGCTCTGCATCTACAACCTCTCCCGGTCGTCGCAGCCTGTCTTGCTGGATCTGAGCCCCTATGAGGGGATGACGCCGGTGGATTTGCAATACCAGGAGCCGTTCCCGCGCATCGAGGCGCGACCCTATCAACTCGCGCTCAACGAGTACGGCTTCTACTGGCTCTTGCTAAAGTGGGGAATCGGGAATGGGAAGTAGGGAATTGGGAATGATGATCAAGACCCTACTCCCCACTCCCGATTCCCCACTCCCCATTCTCCATTCCGCCGCATTCGCAGCCGGCGGCGCAATTCATCCTTCTCATGTTTGACCGGCAGGCGGTAGCGCGTTCCCAGGTTGGTGTTCTGCGGCCTGGGCCTGGCCACGCCGTCGGCGATCAATCTCACCGCGTTGACCATCAGCCGCACGCAATGATCCATCATCCGCGAGCGATAGTTGGCGATGAACGCCTCGTAATTGAGGCCGTATGAGTAGTCGTAGATGAGCGGCAAGGTCTCCTGGGCGATTATCTCGCCTGTGTCGACCTTCGACTCGACGAAATGCACCGTAACGCCGATCTCGCGCTCGCTGTTGTACAGCTCCCAGAATACCGGAGGCCCGCCGCGGTAATACGGCGCCAGCCCCTGATGTATATTGATCGAGCCGAGGCGCGGAATCCTGAAGACGCATTCTTTCAGGATGTTCGTTCCCCAGACGACGCCCAGGTCGGCCTCCGCAGCGCGCATCAACCCCATCGCTTCTTCGGTGTGATAGTTCGACAGGAAATTTACTGACACGCCGAGGTCTTCGGCGAATCGGCCCAACGACAGTTGGTTCTGGCGGATCTGATCCGTCGCGCTCCGTCCCGAACCGCCGCGCCCGGCGAGCGCGCGCAGCCCCTTCAGCGCCGTCGCGACGTAACCTTCGTAGAGTATCGAGCGGCGCAATTTATCGCGCAATCCGTAGACCCGGCGGTTCACTTCGGTCTCGACAAAGACGCCGGCGACCTCTACGTTGTCGAGTTTCAATAAATTTCCCAGCAAAGTCTCGGCCTCGCCATGCGTAAGCACGAGTACACGTAATTTCTTATTGTCAAAACTCATAATCTTGATAGTCTATTTGTTTCCCACTTGCCTTCATTCGTGTTCATTCGTGTCTGAAATTCTCCTTCTCGGAATCTATAGTCACTGCGACGTTTCTACATAGCATCTCAAGACCTCCGCGACGCTCCACGCCTGAGCCACGCAGCCACGCGGCGCGTAATTGCCTTCGGCGTCGAAGATCTCGCTGATCGAACCGACACAGGCTTCGCTTAGGCGCTCCTCGAACCCGTCAAGGAATCGGCGCGCGCGCTGATACTGGCCCGGGTACACTTTGAGCCAGGCGTCGATGAACGGCCCAATCAGCCAGGCCCAAACCGTTCCCTGGTGATAAGCCGCGTCGCGAGAGCGCAGGTCGCCGTCGTACGTCGGCTTGTAATCGGGGTGGCCTGGCGCGAGCGAGCGCAGGCCGACCGGCGTCAACAACCGATCTGTGACCACGTCGAGCACGGGTTTCCATTTGTCTTCGTCGAGGGCCGGATATTTCAGCGAGAAAGACAGCAACTGGTTCGGGCGGCAGGCCGGGTCGTCGCCGCGTTCGCCGTCGACGATGTCGTAAAGGTAGCCGCCCTCGTCGTACCAGAACCGGCGGTTGAACGATTGGCGGACTTTTTCCGCGCGCTCGACGAGCGCTTGCGTCTCCTGGTCGTTCGCGGCGTCCTCTTCGGACGCCCATTCGGCGAGCAGCCGCAGCGCGTTGTGCCAGAGCGCGTTGATCTCGACGGCCTTGCCTCGGCGCGGGGTGACCACCCAATCGCCGACCTTCGCGTCCATCCACGTGAGCTGATAGCCCGCCGCGCCCTGGCTGAGCAGTCCGTCGCGCGGGTCGACGCCGATGCCGAACCGCGTGCCATGAATGTGATGGCTCACGATGTTGCGCAGGATGGGAAGGATCAGCCGCAGAGTCTCGCGGTCGCTCGTCGCCTGGAAGTAGCGGTCGAGCGCATGAAAGAACCAGAGCGTCGCGTCGGCCGTGTGATAGCGCCCCTCCCTTTCGCCTTCCGGGAACAGGTTCGGGATCAATCCGTCGCGCACGTGATGCGCGAAAGTCCGGAGTATCCAACCGGCCTCGGCCAACCGCCCCGTGACGAGTGTCAGCCCTTCGAGGCTGATCATGGTGTCCCGCCCCCAGTCGGTGAACCAGTGATAGCCGGCGGTTAGCGTTCGGACCTCGTCGCCGGCGGCGCGGGCCCGCGCGGCCTCTTCGACGCGCCCGGCGGGAATGATGATGAACTGGTCCGACGCCAGCGCCATTTCCCCGCCGAAGCCGGTTTGCGCCGGCGCCATGGCCGTCGACAGCAGCCGCTCGCGGCGCTCGATTTCGGCGGGCAGCGCCTCGCGCGGCGCGAGCGCGTAAATTGTCGACCAGGGTTCGGTCGAAGCGATCAGCGTAACGTCACTGTCGGGCCGCAAGGAGCCGCTGAAATAGCCCGGACTCCACAAGATGCCCTGCGAGTCGTAACCGCGCCGCGCCTCCACTCGATAGAAGAGGTCTTTGATGACGCCGCGGTCCAGAGTCAACGAAGCGCTCTCGCCGAGCAAACGCATCCGCAGCGGCGGGTAATCCGGCCCCCCGATGATCTCGTACCTGTCCTCGACAATCACCAGCGTATAAGGCTCGGGGGGAGGGACGCTCACCAAACCTTCGTGCGGGCGGAAATGGATGGCGGGCCGCAGTTCGATCCTCACCGGCTCACGGCCCGAAATCATCCTGTAATTGACGTGAACCGTGTTCTGCAGGTGAGGCATCACCACGCGCTTTTCCAGCGTCACGCCGGCGACCTCGTATCGCCATACGGGCAGACCCATCTCCAGGCGAAATTCGGACAGGACTTCGGCGCAGGGCATCGCTACCTCATCGGGCCTGGATTCTTCGCCGCAAAGCTGGACCGTCGGACCGCCGGGCGGACTCAGCAGCTCGATCAAATGGTTGAACATCATCGTGCGGCCTAGCGGGGCGGGCAGCGCCGCGATCAGCAGCCCATGAAATCGGCGAGTCGCGACGCCGGCGAGCGTGCCCGACGCGTAACCGCCGAGGCCGTTGGTGACGAGCCACTCCTTCCTGAGAAAGTCCTCTGTGTCATGCTTTCCTGGCCATTCGATGCGTCGGGTCATTTCACTCATCGCCTCTCCGTGTCGACCGCTTGCTTATGCGCGCGGTACTGTAAGGGGCATTTCGCTCATCGTCTCTTCCTCTCCCCTCTCCACTCAGCCTCCCTTTGCCGCATGGCTGCCAGAATCTTCTCTTCCGACATCGTCACGGGGCAGAGCGCCATCGCCGCGTGGCCGGGCAAGAACCACTTCTCTTCCGGGTCGAGCGGCGGCGCGCCCATCCCTCCATAGCGCGGGTCTTCGCTCGACCATAGAACTCGCCATTCCTTTCCTTCGGGGGGCGCGAGCAATGGTTCTGGCGCGGGGATGAGGTTCAGATCGAGTCCGAAATTGACGAGCACCAACCGGTCGTCGTCGTCGTCGCCGAAGAACCGCAAGACGAAGGCCTCGTCGCCGAGAACCGCCCCGTCAACACCGACTGCAGCGCCGCCGAAGACGGCGTCTTCGCGCCGCAGTCTCAGCAGATCTCGATGCATCTCGTAAATCGCCGAATGGCGCTCGCGTTCGAACAGGAGGAGTTTCGACCGCTCGAACGTCCGCTCGTCGCAGGGGTCGTCCAGAATGGCCTGAAAATCCGGCGTCGAAAGACTACGGAATTGCGCGAGGAAATTCGCGCGCCCCTTACGGATAAGCGGAGCTAACTCCTCGTTATGATCGGCGAAGAAGAGGAAAGGGCTTGACGCCGCGAACTCCTGCCCCTGGAAAAGCATCGGCGTGCCCGGGGCGAGCAGCGTGAGCGCCGTCATCGCCCGGTAAAGTCCAGGGCTGGTCAATTGATGGCATCGCTCGCCGCGCCCCGAATTCGCTATTTGATCGTGGTTCTGAATGAAGGTGACAAAGGCCGTGCGCGGAATCTTCAGACTGGGCGTACCGCGCCGCCACTCCTGCCATTTGCACCACTGGCCTTGATAGAGATAGCCGTATTTGACCGCCGAAATGAACTCCTGCGGCTTGCCCAGGTAGTCGTTGTAATAGGCTTCGTTGCGCCTGGTCATCGCCACCATCGCGCTGTGATGGAAATCGTCATTCCAGAGCGCGTCAATTCCGTAACCGCCCTGCTCCGGCGGCCGGACGAGGACCGTCTCCTGCGGCTCGTTTTCGGCGACGACGATGATCGAACGCCCTCGCGCGGACGAGCGGGCGCGGCGCGTGACGGCGGCCAGGATGTGATCATCTGACAGGTCATAGATGTTTTGCGTCGCATCCAGTCGCAGCCCGTCGAGATGAAATTCGTCGATCCAGTAGCAGGCGTTGGCGATGAAATATTCGCGAACGGGCTCGGCGTTCTCCCCGCCGAAATTGATCGCGGCGCCCCAATCGGTCGTGTAGCGTTCGGTGAAGTAATCTTCGGCGAACTCCTTCAGATAGTTCCCGTCCGGCCCCAGGTGATTGTAGACGACGTCGAGAATGACGCCGAGGCCGGCCGCATGAGCGCGATCGACGAAGCGTCTGAAGTCGTCGGGGAAGCCGTAGAGGCGCGACGGCGCGAATAAATTCACGCCGTCGTAGCCCCAGCCGAATTTCCCGGGGAAGTCGGCCACCGGCATGACCTCGACCACGGTTATTCCCAAACGGGCGAGTTCGTCGAGTTCACGCGCGGCGGCAGCCCACACGCCTTCGCGCGTGAACGTCCCGACGTGCATTTCATAAATGACCTGGCCGCGCGGACTCACGCCGCGCCAGTCGTGATCGGTCCATTCGAACTTCTTCGGATCGACGACCTGCGACGGGCCGTGCGGGCCTTCGGGTTGATAGCGCGAAGCCGGGTCCGGATAGAGTCGCTCCCCGCCGTCCAGACGAAAGCGGTAAAGGGCGCCGTCGCCCACAGCTCGGATCACGCCGGAGAAATAACCCTGGCCTTCCGGCGCAAGCTCGAATGCACGGTTATTGGAGCCGCGTTCGTCCCCGCCCTCGATGACGACCTCGACCGTATGACGTCGTGGCGCCCAAACGCGAAAATGCGCTCCCCCTTGCGGCAAAACATTTGCCCCGATATGAAGTGAGCAAGACCGTTCAGTGGCTTTCATGTCGGACTTTCTGTTTGAGGCGCAGTTCGCTCATGCGCTTAATGATTTGTTGAGGAATCGTGTCAAAATAAGCCGATTGATTTCTCCGCGAAGTTTCCGGATCTCCAGTCCCTGAGGGGGCAATGTTTATAAAACGCGCCGAAAACAACAATCAAGCTCCGTCAGGAGCGACTTCCGCTGGAAGTCGCTCCTGACGGAGCTTGGGAGACCAGAAGCGCGCAAAGCTATAAACATTGCGCCCCTAACGGAGCGGGAAGAGCTGCGATGAATGAATCGTCAGCGGGGCAAAAATCAGTCGTCTATTTTGACGCAAGTCCTGAAGCGAACGGTCAACCTCTACTGGCCCGCTCTGGCGCGCGACGTCGCAGTGCGACGCTTCTCCGGCCTCAGGGCCGACTTCACTTCCGCTTCAGCCCTGAGCCAGTCATTTAAATCATCCCCGTCGCATCTGCCGCGCTCCTCGTAAATTTCATAAGCGCGCCGCGAAATCAATTCGCGGAAATCGATCTGTAGGTTACTCTCATAACTCTCAGCCGGAGCTTGCGCCCTTCTCCTCGTCGAGGGATCTTGCGGCGCTTCCGGCGTTTCGGCCAACGATTTATCGGATTTCTTAATCTCTTTCATTTATCAACTCTCCGTTGAGATAAAAACACGCAATCGCACAAACAGGACTTGCGCAGGCCTGCGCCTGCCGCCCTGCTGCGGCTGCAATATTGAATCTACTGAGTCCGCCCTACACCCCGATTAGGCAATCCCCATTCCATTTCGTGGCTGCTTTCGCTTCTGCATGCCATTTGCAGCGGGATGATCTCCCGAGCCTGCGTGTCCCACCGTCTGGTCAGAATGACCAGAAGAGCTACAGTCGTGTATAGGCGCAGGACAAAGAGTGTCTAAGAGCGCGGCCCAAGGAAATATGATTTATGACAAATAACGTTTCTGATTTGAATGGATCTTTGCGTGATACGTCCGCGACGGCGTCGTTCCCCGCCAACACTGCCGTCTACCGCCCGAATCTGCACTACGAAGTGGATCGCGTCAGCAACGAAGGTGAGAAGCGGCTTTCGCTGGCGCCACTGCTAAGGGGAACCGAAGGCAACGGCGTCATTTACGCCGCGACGGTCAGGGAGGTAAAAGCCGTCGCCGATTATTTGAAGCAAGCCGGCTTCGACGTCGCGCCCTACCACGGGCAACTGGGGGCGGACGAAAAAATAAAGAATCGGGACCGTTTCCTGTACGGCGCCTTGAAAGCGATCATTGCGGTCAGCGATTCCGGCGCGGAATCCTACAGTGTTGGCCCCGATACGGACACAGAGATCAACAGACCCGACATCAGCTTCGTGATCCATTACAACATGCCGGCGTCGCTCGAAGATTACTGTCGGGAATCCGGACTCGCAGGCCGCGACGGCCGTCCGGCGCGATGCGTGTTGTTGTTTCAGATCGCCGACCGGCGCACACAGTCGTTCGCCACGAACGGGCGGTCGCCGAAGCCCGAGGAGGTGATCGCGGTCTATACGACGCTGAAAGCCCTCGGCGCCGATCTCGCCCCGGCGTCGCTGGAGCGGATACAAACGAGCGCGAGTGAGACGCCCAGAATCAAAGTGCGCGCCATCCTTTCGCTGCTCAAAAACATGGGGCTCATAAAAGAATATCGGGGCGCGCGCTACACGCTTCTGAAGCGGGACCTCGACGAGCAGGAGATGGGGCGGCTGGCGGGCGAACACACGAGCAAAGGCCAGAGCGACCGTGAAAAACTGGAACGGATGGCGCTCTATGCGCAAAGCCCCGAGTGCCGGTGGAAGCTGATGCTCGAATATTTCGGCTCGCAGACGGGGCGGACGGAACAAACGGGCTTGAACGGATGCGGCCATTGCGACAACTGTTCCCTCACGACCGCCGAGCGTTCGCGCGCGCCCGAAAGCATGGCCAAGCCCGACTTCATCGATCTGCTTTTCATCCATAGCCAGGGGCGCCAGAGGGAAGAGCCGCGAATCAGGCCTGGCGATGTGGTCAAATTGCCCGCGCATGGAGAAGTCAAGGTCAAGGCCATCGAAGGAGATAAAATCGTCGTAAGCCTGCCCGGCGGCGAGACCAGAAAATTTAAACGGGAGTGGATCATTAGATAGATCGGCCGGGCCTTTGGAGCGCGGGAGAATAGATCGGTTTGCAATCCTGTATACGGGAGCGGCGCCGCGAGTTGTTTACTCGCGCATTTTTCCTAATAGGATTCCTGATAGGACAAAGCCACGAACAGGGCGATTAAACAAATCGCCCCACACCGTACATGCATCCGCGCTCCAAATGCCCCACCATTTTCAATATAATGAACAAATGACAAATAATGAACAAATGACAAAAGGTGACAACATTAACGGTGAACTGTCATTCTTAAATCCTGCATTTTTGAGGAGCGTCGCTGCCCGTCCCCTCAGGATTCTTTCGGAATACATCGAACCAGCCGAACGGATGCGCCGCGCGCTCATCCGCGACACGATCGTCTTCTTCGGCTCCGCCCGCTCGCTCTCTCCTGAAGAGGCCGATCGGCGGATGGCCAGGCTCCGCGCCGAGATCGAACGCGCGGGCGAAATCACTCCCGAAATGAAAGCGGAGCTGGCGCGCGCCGAATACGCCATCAGGATGTCGCGTTATTACCAGGACGCAGTGGAACTGTCGGGCCGGGTAACAGAATGGTCGAAATCCCTGACCGGCAATCGTCATTTCATCGTCTGCTCCGGAGGTTCCGGCGGAATGATGGAGGCGGCCAACCGAGGCGCTTCGATGGCTGGCGGCAAGACCGTCGGCCTCCACATCGACCTCACCACCGAAGAAATAGTCAACCCCTACGTCACACCCGACCTGGTCTTCAGATTCCATTACTTTTTCATGCGCAAATTCTGGTTCGTCTACCTGGCCAAAGCGCTGGTGATTTTCCCGGGCGGATTCGGGACAATGGACGAGCTTTTCGAGGTATTGACGCTGATTCAGACCAAGAAACCGCGCAAGGTCATGCCGATTGTTCTGTTCGGCGCGGAGTTCTGGAATGAAGTCGTCAATTTCGACGCGCTATTGAAATGGGGAATGATCAGCGCCGAGGACCTGCGCCTTTTTCTGACGACCGATTCCGTAGACGAAGCCTTCAACTACCTCAAAAACCGGCTGGAAGAGCTTTATCCCTCAGCGGAAAAGCTGGACGAGATGAAACTTACCTAAATGAAATAAGCCATATTGTATATGCAGCAATATTGATCGGCATATCAATTGCCCCTCAATCCACTGATGTCTGGAGACATTTCCCCCGATGATTCGGCGGATGATGGGAGGGGTGGAAGCCGAAAGGTCGGAAGGACAAAAAATGCAAAAGTTTTGTCGTTCTTGCTCTTTTTGTCCTTTTTGTTTCCACCCGCTTTCATCATTGAGAGGCTTATCTTTCAGATGTATCCCGACATCAGCCCAATCTGAGAGATATAAGACATTTAGAAGGGGGAGTTATGTTCAATTTAATGACTCAAAACTGGTGGGCGGTTGCGCTGCGCGGACTTGTCGCCGTGTTGTTCGGGATCGCCGCGTTTGTATGGCCCGGCATCACATTATGGGCTCTGGTGGCGATCTTCGGCGCGTACGCGCTGGTAGATGGAATCTTCGCGGTGATCGAGGCGTTCAGGCGCGACGTCGTGGGAGAGCGTTGGTGGGCGCTGCTGTTCGAAGGCTTCGTCGGCATCGCGATAGGCATTCTGACATTCACCTGGCCTAGGCTGACCGCTATGGGATTGCTTTACCTGATCGCGTTCTGGGCGATTGTGACCGGCGTGTTTGAGGTTATCACCGCCATCAGGCTGCGGCACGAAATCAGGGGTGAATGGATGATGGCGCTGATCGGCGTTCTTTCAGTGGCTTTCGGATTTTTGCTGGTGGCGTTCCCGCTGACTGGGGCGCTTTCAGTCGTCTTGATAATCGGGTCGTACGCTGTCGCCATAGGCGCGCTGATGATCGCGCTCGGGTTCAAACTGCGGTCGCTGCGGCATCCGGGTGGAGAGATCCCGCATGTGGGGCACGCCGCGCCGAGTCACTGAGGGGTAGTGGGCAGTGGGCAGTGGGTAGTGGGTAGTGTTGGTCTTTTCACTGCGCGCTATCCATTACCCACTGCCCACTAATTTCCGAGGAGGCAAATTATGGGAAAGGCAGTAGGCATTGATCTGGGAACGACCAATTCTGTGGTCGCGGTGATGGAAGGCGGCAAACCGACCGTCGTCATCAACAATGAAGGTAGCCGTCTGACTCCGTCTGTAGTGGCCTTCACTAAAACCGGCGAGCGCCTGGTGGGGCAGATAGCGCGCCGCCAGGCCGTGCTCAATCCTGAAAACACAATCTATTCCGCCAAACGCTTCATCGGGCGGCGATACGGCGAGGTTCAAAGTGAGATCAAGAACGTCCCGTACAAAGTCGTCGCCGGGCCGAACGACGCGGTGCGCTTCGAAATCCAGGGCAAGCAGTACGCGCCCGAAGAGATTTCGGCGCTGATCTTGCGCAAACTGGCCGACGACGCCGCGAAGTACCTCGGCGAAAAAGTGACCGACGTGGTCATCACTGTGCCGGCTTATTTCAACGACGCGCAGCGCGCGGCCACCAAGGACGCGGGCAAGATAGCTGGCCTCAACGTGCTCCGCATCATCAACGAGCCGACGGCCGCCGCGCTCGCCTACGGGCTGGACAAGAAGGGCAGCGAAACGGTGATGGTCTTCGATCTTGGCGGCGGGACGTTCGACGTCTCTATCCTCGAAGTCGGCGAAGGCGTCTTCGAGGTAAAGGCCACGGCCGGCGACACGCACCTGGGAGGCGACGACTTCGACAAACGCATCGTGGATTGGCTGGCCGAAGAGTTCAAACGCGACCAGGGAATCGATCTGCGCGCCGACCGCCAGTCGCTGCAGCGCCTGACCGAAGCCGCTGAGAAGGCGAAGATAGAACTGTCGAGCGTGACCGAGGCCACTATCAGCCTGCCGTTCATCACGGCGGACGCGAGCGGTCCGAAGCACCTCGAACTGAAACTCTCGCGCGCGAAGTTCGATCAATTGACGGCCGACCTGGTCGAACGCTGCGTAGGCCCCGTCAAACAGGCTCTCAAAGACGCGAAACTGACCGATCGCGACATCGATGAGGTCATACTGGTGGGCGGCGCGACGCGCATGCCGTCGGTTCAGGCGCTGGTGCGGAGGATGACCGCCGGCAAAGAGCCGAATCAATCGGTCAATCCGGACGAGGTCGTGGCGGTCGGCGCGGCGATTCAGGCGGGCGTTCTGGCGGGCGAGGTCAAAGACGTCGTGTTGCTCGACGTCACGCCGCTCAGCCTGGGCGTGGAGACGCTCGGCGGCGTGATGACCAAACTGATCGAGCGCAATACGACCATCCCCGCGCGCCGTTCCGAGGTCTTTTCGACGGCGGAAGACAACCAGACCGCTGTCGACATCCACGTGCTGCAGGGCGAGCGCGAACTGGCGCGCGACAACCGCACGCTGGGCCATTTCCGGCTTGAAGGCCTGGCGCCCTCGCCGCGCGGCTTGCCTCAGATAGAGGTCAGCTTCGACATCGACGCCAACGGAATTCTGACCGCGACCGCGGTAGACAAGGCGACGGGCAAGGAGCAACGGATCACGATCACCGGCTCGACCCAGCTCCCGAAGGAAGAAGTCGAGCGCATGGTCGCCGACTCCCAGAGCCACGCCGACGAAGACCGCCGCCGTCGCGAAGAGATAGACGCGCGCAACCATGCCGATGCGATCGCTTACCAGGTCGAACGGCAGATCGGCGAGTTGGGCGACCGCGCCCCCGCTAATGAACGCGCGCGCGCCGAGGCCATGATCGATGAGGTTAGAGAGATGGTTAAAAGCCAATCCTCCGACATCTCGCGGCTTCGTCAATTGACGAGCGATTTACAGCAACTGGCCTCGGGCCTGACGTCCGCCGCTCACAGGCGCGCCGCGGCGGGCGGGGCGCAGGGGCCCGGAGGGCAGGAAACACAAGAGCGCGGCCCTGATGACGTGATCGACGCGGAGTTCAAACCGCGATCTTAAATTGGGCCATCGGCGCAATACCGCGCGCGGCGCTGTATTGACCTCAAGGCACAATCATTGCGAGGGCATAAAGCGCAGTTCGTAGTCCCGCCTTCAGAAGGAAGCGTTTGGTATTACTGAATGGATTTGCGGCTGACGCTTCCGCCTGAAGGCGGGACTACGAACGATTTTCCGAGGTGGCAATGACAAAGGCTAAAGAGAGACAGAGCAAGAGCGAAGGGGCCGGCGCGCCGGCCGATGTTGAAAGTCTTTTGACATCGTCCGAGATCAAAGGCATCCAGAGCGATCTGAAGCGCGAGCGCGAGTTGCGGATACGCGCGCTGGCCGATTTTGACAACTACCGCAAGCGCGTCGAACGCGAGCTCGGAGCGGGGGAGCGTTCTGGCAAGCGCGCCATCATCCTCCCGCTTCTGGACGTGATGGACGATTTCGAACGCGCGCTGGAACACGTCGATCAATCGCCCGACGCGGTGGTCGAGGGATTGCGCGCCATTCACAAACGTTTGGCTGATACGCTCAAAGCGCAGGGCATAACTCCGATCGAGAGCGTGGGCCGGCAATTCGACCCCATGATGCACGAAGCGGTGGGAGCGATCGAGGCCGGCGCCAACGAAGCGGGAATCGCGCTCGAGCCGGGCGCAGTGACTGACGAGACGCGCCGCGGATACCTCTGGGACGGCGATGTGTTGCGGCCGGCGCGCGTGCTTGTGGCGAAGTAGATGTCAGATGTCAGATGCCCAGTGTTCGCATCACTTTTCATACTGACATCTGACATCTGACATCTGACATCTGATCATGGCAGTAAAGTTTCACGATTATTACGAGACTCTGGGGGTCCCGCGCGCCGCGACCACGGATGAAATCAAGAAGGCGTACCGCAAACTCGCGCGCAAATATCACCCTGACGTAAATCCCAACGACAAATCGGCGGAAGAAAAGTTCAAGGAGATCAGCGAGGCCTACGAGGTTCTGTCTGACCACGGAAAGCGCAAACGTTATGACCAACTCGGCGCGGGCTGGAAGGCGGGCGCCGATTTCAATCCGCCTCCGGGATGGGCGCCCGGGGAAGGCTTCCGGGTCGAGTACGGCGATCTCGGGGATATTTTCGGGGCTGCCGGCGCAGGAGGATTCAGCGATTTCTTTGAGACGCTCTTCGGGGCAAGGCGTGGCGCCCCGCGCGGCGCCCCTTTCGCGAGGCGCGGCCGTGACGTCGAAGCCGAGATGGAGATCAACCTGGAAGACGCCCATCGCGGCGCC
>Ga0190270_10000149_pt1 | contig 30998 bp, 33 predicted proteins | sample Popmic320T_FD_133748 | JGI IMG/M metagenome (GOLD analysis project Ga0190270, IMG submission 133748) | Populus adjacent soil microbial communities from riparian zone of Weber River, Utah, USA - 320 T | ecosystem: Environmental > Terrestrial > Soil > Riparian zone | place: USA: Utah | collected...
CCGGTACCCTTCCCCGCCCGGGCGCATAGCTCAGCGGGAGAGCGCTCGCTTCACACGCGAGAGGTCCCTGGTTCGATCCCAGGTGCGCCCATTCGAGCAACGCCGATGAGCACTAGCTTTGCGGCTCATCGTCTTCCGGCGAGTGCAACGAGAGTGCATCGTTGGAGGCGGGCTCCACGAGGTAGACGTGCTCCGTGTTGAACCTTTCGTATCTCACGAAATGCGGATTCTGGGCGTTGCGAATCGCCTCTGCACGGGCGTTCTCGACTCGCTGAAGGTCGCGGCTGTGCGAACGGCCGACGAGTATGGAGTAGTCGATGCGATTGCACAACCGGTGTGCCAAGACAGAGTTATCGAGGTCTCGTCGGCCGCCTTCTCTCTTTGCGCGCGGGTAGTGCTCGTGCGTTGGCTCCCAGTCGCCTGAGCCCCGCGGCTCAAAGTAAGTGGTACCGCCGAGCTCTTCGGGGCAGAAGCATTGAGGCATGCCGCACGCGAGTTCTGTGATGTACCCGCGCTCGGCCGCCGTGATGAGGATTCCACGCACGCCGAGCTCGCGCAGCTCATCTGCGACTACTCGCCCGCGTTGAGCGTCAAGCCCACCTTTCGGGATGTCTTCCGACTTCATCTCTTCCCACCTTCGGCGACGAGTGCATCGAGCGACGGCGCGGCCGCGTAGCTCTCTGACGGGTACAAGTGTCGGTAGCGCTTGAGCACGAGCGCACCCCCGTCGGAGTGGCCGACTCGCTCGGCTACCCATTCAGGCCGATATCCCGCTCGGCACATGAGCGAGATAGCGGTGTGCCGGAGCATGTGGAACGGGAGCGAGTCGTACCCCGCGGCTTCGACGGCCGGCTGCCAAACCTCGTCGCGGAAGCGGTGCCGGTTCCACTGCGCGCCCTTGTCGTTCGGGAAGACAAGAGACGTACCAGCCTTCCGAGCCAAGAGTTGTTCTTTCAGTAGCAGCGCTTCGCGCATCGTGAGCGGTATCGCCTTCGGGTGACGGCTCTTGTTGTGAATCCGGGGAACCCGCATGACAGGCTCGGCGCCGTCGAGCTCGAGCGAGCGCTCGTCGAGCGTGAACCACTCGTTCTGTCGCGCGCCAACCGTGCCGGCCAGGAGAACGAGCCGCTTGTGGCTCTCGGGGAACCACGACGCGAGCTCGTGCAGTTCTTCGGCGGTGAGCGCGATGCCTTCGCGAGCCGTGTGCCGAATCGCCGGGATGCGCAAGATGCGCCCGTCGATGCGTTGGCCGCGCTCGTGCGCACGCCTGAGCACGGCTTTGAGCAGCTCGAGCTCGTTCTTTGCCGAGCGGGGATGATTGCGTGCGCGCTCGACGATGGCGTCTTCGAGCTCGGCTCGGCGTAGCTGCGAGCAGCGCTTGCCGCGGTGCGGCTTCCAGAACGCCGCGGAGCGGTTCAGGTACTCGAGCGTGCGCGGCCGAATGTCACCGGCCGTTTCCTTCCACGCGATGTAGGACTCAATCTCCTCGCCGAGCGTCGTCTCGGCGTCTTCGTAGAGCTCGCCGAGCCGTGCCGAGAGCTTGTAGTGCAGCTCGAGCTGCTCGGCCGCCTCCCGCGACGGCAGAACCACCGACTTGAACCCCGGCCAACGCACGAGATAACGGCCACGGCCGCGCTTCTGAATGCTCACTTATGCCCCCTTTCGCTTGCCTGCTTTGCGCGTCGCGGCAAGCTGCTGCCGGCGTTGTTCGCGCTCGGCGAGTAGCTCGGCCTGGCGCTCAGGCTCGTATGCAGACAGCCACTTGCGCTGATCCTCGGTCAGCTCTCCCTCGAGCACAGCTGTCTCGTAGCGCTCGTAGTACTCGGCGATTTGCTCGACGAGCTCAGCCCGTGAAATCCTACGAGTCTCGATCCACTCGTCATCAGGGACGTTCTCGCTGTAGCGGCGGTAGTCGAGCCCCGGCAGCGGCTCGCCGCCGCGTATCCACTTGAGCATGTGAGCGGGCGAGACCTTGAGCGTCTGATGCACCGGCACGTCTTCGTCTTGGAAGCTGCCGGCGAGCAAATAGCCCGGCGCGACATCGAGTGCCCAGGCGAGCGCGAGCAAGTCGCTTACCCCGATGGAGCGCTCGCCGAGCTCGACACGCGCGATCGTCGACTGCGGCCAGCCGAGCTCGTCGGCGAGTTCTTGCTGTGTCATCCCATGGCGTTTCCGTAGGTACTTCACCGCGTCGGCGACTACTTGATCGGCGGTGACGTACTCCCGTTTCTCTTCGCTCTCGCGCTTCCGACGCTGCCGAGCCATCAAACCTCCTTAGTCGAATCTCGACTAGAGTACTGTCATGATCGCGTAAAGTCAATCATCCGCTGCTAGCATCGGAGCATGCTGGATTCGCATACGCCTACTCCACTGCTTTCGACGTTGGAGCTCGCGCGCTTTCTCGACATACCCGTCACCACGGTGTACGCATGGCAGTCGCGCGGCGGGGGCCCGCCCGCGTATCGCGTCGGCCGGCACACGCGCTACCGCCGCGACGAGGTGCTCGCTTGGCTCGAGCACCGACAGCTCAGTTCCTCCGACGAAAGGCGGGCCGGCCCGTAAGGAGGTGGAACCTGGGCCGGCCACCCTTTCAACCTGATTCGAAGCCGTCCCCCAAGACGGCAACAACGATAGGAACAACCCGAGATGCACAGTGTATCCAGTTCTGACGACACTGCCGAACGCACCGAGACGCGACGACCTTCCGACGATGGCACGCGCATCGTCATCGTTACGCGCTGGCTCGACCGCCAGATGTCGCCACCCAAGTGGCGCTCGAAGAACCGCAGCGTCAAGCTCAAGCCGAACGAAGTCGAGTACTACCGCTTGCACGTGGAGCAGACGACGTGAGCGCAGTCGGCTGCCTCGATACGGATGGGCTGCTCGAGCTGTTCTCTACGCTCGTCGGCCGGCGGTTGCTCGGCGTCGTCGACGGGATGGGCTGCGTGAGCTCGTGTTCCAAGACACGGGTGGCGGCAATCTCGTGACGCTGTACACGGACTACGGCCGACACACAGGCAAGGTGGCGCTCGGAGGCGTCGCGAATCCTGAGCAGTACGTCCAGGCGTGCGCGTGGGAGCGAGCCGCGTGACACAGACGGACGACTACGCCCGCCTAGCTCGCACTGACAGGCCCGCCAACCCGCCGCGCGACCTGTCACACGTGTGGGCGAACCTCGACGCACTCGACGACGCGCCCGAAGTTGTGCTCGGCCGAATCGACTGGTGGGCGCGCTCGAAGGGCTCGAGCCTGCCGACGCTCGCGCGCATGGGTGTGCGCTACCGCGTAACCCGACACGGTGGCGTGCACATCGCCTATGCGGTTCGCTGCGCGGCCACGGACGCGCTCGAAGCCGGAACCGTCGTCGGCGTGAAGTTCCGCGACCTAGACCCAGACGCGCCGCGGGTGAAGTTCTGCGCGCCTGGTACGCGCTTGAAGTACCCGGCTCTCCCGTCTCTGTACGGATGTCAAGCGCCGCGGCGAGTGTTCGTGTGTGAAGGCGAGAGCGATGCCGCGTGGCTACTTGGGCGCTGCGACGAAGGCGGAGCCGTCTTCTGCCTGCACGGTGGCGCTGCTCTCTTCGCTGCCGAATGGCTCGAGCTCGTGCTTGCCAGCGCCGACGTGCTCGTCGCGACGGATAACGACTGGGACCGAAAGCAAGGCAACATCGGCGAGAAGCTCGCGCAGCGCATCCTGCGGAGCCTTCCGCACGCACGCCGGCTACGGCCGCCGTTCCCCGCAAGAGACTGGTGCGAGGTTTCGTCGTGAAGGCGCCGGAGCAGGCCGAGCGCGCCGCGTCTCAGTGGGAGTGCCCGTGCGGAACCGAGAAGCCGAAGCCAGGTGCTCGCACGGTGCCGGTGCGAACCATCGTCTCCCTTCGCGAGCCCTGGTGCCCGTTCTGCAAGAAGCCCTACTGCGACGACTACCGGCGAGCGACGTCGTGAACGAGCTCGACGACGCCATCGCGAAGACGCACGCGCGCGGTGGCGCCGCGCTGCTCGACGCGGTGGCCGACGCGATTCGCAGTTATGTCGTGCTCAGCAACGCGCAGCGAGACGCGCTCGCATTGTGGGGCGCGCATTGCCACGCATTCGAGGCGGCAGAAGCGACGCCGTACCAGCACGTCACTTCGGCCGAGCGCGAGTCGGGTAAGACGCGCCTGCTCGAAGTGCTCGCGCTCCTAACGCCGAGAGCCCTACATCTGAGCAACACGACGACGGCCGCGCTCGCGCGCTCCGTCTCGCAAGAGCCGCCGCCGACGCTCCTGCTCGACGAGTCAGACAACACGCTCAAGAGAGAGCGCGAGTACGTCGCCGCTCTCCTGTCGATTCTCAACGACGGCTATCGCCGCGGTGGGCAGACGCTCCTATGCCTGCCGCCGAAGTGGGAGCCGTCGCTCCTGCCGGTGTTCTCCCCGAAGGCGATTGCAGGGCTCGGCACACTCCCCGATACCGTCGCGTCACGCTCGATTCACATCGAGCTCAAGCGCAAGACGAAGGCCGAGCACGTCGAGCGCTTCCGCCGTCGCGAAGCCGTGGCCGTGCTCGCGCCGCTACGAGACGCGCTCGAAGCATGGGCGGTCGAGCACATCGACACGCTCGCAGCCGCGCGCCCAGAGCTTCCCGACGAGCTCGGCGATAGGGCGCAAGACGTGTGGGAACCACTGCTCGCAATCGCCGACTTGGCTGGCGACAACTGGCCGCAGCGAGCACGCGCAGCCGCGCTTGAGCTCTCCGCCGGCCAGAACATCGACGAAGAGTCGTCGCGGGTTCGGTTGCTGTTCGACATTCGCACCGTGTTCGATGCGCGCGACGCCGACAGGCTCTCGACGGCCGCGCTCGTCGAAGAGTTGTGCGGGAACGACGAAGCGCCGTGGGGAGACTTCGGCCGGCCGCCGAAGCCGCTTAACGGGCGCACGCTCGCGAAGATGCTGCGCCCGTTCGACATCCGGCCGCGCGTCATACGGCTGGCGAGCGAGACAGCTCGCGGCTACGCGCGGGAGCAGTTCGACGACGCGTTCGAGCGGTATCTCTGCTCGGATTCTGGCCATACCAGCCCCTTTTCCGTAACAACCGTAACAACGGCTTCGTTGAGCGAAAAAGAGCCGGTTTCTATCCGTAACACGGAGACCCCTGTTACGCATAGTGAACAGGGCTCAAACCCGCATGAATACAGGGATGTTACGGATGTTACGGATAGAGAGCCCGTACAGGGAGTTTCGGGGCTACTGCTCGACGAGAACGGCCGGTGCAAACGGCACCCCGACGAGCCGAAGTCGTGGTGTCTCGAGTGCGGCTCTGCTGCCGAGACACCCTCACACGTGAGCTCGACACGAGGCCAGGAGGTTGGCTCGAGGCGGCTGAAGCGTGAGCATTGAGCGCCACTACAAGACGGCCGAGCTCGCCGAGCTCTTGTCGGTTCACGAAGAGACGGTGCTACGGCTCGCGCGTCGTGGGGAGCTTCGCAGCGTGCGCGTTGGTTCCGAGCGGCGGTTTCCCGAGTCGGCGATTCGGGACTACCTCGAGCGCAGCTCTACGAAGCCGAACGTAGTCAGGCTCGACCGGTGATTGGACACCTCCCTCGCGGCCATCTTGCGCACTGCTAGCGCGTCATCGTGACGGGCGGGGTCGGGCCGACTTGATGAGAGCCGAGACATCACGGCGTTCGGGCAGCCACTCCAGCCACGGCGGGTCGCAGAGGCGGCGGGAATCGAACCCGCGGTCTGTTCCCGCCGCCTCGCCGTTCGTGAGGCTGAAGTACCTCGTACCGCTGAATGAGTGATTTCAGAAGTTCGATCCCACCTCCGCCCATTCAGAGCCGATCCCATGCTGTGCCGTCCTCGAAGTTGTCGGGAGAGCGACCCCGCACGCGAACCGGTGACCTCCGACTTGCAAATTCTGTCCGGCGCTGATCCAGGGTAGTCAGGGTATGTCGTTCCCTGTCACCCGGGTGAACTTGCCTTTTAGGGGCTTCTCCTCATGTCAGCCGTGGCAGGCTTGCGGCGTGATCTGGGCGATCCTGGCGATCATCGGCGTCCCACTGTGGCTCATCGCCATCGCGCTTCTTATGCTGTTCTTCCGGAACCGGAAGCTGCGCAGGCGGCCGGGCAACATTCCCGTACGTGTCCTGCGGCCGGGGAAGAAGCGATGGACGTCGGGACACGGGATCTGGGTCTCCGACGTCTTCGCGTGGCGGGGAAGCCCGGCGGCCTGGAACGAGGACCTGCTTGAAGTCAGCGGCGTCTCAATCCATTCCACGGACGCACACGAGCGCGAGAAGCTTCACCGCATCGGCGACGACCCGGTGGTTGCATCCTTCGCGCTCGACGGGGGCGCAACCCTCAAGGTGGCCGCCCGGCGCGAGCACCAATCAATTCTCGCCGGCCCGTTTGTGCAGCAACCGAGGACGCGTGAGGTGTCCGTCCGCAGCGAGGACGCCAAGCGTTTCGTCGAAGAGTGCGCGGGCGCGATGGAGTCGAGCGCGGTCGACGCGCAGTAGGCTCAGCGTGTTCGACGCACTCCTCCTTGGACTGGCTGCACAGTCGTCGCTTCTCATCGCAGGACTCGTCGCCTGCTGGTTCAAGATCCCCACGCGCGTTGTCGGCGTCCTGGGGGGGTTTGGCTCTGGAGCGTTGATCGCCGCTGTCTCTTTCGACCTGATGGGAGAGGCCGCGGAACTCGACAACACTCAACTCGCGTTCTGGATGCTAGGAGGCGCCGCCGTCTTCATCGCCGGCGACTACGTCGTCGAACGACGCTTCGGGTCGGAGGGGCAGGGAGGTGCAATGGGAATCGTGGTCGGCTCGGTCGTTGACGGCGTCCCCGAGTCGATCATCTTCGGCATCCAGGTCGCCACCGGCTATCCGATCAGCATCAGCTTCCTCGGCTCGGTGTGGGTTTCCAACATCCCGCAGTCGATCGCGCCCTCGGCCGACCTCGCCGCAGGTGGTTGGAACTGGCGCAGGCTCGGCGCACTCTGGGGCGGAGTTGTGGCAGCGTGCGGTGTTGCCTCAGCACTCGGCTATCTCGTCGCAGACAACGTCAGTGTCGCCGACGGCGACGTCATGGCCGCGCTCGCATCGGGCGGGATCCTCGCGATGCTGACGACGTCACTCATGCCGTTCTCGACGGAGCGTGGCGGCTCGCTCGCTGGTGCCGCGACCGTGGTCGGCTTCTGTCTCTCCTTTGCCGCCACGTAGGCGAGGAGGGGAGCGTGTCCGGTCAGCGGGGTACGGTCGGGCCGATGGTGCCGCCGCGCGTAGCCGAGCGAGAGATGTCGAACCTCCTGCGCAAGCCGCTCTCGGTGCGCACTGCGGCCAATGTCATCGTGCTGATGACGGTGCTCGTCGTAATTCTCGGCGGGGTTGTGATGAGGCTGGTCGACGGCGAGGAGTACCCGAACGTCTGGCGGGGAATGTGGTTCGCCTTGCAGACCGTGACAACCGTGGGCTACGGGGACGTCACGCCTGAGAACACCTCCGGCCGGCTCGTCGCTGTCTTTCTCATGCTTCAAGGCATCGCCTTCCTCACGATCATCGTCGCAGCGATCACGTCGATTTTCGTCGCGCGCGCACGGCGTGAGGCCGATCTTGCAAGCGAAGTCGGCACGACCTCAGTCCACGAACGGTTCGATCACCTCGAAGACCGGCTCGACCGGCTTGAGTCGATGCTCAAAGGCCGAGAGACCTGATCGCCGTATCCGTATAGGACGCGCAGGAGGCGAAGTCCGTTTCGCGGTCGACGTCGATTTCTCTTCGGTGGCGACGTAGATGCGCGCCGGGGAGCTACAGCACAAGGCTCAGCGCGTCGAGGACGAGCAACCCGGCCAGCACCAGGAGCACATAGACCTTCACCCCCGGCTGCCGCTGCGCGAGCCGCTGCTGGGCGCGCGTCATGACACCGACGGCTCGCTCTCCGAGGAGCACGTACACGATCACCGGCCCCCAAACGAGCGCCGTCGCCAGGGCGCAATACCAGATGACGAGCGCAGTCTCTCCCGCGTCGCGCACGCCGGCGGTTGTGATCGCGGTGGCGGCAAGCGCGGTCAGCACGAGGCGCTTCGGACCGCCGATCCCGAGCAGGAAGCCGGCGATCGAAGTCGTGAGGAAACGCATGCGGCTGAGGCGCTCGAGCACCGCTTGCGTGCGCTCGCTCGAGCCCTCCGCCACGACCGGGGGCGATCGCCGGGCCCGAAGCGCGATCGCGATGACGAGCAGCGCGAGGAGCAGCTCGAGCGTCGCGAGCAACGCCGAGTGCGTCCGCTTGCTCGCGCCCGTGACAACGACGCCGAGGATGACGAAGAGCGAGCAGGTGAGCAGCTGACCGACGACGAACCCGGTGCCGAACCCAAGTGTCTTCAGCCGGCCTGCCTGCATGACCGCGATCGTCGCCGCGAACGCGAGCGCGCTGAACCCCGCAAGCAGCGCATACAGAAGCAGCTGAATGGTCGCGTGGATCATTGGGACTCAGGGGTACGGTTTTCGGGGAAGCAGTCGGATTCCGTCGAGGCGATCTGGAGCTGGGCCGTTAACCCGGACCGGATCTGGCGAACGCGCGAGCGCAGTTCATCGAATGGGAGTGCCGAGTTGCACCGTGGGCTCTCGCAGATGTTGGCCAGAAGTCGCTTACAAGCGACGGCGGCGGGATCAAGGGCCAGCCCTGAATCATCGAGCTCGCGTGCCAGGGCCTGGAGCTCCTCGGCAGCGGTCACGACCTGCGCCTTGCCAGCGAGCTCCGGCGTGGGAGATGACCGCGGATCCTGGTCGCAAAGACGCGCCGCCGCTCGATCTCCGCCTCGCGGGATGCGTACTCCAGGACCTTGGGGATGATGTACGCATCGCGCTGCCCTGACAGCCGCTCGACCAGATCCCACAGGCCAAAAAGCGTTTGCATGCCCAGCACAGCGACGGCGAGACCGCCGACGAGGAGCGGCACAGCGAGCTCCGGAAGTCGCGCCGCGGCCGCTACAACTGCAAAGACGAGAGCCATCGCAGCCAAGCTGAGGCGCTCCCACTTTTCACGATGCAAGACTCGAAGGCGCGCGGCGGAGTCATCGACAGCTCGTGCGTACACCGCGTCTAACGGACGATCTTGAGTGCAAGCCCAACTGAGCAGCGCCGGTCGATGAGATCGGCGAGAGCGTGCCAATCGACCCAATCTGCAAACGTCTTTGCGCAGAGGGGCGACAGACCTAGGCACTGAAGCTGCTCAGATCGCCACTGATGCACGATGACGGTTTCGGCTCTGCGGTCGAGGCTGCGCGTGCCTAGCCTCATCGCTCGGTGCCAGGCAGCGCAGTTGTCTCGCGGTCGCTCTCCGGCTCGAGGCTGATGAGCTTGATACCGAGGCTCCCGATCCGGTCGAGGAGTCCGTGGAGCTCGGCCTGATCTTCGATCGTCCCGACGACTGCCGTCACCCCGCCGCCCGCCTCCATGCGCATGCCCTCGAACACCTTGGAGTAGCGCGGACTGAGCTCGCCGTCCAAGATCAGGCGGTAGCGTGTCGCGGCCACGCTATCCACGTTGACAGCAGGATGGCGGCAGCTGGGTGCCGGTTGCCTCGATCACCCGGGTGAATCGCTCGAGGCGAGGGAGGCGGCGAGACGGCGGGCGCTCGCTTACGAACCTTCCCTCATCCAAGCCTCGGCCCCGGCGCGTTCCGCGCTTGAGAATAGCCCCTCCCCTGGAACGGACATCCCACGACCTTCACAAGCCCGGCGGCTCCGCCGGTTGTCGGTCACCGGTCTGGCTCCCTGCAGCACGAAGATGGTTCACCCGGGTGATTGGGGGTCACACGCGCGGGAGTCGCACCGAACGCGTTTTAGAGTCGGGGTCGTTCGCAGCAAAACACAAGGGAGGCTCCGAAGTGTCGACGCAGGCATACGGCAGACGAAACGGCTGGGTGACGTTCGCTGCAGTCGCAATGTTCGCAGTCGGGTTCGTCCGAATCATCTCGGCATTCACGTACTTCGACAACGCGAATGACATCAACGATCTCACGAACTCAATCTTCGGCGACGACTTGTGGGCGGCAGGGATCTGGGATCTCGTCATCGCAGGGCTTGCGTTCTTCGCGGGCTACTCGCTTCTCGGCGGCGGAGGCTTCGGCAAGGTCGTGGCATATATCTGGGCTGTGGTCGTCATCGTCCAGAGCTTCCTCATCATCGGCTTCGCGCCGTGGTGGTCGATCGCGATGATCGCGCTCGCGTCCGGTGTGATCTACGGGCTCGCGAAGAGCTCGGAAACGGAGGATCGATGAACCGGAACGCACTGATACTCGTCGTGGTCGGGGTTGCCGCGGCGATCCTGATCGGAATCTACGCCGTCAGTCGGGACGAGAACTCCCAGGCCGACGCCCAGGCCAGCTTCTGCTCGAGTCTCGAGACCATGGAAGCCGACGTGCAGGCGCTTGTTGCACTGGATCCGAGCACGGCATCGCAGAGTGACTATCAGGACGATGTCGACGCGATTCAGAGCGATTGGGACGACGTGAAGAGCGCGTCATCCGACCTCGCCAGCGTCAACATGAGCACGCTCGACAGCGCGTGGGACGACTTCAAGTCCGCCGTCGACGACGTGCCCGACGACGCCTCCGTCTCCGACGCTCTGAGCGATGTGGGGACTGCGGCGGAGTCCCTCGCCTCCACCGTCCAGTCGACCGTCACGGGACCCGACTGCTCGTCCTCGTCCTAGACAGCGCGACGACAAGGCTGCCGGCCCCTCGCATCGGGGGCCGGCAGGGGGTTCGGGAAAGCCGTGCCAAGGAGAGACATGGCGACCAAGAGCGACTTCACAGAAGCAAGAGTGGAAGGCACTTACGAGAGGTGGCCGGGCTCGACAGGATCGGGGCCAGCTCGGAGCCTAGGACGCGGATGGGCATCCTCCACGCTTGGCGTCGTAGCTTCACCGGGTGATGCGGGCCAGCAGGCTTATGGGACGCCGGATGATCCGGCCGTGCCACGCGGTGGACTCGTCGACTGGGTTCTACGGATGAGCGACCTGCCTCCCATACGGACGCTCGCGCGATGACCGTCGCCGTGACGACCGTCGAACTCGCGCGCGCGCAGTTCGCGATGACGTCGCTGTACCACTTCCTATTCGTCCCGCTTACGCTCGGCCTCGCACCGCTGGTCGCGGTCATGCAGACGCTCTGGTACCGAGGCGGCGACGAGCGCTGGCTGCGACTCGCGCGCTTCTTCGGGACGCTCATGCTGATCAACTTCGCGATCGGCGTCGCGACCGGGCTCGTGCAGGAGTTCCAGTTCGGGATGAACTGGTCGATCTACTCCGAGTTCGTCGGCGACGTGTTCGGCGCACCGCTCGCGATCGAGGGCCTCGCCGCGTTCATGCTCGAGTCGACGTTCCTCGGACTCTGGATCTTCGGCTGGGACCGGCTGTCGCGCCGGTTGCACCTCACGTGCATTTGGCTCGTCGCGCTCGCCACTTGGCTCTCTGCGTTTTTCATCATCGTCGCCAACTCGTGGATGCAGCGCCCGGTCGGGTCGGACGTCGTCGACGGCCGCGCGGAGCTGACGAGCATTTGGCAGCTGCTCTCGAACCGGCTCGCGCTGTGGGCGTACGGGCACGTGCTGCTGGTCGGGCTGACGACAGCGGCGGCTGTCGTCTTCGGCGTGGCCTGCTGGCACCTTCTCCACAGACGCAACGAGGAGCTGTTCCGGAAAGCGGCGACGCTCGCGCTGATCGTCGGCGTCCCGGTCTCCGCCGTCAACCTGTGGTGGGGTAGCCATCTCGGCATCGTCATCACCGACTACCAGCCGATGAAGATCGCCGCGACCGAGGCACTCTGGGAGACGGAACAGCCAGCGTCCTTCTCGGTCTTCCAGATCGGTGGCTTCACACCGGAGGACCAGACGCCCAGCTTCGACATCGAGGTCCCGTACTTGCTTTCGTTTCTCGCCACGGGCTCGTTCAACGGCGAGGTCCAGGGACTCAACCCGCTCCAGCAGCAAGCCGAGCGCGAGTACGGGCGCGGAAACTACATGCCGCCGGTAGAAACGACTTATTGGGCGATGCGGGGCATGGCCTACCTCGGGAGCCTCGTCTTTCTCGTGCTGGGCGTCGCCGCGTTCTTCTCCTGGCGCGGAACGCTCGAGCCGAAGCGATGGCTGCTATGGGCAGGCGTGTACACGATCCCGCTCCCGTACCTGGCGGCGCTTGCGGGCTGGGTGCTGACCGAGGTCGGGCGGCAGCCGTGGATCGTGTGGGGCCTGCTCGAGACCGCCGACGCGAACTCTCCGAGCGTATCGAGCACGACGATCGCACTGAGCCTCGGCATCTTCGGGCTTCTGTACCTGCTACTGACCGTGCTCAATTTCGTCCTCCTGCGCCGTTACGCACGCCTCGACCCGCCCGAGGTCGGCGGTGAGGGCGACGAGTTCTCCGTTCCGGCGGCCACGTACTGATGGATCTCGAGACACTCTGGTTCGTCCTGATCGCAGTCCTGTGGGCCGGCTATTTCGCGCTCGAGGGGTTCGACTTCGGGGTGGGGATGCACCTCCCGATCGTCGGCCGCGACGATGAGGAGCGCGCGACGATGCTGCGGACGATCGGCCCCGTCTGGGACGGAAACGAGGTGTGGCTCGTCGTCGCCGGCGGTGCGACGTTCGCCGCGTTTCCCGCCTGGTACGCGACGATGTTTTCCGGCTTCTACGTCGCCCTGCTGCTCGTCCTCTTCTTCCTGATCATCCGCGTTGTCTCGTTCGAGTGGCGATCGAAGAGCGAGAGCCCAGGATGGCGCTCCCTCTGGACGTGGTGCAACACGATCGCCAGCTTCGGCGCCCCGCTCGTATGGGGAGTCGGCCTCTCGTGTCTCGTGTACGGCGTCCCCATCGACTCCGACGGCGACTACGCGGGTGGCTTCTGGGATCTGTTCAACCCGTACACGGTGTTCGCGGGCGTGGCCGTCGTGCTCCTGTTTGCGTTCCACGGCGCGAACTTCCTCACGCTGCGCACCGTTGGCGAGCTTCGCGACCGGGCCGAGCACGCCGCCCGCCGTCTCGCGCTGCCCGCAGTCGCCCTCGCCGCGGTTTTCCTGATCTGGACCGTGGTTGTGGCCATGGACCACAACGACAAGGACCTGGTCCCGCCGTTGCTTCCTGCCGCGCTCGGTGTCGGCGCGCTCGGTCTTGCGCTGATCTTCCTGTTCCAGGGGAGGAACGGCCGCGCGTTCGGGATGACCGGACTCGGCGCGACCTCGGTCGTCGCAACGCTGTTCGTGAGCCTCTATCCGCGGGTGATGGTCTCGAACCCGGACTTCGAAAACAGCCTCACCGTTGACGGTGCGGCGTCGTCGCACTATGCGCTCTCGGTGATGAGCGTCGTGGCAGTGATCTTCGTCCCGCTCGTGCTCCTGTATCAGGGCTGGACGTACTACGTGTTCCGCCATCGAGTCGGCGACGAGCCCGTGGCCTCCTCCGTGGAGTAGCTGCCGTCAGTCGCTGCGGCCCGGCGCCCGCAGGATCACGACGTTGACCTCCTAGCGTTTTCGGCTTCCGCCAGGCTCCGAGCTCGCATCCGAGCCTTGCTGCGGAAGGACCTGACCGAGGATGTCGTCGACGAAGCTCGTCGCTTGCTCCTCGAAGTCGTCCTTGAGGTTCGGTGGATACATCTTGAGCCCGAAGACGCGCTCCTGCGGCTCGCCGTGCTTCATATAGCCGAGCCACCCGAGCATCGACTTCACCTGGCCACCAGCACTGACGAAGTGCGTTTTCGCGATCCAACGGCCGCCGTTCTTCTCACCGAGCTTGCGCTGCTGCCGGAGGTTGCTGCCGTAGTAGCGGCGGGAGATCGATACGCAGGCGAACGGCTTGCCGTCGAGTATGGCTGTCGCCTCCGGTGACTCGAGATACGACCGGATCGGCATGCACGTCTGGAACCACCAGGTCGGAGACGCGATGAGCACCAGGTCGTACTCGCCCTCCCGCGCCTCCGGAGGGATGACGATCTCCCCGGTCTTGTGGCGGAGCTGCGCCGGAAGGATGACCGGGATCTGGGTCATAGGGCGCTTCATCGGGAACTGCGAGAGCTTCGGCACGTACCGCTCGTCGGTGAACTCGAGCTCTGCCAGAGTCGCGTCGCACCCCCGAGCGATCAGCGCCTGTGCCATCGCATCGGCGACCCGGGCAGTCTGATGAGTGAGGCTGTAATAGACGACGAGGACGTTCGGTTTCGCTTCGCTGCTCATGCTGTCTCCTTCTCGACTGGGTCCGCGGCGTCGGGGCTACTCCGGCTTGGGAAGCCCGAGCTCGTGAACGAGGGCACGATCGCGAGCTCCGTCGGGGAGGGCCGCCGCGACGGCGGTCTTCTTGCCGCCGTGTCCGACGAGGTACTTCGCCTTCGGCTTGTCGGACGTCAGGGCATGGTGGATCGCCTTCGCGATCACGAGGGGTGAGTCAGCGCTCGCCGCTGCGTCCTCCACCGCCTTCCGAATCGCGGCAATCTGCTGCTTGTAGAGCTTGAACCCCTCGTCTCCGATGGTGCTCTCGAGCTCGTCCAGCGCCGCGAACGATTTGCCGAAGATTGCGGTCTTTACGGGCGCGACCTCGATCAGCGATACGTGGATGTTCCACTGACGCAGCTCGAGGCGGAGCGCGTCCGAGATCGCACGTATGCCGAACTTCGACGCGCTGTAGGCGCCGTTGATCGGCAAGACGAGCATGCCGCCGATCGACCCGACGTTGACAATCCGTCCTTGTGCCCGCCGGATGAGCGGCATAAACGCCTGGATCATCGCGACCGGCCCGAAGAGGTTGACCTCGAGTTGCTCGCGGAAGTCCGCCATCGGCTGGAACTCGATGGGCGCCGGCACACCGATGCCCGCATTGTTGACGAGGCCAGCCAGACCGGTCTTCCCGACGGCGTCGGCCACGGCCGAAGCTGCGCTTGCGATCGTCGACTCGTTCGTGACGTCGATGACGATCGGCGTGACACTCTCGGGTGCTCGAGCTCGCAGCTCTTCGCCATCGGCCGCTTGTCTGACGCAGGCGAAGACATGAAAGCCCTTGTCGGCGAGATGCACCGCAGTGGCGGCGCCGATGCCGGTGGACGTCCCGGTTACGACGACGAATCTATGTTCAGGCTGGGAGCTCAAAGCTCAGCTGGCGAGCCCCGCCGAAGCCTCTTCGAGGCCGGCCTTGAGCTCTTTCGCGGAGGCCTTGTCGATCTGTGCGATCGACGAACGGATCGAGTTCGTCAACGCTCCGGCCACGGCCTCAGCATTGTCGTGCTCGTAGATCGCGATGATTCCGGCCGAACCCGGCGGCAGCGCGTCGTCCATCTTCTCGCCGATCCCTGCCTGAACGCGCTTGCGCGCGACCTTGCCGAGAACACCTCCCGCGGCTGCGCCGATCGCCGTCGCTGCAAGCAGTGGGGGTGCGAAAAGTCCGACGGCGAGACCTACTCCTCCGCCGACTTTCACGCCCTTGCGCCCGAGGTGGTCGCCCGTCTCCTGGACCGCGACTTCTCCCTCGGCGTCCTTGGTGACGAGCACCACGCCGTCGGTCGAGATCGTCCCCGCCTCGGCGAGTTTCACGAATCCGTCAAAGTCCTGCTGCGCGAGATCGGGGATGAGGTAGACCGCGATCAGGACGTCGAGTTGGTCATTGTCGCTCATGCTGCTCCTCTCCTTCGGACAGTCCGCGAGGTCGTCATGCGTTTGCACCATGGGCGGCTAGCGCCTGCGCCGCGTGCTCGTGCAGCACCTGCCGGTCCTCGTCGCTCATGTCCGGAGCGATGTCGAACACGACCTGCTTGATCTCCCCCGTGAAACGGAAGGGTGCCTTGTCGGCATAGCTGCGGTCGACGACCAGCCCGTTGTCGCAGCCGATGTCCATTCCCGCGTAACCCGAGAAGCGGGCGGGAACCGTGTGCTCCATACGGCCCACGGCCACCGGTTCGCCATTCACGAGCAGCGTCACCTCGCCTCCGGTCGCCGGCTTCGGGGCATCGGCCGCGAAGACCATCTCTACGTTGACGTCGCCCGAAGGGAGCGGGGTCTCGGCGGCCTGCGTGTACTCGAGGACTCCGAGCATCGAGTAGTGGTGCTTGAGCTTTCCGTCCTGGACGTAGAGCGCAAAGCCGCCTAAGTGGTCGAACGCGGCCACGATGACGCCCTCGGCGCCTCCGTCCGGCACGACGAGGTCGGCGCTGATGGTGTACGAGTGGTTGTAGACCCGCGGGATCATCCCGGCTGCGATGTTCTCGATCCGTCCCCGGTAGGTAAACGTCGACACCTTCGGGATCGGAGGCACGATCCCGTAGAAGGACGACAGTCCGCCGAGGATCGGCAGCACCTGATAGCGCTCGGCCTCCTCCCAGAAGAGCTTGCGCAGCTCCTCGACCTTCTCGGGATGCTGGTCCGCAAGGTCGTTCGCCTGCGCGAAGTCGTCGGGGAGGTAATAGAGCTCGACCGGATCGTCGTCGGGGTTCCAGCCGGGCCCGAAATGCCTCAGCGCCTCGGGGTCGAGCAGCCACGGGATGCGTGGAAGGCGCATCGCGAGCCACCAACCGTCTTTGTACATCGCCCGATTTCCGACCGCCTCGAAGTACTGCTGTGTGTGGCGCTCCGGCGCTCCGGAGGCGGAGAGCGAGTCGGCGAATGTGAACCCGTGCAGCGGCTCCTGCTCGATCCCGTCGACGTGCGTCGGGGCGGGGATGCCGGCGAGCTCGAGCACGGTCGGGGCTATATCGATGACATGCGTGAAGTGCTCCCGCACCGAGCCCGGATCGGAGACGCCGTTCGGATAGTGGACGACGAGCGGGTTGCGCGTCCCGCCGAGGTGGGACGCGACCTGCTTGCCCCAGTCGAAGGGGGTGTTGCTCGCCCACGCCCAGGCGGCCGCGTAGTGCGGGGCCATGAGGTCGCCGCCCCAAGCCTCGAGGCCGCCGTGCTTGAAGAGGAGGCCCATCTGCTGCTCGGGCGTCAGCGGGATCCCGTTCAGCGTCGTCATCTCGTTGAACGTCCCCGTGAGGGTGCCCTCCATGCTGGCGCCGTTGTCGCCCCAGATCCAGATCACGAGCGTGTTCTCGAGCTCGCCCATCTCCGCCACCGCGTCGAGGACGCGCCCGACGTTCCAGTCCGCGTTCTCCGAGTAGCCGGCGTAGGTCTCCATCTGCCGGGCGTAAAGTCGGCGCTCGGTCTCGGACAGCGAGTCCCAGGTCGGGAAGCCGTCGTTGCGAGGAGGCAGCTCTGCGTCGGAGGGAACGACGCCGAGCTCCTTCTGGCGCGCGAAGACCTGCTCGCGCATGACGTCCCAGCCCTCGTCGAACTTTCCTTCGTACTTGGCCGCCCACTCCTTCGGAACGTGATGAGGCGCATGGCTGCAGCCGGTCGCGTAATACACGAACCACGGCGTCTCGGGCTTCTCCGCGCGCACGCGGTGAAGCCAGTCGATCGTCTTGTCAGAGAGATCGTCCGGGAAGTAGTACGGATCGTCCTCTGTGCTCTCCGGTACACCGATTGCCTTCTGGTTCTCGGTTATGAGCGGGTCGAACTGCCCGGCCTCACCTCCCAGGAATCCCCAGAAGTAGTCGAACCCGAGCCCTGACGGCCATCGATCGAACGGCCCTCCCGATCCCTGCTGGTTGTCGGGTGTGAGGTGCCACTTTCCGAGCGCTGCCGTCATGTACCCGTTCTCCTGCAGGATCCGCGGCAGCGTCGCGCAATCGCGGGGGATCGTGGCGTTGTAGCCGGGGAAGGGGCCGGAAAACTCGGCCACGAGGCCGAAGCCGACCCGGTGCTGGTTGCGCCCCGTCAGCATCGCGGCTCGGGTCGGCGAGCAGACGGCCGTGACGTGGAAGCGGTTGTAGCGCAGGCCACCCTCGGCCATACGCGTGTAGTTCGGCGTCTCGATCGGGCCGCCGAACGTACTCGGATTCCCGAAGCCGGCGTCGTCGATCAGGACGACCAGCACGTTCGGCGCACCCTCTGGTGGCGCCACTTGCGCCGCCTGGTCCCAGTCCGCCTCCGACCCCTCGAGCGTCCTCTTCGTTACGCCTGCGAAGGGCGGTCGACGAATGGGCAACGTGCTCCGGTCAGTTCCGTCCGACATCGGTCACTCCTTCTCTCGAGCCGCGACAGCCCGAGCATTGCGGTGCGCTCCAGCGGGGTGCATCCGCGGGGCAGGACAGCCTTCATCTGCTCAGACCGATTGTCCGTCCACCGGACTCCCACCCTCAACGGCAATTGGTCTCTTCACCCGGGTGAAGTGGCCCGGTGCGGGCCTGCCCGCGAACGGGTTGGCGGATCCTGTCAGTGCACGCGGCGCCCTTCATGCCTATTGAATCTCCAACGCTGCCGACTCCCGAGGAGCCGGGTGCGCTGACGAGGGTTCTCGCCTGGTCGAAGTCGACGGCTCGGAGGGCCGGGGACTGGGCGATCGCGGCGCGCGAGACACATGCGTCCGTTGACGTCGGGTTTCGGGCGGCCGACCGGAATCGACGAGTCGCCGCGATGGTCCTCGCTGGTGGCATCGCTTACCGCGTGTTCTTCTGGCTCCTCGCCATGTCACTCGTGCTCGGGGGCGTGCTCGGGTTTGTGGATCCAGCGGATCTCGAGACGTCCCTGGACGACCACGGGCTCGGCACCTGGCTGGCCGCAGCAGTCGCGCAGTTCGCGCGCTCGTCGGACGGCCACGAGTGGTGGCTGCTCCTCGTCGGCGCGTGGCTCGTGCTGTGGACCGGGTATACGTGCACGAAGGCACTCGTACTCGCCCACGCGGCCATTTGGCACGTCGATCCTCCGAAGATCAGCCGACCGCTGCGAATGTCCTTGATCTTCAACGGCCTCACGGTCGGCTTCATCGCAGCAATGGGGGGAGCACGCTCGCTTCGCGAGGACGGCGGTCTCGACGGCCACGTCGCGACGTTACTGGTCTTCGTTGTCCCGTTCGCCTTCTGGCTCGGGGCGTCCCGCGCACTTCCGAACCGGGCAGCAAGTTGGCGGGATCTCGTGCCCGGCGCGGCCCTGGTGGCCGTCGGGCTTCAGGCGATGCATCTCTTTACCACCTACTTCCTGGGCCCGAAGCTGGAAAGCGCCACGCAGCTCTACGGAGTCATCGGAATCACGACGACGATCCTCTTCTGGTTCTACATCGCGGGGCGACTGATCATCACGGCCGCGACCCTCGATGCGGCGCTCGCCGAGCGTCGAGCGGCAGGTGGGTGACCCCGCGAGGACGAAGCGGTCCGAGATATGCGACGGGGTCAACCGGTCACGATTCGATGGCGCGCGGATGGTGTGGATCTCCAACATCCCGGAGTCGGTCGCGCCGTCCCGACTCTCAGCGAGGGGTCTGGACTGCACGGCGGATCGGGACGCTGTGCAACGGTGAGGTGGTCGCCTGCTCGCGCGTCGTCGGGCTCGAGCACATCCCGTCGACGAGCGGGTGGTTGCCGTGCCGGGCATTTCAGGTCATCCGCGCTCCTGCTCGTGCCTCATCCGTCGTATCCAGAGACCGTCGAGGAGCAGGAACGCCCCCGTCACCACGCCCCAGACCCCGAGAGCAATGCGGATGGTCGATGCCGACTCCTCGTCGGCGAGGATCAGCGTGAGCCCGAGTGTGATCTCGAGCGCGCCGATGCCGATCCGGTAGCGCATGCGTGGTCTCATGTCTTCGAGCTGGTCGTCGTGGAAGCGTCCGAACAGTCGAAGCAGGCCGGTGGCAATCGCGCTCGACCCCAGGAGGTCGAGGAGCAGGCCGTCGTCGAAGAGCTGGCTGAGCGGCTTTCTGAGGAGAACCATGGTCCCGGCCGCAAGCCCGACGGTTCCGGCGGCTACCGCGAGCCGTCTGCCGCGCTCCGCATCTCCGCCAGCGGCCCAGCGCAGGGTCAGGAGAGCGGCGACGATCCAGTAGACGGCGACGTATGTGCCGAGTCTCGATAGGTCCACGTCCGAAGCCAGGGCAGCAATGCCGAGAACGAGAGCAGCAGAGCCCCGGATGAGGAACATCCAGACGGCGAAGGTGGGGAGTTGCGCGGAGGACATGGGAGCGGACGGGCGCTGGAGAGCTGGACGGGAACAAACAGCGATCCGCTGCCCCAAAGAGATTCAGCGCCTGTGGCGTTCTCCGTGCTCCTCGAGCCGATCGAGCTCGCCGATCGGCCGTAGCTCGAGCACCGCGTCCGGCGCAAGACCGCTCGCGATCACTGGACTGGGCCGATCCGGGTCATCGTCTTTTCCTCCCCTTGGCGCCCAAATTGCAAGGTCCCGTCAATCAGGCTGAGCGAGCACGTCCCGACCATCGCGACGTCAAACGATTGTCGACCCGTCGAAGGCCCGTCATCCGGAGCTGCGTCGGGTTCACCCGGGTGAACCCGACGAACGCGTCCCTGCGTCACCGTCGCTGGTCGCGCCATACTTGCCGCCTGTGGTGACCGAGACGTCGGACGAGATCCTCGCCCCACCGCTTGCCGAGTGGAAGCTCGCGCCTATGAATGCGCGCTCGGGCGTCCTCCGGCGACCGCGTCTCTTCGCGGAGCTCGATCGACAGGCAGGTGCGTCGCTAACCCTCATCGCTGCACCCGCGGGCTACGGAAAGACGGAGCTCCTGGCCTCATGGATCGAGGCTCGCCCCGACGTATCCCCTGCATGGGTCACGCTCGACGCGGGTGATGGAGAGCCACGGCGCTTCTGGGCCTACGTTGCCGCGGCCGTCGACCGCGTGCGGCCGGGCATGGCCCGCCCCGCGGTGCGCCGCTTGCGCACGCCCGGAGTTCCGCTCGAGGACGCAATCGACGAGCTCCTCAACGGGATCGCGACCTTCGCAGGTCGGCTCGTGATCGTCATTGACGACCTACATCACTTTGCGAGCTCGAGCACGGCCCACACATTTGCCTACGCCGTCGATCACTTCCCGCCCGGGGTTCGAATCGTTGCTGCTACCCGGTCAGATCCGGTAGTCCCGCTGGGTCGACTACGAGCGCTCGGCGCGATATCCGACATTCGCGCTGGCCAGCTCGCGTTCACACTGGCGGAGGCGAGGGAGGTCATCGTCGATCGGATGGGAGTCGCCCTCGCTTTCGAGGAACTCAAGCTGCTAGTCAAACGCACCGAAGGGTGGCCCGCAGGAGTCAGCCTCGCTGGTCTTTGGCTCAGCGAAGCCGAGGAGCCGGGCACTCTTGTGCGGTCGTTTTCCGGCGAGCAGCGAGAGATCACCGACTACCTCATGGAGGAGGTGCTTGATTCCCTCGACGAGAAGACACGTCGTCTCTTGATCCATGCTTCCATTCTCGAGCGCCTCTCGGGCGCGTTGTGCGACGCCGTGCTGGGCGTCGAGGGATCGGGCGAGCGACTGAAGGCGCTTTCAGGGTCGAACCTCTTTGTCACTCCCCTGGACCGGCGTGGCGAGTGGTACCGCTTGCACCAGCTACTCCGCGACCTCCTCGCGCTCGAGCTATCGCGCGAGGACGAGGAGATCGTCCGCGGCATGCACGAGCGCGCGGCCGAGTGGTTCCTCGAGCACGACCTGCTCGAGGAGGCGTTCGAGCACGTCGCGGCAGCCGGTGACCCAAGCAACGTCGCACGCCTTCTCATGGAGCGCTACCTCCTCCTCATCCGATCGAGCCGCGTCAATCTGTTCATCAGGTGGATCGATTGGCTCCCGACCGATGTGCTCCGTGACAATCCGATCTTGGCAGCAGCGGGCGTGCTCGCGTTCATGGTCTCGGGAGAGCCGACGGACGAACGGTGTGAGCGTCTCTTGCAGCTCGCACAAGAGGGAAGTCGACAGCAGCCCGACCCGGTGACGCGTCGCGTGGCGATCACGGCCGAGCTCCTCCGGGCGGGAGTTCTCGCGGAGGACCTGTCCGCGTGCGTTGAGAGCGCTCGCCGCGCGGTCGAGCTCGCGCGCGAGGGCGACGACGAGCTCATCATCAGTAGTCTCGCGATTCTCGCCTACGCGGTCTACCTGCAGGGCGACGACGAGGGCGCCGGGGCAGCAGCCCAGGCGGTGATCGAGCTGCCGGACGCGCCCAAGGCGCCGCACGCTTTCATATACGCGCTCGCGTGCAGCGCTCTGGTCGACCTCGCGCGGGGCCACATTCGCTCCGCAGAGACGACCGCGCATCGGTCGCTCGAGGCGGCGAGGAGCATGGGCTTGAGTGCCGTCTACGCAACCGGACTCGCGCGCGCGGCGACCGGACACGTACTCCTGGAGTGCGGACGCGTCGCCGAGGCCGAGCGCCACCTCGAGCGGGCGGAGGCGCTAAGGCGCACCTCGCGTCCGACGCTTGCACACATCCACACACTCCTCCTCTTGGTGCGTGCGCGTTTGGCGCGCGGGCGCCTCCAGCTCGCAGCGACCGAGTTCGGGGCCGCGCTCGAGGAGCTCGGCTCGTTCTCGGACGCAGGTCGCCTCACCGCGTTGGCAGAGGACGTCAGACGGTCGCTGGCCGAGGCGCTCGCGACGGCGAAGGAGACGGTCGAGCCGCCGACGGCATCCGAGCTTCCGGTGTTGCGGCTGCTCGCGACCGACCTCACGCTGCGCCAGATCGCCCAGGAGCTGTACCTCTCGCACAACACGGTGAAGACCCACTCCCGGAGCCTCTACCGAAAGCTGGGAGCGACGTCGCGTCTCGAGGCGGTCCGCCGCGCTACCGAGCTCGGACTACTCACCCTTCGGGAGTCGCCTCGCGTGCTCGTCACCGCAGCAGATCGAGCAGACCCCGCATGAAGAAGAGCAGGGAGAGGGAGAGGAGCACCGCGTTCACGACGACACGCTCATGCCGCAGCGTCAGCTCACGTCCACGCGCCAGCAGCCACGCCGTCGTACGCGGCATGAGCGCATAGGCGACGACCTCCGCGCTTAGGAGCGAAACCGCGACGGCCGTGAACACGAGAATGTTCACCACGTTCGAGCTGCCGGTCTGATCGAGCTCGAGGATCGCGGCGCCGCCCGCGAGGGCGAGGGCGAGGTTCTTCGGGTTGACGACCACCATGGCCGCGCCGGACACGAACGCGACCGACAAACCGACGCCGTCAAGGGCTGCGAGGATCCGTGTCGAGGCCGGCTCCTCCTGCGCCCTTCGTGAGTGTGCGACAAGCAAGAGAGCCAGAAGCGCGGCTATCGCGAGCTGCATGACCGCCAGCGTCGAGCCGAGCGAGTCGTCGAGCGACCCCGCCGCGACGACGACGATCACGGTCACGATCGCGCCCACGGCGAACGCCTCACCGGCGACGAATGCAGATGCCGCGCGCAGCGAGCCGCTGCTTCCGAGCAGCGATGCGACTGCGAGCGCCGGAATGGGGCTCACCGCAATCCCGACGGCCGCTGCGCTAGCTGTTCCCAGCTCGGCCTCCGGCAGTCAGGACGCGACGGCGTGAGGCGCTTGAACGCGCCCCGACGGGGGGGTTGTTCACGCGTGTGAAGAGCTCAGCCACTGTGGAAAGCGCCGGCACGGGCAACGAGACTTGAGCCGCGGCGGGCGTTGCCGAAGCAGCGTTATCGATGGACCGCAGCACCGACATGCATGTGGGGGCGATGGAGAGGTACGCGGACGCCAGGCGTGGCGGGCGCGACCGACGCGACTGGCCGGGTTTGATCGCTACGTCCCAGCCACCGTGAAGGCCGGCTCAGATCCCGGTGGTGCGTTCACTGCGGCACTCTCGGCGGCTTTCGCGCGCGCGAGTTCCCGACTGATGTGGACGGCCGCTGAGGTGAGCGGGGCCGCAAGGATCAACCCGATCGTCCCGAAGATGGCTCCGAAGCCGATCGTGACGATGAGGATGACGAGCGGGTTGAGGTCGAGCGTGGCTCCGAACGCGATCGGCTGGACGATGTTCTGAAGCAGCCCGTTCGCGAGGATGACGATCACGAGCATGATCAATGCGTCCTGCGTTCCCTGCGACGAGAGTGTGAGGAGCACCGCGAAGGTTCCCGAAACGAAGGCACCGATGAAAGGGATGTAAGCGAGGGCAAAGGTCACGACGGCGATCGTCCCCCAGAGCGGCACACCGAGGAAGTACGCGCCGAGGCCGACGACGATCCCATTGAACACAGCAACGGCGGTCACGCCGAGGAAGTAACGCCGCAGCGAACTGATCACGTTGCTTGTGATGGTGGTGGCGACGTCGCCCGGAATCCCCATGCTGCGGTCGATCCAGCGCCGCACCATCGGGCCGTCCTTGAGCAGGAAGAACGTGCTGAAGGCCGTGAACGTCAGAAAGAGGACGAACGAGGTGAGCCCGTGGATGCCCGCGGAGAGGCCCTGCAGCAACGTCTTGCCGGACTCGACGGCTCCCGAGGAGGCGTCGTCCGTGGCGTCGGACGTCCCGCCGGCGCCGAGGTCGTTCGCCCAGTTCTCGATCGTGTCGACTGCTTCCGACATGCTGGCCTTGATCTCGGCCGATTGCTCGTAGATCCCTCCGAACACGAGCAGCAGGATGACGACGCCGAACGTGACGATCCCCAGCAGGACGATCGCCGCGCCAGCGGGCCGGGGCACACGGCGACGCTGAAGCTTGGTGACGAGCGGCCCCGCGACGGTTGCAAGGATCGCTCCCAGGGTGACCGGGATGACGATCGTCGACGTCAGCCCGAGCAGAGCGATGACGCCGACGAGCAGGATGCCCAGGCCGACGAGGAACCAAGCGACCAGTCCAAGATCGCGCAGCCACATGGGCGCGGAGAAGACCCGAGACAGTGAGGTCGCGTCGATCTCGACGACGGTCCTGCGCTCGGACTCGGGCTCCGGCGTCTCGCTGTGGCGTGCGTGGCGGAAGCGGTCGAGAAATCCCACCTTCAGCGCGCCAAGTCGTGATCGACGTCCATGGACTTGCCGAGTTCTAAGGGGCACGCTGCATTCCTGCGGCCCGGAGCGTGCGTTTCACCCGGGTGATCCGTCGTCCTGCCTGGTCCTAGCGGCGACGCGCGACACACTCCTAGTCGCCTTTTCTTGAGTCCAGCTTGCATCGGGCGACGGCGCTGGCAGTGCGGCGGAAGCACGGTTCACCCGGGTGAACGAACCGCCTGCGGGCCGACGCTTCTTGGTAGCCGCTTATCGTGGCCGCTACTACGAAGAGGAGGAGTCTCCATGGGATTTAGACGGCGGACTAGACGCCGGGCACTCGTAGCGGGAGCAGCGGTAGCCCATCACCGGAACACGAAAATGAACGAGCAGCAGCAGGCTTACGATGAGGCGCCTGCCGAGGAGCCGGCTGCATATGCGCCACCGCCGGCGGACACGGCTGATGAGATCGAGCACCTCGCGCAGTTGCACGCATCGGGAGCACTGACCGACGAAGAGTTCGCTGCCGCCAAGGCGAAGGCCCTTGGGACATGAGGAGTACGACGGACGGACCGGAGGCTGCCATGAGTGGATCACGCAAAGATGTGCTGCTGAAGGCACTCGAGGCCGAGGTCGGTGGCGGATCGGACGATCTGAGCACGCTGTTCACCGACGATGTGGTCGGTTGGTCGCCGTACGCGACCGTGTCCGGACTGACGGCGCTCGAAGAGCTGGCAGCTCTCCGTGAGCTCGCCTTCTCGAACGTCGGCATAACGTTCCGAGGGCTCGACGAAGTGGGCAACAAGGCGTTCGCAGAATGGATCGTCGAGGCGGACCACACCGGCCCGCTAGTCCTTGGTGAAGACGAGGCGCTCGAGGCAACCGGGCAGCATGTCCAGCTCGCAGGCGTCACGGTGGCCGACTTCCGCGGCGGGAAGATCCGGTCGTATCGCACGTACTTCGACGACCTCTCGCTCATCGAGCAGCTCGCAGGCGTCTGAGTCAGACGTCATGGAATTCGAGGTCGAGGACGATCCGGATCCCCTCGACCTCGAATTTCTCGACGCGCAGGTTCGCCGCGAGGCTTCCGCCGCCATGGGCCTTGGGGACGCAGTCGAGCTGGCGATCTTCGTGCGTGACGCCGGCCAGCTCGTAGCGGGCATCACTGGCTGGACGTGGGGCGACAGCTGCGAGCTGCAGAGCCTCTGGGTGGAGCCGGGCCTGAGAGGTCACGGGCTCGCGTCCAGACTCCTGGCCGCCGCCGAAGCCGAGGCGGAAGCGCGCGGGTGCACGCAGACGGTCCACTTCACGTACGGCTTTCAGACTGGCCGCCTCTATCAGCGCACAGGCTACGAGCTGGTTGGTCGAGTCGAGAACTTCCCGTCAGGAGCAGACGTCCTCTGGTACCGCAAGCGCTTGAGTCCACCTGCGACGCGGCACTCGGAGGTCGCCGTGTCGAAGAAGCGATCCTGATCACGACCGTGAGGACACCGATCAAGCACCCCACCGACCCGATGTACGCGGAGTTCGAAGTGCACCGGTCGATGATCTGCGACCGCGTCCGCACGGAGGCGTTCAAGCGCGCCATCGACTCCGTCGTGCGCGCAGGCGACGTCGTGCTCGACGTCGGGGCGGGAAGCGGCATCCTGAGTGTGTTCGCGGCGCAGGCAGGCGCCGCGCGTGTCTACGCGGTAGAACAGACATCGATCGCCGTCCTGGCGCAGGAATTGGCAGCTGCCAACGGCGTCTCGGGGATCGTCAAGGTGATCCACGACGACGTTATGGACGTCGAACTGCCGGAACAAGTCGATGTCATCGTTTCGGAGTGGCTCGGAGGGTTCGGGATCGACGAGGGGATGCTCGTCCCTGTCGTCGTCGCTCGTGATCGCTGGCTCAAGCCGGGCGGAATTATGATCCCCCGCTCGGTCACGGCATGGGCCGCGCTCGTGCACGACCGCTATCTCTCGGAGACGATGGAGTTCCTGCGGGACAACCCTTACGGCCTCGACCTCGGAGACCTCGCGGATAAGACCGTCAACGAGATCTCCTATTCAGGCGGATTCCGCCACCTCGGGGCGGGTGACATACGCTCCGAGCCGTGTCGGCTGTGGGAAACTGACGTCGATCAGATCCGGCTCGAGCAAGCGCAGGCGCCTCACGAAGCCGAGGTGCTCTTGCCGGTTCACGACTACGGAACGGCCAACGCGCTCGCACTTTGGTTCAGAGCCGAGCTGGCGTCCGGCATATCGCTCTCGGTCGGACCGGGCGACCCACCCACGCATTGGGGAATGACGACCGCGCCCTTGCGCTCACCCGTGGAGCTCACACCGGGGATGGTCGTTCGGGCCAAGGCCAGAACGGCCCTTGCTCGGCCGGTCGGGACATGGACGAGGTGGGCGATCGCGATGCCAGGCGCCGACTGGGAAGAGCACGACGAACAGTCGATATGGGTGGAGATCGACGGCGACTAGTGCCGGCTCACCAAGTTCGGCCCGACAAGTAACCCGATCTCGCCCATGTTTTCCGCCGCAGCCTCTATTCGACGGACTGCCGCAACCTCATAGACAGGCTCAGGGCTTCGGGTTGTCGATTTCGACGGTCTAGGCGTCGGCGTCTTCGTAGATCACGATCGTTCCGGCCAGGAAGTCGGTAGCACGCGCACTCGGGCGCCGACAGAGCCTCAGCCCGGAGCGCTGCTCATCGTCAGACGCCATACGAGCATTATCGCCGCGTCCGCGCTCTCACACGCCGGCCCGTCACGTCGATCACATTCACCCGGGTGATCGCGATGTCGGGCGCGTTCGGCCGCATGATCACGTGCAAGCGTGCAAGCGTGCTGGTGTGCGCGGCGCTGCCGCGATCGAACACTCGCTGAGCGAGGAGGACACATGACTGCAACCAAGGAGCGAAGATCGCGTCTTTCCGACGAGGACGTCACGCGTGTACTCGCGCTGATCAGGGATTCCGACAGCGTCGAGTTGAAATTGACGATCCCCGAGACCGAGCACAGCTCGACCGTCGCGGCGCTGAGGATCGATCCACTGGACGCCCAGGTCCGCCAGGTGTTCTTCTTCGATACCCCCGACCTGGCGCTGTACGAGCAGGGCGTGGTCGTTCGCGCCCGCCGTGTGCAGAAGAAGGGCGACGACTCCGTCGTCAAGCTCCGCCCCGTCGTCCCCGCGCAGCTACCGAGCGGTGTCCGCCGATTGCCGGAGTTCGGCGTCGAGGTGGACGCGATGCCCGGAGGCTTCGTCTGCTCGGGCTCGCTGAAAGGGAAACCGAAGGCGGACGTCCGAGCGACGGTCATGGGCGGCGAGAGGACACAGAAGCTCTTCTCGAAGGAGCAGCGAGCGTTCTACGGCGAGCATGCTCCGGAGGGCCTTGCGCTCGACGACCTCTCGGTTCTCGGGCCGATCTTCGTCCTCAAGCTGAAGTTCGCCCCGACGGACTTCGACCGCCGGTTGGTCGCGGAGATGTGGCTCTACCCCGACGGCTCGCGCATTCTCGAGCTCTCCACCAAGTGCCCTCCGGCCGAGGCATTCCAGGCCGCCGCGGAGACGCGGGCGTTCCTCGCGGGGCAGGGCGTGGACCTCGACGGAGAGCAGGAGACGAAGACCCGGAAGGCGCTCGATTTCTTCTCCGAAAGGCTGAGGGCGATAGCCCAACCGCAGTAATCCCGGCCGGAGAGACGTCACGCGCGGGGCGCCGACCGATGCTTTGGCGCTAGCGCCGCGCTGTGACCCGTGGCTGGGCGACGACACCACGGTCTGGTCGAGCGGAGGCCGAGTCGGGGCCAGCCAAGCGGGCTTTCACCCGGGTGATCTGCTGCTCGCTCCCTAGTACTGACGGAGCGTGAGCGCGAGAGTGACCACACCGAACAATGGGAGGTGGCGTGGTGGTACTGGCTGCAAACGGATGGTGGCTTTGGACGATCCTCGCGATAGCGGTCTGGGTCGCGATCGCGTTCTGGCCGGCGCGTGTGGCAGCTCGAAAGGGCCACAGCTTCTTCGGCTACTTCATCTTCAGCCTGATCTTCTTCCCGGCGGCCTTGATCGTCGCCTACATGGTCTCTGACCGGACAACCGCCGCAACCGCGTACTAAGGAGGGTTCATGACCGACATCACAACCGAGCGCGTAGACCAGGACACCGATCTCGACTCACTGGGTCCCGTCGACTACGTCGTCGTCGAGTTTCCGGCGGGGGCAAGCAACTTCACGGGCGAGATGGCCGAGGAGCTGGTGAGGTTGGTCGATGCGGGGATCATCCGCGTGGTCGACGTACTGATCCTCAGCAAAAACGACGACGGCACCGTCGATGCGATGGAATTGTCAGATGTTCCCGAACTCGGCGAACTCGAGGCAGTCGAAGCCCAACTGGCGGAGCTCTTGGCCGCGGAGGACGTGGAGAACCTCGCAGCCGCCATGGAGCCGGGGAGCACTGCGGGCGTGCTCATCTGGGAGAACCTATGGGCTGCGCCATTCGCATCGGCAGCGCGGCGGTCGGGTGGCCAGCTGATCGCCACAGGCCGGATTCCCATTCAGGCGATCATCGCTTCCATCGAGGCTGAAGACGCTATTACGACCGAAGGAGTCTGAAATGCCGCTTAGAGCAGCACGTGTTGGAAGAGTTGGTGTCGTCGGCGCGCCGGTGGCAAAGACCGCCGTCGTGGCAAAGGCCGTCACACCAGGGCCATCGCCGGTCGCAAAAACGGCGGTAGTGGCCGCAGCGGTCACGCCTGGGAGGGCGGGTCGCCGGCGGATCTAGGTGTCGAGCGTACACCCGCACTTTCTGCGGGCGTCGATTATCTCCAACCTGATAAGGGGGGCGGCATGAAGTTGGAATGTGCCGTCCCTCGAGACGCCCCGGGTTCGCCGCCGTCTCCAGGCATGCGCTGGATTCCCGGCGGCCCGTTCGCGATGGGCTCTGACGACTTCTACCCTGAGGAACGCCCGGTCCATCGAGTCTCGGTCGACGAATTCTGGATGGACGAGACACCTGTCACCGGGGCGGAGTTTCGCCAGTTCGTGCGCGAGACGAAGTACGTCACACTCGCCGAGCGACCGCTGGACGCGGCACAGTATCCCGATGCGGATCCCGAGCTCCTGGTGCCAGGTTCGCTTGTGTTCCGCGAGAGCGCGGGCCCTGTCGACCTAAACGACCACCGCAACTGGTGGCAGTACGTACCCGGTGCGTACTGGAAGCGACCGGGCGGGAAAGGAACGACCATCAACGGTCGCGACCGCCACCCCGTAGTCCACATCGCCTACGAGGACGCGGAGGCCTATGCCTCGTGGGCGGAGAAGGAGCTGCCGACCGAGGCTGAGTGGGAGTTGGCCGCTCGCGGCGGGCTCGAGGGTGCCGTCTTCGCCTGGGGCGACGAGCACTTCCCCGAAGGGGAGGCGATGGCGAACTCCTGGCAGGGCGAGTTCCCCTGGCAGAACCTGAAGGTGGACGGCTTCGACGGAACTTCGCCGGTCGGGAGCTTCCCGCCGAACGGATACGGCCTCCTCGACATGTGCGGGAATGTCTGGGAGTGGACATCGGACTGGTTCGCGTCAAGCGGAGCCGAGGACACCGAGCGGCGGTGTTGTGCTCCGCACAAACCACGCGGGCTATCGGCCGAGATCCACCCTGGCGAGTCGATTCCACGCCGTGTGATCAAGGGCGGCTCGCATCTCTGCGCGCCGAACTACTGCCTTCGATACCGACCAGCGGCGCGTCAGGGGCAAGCGATCGACTCGTCGACCACACACCTCGGCTTCCGTTGCGTCATTCGCGGCGGCGGCCCGTAGGCGACCGGTCGTTTCGACCAGACGCCAGCGACTGCAGGTTGCGATCGCGCTCGGCTACGCGCTCGGCGCAGGCGGGGCGGTGCTGGTGATCGCGGCCGCGATCGTCGAAGGGCTGGCCCCGAGCGCCTAACGGTGACAGTGCTGGGCGACCGTGAGCTGCGAGATCGGCTGAGGAACATGATGGGCTCCGGAGAGATCGCGTTTTTTAAAGCGGATTCGAGCGGTCACCCCCGCAGAGAAATTTCTCTCCCCGATTAGCACGAAATGAACATGATTCCCCGCGATGAAGTCGTGTAGCCGATGTGGGCAACTATTCCGAGCGTTCCACGGCAATCAGCTCTACTGCCCTAGCTGCCGCCTGAAGCGCCCTCGCCTGGGAAGGCATCGCTACACGTCTGCGACCTCGTTCGGTCGTCGGATCTGCGTCTACTGCGGTCGAACGTACGAAGCTCGAGCCGACAACCA
>Ga0190270_10000150_pt1 | contig 30973 bp, 27 predicted proteins | sample Popmic320T_FD_133748 | JGI IMG/M metagenome (GOLD analysis project Ga0190270, IMG submission 133748) | Populus adjacent soil microbial communities from riparian zone of Weber River, Utah, USA - 320 T | ecosystem: Environmental > Terrestrial > Soil > Riparian zone | place: USA: Utah | collected...
GACCGCGATCGAGCGCGCTTGTCGAGCGAGATCGCGCCACTTGCTGCTTCCAAAACGCAGGCGCAGATATCAGCGCGCCGACGCGCGCTTTGTCTGTGGAGGCGTAAGTTAGTGCCTATGGGCAATCGCCTCGGTCTAGCCGACCAGGTCGCCACTCTGTTCTACGAACGTCATCGGCGGCAACCGCCGCGCCGCTCGGGCTTCGGCACGTGGGCCCTGGCCGTGCAGCTTACACCAAGGACATTGGCGACCGGATCCGTAGCGGCTACCCACTTGCGCGGACTCTGGTATGGCCTTACATTGAATAATCATCTAATCGGTCGTGTCTCCATTTGTGGAGGTTTGCATGGGCGCAACTCTCGCTGTCCTCGCGTCGTTAGCCTTACTTCCACTCGTACCCGCGTTTGTACTGTTTAAGTCGCTTCCATCACGAGCGACGGCCATAGGGCCGCTGAGCGGTCTGAAAGTCAAACTCGGGGGTGCCTTTGCCGGATACGTGATTGTGCTCGTCTATCTCACCGTTTTCTACGCGAATAATATGAACCGGCCAGCGTACCGGTCGTGGCAAGTGCATGGAGCTCTCAAATACCTTGGCGATGGCGTAGCACCGAATAACACCGAAGTGTCTTGCGTTCTTCGCCCACCATTGCTGGCCATCGAGCCTGATCACACGTTCGCCTTCGAGATTCCAGTGGTCGATGGAGCAGAGATGCCACATCTTGTTTTCCAAGCCGCAGGATACGAGGGGCAGACCGTGTACTTGTCGCAAGCCGTTCGGTACGGCGAAAACAAGTACAGTGCAAAGGTAGATGCCAAAAACGCACGAATCGAATTTGAACAGCCGATCACGCTTCGTCCGAAAGCGGCCGCCCCACCGTATCAACCGTCCGTGGCGGCGGTACCAATCGCGGTTGGAGGTTCAATGTGAACTGGCTCCGAATGCTCTGCGTGTCATCGCTATGTACAGGTTTTGCTAATGGTGCCTTGGGATCTGATGCCGGTACTGTCCGCGGATTAGTTGTGATGAATGATTCAGCAAAGGTATATGCAGGCGCGGCTATTACGTTAGAAAACAAGGAGCTCGGCCGTTCCGCCACGGTATACAGTGGTGCCGACGGGATGTATTACCTTCGGAACGTGCCGCCCGGGACATATACGCTCGAGGTGCGCACCACGGCTGCGCTGAAGAAGTATCGCGTGGTAATTCAGCCGAAACCATACGTCGATATCATGCCGATCCCGGCCAAATAGCAGTGCGGGGGTGGCCGCCCAGCGTCTCACTGCAGCTGACGAGCCGCTTGTTGCAAAACCCGGCGGCCGAGCCGCTGTCCACGACCGCCTCTACGCCAGCATGCACGCGGTGCTGCGCGAGCGGCAGCTCGCGTAAACGTCGGCGGCGAACGGCGATCAGCCCTGAGGCAGTTGCTTCTGGTGCGTCTCCCAGACCAGCGTCATGATGATCTGGGAGAACTGATCGTAGAAGTCGAGAGCGTGAGGATTGTTCTTCGCCGCGTAGTACCGGCGCACCTTGCGGAGCAGCTCGAGATCCGCGGCGGTGCAGACAGCGACGACATCGCGCTCCCCGTCGGGAACCGCCTCCACTAACCGCTCGAAGGGCGCCTCGTCGCCCCGAAGCAAGGCGGTAAAGGCGGCGACGAGCTCTGCGCGCGTGGTCTTTGGTTGAGCACGGGGCTCGATCAGCCGAGGTGCTTTCGCAAGAGCATCGAGGCTTGCGATGGCCTGCTGCGACAGGCCGGTGCGATCGACTCCACGCAGGACTCCAAGAGCCTCCGGCGTCGCCTGGCTCATGAGCAACCAGACGGCGGTCTCCTTCACCTCATCTGTCGCCTCGCGGGCGAGCCTGGTCAACACGGGAGTTGCGAAACGTTCATCGGCCGCGCCGAAGAGGAAGCGCGCACCTGTCCCTCGGTCGACCTCGTATACGTGCTCCGGAAGGAAGTACTTCGCCTCCGGGTACAGCAGCCACCGGCGCCCAAGCTCGGCAGTATCGAGGCCGTCGAGGCCGAGCCTGGAAGCCCGTGCGACCCAGGTGCGGAGATCGACGTCATCGAGCTCTACGCGTGCGAGGCCCTTGAGGAGCAATTCTTTCGCATCGCGCGAGTCGTCGACCGCCACGAGGAGCTGACCGCCGTCGAAGAGGAACCATCCGTCGTCGGTCGTGCCTGCGAGCGCTTCCTTCAGGCACGGCCCGAGCGCCGCGGATTCGCGATGAACGGCGTTCCACACCCCATCCATCAGTTCGATCTTGCGAGCCTGCGCCTGTGCGTCCAGTTGTGCTGGGCGGAAACCGTACGTGCGCCGGAGTTGTCCCTTGAAAGCGGCGCACGTCATCGGCCACGCTGCCGTGGCCGATACCAGGCAGAGAACAAGCGTGAACAACCGGCAGGCGATAGTGGTCATGCTCCGTATGGTACGGCACCGACGACGCGTGTCATCCTGTTGTCCGGACAAGTCGGTCTGTTTCCCTGAACGAAAAACGGGCGCCTTGCGGCGCCCGTTTCATTGGACCGATTCCGGTTTCGGACGATTACTGCGTCTGCACGCCTTCCGGGTACATGACGAAGGTGCCTTCCGAGAAGATGATGTCGCAGTCGAAGACGGCCGTGGTGATCGGCTGGGTCGTCGAGGTGGTGCCGGAGGTGTTGTTCGACTTGTCCGCACCGTACGACTTGAAGGCGTAGGACTGGGCGGTCAGGCCGACCTGGAACTTCGTGCCCCAGCCGTCATAGATCGGAATGCGCTTGACGTACGTCGGGGTGAGGGCCGGGGTGAGCTCTTCGACGCTCGACACCGGGTCCGGCCACGTGATGCTCACGTCGGTGCCGGCGATGCTGTACGAGTTCACGTCCGTGGCGCGCGCTTCGAGCGCCTGGGCCGCGGTACGCATGTCGGCCATCGAACGCTTCTGCCGCGAGCGCTGCATCGCGGTGAGAAGGTTGGGGATGGCGATTGCTGCAAGGATACCGATGATCGCGACGACGATCAGCAGCTCGATGAGGGTGAAACCTTTCTGCTTCCTGGTCATTAGACCTCCTTATGGTTCCTCTCCAAAAGGCAAGCGGGATACCACGTCCGTCGCTTTGCAAACTGGCTTTTGAATCAGTAACTTAGCTGTTGTCCGGCCGCTGTCGGACACACGTTTGTGACACTTTGTGGAGGGGTGCCTGACAAAGATTGTCACTCGGCGCCGCGCGCCCATTGTCCGACCACGCTGCGCATGTATTCGATCCCCTGCGTGAACCACTGCAGGCGGATGCGCTCGTTCACGCCGTGGATGCCGACCGACTGGTAGAAGTCGATCGGGAAGGGGGCGACCCCGTACGAGACGATGCCGCGCGTGCGCAGGAAGCGGGAGTCGCTGGTGGAGCGGTACTGGATCTGCTCCCCGGTCGTGACCTGGTAGCGACGCGCCCCCTCGTCTGCCAGGATCCTGAAGAGCGGCGTGTCGACCGGCGAGAGCGGGACCGGCCCTTCCTTGATCAGGACCTCGCCGAGCTCCACCCCGTACGGCGCCACGAGCCGCTCCAGCCAGGCGATCCGCTGGTCGGGGAGCTCGTCCGGCAGGTTGATCTGCCGGACGGTCATGCTCCACCGCCCGTCCTTCCGGAGTGGCGCGTCGGCCCAGAGGGTGTTCTGCGCGTAGTCGCGATACGACGACGGCAGGCGCCAGAACTCGCCGTCGCGGATGGTCTGGTGGATGTCTTCCAGGTACGGGCGAAAGGCCATGCGCGTCGGCGCGATCGTCTTCAGGAAGCGGGCGACCTCGGGGATCACGCGTTCGGCTTCGCGGGGGAACATGTACGGCTCGAGCGCGGTCCGCGCCTGGCGCAACGATTCCTGGTCCTTCCCCGTGACGGTGAATTCGACGAGTTGCTTGCCGCCGATCTCGATGCCGAAGTAGGTCATCTTCTCCCGCATCAACTCGGTGAGGCCGCCTTCGGTGAGGCCGTACTTTACGCCGGCGAAGATGTCCGGACGGTTGGCCAGCAGCCACTGCATGCCGTACCGGCTGCCGGTTTCTTCGTCGGCGGTGGCGAGGAAGACCAGGTCGTGCGCCGGTGCGGGGCCGCGTGCGATGTCCGCGAAGGCGAGCAGCTGGCAGATGGCCGTGCCTTTCATGTCGAGCGTGCCGCGGCCGTACAGCTGGTCGCCCGAGATCATCCCGGCGAACGGCGGGTGGCTCCATTGGGCGGTGGCCGGGACGACGTCGATGTGGTTGAAGAGGAGCAGCGCCTTGCCGGGCGTGCGGCCGCGGACGCGCACGTAGACGTTCAGCCGCTGCGGCGCCGATTCGATGATCTCTGCCGCGATGCCGCGCTTCTGCAGTTGAGCGGCCAGCCAGCGTGCGCCGTTCGCCGCGCCGGCCGGCGTCGAGGTGTCGATGCGCACGTAGTCGCGCAGCAGCTCCATCTCCGGCGTGAGCGTGACGTTCTGCGGGATGTACGTGCTGTCGCGCAGCTCGTCGGTGACGCGCTGCTTCCACCAGACGATGCCTCCCGCGATGCCGGCGAGGAGGAGGACCACGGAAGCAGCGGCAATGCGCTCGTTGCGGTGGCGCCGCCTGCGCGCGGAATCGGGATCGTCGGTCATGCGCGTCGCGGCCGCACCAGGAGTGCGGCGAGCAGCAGAAGGATGGAGACGAGCGAGACCTGCGCGCCGTAGACGACCACGGTGTTGCGGTAGCGCATCTCGACGCGGTGGCGTCCTTCGGGCACGGCCACGCCCTGGTAGCCGAGGTTCGTGACCACGGGGCTGGCTTCCTTCCCGTCGATCGTGACCCTCCAGTACTTGTGCGGGGTCACGCTCATCACCAGGAACGCGCGGCCGAACGCTTCGACGTCGATCGTGGCGCTGTTCGCGTCCTCGCGCACGCCCCGCACGATGCCGCGCGCGGGAGTGAAGGCCGGCTGCGAGACGAAGGCGGCGCGGATGCTGTGCTTCACCGAGGCGAGCTTGTCGACGAAATCGCGCTTGCCGTGGATCTGCACCAGCTCATCGGCGAAGTAGTAGCGCGGGTACTCCTCCCCTTTGACGAATTCGACGGGCCGCGCTTTCTCCATCCGTCCGGAGACGCGCTTCCGCTCCGTGTCGTACGGTCGATAGGCGGCGCGATACCAGGCGTTGGACATGGCCATGGCGGGACGCCACCAGTCGGGGCGGCCGGAGCGTTTGAGGTCCCACAACGCCTCGGTGAAGGCGATGGTGGGCAGCAGCGCGGTCTTGTCGTAGTCGCGCTCCATGACCAGCTGCACGCCGTAGCCGACGGGCGTCATCGGGTAGATGCCGTTGCGCACGACCCAGTACACCGCGGCGCCGGTCGAGAAGTATTTGCGCGCCACTTCTTCGCGCGCGTACCAGTCGACTTCGTGGAAGAGGCGGTAGCGGTCGCGCGGCTCGGGGAGCTGGGCGAGGGAGGCCGGCTTGTCGCGGAAGAAGCGCGAGGGCATGACCGGGTTCACCTGACGCGCGATCGGCAGCACGTCGGCGAGCACGAACACGCCCAGCATCGCCAGCCATAGCTTGCGGTTGAGGCGGGGGAAGACCCACAGCAGCGCGAACAGCACCGCGCCGCGCACGAACGAGATCACCCATCCCTTCTGGGAGAGGTCGATCATGCGATCGGTCGACCCGCCGCTCAGGCCCCACACGTACGCGAACGCGCGGCCGTAGTAGGGCGTGAGGGAGACGAGGCAGATGGCGCCGGCGACGACGGTGACGGCCGCGACGAATCCCATGGCCGCTTCGCGCACCGCCTCATCGCCGTCGAGCAGGCGGTCGAGCAGTTTCGCGGCGAGGAGGATTGCGGCGAAGCCGGCGATCAGCACGAACTTTTCGGGATAGCGGATGGCCTGTGCGACGCCGAGCTCGTAGAGCCACTTCAGCAGCGGCGTGTTGCCGCCGAGGGCTAGGAGGAAGGAGAAGAACGCGAGCAGCAGTACCAGGCGTCCGCCGCGCGGGCGGACGAAGAGCGCCGCCACCGCGAGCGCCGTCACGAGCAGGCCGGAGTAGACGTTGAAGATGAAGGGGGAGCTCATGCCGGGATAGAGCCCGCCGGCCCAGTAGAAGGTGATCCGGTCCAGCGCCATGTGCCCGAGGAAGTTCGGGTAGATCATCTCGGCGAACTTCGCCCAGGGCATGCTCCACGCGCTGACCAGCGAGAACTCGAACGGGCGCGAGCGCGCGGAGTCGCCGACGTGGTCCACCGCCGAGAGCATCTGCGCCGCGCCGACGCAGAAGCCGGCGATCGAGATCAGGCCGACGAAGAAGACGCGCGTGAGCATCTCCGGGATCGCGGCGGTCCAGGGGAGGTCGTGATCGCGCGCGGCGTACCAGCCTCGATAGAGTGCATACATGCCGAGGAGGAGGCCAGTCTGGGCGATGGAAGTCGGTTCGCCGACCAGCATCTGCAGTCCGAGGAAGAGCGAGGCGAAGGCGAAGCTGCGGACGCTCGGCGTGAACATGAAGCGCCGTACGTAGAGGCAGGTCAGCGGCAGCCAGGCGATGCAGAAGAGGATCGGCAGGAGGTTGACGTACGACATGTAGATCCCGCCGAGGGCGAAGGTGAGCGCGCCGAAGGCGGCGGAGAACGCGCGCAGCTTCATCGAGCGCAGCAGCGCGTACATGCCGAAGAGGCCGATGTAGAGGTGGATGAGGATGTGCCAGCGGTAACCGAAGTCGTAGTCGGGGAGGAGGATCAGCCAGGTGAGCGGGTAGAAGACCTCGTGCTCCGGATTGGCGGCGATCGGCTGGCCGCCGGCGAAGTTGCGGTTCCAGTAGGGGAAGTGGCCGTCGAGGATGACCTCCCGCACGACCTGCTTGGTGGGGTAGTAGTAGCGCGTGAGGTCGCGCATGTAGAAGTTGTGCGTACCGACCGCGACGTCGACGAACAACAGCGTGGCAATGAGTGCGAGGATCGCGAGCGCGATGGAATCGTGTCGCCGGGCTTCAGTCACAGGGCGCGCATTCTACCGGCAGCGTTCCGCGCCGCAAACAAAACCGCCACCAGCGCCGCGAGCGAGATCGCGCCCCCGGCGGCGATGAGCGGGTTGTGGTAGCGCATCTCCACCACGTGCCGGCCGCGCGGGACCAGCACGCCCTGGTAGCCGCGGTTCGCGACGATGGCCGGCACTTCGACGCCGTCGATGGTCACGAGCCAGTACTTGTGCGGCGTGACGCTCATGACCAGGAACGCGTCGCCGGCCGCCTCGACGTCGATGCGGGCGGTGTTCGCGGTCTCGCTCCAGCGCAGCACGCGCCCCGGGGCGGGGGTGAAGGAGGGGGCGTCGACGAGCGCGGCCTGCTTCGAGATGCCGCCGGCGGCGATGCGGTCGACGAACTCCTGCCGCGTCCGCGCGGTGACGATCTGCGTGGCGAAGTAGTAGCGGGGCTGCTGCAGCCCTTCGATGAAACGCGTCGGGCGGATGTAGCGGACGTCGCCGCGGGCCGCCGCCAGCTCCGGCTCGAGGGGACGAAAGAGGCCGATGTAGCGGATGTTGGACATGGCCGCGACGTAGTTCAGCCAGTCCTTGCTCCGGTCGCGCAGCTCCCACGCGGCGCGGACGAAGTCGTCCGTGACGGCGAGGGAGGTGAGGTCGTAATCCACCTCCATCACACCGCGGAAGCCGTAGGTCGCCGGGCTGAGACCCCCGAGGGCGTTGCGGAGGATGACGAAGAGATGCGGTCGACGCGCGAGATACGGCTTCTTGTTGCGGGCCTGCTGCGACCACTCGTGGAGGTGGAAGATGCGGTAGTCGCCGCGGTTGGGCGCGAGCTCGTGCACCACGCGCGGCGGGTCGGTGTAGAAGGCGGGAGGGACGCGCGGTGCGACCTCCGGCACGAACATGCCGGCGTCGGCGGCGACGAACAGCACCGCCACCGCGCTGACCACACGCAGCGCGGCGCGGCGGCGGATCAGCGCGAACAGCGCCGCAAGGAGGAGTCCTTTGACCGCAGCGACGAGCCAGCCCGTGCGGGAGAAGGCGAGCATCGACGGAATCTCGAGCTGCGGTCCGAGGCGGAAGAGCGAGCGGAAGACTTCCACCGCCGGCGCGGTGTACGTGAACGCGAACGCGCCAACGGCGAAGAGCGCGACCGCCACGGCAAAACCGATGGCCAGCTTCCGCATCCTGGCTTCTCCGCGCACGATGGCGTCGAAGCCGAGCGCGCCGAAGACGACCGTCGCGAAGATCCCCATGATCACGAACTTCTCCGGATAGCGGATCGAGCGCGCGAGCCCGGCGTCATACAGCCAGCGGAAGAGCGGTGTGTGTCCGCCGAGCGAGAGCACGACCGACGCCGCGCAGATCGAGAGGTACAGCCAGCGCCCGCGGAGCCGTCCGAAGAGGCCCGCGAACGCGCAGGCGGCGACGAGCAGCCCGGAGTAGATGCTGAGGAAGAACGGGCCGCCGCGCTCGCCGAAGAGGTTGATGCCCCAGTACGGATCGGCGGTGTCCTGGCGCACCGCGCCGAGGAAGGAGGGGTAGAGCACCTCCACGAAACGGAGCGGCGGCGTGCTCCAGTCGCCGACGATGCGCCACTCGAAGCCATTCGCGCGCACCGAGTCGCCGAAGTGGTCGAGCATCGGGATGGTCTGCACGGCCGAGACGAGGAGCGCGGCCAGCGAGATCGCGCCGACGAAGGCAACCTCGCTCAGGCGCCGCTCCCCTCGGAACAGCGCATACATGCCGAGGAGGAACCCGGTCTGCAGGATCGTCACCGGCTCGCCGACCAGGACCTGCATCCCGAACGCGGCCGCCGCCAGCGCGAAGTCGCGCGGTGCGCGGCCAATCAGGAAGCGGCGCGTGAAGAGACAGGTGAGCGGCATCCACGCCGCGCTGAAGAGGAAGGGGAAGAAGTGCAGGCCGGAGAGCACGAAGCCGCCCAGGCCGAACGAGAGGCCGCCCACCACCGCGGCGGTGCGCGTCGTGCCGAGGGAGCGCAGCAGCGCGTAGGTCGAGAGCGTGGCGAGATAGACGTGGCTCAACGCGAGGAGCTGGAAGCCGTAGAGATAGCTCGGCAGCAGGATGAGCCAGGTCAGCGGATAGAAGACCTCGTGCGCCGGATTCGCGGCGAGCGGCTGGCCGGCGGAGACGTACGCGTTCCAGTAGGGGAACTCGCCGCCGAGGACGATGTCGCGGAGGATCTTCTTGCCGGGGAAGTGGTAGAAGGGGACGTCGCGCAGGTAGAACACGCCCCAGCCGAGGAGCACGTCCAGGAAGAGCAGCGACGGGATGGCCACGAGGACCGCGATCGCGAGCAGGTCGTGGCGGCGCGATTCAGTCATTTTGGAGTGCGGTGACCGCAGTCACCGCTTTGACTGCCTCTGTTCGTAACGACCGGAGACGATCGTGCTCCGAGGCTTGCAGTAAAAGCGGCGACTGCGGTCGCCGCACTCCAAATAGCGCGAGCGCCAGCAGCGCTGCCAGTGAAATCGCGCCTCCTGCCGCGATCAGCGGGTTGCCGTAGCGCATCTCGACGACGTGGCGTCCGGCCGGAACGGCCACGCCCTGGTAGCCGACGTTGGTGACGGCCGCGGGCGCATCGTTCCCGTCGATGGTGATCCGCCAGTACTTGTGCGGCGTGACGCTCATGACCAGGAACGCGGGCCCCGCGGCTTCGACCTCGAGCCGCGCGCCGTTCGGCCACTCGCGCCACGCATGCACGACCCCGCGCGCGGGAGAGAAGGAGGGGGCTGCGATGAACGCGGCCGTGCGGCTGTGTCGCCCCGAGGCCACCTTGTCCACGAAGTCGTGCTCGTCGCGGATCGTCACGACCTGGTCCGCGAAGTAGTAGCGCGGGTGGTGTTTTCCCTCCAGCCAGCGCACCGGCTCGAGCTTGCGCAGGTCGCCGCCGGCGAGCCGCATTCCCTCTTCGTGGGTGCGATGCACGCCGACGAACCAGATGTTCGACATCGCCGTGACCGCGTCGAGCCACAGCCGCGGGTTCCGTTTCGACAGTTCCCACGAAGCCTTCGTGAAATCCTCGGTTGGAAGGAGGCCGGTCAGGTCGTAGTCCGCCTCGTGCACGGTCCGCAGGCCCCAGGTGGCCGGGATGACCGGCGGCATGTCGTTGCGGCGCACCCAGTACAGCTCGTCGCCGACGCTGCCGTACGCCCGGGCCGCCTTCTCCTTGCCGCCCCACGTCGCGAAGTGGAAGAGGCGGTACTGGTCGCGGTCCGGCGGAAAGTGGCGCAGCACCGGCGGCGGGTCGTAGTAGGAGGAGGGCATGCGCGGCGTGAGCTCGGGGCTGAGCGGCGCGAGCTCGAGGAGGGTCAGCGCCGCCAGCACGCCGAGCCACACCGGTTGCCGCATCCGCCCCACGTTGCGCAGGAGGATGAGCAGCGCCAGGCCGGTCACCGCGGCGATGGTCCAGCTCCGCCGCAGCGGCTCGACCAGCGGCACGTAGTTGCGCCACGTCTCCAGCGCGAAGAAGCGGCGGAAGAGCGGTTCGCCGTACGGCGTGAAGGTGAGGAGTAGTGCCAGGGCGGCGAGGCCGGTCACGGCTCCCGCGACGATCAGGCCGAACTTGCGCACGCGTGCGTCGCCGCGCAGCAGGCGGTCGAGCATCATCGCGCCGAAGACGACCAGCGTGAAGACGCCCATGATCGTGAACTTCTCGGGATAGCGCGACGACTGCGCGATGCCGAGGTCGTAAAGGATGCGCAGCAACGGCGTGTGGCTGCCGGCGGCGAAGAGGACCGACAGCGCGCCGATCGCCGCCACGAGCGCCGCGCCGCGTACGCGGGCCAGGACGCCGGCCGCGGCGAGCACCGCGATGGCCAGGCCGGAGTAGAGGCTGTAGAAGAACGACGACTGCGCGTCGCCGTACAGCGCGGTGGCGAAGTAGTGGCGGTAGCTTTCCGGCGTGGCGTAGCCGAGGAGGTGAGGGTAGAAGAGCTCCCCCAGGCGCTGCAGGGGCGTGCTCCACTTCGACACGATCGTCCAGGAGATGCCGCGCGCGCGCACCGAGTCGCCGAAGTGGTCGAGGGTCGGCAGTACCTGCACGGCGGCGACGAGGAGCGCGGCGAGGGAGATCGCGCCGACGATCGCCACGTTGCGTCCTTTCTCTCTCCACGTCGTGCCGCGATAGAGCGCGTACATGCCGAGGAGGATGCCGCTCTGGAACGCGGTGGTCGGCTCGCCAACGAGCAGTTGCAGGCCGAGGAAGAACGCCGCGAACGCGAAATACCGCCGCTGGCCGTGCTGCAGGAAGCGCCGCGTGTAGAGGCAGGTCAGGGGGAGCCAGGCCACGCTGAAGAGGTAGGGAAAGAGGTTCAGCATCGACGCGGCGAGCCCGCCGATGCCGAACGAGAGGGCGCCGAAGACCGCGGCGGGGCGTCCGAGCTCGAGGTCGCGCAGGAGCGCGTACATCGTGAACGTCACCAGGTAGACGTGCACGAGCGCGAGGAGGTGAAAGGCGTACGTGAAGCCCGGCAGGAGGATGATCCACGTCAGCGGGTAGAAGACCTCGTGCTCGGGGTTCGCGGCCATCGGCTGGCCGGCGGAGAAAAGCGGGTTCCAGTACGGAAAGTACCCTCCCAGGACGAATTCGCGGAGGAGCTTCTTGGCGGGGTAGTAGTAGCTCGCGACGTCGCGCGCGTAGAAGACGTTGAGGCCGAGGAGGATGTCGGCGAAGAGGAGGGTCGGCACAAGTGCAAGGACCGCGTACGCGAGGATCGCGTGCGCGCTGCGATCGTGCCGCCGCGCTTCAGTCACGGTGCAATCATGCACCAGCGTGCGCGGTGGCCGCTGCCGGAGCGCGATCGCGGAAGATCGGATGGCTCCAGATCTTCTTCTTGTGCAGCTTGTAGTAGACCATCGTCTTCAGGATGGCCAGTCCGTAACGGCAGCCGCGGACGAAGCCGACCTGCGAGGCTTCGTCGAAGTAGCGGGTCTGGATCGGCACCTCGCGGATGCGCAGGCCCTTGGCCACGCCCTGGGCGATGATCTCGGTGTCGAAGACGAAGTCGTCCGAGTTCGCCTCGAAGTTGACGGTCTCGAGGTAGCGCTTCGAGTAGGCGCGGAAGCCGGAGTGGTATTCGGAGAGGTAGACGTAGAACGTCGCGTTCTCGACCATCGTGAGGAACAGGTTCGCGAAGTACTTCCACTTCGGCATGCCCCCTTCGATGGGGCGGCCGCCGAGCATGCGCGAGCCGAAGACGGCGTCGCATTCGCCGCGCAGGAGAGGCTTGACGAGCTCGGGGATGATCTTCGGGTCGTACTGATGGTCGGGGTGGACCATGACCATGATCTCGCCGCCCATCTCGTCGATGGCGGTGCGGTAGCAGGTCTTCTGGTTGCCGCCGTAACCGCGGTTCTTCGCATGCACGACGGTGCGGAGACCGAGCTCGCGCGAGAGCTCCACGGTGCGGTCCTTCGAGACGTCGTCGACCAGCAGGATCTCGTCGACCCAGTCCTGCGGGATGTCGTCGTACGTCGCCTTCAACGTTCGTTCAGCGTTGTAGGCGGGGAGGACGGCGATGACTTTCTTCTCGTGCAGCGGCATGGCGGGCGCGCGGGAGGATAGCACGAGGGATAGTTTGGAGTGCGGCGACCGCAGTCGCCGCTTTCCCTCTTAGAAGGACGGTCGCCGCGCTACGGAGTAAAAGCGGTGACTGCGGTCACCGCACTCCATATCGCTCCGCCTCGGCGCGCGCTTTTTGCGCCTCCGCCGTTCGTCCCGTTCTTTCCATGTAGTCCGCTTCGTAGCGGAGGAGCGTCATGGTGTCGAGGGCGGAGCCGGAGGGCATGGGGGTGGCGAGGAGGTGGCGGGAGAAGGTGTCGTGTTTCGGGTGGGTGCCGCACCAGGCGAAGAAGGCGGACATGGCGAGGAAGTAGGCGAGGGCGAGACGGGTGCCGTACTTTCGAGCGGCGACGGCGATGAGGGCCAGCGCGATTGCGGCCACTCCCATGCCGAGGAGGACGTCCATGCGCAGTGGGGGCGGGGTGTAGCCGAGGAACGTGCGCCATTCGGGACCGGCGGCGCGGAATGCCGCGAGGAGCTCCGAGGGGGTCTGGTAGGCGTTGAGGTTGAGGCGCGGGACGGCGATGAAGAGGAGCATCGTCCAGGCGGTACATGCGGCGGTGACGGCGATGCCGAGCCAGCGCGGGACGCGCTCCAGGAGCGCCGCCAGGCCGAGGATGAAGAAGATCGTGCAACTGTCGAAGCGCCGCTGGCCGAATGACGCGCCGCCCCAGAACCAGCGCTCCAGCACCGACAGCAGCAGCCACTGCGCGGCGAACGTGATCAGGCCCGCGCGTGCGAGCGCCTTGTCCCGCAGGAAGAACAAGCCGGCGATCGCGAGCACGAGCAAGGGCGTCCAGGTGGCCAGGCCGTGGTACCAGGAGAAGAGCGTCTCGAACGGACGGAACGTCGAGAACATCTGCCACGGGTGCGCGCGTCCGCCGATGTTCACGAACGCGAGCGGCGCTCCCCATAAGGTCTGGCTGACGATGAGCTGCGGGAGCGCCGCGATCAGCGCGCCGAGGAGGATGACGTGCGCGCGCTTCATGGCCGCGGGTGCGAGGAGCAGCGGCACCAGCCCGATCACGATGTTCTGCGGGCGGGTGGCGCAGGCGAAGCCGATCGCCATGCCGACGGCCAGCATTTCGCCCAGGACAGAAGAACGACCGGGGGCCTCCGGCGGGCCGGCGTGGCCGGCGGCACTTGTTTGCGCACGGACGGCGCTTTGTGCGAGAGGCGTGCGTTCAGCCTTGGGCAACCAGTGCTGCCGGCCACGCCGGCCCGCCGGAGGCCCCTCGTCGGTTCTCTGTCGTAGCCGGAGGGACAAAAGCACGACCGCCGCACAGGCGGCGGCGCTGATCGCGTGCGACATGGTGGCGTGACGCAGCGAATAGAACGCGAGGGGGGAGCCGAGCCAGATCGCGATGGTGGCGAGCGCGTTCCCGGACAGCCTGAATCCGGCCAGGAGCACGAACAGTCCCGCGATCGCGCTCGTGAACGCGACCGCCGCTACGTACAGCACCTGGAACCCGTCGCCGCGCGCGACCAGGTCGGCGGCCACGAAGGCCGGATACCACGCCAGCGAGGCGCCGGCCGTCCAGTGATTGCTGAGGTGCCCGGTCTCCGTCACGTCCTTGAACAGGATCCTGCCGTCGTGGATGAGGCGCACCTCGGCCCATTCGTCGAAGAAGAGGAGGTCGCGGTCGAAGTAGGTCGAGGGGAGGTACGCGTAGTAGCCGGCGCCGTCGGGACGGGTCAGGCCGGGGGTCAGCCAGAGGAGCGTCGTCAGGAGCCAGACGGCGACGACCGCGACAACTCCTGCCTTACCCGCTCCGAAACCGGCACTCCCGCTGCCTCGCATGCAGCAGCGATCGTCTCATACGCTTCGGTGCGCTTGCCGCTTCGGAGCAGGTCGAGCACGCCCGCGGCGATGATGCCGTCGAAGAAACGCTTCCGGTCGACGTCCGTCGGCAGCGTCGCCTTCGCCCCGTCGCGCAGCGAGGCCAGGGCTTCGTTGACCTCGTTGTACTCCGGCCCGATGAAGCGCTGCAGGTCTTCTTTCAGCGTGCGTGCGATGGCCGGCGACTTGCCGCCGGTGGAGACCGCGATCTGGATGGAGCCCGATTCGACGATGGCCGGGATGATGAACTCGCAGAGCGGCGTCACGTCGACGACGTTCACCGGGATCTTGCGCGCGCGGCAGTCGTGCGCGATCTCTTCGTTCACCGTCTGGTCGTCGGTGGAGGCGATGACGATGTTCGCGCCGGCGAGGTCGCTGTGGTCGTATCTCTTCCGCCGCAGCTTGAGGCACCCTTCCTTCGCCCACCCCTCGATCTCGTCGGTGAACTCGGGCGAGACCACCGTCACCCGCGCACCGTACTTCATCATCGTCTCCGCCTTGCGCGCGCAGACGTTGCCGCCGCCGATGATCACGACGTCGCGGTTCTCGATGTCGATGTAGATCGGATAGTAGGGGTAGTTTTTCATGGAAGCACGGAGTTGGTGTCAGGTGTCAGGTGTCAGGTGTCAGGTGTCTGGGGCGTGCCGCAAGCCGCAAAGCCCCGGATACCTGACACCCGACACCAATTAGTAGATGGGGAACTGGTCACACAACGCTTTCACTTCTTTTTTCACCTGCGCGATCACGTCCGCATCACCTTTCGAGTCGAGGACGCGCGCCATCAGGTTGGCGATGGTCTTCATGTCCGGTTCGCGCAGACCGCGCGTGGTGACGGCGGGCGTGCCGATGCGGACGCCCGAGGCGACCATCGGCTTGTTCTGGTCGAAGGGGATGGTGTTCTTGTTCGTGGTGATGTTCGCGTCCTCGAGCATCTGCTGCGCGGCCTTGCCGGTGATGCCTTTCGAGAAGACGTCGGCCATGAAGAGATGGTTGTCGGTGCCGCCGGAGACGATGCGGAAGCCGGTCTCTTTGACCGCGGTCGCGAGCATGCGCGCGTTGCTGACCACCTGCCCCTGGTACGCCTTGAACGAGGGGGAGAGCGCTTCCTTGAAGGCGGCCGCTTTCCCCGCGATGATGTGGACGAGCGGTCCTCCCTGGATGCCGGGGAAGACGGCGCGGTCGATGTCCTTCGCGTACTGCTCCTTGCAGAGAATCAGTCCCGCGCGCGGTCCGCGCAGAGTCTTGTGCGTGGTGGTAGTGACGAAGTCGGCGTACGGCACCGGCGAGGGGTGATATCCGGTTACGACCAGGCCGGCGATGTGGGCGATGTCGGCCATCATCAGCGCGCCGACCTTGTCCGCGATCTCCCGGATCCGCTTGAAGTCGATCACCCGCGAGTACGCCGACGCGCCGCAGATGATCATCCGCGGTTTCGACTCCTCGGCGATCCGTTCCATCTCCGCGTAATCGATCAGCTCATCGTCCTTACGCACCCCGTACGCCACGACCTTGAAATCGCGGCCGCTGTACGAGAGGGGATGACCGTGCGTGAGATGGCCGCCGTGCGAGAGGTCCATACCCATGATCGTGTCGCCCGGCTTGAGCATCGCGAAGTAGACGCCCATGTTGGCCTGCGAGCCGGAGTGCGGCTGCACGTTCGCGTGCTCGGCGCCGAAGAGCTCCTTCGCGCGGGCGACGGCGATGTTCTCGACGATGTCGGTCGGGCCGCAGCCGCCGTAGTAGCGCTTCCCCGGGTAGCCTTCCGCGTACTTGTTCGTGAAGACCGAGCCCATGGCCGTCAGGACCGCGTGCGAGACGTGGTTCTCCGAGGCGATCAGCTCGAGGGTGTCGTTCTGGCGCTGCGTCTCGAGCGCGATCGCGTCGGCGATCTCGGGGTCGGACTGGCTGAGCGGGCGGTGCAGGAACTCGTGCCCGGTTGCGGCAAGCGGCTCTTCGTCAACGATCATGATGCCGCGATCTTATCGAAAAAGGTGATCGCCGCGCCCGCGAGGTAGAGCGAGCCGGTGATGACGATCGCGCGCTCCGGCGAAGCGAGCGCGGCCCGAAACGCCTCCTCGGGATCGGGGATCGGCGTGGCATGCTCGAAGTTGCCCGCCGGGACGGAGCGCGGCGGGTAAGGCTCGGTGGAAATGACGCGGTCGAAGAGAGGGAAGAGGCGGTCGACCACCGGCTGCACGTCCTTGTCGGACATCATCCCGAAGACCAGCAGGCGCGGACGCGGCACGTGGGCATCGAAATAGGGCGCGGTCTGCGTGACGGCGTGCAGGTTGTGGCCTCCGTCGATCCAGATCTGCTTCCCGCCGTGTGTCAGATGCTCCAGCCTCCCGCGCCAGCGGGTGTTGCGCACCCCTTCCTCGATCGCCGCTTCGCTGATGCCGAGCTCGCGCGCGGTGCGCACCGCCAGCGCCGCGTTGCGGCGCTGGAACGGGCCGGGGAGGGGAGTGTGGTGTTCTTCGGTGACGTGGATGACCGGTTGCCCGAACTTCGCGGCGCGTTTGCGGATGACGCCGAGGACGAGCGGGTCGTCGTTGGAGGTGAGCACGAGCGCGCCCCGGTGAATGACGCCTGCTTTCTCGGCCGCGATCTGCCGCAGCGTCTCGCCGAGGTACTCCATGTGGTCCATGCCGACGGGGGTGATGACCGCGGCGATCGGTTTCACGACGTTGGTCGCATCGAGCCGGCCGCCCATGCCCACCTCGAGCACGGCCAGGTCGCACTCTGCTTTGGCGAAGGCGATGAAGGCGATGAGGGTCAGCGCTTCAAAGTACGTCGGCAGGATCTCGGTGCTGGCGGCGCGGAGCTCTTCGATGCACTCGTCGAGGAGCGCGGGCGAGATCGATGCTCCGGCGATCTTCCAGCGCTCGCGGATGTCGACGAGGTGCGGCGAGGTGTAGAACCCGGTGCGCTGGCCGGCCGCGTCGAGGATCGAGGCGAGCGTCGCCGAGGTCGAGCCTTTGCCGTTCGTCCCGGCCACGATGATGGAGGGGTACTTTTTGTGTGGCGAGCCGAGCGTGCGCAGGAGCGCGCGCATGCGCCCCAGGCCGGGACGGATGCCGCTGCCCTGCAGTGAGTCGAGCCAGTGGAGCGGTGTCATGTTTGCTTGGCGTTGGGCGTTAGGCTTTTGGGGCTCGTCTTCGTCCAGGCGTAAAACCCCAAACGCCGAACGCCTAACGCCCACTACCGTCCCGTGAAGATGCGCAGGAAGCGCGCGATGGCCTGCTTCATCTCCGCGCGCGGCGCGATCAGGTCGACCATTCCGTGCTCGACGAGGAACTCGCTGCGCTGGAATCCTTCCGGCAGTGTCTGCCGGATGGTCTGCTCGATGACGCGGGGGCCGGCGAAGCCGATCAGCGCCTTCGGCTCCGCGATGTTCAGGTCGCCGAGCATCGCGTACGACGCGGTGACGCCGCCGGTCGTCGGGTCGGTGAGCACGGAGATGTACGGCAGGTTCGCGGCCGCGAGGCGCGCCAGCGCGGCGGAGATCTTCGCCATCTGCATCAGCGACAGGATGCCTTCCTGCATGCGCGCGCCGCCGGAGCAGGAGACGATGAGCAGCGGCTCCTTCTGCTCGATCGCGCGCTCGATGGCGATGGTGATCTTTTCACCGACCACCGAGCCCATCGAGCCGCCCATGAAGGCGTACTCCATCGAGCAGATGACCACCGGCATGCCGTCCAGTTTTCCTTCGGCGCAGAGGACCGCGTCGCCCGAGCCGACGCGGTTCTGGTAGACCTTCAGGCGGTCGGCGTAGCGCTTGGTGTCGCGGAATCCGAGCGGATCGCCGGAGCGGATCTCGGTCGCGAACTCCTTGTACTTGTCGTCGTCGAAGAGGATCTCGAAGCGCTCGCGCGCGGTGAGGCGGAAATGGTGGCCGCACTTCGGGCAGACGTTGAGGTTGGCCTCGACTTCCTTCCGGTACACGATCTCCTTGCAGTCGTCGCACTTGACCCAGAGCCCCTCCGGCATCGCGACCTGCTTCTCGACCGCCTCTTTCGGTTTCTTTTCCTTCCGGAACCACGCCATGGCCGGGACTCTAGCATGCGTCACGAAATGTCTCTAGCGGGTGGCGGCTGGCGCCGCGGTGTCGGGTGTCTGGGGTGTCTGGCCTGGACGTGAATCTGTTGTCGGTTGTCGGTTGTCGGTGTCTGAGACATCTCGCACGGGCGATACACCCCAGACACCTGACACCCGACACCGCGGCGCCAGCCGCCACAGCTCAGATCTCGCGGAACATGTAGGGACGGAGCACGTTCAGGTTCTCGTCGAGCTTGCTCGCGTCGAGATACCGCAGCGTGGCCGCCACGGACGACAGCAGCGAGTTGCCGTCCTGCGGGGTGTAGCAGAAGCCGACGATCTTCCTCGGGTTCGGCACCGTCAGGGTCGAAGTCGGAATGACGGTCTGGGAGAGGATGCGGCCGTAATAGCCGTGATCGCGTCCGAACGAGAAGATCTGGTTCACGGCGCGCTTGTTCGTGACCGCGATGCGGTCGCAGTTGCGAAGCGCGGCCTTCGCTTCCTCGAGCGTGGTGTCGTGCTTGACGTCGAGGTCGAACCAGAGGGTGTGCATGTACTGCGTCGGGAGCTTGATGGCGGAGGAGAAGAGGTTCAGCTTCTCGCCGAGGGTCTGGAAGACGTGGTACGCGTCGCGGGCGTGATGCGTCCCGAACTCCGGATCATCGTGCTTGCCGGCTTCCGGCGCGGCGATGAACGACTTGGTGTCGCTGACGTCGTTCGCGCGGCGCATGCAGACGAAGCGGCCGCCGTTGAGGCTCATCTTGTCGCCGGAGGTGGCGAGGGTCTTGAGGAGCACGGAGATGTTGTGGGTGTTGCAGGAGACGACCTGCACGTAGCGGTCGTCGGGGTTCTGCACCTCGTCGTTGATGCCGCGCGCGTACGGCTTGCCGAAGCCAAACTCGGAGCCCTGGGCCAGGAAGCCTTTCGGCCCCTTGAACCGGTCGTAGAGCTTCTGCTTGTTGTCGTTCCCGGCCGGGGTGCAGTCCACCACGACCGTGGCGCGCTCGATCGCCTCCTCGGTGGTGAAGGACACGCGATGCCCGAGACGCGCGAACTCCTCGCGTGCCCCCTCGTCCACCACGAGCTTCGCCCCGCGGTGGATCAGATGCTCGACCGTGGCCTTGTCGTTCGCGTTGGGGGTGCGCTTGTGGAACGTGACCTCGTCGATGTTCCACTTCTCTTTGAAGTCGGTGTAGAGCCCGATCAAAGGCTCGCCAATGGTGCCCGTGCCGACCACGTGCACGATGTTTTTCTTCGACATGGGAGGGAAAACTCCTTCAGAAAATCGGGCGCGGATTCTAGCAGAAGAGGTTGGCGGGGGATTTGACAGGAGAAAAGGACGGTTGCAGAGTATGGATATGGCGAAGACGGTGGAGGCGGAGCAGGATCTCACGGCCGTGACGGAGTTTGTCCGTGCGCTCGACGCCAGAGGCCGTGATTACAAGATGACACCGGACGAGCTCGTGGAGTTCTCGCGGCTGATGCCGAAGATGCCAACCGGCTGGACGTCCGCAGATGACATCCGCGAGTTGCGTGGGCCTCTACCCGATGAAGTTCTCGATCGTCGATGATCATCGTCGACGCCTCTGCCATCGTCGATGCGCTGCTGGGCAGAGAAGTCGTGGCAATGCGGCTGCGGCAGCATGAACTGCACGCGCCCGTGACGATCGATGCTGAAGTGCTGCACTCGCTCCTCAACAATATCTGGCGCGAGAAGCTGACTCATGAAGCAGCGGGCTACGCGGTGCGCGCATTCCGCGCGATTTCGATCGAGCGGCACCCGGTGCAGCATCTCGTCGAGCGCATGTGGGCCCTGCGCCACAACATCACCGCCTATGACGCGGGCTACGTCGCGCTCGCCGAATCGATGAACGTCCCGCTCCTCACCCGCGACGGTCGCCTCTCGCGCGCCTCGGGGCATGCCGCGCGCATCGAATACATCGAATAGAATCCGCCTCCCTCATGGCCAAGAAGCCCGAAACCGGCGAGAGACTCATCGCTTCGAACAAGAAAGCGCTGCACGACTACTTCGTGGTGCAGAAGTTCGAGGCGGGGATCGTGCTGACCGGGACGGAGATGAAGTCGCTCCGGGCCGGCAAGGCGAACCTCAAGGACGCGTACGTGCTGCTCAAGAACGAAGAGGCGTATCTCTTCGGGGCGCACATCTCGCCGTACACGCACGGGAACCTGCAGAACCACGATCCCGAGCGCACCCGCAAGCTGCTCCTCAACCGAAAAGAGCTCGACAAGCTGTACAGCGAGACGGCGGAGAAGGGGCTGACCGTGGTTCCCCTGCGCCTCTATTTCAAGGGCGCGCGGGTGAAGGCGGAGATTGCGGTCGTGCGCGGCAAGAAGCAGTACGACAAGCGCGACACCGAACGGACGCGCGAGCTCGACCGCGAAGCGGCGCAGGCGATGAAGGAACGGCGGTAGAGCACACGCGTTCGATCGCCCACGGGAGAGAAACCGACCAGGAGGCCTCCGGCGGGCCGGCGTGGCCGGCGGCACTTGTTTGCGCACGGACGGCGCGTATCGCGAGAGGCGTGCGTTCAGCCTTGGGCGACCAATGCTGCCGGCCACGCCGGCCCGCCGGAGGCCTCCCGTCGTATCTCCTCGTGAGCGATCGAACGCGCACTGTGGTACAGCAGCCACACTCGTGACCTAATGGGGCGACAGAAGTAGTACTTCTACCGAAGCGGCCGCCAGTGCTTAACCGTAGTTGAATCAGTCGCTTACGCCAGGAAACGCTGAATTCGGCTGAGTGGCACCTGGCTCGCTCTAAGGACGCGCAACATGTTCGTCCAGCGTCAAACCATCAAATCCAACGTCAGCATCACCGGCATCGGGCTCCACTCCGGCATCTACACGACGGTAGAGCTGCAGCCCGCGCCGGCCGGGAGCGGCATCACCTTCGTCCGCGCCGATCTGCAGGGGCTGCGCATCCCCGCCCTGCAGGCCTCCACCACCGCCCTCGACCACGCCACCACCGTCGGCAAAGACGACGTCCAGGTCGGCACCGTCGAGCACCTCCTCTCGGCCCTCATGGCCTGCGCCATCACCGACGTCGACATCCACATCGACGGCCCCGAAGTGCCGATTATCGACGGCAGCGCGCTTCCCTTCATGCACCTCATCGACGCCGCCGGCGTCCGCGAGCTCGGCGCCGAGCTGCCGGTGCTCCGCCTCCGCCAGCCGATCGAGCTCATCGAGGGGGATAAGTTCATCCGCATGACCCCGTCGAATCGCCTGGTGATCAAGTACAAGATCGACTTCAACCACCCGGCCATCGGCCGCGAATCGTTGCAGTTCGACTTCGGCCACGACAGCTTCCTCAAGAAGATCGCCCCGGCCCGCACGTTCGGCTTCATGCGCGACGTGGAGAAGCTCCGCGCCGTCGGCCTGGCGCGCGGCGGCTCGGTGGAGAACGCGGTCGTCCTCGATGACCGGGGCGTCGTGAACGGCCCGCTCCGTTTCAAGGACGAGTTCGTCCGCCACAAGATCCTCGACCTCATCGGCGACCTCGCGCTGATCGGCCGCCCGGTGGCAGGCGAGATCACCGCCTACAAAGCGGGTCACGCCATGCACTCCCGCTTCGTGGCCAAGATCCTCGAAGCGGCGGCGGCCCAGCCGGAGCTGCACGACGTGGCGATGCCTGTCCGTCGCTACGAATCGTTCGCCTGATTCCGCACGCCTCGGACGCGCACGTGTGGTAAAAAAGCCACACGTGCGCCCGCTCCTCCTCGCGATCCTCTTCCTGGCCGGGACGGCAGCCGTCGCCGCGCCGCCGAATCCGGCGCTCGAAACTCTCTCCGCGACCGCCCGGAACGGCAAAGTCTCGGTCCGGCTGACACTGACAGGGGCATTCGGGAATCCTGAAATGGTCGAGGCGCTCCAGAGCGGGCTCCCGACCACCATCACCTATCTGGTCGAAATCTTCCGCGACAGGCCGAACTGGTTCGACGAGGACATCGCCCAGGCGCGGGTCGAGGTCATCTGCACGTTCAACTCGCTGACGCGAGAGTACCTCCTCAACTATCGCCGCGACCGCCGCCTGATCCGGTCGCAGACGTTCACCGACCTCACCGCCCTCGAGCGCGCCATGACGCACATCGAGGAGACCGACTTCTTCGACATCGGCCGGCGCAAGCCGTACAAGCTGAAAGTGCGCGCCAAGGCGGAGCTGATGACCGGCTGGCTGATGTACGTGATCCCGTGGGAGACCTCGACGCGCTGGCGGGAGACGCGGGTGAAGACGGTGACTCCGTGAGCGTCCGCGAGCTCCTCCTCCGCTACCGGAAGGACCCCCGCTTCATCGTCTCGGTGCCGCTGGTCATCCTGGCGGCGACGAGCCTCGTCTATTACGTCACGCAGCAGGCCAAGGAGCTCTCCCCCGAGGCGCTGAGCAACCGGCTGCTGCTCTTCGTGTTGTGGAACATCAACCTGCTGCTGATCATCGGCATCCTCTTCGTGCTGCTGCGGGGAGTGGTGAAGCTGGTGCTCGAGCGGCAACGCGGCATCATCGGCTCGCGCTTCCGGACGAAGCTGGTCGTGACGTACGTCGCGACCTCGCTGCTGCCGGTGATCCTGCTGTTCCTCGTGGCCACCGACCTCCTGCGCGTCTCGATCGACCGCTGGTTCGCGACGCCGGTCTGGACGATCCTCCGCAACAGCGAAGCGATCGCGCAGATGGCGCAGGACCAGGCCGCGGAGATCGCCGGCGGCGCGGCGCGCGAGATCGCGGCCAGCCCCGCCTCCGGAGACGCAACCCAGGTGGACGAGATCCTCGGCCACGTGCGCGCGTTTCACCAGGTCAACCTGGCCGCGGTCTACCGCGACGGCATCCTGGTGAAAGCGCAGGCCGATCCGCGGGCGCCGATCCACGAGGTCGCCGATCCCGCGCCCCGCTTCTTCGAAGACGTGGTGAAGAACGGGCGGGGGGTGAAGATCGACGTGGTGGCGAGCGGGAAATGGATCCGCACGGCAATCCCGCTGGCAGGAGGCCGCGGCGTCGCGGTCGCGGGCGTCTTCATCCCGATCGCCACCAGCCGGATGATCGACGAGTCGATCATCGCGCACCGCGACTTCCAGCAGCTCCGCTCGCAGCGGCAGACGCTGAAGGCATCGCAGACGATGCTCTTCCTCGCCGTGACGCTGGCGATCCTCTTCGGCACGCTCTGGACCTCGATCTACGCGTCGCGCCGCATCACGATCCCGATCAAGGCGCTGGCCGAAGCGACGGCCACGCTGGCCGAGGGGAACGTCGGCCATCGCGTGGCCATCACGGCGACCGACGAGGTGGGCCGCCTGGTCGATTCCTTCAACGACATGTCATCGCAGCTCGCGGCGCAACGCGGGCAGCTCACCGACACGAACCGCTTCATGACCACCGTGCTGGAGAGCGTCGCCACCGGGATCATCGCCTTCGACGATCAACTGCGGCTGCTCTCGATCAACCGCGCGGCCCTGCAGATGCTGCACATCGATGCTTCGGCGGCCGGCCTGCTGAGCGACACGTCCCAGAGGCCGGAAGCCGGACGCCAGACCCTCAACGACCTGCTGGCCGCCGACCTCGAACCGGTCGCCTCCGCGGTCCAGGAGTTGACGAGCGGCCGCTCCCGCGCCCGCGAAGTCGCGCTCATCCTCGGCGGCGAGCTCCGGTACCTCGAGCTCTCCGCTGCACGCCTCGGCACCGGCTCGGGTTGGGTCGTGGCCCTCGAGGACTCGACGCAGCTCATGCAGGCGCAGAAGCTCGCCGCCTGGAACGAGGCCGCGCGCCGGATCGCGCACGAGATCAAGAACCCGCTCACGCCGATCCAGCTCTCGGCCGAGCGGATCGCGCGTAAGTTCCGCAACGCCGATCCCGACACCCCGCAGGCGATCGAACAGGGGACCAGGACCATCGTCGAGGAGGTGGGGCAGCTCAAGCGGATGGTCGACGAGTTCGCCCGCTTCGCGCGCATGCCGGCCATCCACCTGCGCCACGCGCAGCTCGCCGAGATCCTGCAGCAGGCGGCGAGCCTTTACCAGGATGTGAAGCCGGGGGTCACGATCGCGGTCGACGTCGCCTCCGACATCGAGCTGCTGATGGATCCGGAACAGATCCGCCGCGCCGTCGGGAACCTGCTCAAGAACGCGGTCGAGGCGACCGAAGGCGGTGAGATCCGCGTCTCCGCGCGCCGCGCGCCGCATCGCGTGGTCATCGAAGTCGCCGATCCCGGCCGCGGCGTCCCCGACTCGGACAAGGACAAGCTCTTCCTCCCGTACTTTTCGACGAAAGGCCGCGGCACCGGCCTCGGGCTCGCGATCGTGCACCGCATCGTGCGCGATCACGACGGGCAGATTCACGTGCACGACAACCATCCGAAGGGAACGCGCTTCGAGATCGAGCTACCCGCATGACGCACCGATAAAGAAATGGCCAGAATCCTCATCATCGACGACGAGCCCGCGATCCGCTCCACCCTCGCCGACATCCTCGGCGACGAGGGTCACAAGACCACGCTCGCCGAGTCCGGTGAGGAAGGGATCGCGCAGTACGCGCGCGATGAGTTCGACCTCATCCTCCTCGATCTCTGGCTTCCCGGCATGGACGGGCTGGCGGTGCTCGGGCGCCTCCGCACCACCAGCGCGCCGCCGGTGATCATGATCTCGGGCCACGGCAGCGTCGATGCCGCGGTCAAGGCTACGCGCCTCGGGGCGTACGACTTTCTGGAGAAGCCGCTCTCCCTCGAGCGCGTGCTGCTGACCGTCAACCACGCGCTCAGCGACCGCCGCCTGCGCGAGCAGGTGCGCGACCTGAAACGCCATCTCACGCTCGAAGAGATCCTGATCGGCGAGAGCGACGTGATGACGAAGCTCGAGCAGCAGATCCGCAGCGCCGCGCCGGCAGCGACGCGCGTGCTGATCACCGGCGAGAACGGCAGCGGCAAGGAGATCGTCGCGCGGACGCTGCACCGCATGTCGCCGCGCGCCGACCAGCCGTTCATCGACGTGAACTGCGCCGCCATCCCCGAGGAGCTGATCGAGTCGGAGCTGTTCGGTCACCGCAAGGGGGCGTTCACCGGCGCGATCGACGACCGCAAGGGGAAGTTCGAGCTCGCCGACGGCGGCACGCTCTTCCTCGATGAAGTGGGCGACATGAGCCTCAAGACGCAGGCGAAAGTGCTGCGCGTCCTGCAGGAGCAGACCTTCCAGCGCGTCGGCGGACAGCAGACCGTCCGCGTCGACGTGCGCGTGCTCGCGGCCACCAACAAGTCGCTGGAGGACGAGATCGCGAGCGGCACTTTCCGCAGCGATCTTTACTACAGGCTCAACGTGATCCCGATCGAAGTGCCGCCGCTGCGCGCGCGTGGCAACGACATCGTGCTTCTCGCCGAGCATTTCCTCCGCCGCTTCGCCGCCGAGGCGGCCCAGCCGAAGAAGAAGCTCTCCGCGGGCGCGGCGTCGAAGCTGAAGGCGTATCACTGGCCGGGCAACGTGCGCGAGCTGCGCAACGTGATCGAGCGGCTCGCGATCCTGCTGCCGGGCGACACGATCGAAGCGGAGGACATCCAGCTCGGCACGCGCGTCGAGGCGCCGCCCGAGATCGCCTCGAACCTCCCGCTCAAGGATGCGCGCGACGAGTTCGAGAAGCAGTACATCCTGGCCCGCCTCCGCGAGTACGCCGGCAACGTCAGCCGCACCGCCGACGCCCTCGGCGTCGAGCGCAGCAACCTCTATCGCAAGCTGCACGCGTACGGGATCAGGGTGGAGCGGCCGTGAGTCGCCCTCGGCGTGATCGTGAAATAGGATTCGCGGGCCTTGCGTTAGGCCCGATACGACGCGCTTGACAGTGAGCGCGCGGCTGACTAAAGTTCGCCGTCGCCGCAGTCGGGGGCAGCAGTAAATACGCGGGAATAACTCAGTTGGTAGAGTGCAACCTTGCCAAGGTTGATGTCGCCGGTTCGAGTCCGGTTTCCCGCTCCAAACGAAACTAATCCGAAGGGCCGCGAGCAATCGCGGCCCTTCGTGCTTCCTGCCGCAGGCGCTTCAGGAACATCATCCCGCCCCGCAGCGAGCTCTCCTCCAGCTCTTCCATCAGCGCGCGGTGTGCTTCCTTCCACTGCTCGTGCGCGCGGCGCAGCACGTGGCGTCCTTTCGTGGTGAGCGAGATGAGTCCCGGCTTCGGGCCTGACGACGGACCGATGTCGACGTAGCCGATGCGCTGGAGGAGGGCGAGGTTCCGCGAGAGCGTCGAGCGGTCGAGCCCGAGCTGCTCGGTGAGCAGCCGGAACGACGGCTGCGACGCCGAGGCGATCGTCGCCAGGATCGGCAGCTGCACGGCGGTCACGCCCGCAGGTTCGAGATACGAGTCGTAGTGGCGCGTCACGAGCCGCTCCGTGCGGCGCAGGTTCATGCTCAGGCAGAGCTTCGACATCGCGAGACATTCATCGCGGTCCGGACCCTTCCTGCTGCTCGTGTCGCGTGGCCGGCGTTTCGTCATGCTCATGCCACACCCCCGCGTGATTCTACCTCCACCTTTGTAACTACACCCTTCCACTTGTGACGAACGGGGCGCTGCAAGGGACGAGCGTTTAAACTGCGCGGATGAACACGGTCAATGGAGCGGGCGGAACCGAGGGTGGGGTGGGGACATTCGTGCTCGGGTTCCTGATGGCGGTTGCGGGAGGCTATCTGCTGACGAGCCAGGTGACGGTCACGTCCGGCTACTGGCACCTGTGGGGCCGCAGTGCGTTCGGCCTGTCGCTGCTGCCGTTCGTGATCGGCGTGGCCTTCCTCTTCTTCGACGGCAAGTCGGTCGTGGGATGGGTGCTGACCGTCGCCGGCGCGGTGATCATCCTGGCCGGCATCCTCGCGCATCTGGACATCTACTTTCAGCCGACGTCGCTCTTCAACACTCTGTTGATGCTGATCCTGCTCCTCGGCGGGATCGGGCTGGTGGCGAGATCGGTGCGGCCGCATCGATCGTGAAACCGGGCCCGCGTGGCCGTCTAATCGAAATGAACCTCTTCGCACTCACGATTGGGTTCCGGGCAGGCTGGTACAGCTGCCCGTCACAACTTCTGGCCGAGCACTTCCTCCAGGCGCCCGCGGTACGACGGCCCGAGGGGGATGCTGGCGCCGGTCGACAAGACGATCGACGGCGTGCCGTCCGCTGACGTGACCAGCTTGCGCACGCGGTCGAGGTTCACGATCGCGGAGCGGTGCACGCGGATGAACGTCGACGCGTCGAGCGACTCCTCGATGCTCTGCATCGACTCGCGCAGGAGATACGACAGCTCGCCCGAATGCAGCCGCGCGTAGTTGCCTTCCGCGGAGACCCAGTCGATCTGCGATGCCTTCACGAACACGATCTCGCCGCGCGTGCGCACGGCGAACCGCTCGCGGCGCGGCGTGGTGCGCGTCTGGGTGGCGGCGCGGCCCCCGGCGATGAAGCGGCGCGCGCGCTCGATGGCCCGGGCCACGCGCTCTTCGTCGAGCGGCTTGACGAGGTAGTCGGCCGCGCTGAGCTCGAACGCGTCGAGCGCGTGCTCCGGATGCGCGGTGGTGAAGATGACCACCGGCCGGCGCGACGGTTCGAGGTTGCGCAGCAGCTCGAGGCCGTCGTCCTCCGGCATGTGGATGTCGAGGAAGAGGAGGTCGGGGTGAAGCTGGTCGACCAGTTCCGCGGCGGCGCGGGCGTTTTCCGCCTCGCCGATCACCGCGACTCCGTGATCGACGCCGATGAGCGTCCGCAGCCGCGCGCGTGCGAGCGGCTCGTCTTCCACGATCAATGCGCGGAGGCTCATGCCGGCACCTCCACCTGCAACGGCATCGACAGCTCGGTCACCGCGCGCTTCTCCCCGGCGCGCCAGGCGATCGTTGCGCGCTCGCCGAACGCCTGCTGCAGCCGGGCGCGGGTTTCTTCGATTGCATCAGGTGCGGGGATGCGCTTCGGATCGTCATTCACCACCTCGAGCAGCAGATCACTTCCTTCTGTACGTCCATGAATCTCCATTCGTTGTGGCGAATCTGTGTCGGTTCCGAAAAGCGCCGACTCCACGAGGGCGTGCAGCAGCAGCGGCGGCACGCGCGCGGCCAGGATTTCCTCCTCCACGTCGACCCTGGTGGTGAAGGCTCCTCCGCTGCGCGCGCGCTCGATCTCGAAGTAGCGGTCGATCACTTCCAGCTCCTCGCCGAGGGTCACGGAAGCGCGCTTGCCGAACTCGAGCATGGTGCGCAGCAGGTCGCCGAGGTGGACGATCATCTGGTCGGCGAGATCGGGCTCGGTGGTCACTTTCTCCGCGATGGCATCGAGGGTGGCGAACATCATGCGCGGTTGCATCGCAGCGCGCAGCCCCTGCAGCTCGGCGTTGGTCACGGCGGTGCGCAGTGCGAGCGCGTTCCGTTCGCGCTCCGCGGCCGCGCGCTGCGCGAAGATGAAGTAGGTGATGCCGAGGATCACCAGGGCGAGGAAGATGTTGCGGTGGTAGCGGACCTCGATCGAATAGAGCGTGAATTGGAGGTTCGGTGGTTCCCGGTCGCCGAGACGGTTGATGACCGCGCCGATCGCCGCGCGCACGACCGCGATGAAGGGGACGAACGCGATCATGAGGAGCGCGTTCCTCAGCAGGTGCGGTTTGCGCAGCGGCAGCCGTTCCGCGACGAACACGATGAACGGGGTAAAGACGGCCCAGAGCAAGCTCGAGTTGAGCTGATACGCGAGCAGCTCGATGAGCACCGCGTCACGCCCGCTTTCGACGGTGCGCTGGTAGAACTCGCTCGAGTTGAAGACGGCGAAGATGACCCAGATCCCGACGATGATGAACGAGATGCGGAAGAGACGGCGAAGGTCGTACGTCGCTTCCGGCATCAAGCCACCGTCCGCAACGGGATGCGTACTTCCGCAATGAACGCGTCGCCGCGCCGCGCGTACGTCAGCGACTGGCGGCGGCCATAGATCGACTCGAGACGTGCCCTGGCGTTCGGGACGCCGACGTTCCCGCGGCCGAAGATGGCCGAAGATTCCGCTCCCGGACCGTTGTCGCGCACCTGCAGCCGGAGCCACTCCTCGTCGCCGTTCTTTTCGGTGTCGACGACCACCACCACGCTGCCGCCGTCGCGGCGGCGTCCGATGCCGTGGATGATCGAGTTCTCGACCAGCGGCTGCAGCAGCAGCGGCGGCACCGCTGCATTCCTCAGCCGCGAGTCGCTGACGTGGATCGCGGTGGAGAGCTTCTCGCCGAACCGCATTTTCTGGATGTCGAAGTACCGCTCCAGAAACTCCAGCTCCTCGGCCAGCCGCACTTCGCGCGTTTCCGCCGAGGCTACGGAAGCGCGCAACAGTCCGCGCAACTTGCCGAGCATTTCTTTCGCGGCCAATGGATCGCGATGCAGCAGCGCGGCGACGGCGTTGAGCGCGTTGAAGAGAAAGTGTGGATGGAGGTCGGCGCGCAACTGGCGGAGCCGCGCCTGCGCGAGCTCCGACTCGAGCCGCGCGTCGGCGTTGCGGCGCATCGATTCTTCGCGTTCGAAGCGGAGAAAGTTGGCAACGCCGATCACCAGCACCGCGAAGAGGAAGTGCGTGTGAAAGAGCGCGAGCAGCGACGCGCCGTAGTCGACGAACGTGGTCGGGAAGCCGTGGATGACAGGCGGGAGGAAGCCGTCCACCGTCGCGCGCACGAATCCGACGCCGGCCGCGAGGAGTGCGCTGAGGAACAGGTTGCGCGTACGGTGCGGCGCGCGCACCGGGATGAGGTCGCTGAGATAGAAGACGATGGGGGTGAAGATCGCCCACGCGAACATGGAGCCGCCCATGCCGTAGACGCGCTCGCGCAGGTTGTCGTATTCGCCGCGCGAAAGGATGATCGTGTTGTGCTGCCATGCGTAGAAAAACCCGATGAAGAGCCAGGCCAGCGTCACCACCAGCGCGAAGCGCGTGAGGCGGAGCAAATCCCGGGAGGTCAGGGCCATCACGCCATCTTACGCGCGCCAGCGCCACGGAAAACGAGCGTCGGCGATGGGACGGAACGCGTCGGCATAATGCGTGACGATGAAGCGGTATCCGGTCCAGCGGATTGAGAGGATGTCGTAGCGTAATTGCGCTTCGGGATGCTTCGTCGCGTATTGATCGCCGAGGCGGATCAGCCGTTCGCGCTTTTTCCGGTTCACCGCCTCGTGTCCTTCCCCGGCGAAATCGGTCTGTCGCGTCTTCACCTCGGCGATCACGACCGTCGCCCCCCGCTTCACCACCAGGTCGATCTCGCCGGCAGGGAGGCGCGCGTTGCGCTCGAGGATCGAATAGCCGCGCACGCGATAGAACCAGGCGGCGCGGCGCTCTCCCATCGCGCCGAGCTTCGCGACGGGGATTCTGCGCGGGCCGAAGAGTGAGGCGAGGAAACGCACGCGTCGAAACGTTATCAGTTGTCGGTTGTCGGTTGTCGGCCGCACGCGGGACACCTCGAGCCGCACGCGGGACACCTCGAGCCGCACGCGGGACACCTCGAGCTGCACGCGGGACACCTCGAGCTGCACGCGGGACACCTCGAGCTGCACGCGGGACACCTCGAGCTGCAC
>Ga0190270_10000151_pt1 | contig 30904 bp, 26 predicted proteins | sample Popmic320T_FD_133748 | JGI IMG/M metagenome (GOLD analysis project Ga0190270, IMG submission 133748) | Populus adjacent soil microbial communities from riparian zone of Weber River, Utah, USA - 320 T | ecosystem: Environmental > Terrestrial > Soil > Riparian zone | place: USA: Utah | collected...
GGGATTGCAGGCCGGATGGGCCGACCCGGTGTCGGCCGGTCGGGCGAAGCTGCCGCTCGGCCGGTACGTCGCGACCGTCCGGATCGACGACGACTACCTCAAGGCCTTCGGCATCCCGAACGACGCCGCCTTCACCCGGATCAACCTGCGGGTCGCCAAGAACGGCGAGGTCTGCCGAGGTTGCCGTGGCGACGACGCTTCTCACGCCGAGCACGCTCGCGCCTACCAGCCGCGGGCCCACGAGCCGGTGGGCGACGACAAGCCGCTGGCCGGCGACCCGCTGCCCGACCTGCAGGCGGTCCCGGCCTGGCATATCGGTGTCCACAACGGCAACGTGCTGCACTTCAGCGCCAACGTGTGGAACGCCGGTCCGTCAAACTTCGTCATCGACGGCTTCCGTCGCGACGGCGAGGACGAGATGGACACCTACCAGTACTTCTACGACGAGAACGGCGAGCCGACCGGCTCGGCGCAGATCGGCACGATGCACTGGCACGACGCGAAGGGTCACCACCACTGGCACTTCCTCGACTTCGCCACCTACCGGCTGCTCGACGCCGACAAGCAGGCCGTGATGCGGAGTCGGAAGGTGTCCTTCTGCCTCGCCGACACCAACGCGATCGACTACACCGTGCCCGGCGCCAACTGGCACCCGTGGAACACCGACCTGTCGACCGCCTGCGGCGACTACACCGCCCTGTCGGTCCGTGAGGTGCTCGACGTCGGGTCCGGCGACACGTACGCGCAGTGGCGGGCCGGCCAGGCGTTCCGGCTCAAGGGTCTGCCGAACGGCACCTACTACATCCAGGTCTGGGCCAACCCGAACGGGAATGTGCACGAGACCGATACGACCAACAACTCGTCGTACCGGAAGATCATCGTCGGGGGTACACCGGAGCACCGGACCGTCCGCGTGCCGCCGGTCGGCATGATCGATGTGAAGTAAGGGGAGGCGGGGCATCCCGGCGCTAGATGGGGCTGCCTAGGCTGGTGGTCGTGCCTACTGCCTCCCCATCGCCCGGCCGACTCGTCGTCGGGTTCGACCTGGACATGACCCTGATCGACTCGCGACCCGGGATCAAGGCGGCCTACGACGTGCTCGCCGCCGAGACCGGGGTCGCTGTCGACAGCGACTTGGTCGTGTCCCGCCTCGGTCCCCCGGTCGAGGTCGAGATGGCCGAGTGGTTCCCGCCCGAGCAGGTCCAGACGATGGCCGACCGCTATCGGGAGCTCTACCCCGAGCACGGCATCGCGGCGGCGCTGCCGCTGTCCGGAGTCGCCGAGGCGCTCGCGGCAGTGCGGACCCACCATGGTCGAGTCCTCGTCGTCACGGCGAAGAACGGACCGCACGCATGGGCTCATGTCGAGCACCTCGGGCTGGACGTCGACGAGGTCCATGGCGGCGCCTGGCGAGGTGGCAAGGCCGACGCGCTGGCGGCCGCAGGTGCCACGATCTACGTCGGCGATCACGTGCACGACATCGAGGCTGCAAGGAGCGCCGGGGGCATCGGCGTCGGCGTGACCACGGGCACCAGCTCGCGTGCGGAGCTGGCCGACGCCGGTGCCGAGGTGGTTCTCGACTCCCTCGCGGAGTTTCCCGGCTGGCTCGACGAGCACCTGCTCGCGGCCCGACTCGCGGCTCTGGACGCGCACCTTCGGGACTATGGCTCGGTCCTCGTCGCCTACTCCGGCGGGGCCGACTCGGCATTTCTGCTGGCCGCCGCGGTCCGGGCGCTCGGCGCCGATCGGGTGATGGCGGGCACGGCCTACTCCGACTCGTTGCCGCAATCCGAGCGTGGCCCGGCCGCCGCGTTCGCCGACAGTCTCGGCGTCCGGCAGCTCACGCCGCGTACGCATGAGATGGAGCGTGCGGGCTATCGGGCCAACGACGGTGATCGGTGCTATTTCTGCAAGTCCGAGTTGCTCGACGTGCTGACTCCGCTCGCCGCCGAGCACGGCCTGGCCGTCGTAGCGACCGGCACCAACGCCGACGACGCCCGAGCCGGCTTCCGACCGGGCATCCGGGCCGCCAGCGAGCGGGGGGCCGTGACGCCGCTTCTCGACGCGGGGCTTACCAAGGCGCAAGTGCGAGAGGCGTCGCGCCGATGGGAGCTGCCGACATGGGACAAGCCGGCCGCCGCCTGCCTCTCGTCGCGGATCGCCTACGGGATCGAGGTGACGCCGCATCGGCTGGCCCGAGTCGAACGGGCCGAGGCGGCCCTACGTACGACGCTCGTCGAGCACGGCATCGGGGTCGAAAACCTGCGGGTGCGAGACCTCGACGAGCGGGCCCGAGTCGAGCTGGACGCCGCTGTCGTCGAGACGCTCGGACGGGACGACGCCGTCCGGGCGGCCGTGCTCGACGCGGTGCGGTCGGCCGGATTCGACGCGGTGGAGATCGACCCGAAGGGATTCCGCTCGGGCGCGATGAACGAGCTGTTGTCCGCGGACGAGCGTCGCCGCCACGGCCCGGCGACCGGCGCAATCCAAGTGGAGCCGACGCGGGCCGGCACGTAGGCTTGCCCTTCCAGGCCAGGCGCCCGCGCTGGCGAGTTGCAGACACCCACGATTCGAACGAGAGGTCATCGTGCCTACTGGCAAGGTGAAGTGGTACGACGCCGACAAGGGCTTCGGCTTCCTCAACAGTGACGACGGCGGCGACGTCTACGTCCGGTCGTCGGCACTGCCGGATGGTGTCACCACGCTAAGGTCGGGCGCCCGGGTCGAGTTCGGCGTCGTCGAAGGCAGGCGCGGGGCGCAGGCGTTGCAGGTCCGGCTGCTCGAGCCGCCGCCGTCGGTGTCTCGGGCCAAGTCGAAGGCGCAGCGCGACGCCAAACGCAAGGCGCCCGAAGAGATGACGGTCATCGTCGAGGACACGATCCGACTGCTCGACGACGTCGAAAATGCCTACCGTGCCGGTCGGCATCCCGATCGCAGCACCGCGAAGCGGGCAGCCGCCGTCCTCCACGCCCTCGCCGAGCAACTCGAGCTCTAACCCCTCCGCGAGTGGCGCACCGTCGTCGTTTTGGGGCGCCGGACGTGACAACGTTGCGCCACTCGGCGGTGACGCGGGACTAGCGGCGGCCGCGGCGCCGGCGCATCGGCTGGGTCGGGTCGTGCGGCCGGGTGGTCGGGCCGTATTGCTGCGTCGGCCCATCCGGTGGCGGTTGCCTCATCCGCTGGGTTTCGTCGGCGGCCCATGACGGCGACTGAGCCGTCGGTCCCGCCGATTCGCCCGGCGGCGGAGCCGGCGGGTCTCGTCGGCTCAGGACGTACTGCAGCACGATCACCGACCAGATCACGAGAAGTGCGGCAGCCGTGCCGAGGCCAAGCGGGGTCGGGGTCAGCGGCAACGCGATGCCGAGGAAGCCCCCCATGACCCAGGACAGTTGCAGCAGCGTCTCGGATCGACCGAAGACGCTGGTGCGCACCGCTTCGGGCACGTCGCGCTGGATGACCGCATCCAGGCTGAGCTTGCCCAACGACTGACAGATGCCGACGGTAAGGCCGAGGACGACCGCGGTCGCGAGGGAATAGAGCAGGGCCGTCACGGTGACCATCGCCGCGTCGACGAGCAGGACCACGACGACGGTGAGTTCGGGCTTGCGGGCCTTCAACATCGACCCGATCACCGTGCCTACGAGGTTGCCGAGCCCGGCGGCACCGATCACCAGGGCCAGCAGCCAGGTCGCGTGGTCCTCCCAGCCGTCGAAGGGATGCTCACGCAGCACGAACGCCATGTACATGACGAGGAAGCCGGACGTGAACCGGACGCCGGCGTTGGAGCGCAGCGCGCCGATGACCGTCGACGTGATCCCGACCCGCATGCCTCTCGTGCCACCGCGCATCTCCGCCATCGAGACCTGCTCCTCGCCCTCGGGCGAGTTGACCTTCGCTGGCAGCCACCACGTGAGCACGGCCCCGATGACGAAGATGAGGAACGCATAGCGCAGCGCCCAGGCGGCTCCGACCTGGGCCGCGCCGGCCGCCAACGGTGCCGAGATGACGGCCGCCCCCGTGCCGACCAGCGAGATCCGCGAGTTGGCCTTGACGAGCGTGAAGCCTTCGGGCAGTACGCGCGGCACCGCCGATGCCTTAGTCACGCCGTACGCTTTCGAGGCCACCAGGACGCCCAGCGCCGCCGGGTACATCGCGATCGACTCGTCGTCCACCGAGCCGGCCAGCACCCAGCAACACAGCGCCGACGTGCCGAGGATGACGCCGATCGCCACCTTGCGACCCCGCCGGAATCGATCGAGGAACGGGCCGATCAGCGGTGCCACGATGGCGAACGGCAGCATGGTCATCAGCAAGAACAGCGCCACTTTGGGCCGCGCCTCGCCGGTCGGGACCGAGAAGAACAGCGAACCCGCGAGAGCAACGGCGACGGCTGCATCTCCGGCGGTGTTGAACGCGTGGACCTCGAGCAATCGGGCCATGCCGCTCTCGCCGGCCCCGTGGGCATGCGTGACCCGGCGGGCCTTCGCGACGCTCTTCTTGGCCAACCGACCCGAAGCCCGCGCCGCCCGACCCGTCGCGTCGACCGCCTTGGCCGCCTTGCCGGGTTCGGGCCGGTGCGGGCCCCCCGGCGGCGTGCCGTGCGGCGGATACGACGAGCCGCCGTGCGGAGGCTCACCGGGCCGCCGGTCGCCGGGATCTGTCACAAGTCCATCCTGCCGCACGAGTCGTCGGTGTTGCGGCACTTGGTCGGGTCCTCCCCGATTCGCCTTGCCGGCAGCGGTACGGGACAATCGATCCGTGAGCACTCCATCGCGACGGCCTCGAGCCGATCTCGTCTGCCGCGACGCGGTCGACGAGGCTCGGGCGGCGTTGCTCGACGCGGTCGGCACCGACCACGTCGGCGACCACCTGGGTCACGAGGTCCACGGCGAGCGGGTGCTGAGTCACCAGTTCGAGAGCCGACAGACCGGCTATGACGGGTGGCGCTGGTCGGTCGTCGTGACGCGGGCACCACGCCAGCGCGACGTGACTGTCAACGAGATCGTGCTGCTGCCCGGTCCGGCCGCCGTCGTCGCGCCCGAGTGGGTTCCCTACCGCGAACGCGTGCAGCCGGGCGACCTCGGCCCGGGCGACTTGCTACCCCCCGACGAGGACGATCCGCGGCTGGTGCCGTCGTGGGTGGCAGGTGACGAGATGAGCGACCCTCTGGTCGATGACTCGTCGGTACGTCCGGTCGCCGAGGAGATCGGGCTCGGACGGGTTCGCGTCTTGTCACTCGAGGGTCGTGATGCGGCAGTGCAGCGTTGGTACGAAGGGTCCCAGGGCCCCGAGTCCGAGCATGCCCAGTCGGCGCCCGCGCCGTGTCGTACGTGTGGATTCCTGGTCCCGATCGCGGGACCGCTCTCGACCGTGTTCGGGGTATGCGCCAACGAGTCGGCGCCCGATGACGGACGGATCGTCGCCTTGAACCACGGCTGTGGTGCCCACTCCGAAGGCGACCCGGTCCGGACACCGCGGGCCGTCGAGTTGCCGCCGCCCGTCTTCGACACCTACGCCACCGACGAGCTGTCGGTGTTTTGACCCGAGGGTCAGTCGCCGGCAGCGCCGAACTGGCTCGTCGCCGCGCGTCGTCGCCCGGGCTCCGTCGTCAGGAGGTTGCGCCGGCGCCGGCAATATTCGACGCCGATCAGGCCGAGGCCGAACCCGGCGATGCAGATCCACAGCCACGACAGCCGGTCGTGGTCGCGAAGCGTGCCGATGAACGGTAGCATCGCGACGAAGGCGACAATCCAGGCCGCTGATCCGATCGCGACGGTGCGGACGCCGTCGACGTCGAGCGGCTCGACCTCGGCCACGATGTGATGCCGCTCGGTCCGCCGCGCGGCGCGGCGTTCGGTCCGCCGCTCGGCCGGCTCCTCGGTCCGCTGTTCGGCCGGCTCCTCGGTCCGCTGTTCGGCCGGCGGTTCGGCGCGCCGGGTCCCGCTCGATCGGTGCTCGGTCCGTCGGGACGCTCGCCGGCTGGTCGGACGATCTTCCTTCTCGTCACCGTTGCCGTTGCCGTTGCTCCGCCGGTCCGTCCGGTGTGAATGCGAACCGGACGCGCGGGTCCGGCGGCGTCGGGGTTCTCGACCGTGCTTCGAGCTGGCCATCGCACCAGGTTAGATCATGGCCGAGGGCATGACGCCGAACTGCGGGTTCTGGCATTCTGCGTACGCCCGCATCGACGGCTTCTGGAGCATCCATGACCGTGTCGTCAACCATGACCAGCCGGATCGACCGATTTTTCGAGATCTCCGCCCGTGGCTCTAGCGTCAACCGCGAAGTGCGCGGCGGGGTCGTCACCTTCTTCACGATGGCCTACATCATCGTGCTCAATCCGATCATCCTGTCGCAGGCGGTCGACGCCGACGGCGACTTTATCGGCGGGGGATCCGACCAGGGCCAGGCGTTCGTCATGGTGGCGGCAGCGACCGCGCTGGTCGCCGGCGTCCTCACGATCCTGATGGGCCTGGTCGCCAATTTCCCGCTCGCCCTGGCGGCCGGACTCGGGCTCAATGCGTTCGTCGCCTTCACGATCGCTGGCCAGATGACGTGGGCCGACGCGATGGGGCTGGTCGTTCTCGAGGGCCTGATCATCCTCGTTCTCGTGCTCACCGGCTTCCGCAAGGCGGTGTTTTCGGCCGTTCCGGCGGGTCTCAAGTCGGCGATCGCCGCCGGCATCGGCCTGTTCATCACGCTGATCGGCCTGGTCGACGCCGGAGTCATCCGCTCGACCGGGCTGCCGGCGCCGCCGATCGGGCTCGGGATCGACAACCACCTGGCCGGCTGGCCGGTCTTCGTCTTCTGTCTCGGCCTGCTCTTCACGATGACGCTCTATGTGCGGGGCGTGAAGGGTGCCCGACAAGATCTTCGACAGTCCCGACTTCGGGCTCGTCGGTGAGTTGTCGCTGTTCGGTTCGTTCGAGCGGGCCGGGTTCGTGACGGCGGCGCTGTTCCTCTTCACTCTGCTGCTGGCCGACTTCTTCGACACGATGGGCACGATGACCGCGATCGGCGCCGAGGCGGGTCTCAACGACGACGAGGGTACGCCGCCGCGTACGCAACAGATCCTGGTCGTCGACTCGTTGGCGGCCGCCGCCGGTGGAGCCGCATCGGTGTCGAGCAACACGTCCTACATCGAGTCGGCCTCCGGTGTCGGAGAGGGTGCGCGCACCGGCTTGGCGAGCGTGGTGACGGGGTTGCTGTTCATCGTGGCGACCGTCACGACCCCGCTCATCGCGGTCATCCCCAACGAGGCGGCGACTCCGGCCCTCGTCATCGTGGGGTTCCTGATGATGTCGCAGGTGCGGTACATCGACTGGAACGACCTCGAGATCGCGCTGGCGGCGTTCTTGACGATCGTCCTCATGCCGTTCACGTACTCGATCACCGCAGGCATCGGCGCCGGGTTCGTCTCGTACGTCGTGATCAAGGCGGCGCGAGGCAACCTGCGGACCGTCCATCCCCTGATGTGGATCGTCGCCACGCTGTTCGTCGTTTACTTCGCGATCGACCCGATTGGCAACTGGCTCGACGCCTGAGCACTCACCGCAACGCAAAACGTCGCACAGGGGAATGGCCGAGCTCGCAAGATCGTTAGCATAGGTAATGAGTTATGCTAACGATATGTCGACCGACGTCGCGAAGCTCGTGAGGACCCGCGCGGGTCTCGCGAGCTCGCTCGCCGTGTCGGTGTCGCGGCTCTCACGCCGGCTCCGCAAGGAGCGCCACTCCGATCTGTCGCCGACGCAGCTGTCGGCGCTCGGATCGTTGATGCGCAAGGGCCCGCTCACGCTCGGTGCCCTCGCCCGGAGCGAAAACGTGCAGCCACCGTCGATGACTCGCACGGTGAACTGCCTCGAAGACATGGGGATGGTGGTCCGCCAGCCGGACCCCGATGACGGTCGTCAGGTGCTCTTGCGGGTCTCCGAGCCCGGCCTGGAGCTGCTCAACGCCGAACGCAAGCGCCGCGATGCCTGGTTGGCACAGCGGCTGATCGAGCTTGAACCCCAGGAGCGGGCGGTGCTGCGAGAAGCCGCAGTGATCCTGGAGAGGTTGGCGACCGCTTGAGTCCGACGTTTCGCGCGCTCCGCGTCCGCAACTATCGCATCTATGCCGCCGGAGCCGTTGTTTCCAACGTGGGCACGTGGATGCAGCGGGTGGCGCAAGACTGGCTGGTCCTGCAGCTGACCGCCAACAGCGGCACCGCCCTCGGCATCACCACCGGCCTGCAGTTCTTGCCGATGCTCGTCTTCGCGCCGCTGGCGGGTGTGGTGGCAGACCGCTTCCCCAAGCGCAAGGTGCTCGTCGCGACCCAACTCATGATGGCGATCCCGGCGGCCATGCTGGGGCTGCTCGCCGTCACCGGCTTGGCCGAGGCCTGGCACGTCTACGTCCTGGCGTTCCTCTTCGGCACCGGCACCGCGTTCGACGCTCCCGCCCGGCAGTCGTTCGTCGTCGAGATGGTCGGCACCGATGACCTCGCCAACGCGGTCGGACTCAACTCCGCGTCGTTCAACTCGGCGCGGATCATCGGCCCGGCGGCCGCCGGTGGCCTGATCGCCGTGCTCGGCTCCGGCGTCGAGGCGACCGGGTGGGCGATCTTGGTCAACGCCGCTAGCTACCTCGCCGTCGTGGTCTCCCTGCGCGTGATGGATCCGCTCGCCTTGCGGCCTTCCAAGCCGGCACGCCGCGGCCGAGGGGCCGTGCGCGAGGGCGTCCGCTACGTACGCTCCAGGCCGGACCTCCTGTTGCTGCTCGCCACGGTGTTCTTCGTCGGCACCTTCGGCATGAACTTCCAGATGACGACGGCGTTGATGGCGACCGAGGTGTTTCACAAGGGAGCCGGTGCGTACGGCGTGCTCGGCTCGATCATGGCGGTCGGCTCGTTGGCCGGAGCACTGTTGGCCGCTCGACGGGCCCGGCCGCGGCTGCGCATCGTCGTGGGTGGCGCCGTGGTGTTCGGCATCGCCGAGGTGTTTCTCGGCCTGATGCCGACGTACTGGACGTTCGCGCTCTTCTTACCGGTCGTCGGTCTCTTCGCACTGACGATGATCACGACGGCCAACGCGACGATCCAGCTGACCGTCCTGCCCGAGATGCGCGGCCGCGTCGCGGCGCTCTATCTGATGATCTTCATGGGTGGCACACCGGCGGGCGCACCCATCCTCGGCTGGATGGGCGAGCTGTTCGGGGCCCGCTGGACCCTGATCGGTGGAGGCCTACTGACCCTCGCCGGGGTCGCGGCCGCGCTCGCGGCCTACCTCAAGAGCGGCGGCCTCGCCGTCCGGCAGGTTCCGGGCCGACCGTTCACGCTCACCGTCTCCGCGCGTGAGGGCCTTGCCGTCGAGGCGGCGGCCCATGCCGACGGCGACGACCAGCGACCCGACGGCGATGGCCGAGCCGACGAGACCGCCAATCAGGTGCTGGTTGGCGGTGACCGTGACGGCCCACGACACGGCCAGCGGCAGCAGGCAGCCGAAGGCGGGTAGCAAACACTCGACGGCTCGCGCGCACGTTGTCACCTCGTCGTGTCAGGCTGTCGCCATGACGACACGCGACGTGCGTAGTGGATGGCTCGACTTCGCGGACTACCTACGCTTGATCCGGGCCGACTCGGCCCGGCTCGCCGAGATGGGGCGGCTCGGGCTCGACGCCGATGTCCCCAGCTGCGACGGATGGACCGTTGCCGACGTGATCGACCACACCGCGCATGTCTACCTGCACAAGGTGGCGTGGCTGCGTGACGGCCGGCGTCCAGATCCCTGGCCGCCGCCGGAGCTCGCCGATCGGGAGCCGGCTGCCTTGTTCGACGAGGCGACGACGGCCGTGCTCGAGGCCTTCGAGTCACGTGATCCAGACGAGGTCGTCGGTACGCTCTGGGAGCCCGAGCAGACCATCGGGTTCTGGTATCGCCGGATGGCTCTCGAGGTCGCCGTCCACCGCTACGACGCCGAGCTCGCGCATGGCGCGCCCACCCCGATCGACGACGAGCTCGCGACCGACGGCATCGACGAAGCCTTGCGTGTCATGTTGGCCGGTCCCTGGGACGAGTCCGAGACCGAGGAGCCGCTCGACGCTCGGATCCGCGTGACGGCGGGCGGTCGTTCGTGGACCGTGACGGCCGACCTGCGATTGGTCACGGTCGCGGAGGGAGACACCGACCCTGTCGCGATCGAGATCGCGGGCCGATCCGAGGACGTCTTCTTGTGGCTGTGGGGGCGTCGCGACGGCGAGGTTCTGGCCATCACCGGCGACCAGGACGTCGCGTCGGGATTCCGGCGCCGGCTGGCAGACGCGATGCGCTGATCGACCCACGCTTGTATCGATAGCGTGGCCGGGTGCGTGTCTTCACGGCGCTCTATCCGTCGCTGGCGGCCGTGGCCGATCTCGAGCTGGCCGTCGGGTCGCTCCGATCGGCTAACCCCGATCTGACCTGGACCCGGTCGGAGCAGTGGCACCTGACCCTGACGTTTCACGCCGACCTCGACACTGACCAGGTGCGGCGGCTCGAGCGTACGGTGGCGCGCTGCGCCGCGATCCGGGATGCGACGTCGGCCCGATTTCGAGGCGGTGGCGCGTTTCCGTCGCGGACTCGCGGCCGCACCCTGTGGGTCGGTGTCGAGCCGGTCGACCAGAGGTTGGCCGACCTCCAGCGCAATCTGACCGCCCGACTGCGCCGCGAGGGCTGGCCCCTGGAAGACCGGCGCTATCGGCCGCATCTGACGGTCGCGCGCTCTCGAGTACGGCGCGACCTCGGCGCCTTGGTTGACGAGCTCGACGCGTACTCGGGGCCTTCGTGGCAGGTCGACCGGATCGCGATCGTCGTGTCTCGACCCGACGACGAGGGGCGCTTCGCCCACGAACGGATCGGTGACTATCCACTCCGTCGCGACGTCTAGGGTGACGAGCGTGCACCCGCGCTACCGACGCATGATCATCCCCGGTCTGCTGGTGGTGTTGCTCGTCATCGTCGTGGTCGCCGCCGTCCTCGGCTAGGACCGCCCGAGAGCCTGCGGCGCTCTCTGGCAGGCTGGTGTCGTGCCAGAACCCCTCGCTTCGGCGCTGTCCCACCTGCGCTCCCAGCTGCTCGACACCGAGCGGCTGGTGCGCGCCGTTGGGTCCGGTCGCAGGCGGGGACAGGCGCCGCGTTGGCGTCGGGTCGAGGTACGGCCGGTCGATCTCACGTCGGGCCCGCACCTGCAGGTCACGACGTACGACGACACCCAGGCGTTCACCCGCAACGTCGCGCCGGGTGACGCGGCCGTAGAAGCGGTGGACGAGCTGCTCGCCGAGCCGCTGGGCAACTGGCATGTCGAGACCTCCGATGCCGTGACCCAGCTGCGCGTGACCAAGAAGGGTGCGGCGCAGGTGCATGTCGGCCGGCGAGAAGCGACCGAGTCAGAGGCCCCGCGTACGCACGATCGGCCAAAGCAACGGATGCTCGACGGCTCCGATCCGTACCTGCGCGCCGTCGGCATCGCCGACCGATCGGGCAACATCAAGCCGTCCCGACAGGCGAAGCACCGCCAGATCGAGGAGTTTTGCCGGCAGCTCGCGGCCGCACTCGACGCCGCGCTGGACGCCGGGACGGTGCGAACGCCGACCCCAGACGATCCGCTGCGCGTCGTCGACCTCGGGTGCGGCAACGCCTATCTGACGTTTGCCGCCTATCGCTGGCTGACCGCCGTGCGCGGCCTGCCGGTGCGGTTCGTCGGCGTCGACGTCAAGGAGCAGGCTCGGCGACGCAACAGCGAGCTCGCCGAGCAGCTCGACTGCGGCGACGGGCTGCGCTTCGTCCGCGGCGACATCGCGACGGCAGCGGTCGACGGTGATCCGGACGTCGTGCTCGCCCTCCACGCCTGCGACACCGCGACCGACGACGCGCTGGCCCGAGCCGTCGCCTGGCGAACGCCGCTGGTGTTGGCCGCGCCCTGTTGCCATCACGACCTGCAGCGTCGACTGCGGTCGGCCCCGACGCCGCGACCGTTCGGTCTGGTGACGCGGCACGGCATCCTGCGCGAGCGGCTCGCCGACACGCTCACCGACGCGATGCGAGCGGCGCTCTTGCGGATGCACGGCTACCGCGTCGATGTCGTCGAGTTCGTCGGGTCGAAGCACACGCCGCGCAACACGATGCTGCGGGCGGTGCGTACCGGCTCGGCGGGCGAACCGGCAGTCGCCGCCGAGTACGCCGACCTGATCGCCGATTGGGGAGTCCGCCCGCGCCTCGCCGAGCTGCTCGAGGACGCGTCGTGAGCCGGACGGGGGCGGGCCTTCTCCTCGGGTCGGTGCTCGCTCTCGGACCGACGCTGGCCCCGGCGTACGCGGACCACGATGATCCGATCGCTGAGATCACCGACGATCGGATCGCCGAGTCGAGTGCGCTGGTGCAAAGCACCACGGATCCGGATCTCGCGTACACGATCAACGACTCGGGCAACGAGACGGCCGTGTATGTGATTGAGCTCGACTCCGGCGAGGTCGTCGGCACCACGACGCTCGATGTCGACGGCGAGGACACCGAGGCGATGGCGATCGGCGTCGACGGCCGGCTGTACGTCGGCGACATCGGCGACAATACGGCTAGCCGCGACACGGTCGCGCTGTATGCGATCGACCAGCCGACGCCGGGGGACGCGACGGTGACGCCGGACGTCTACGAGGTCCGCTACTCCGACGGACCGGGTGACGCCGAGACGCTGATGGTCGACCCGACCACCGGGCGGCTGTCCATCGTCACCAAGAACCTGCTCGCCGGCAGCGTCTATGAGCTGCCCAAGCCGCTCGAGGCCGATGGGGTCAACGTCGCGCGGCCGATCCGCGATGTCGCCGTCGAGGGCATGGTCACCGACGGGGCCTACCTCCCCGACGGCAGCGGCGTGCTGCTGCGGACCTACATCGACGTCGTCGTGTACACAATCCCGGGCTGGCACGAGCTCGAGCCGATCGACACGCCGTCGCAGCCGCAGAGCGAGTCGCTCGCCGTGCGCGACGACGGGCCGTCCGTCCTCGTCGGCACCGAGAAGCTGCCGTCGACGATCTATCAGGTGCGGATCCCCCACGCCGAGTGGAAGCGATTGCACGCGGGTCCGGAACGCGGCGTCGCCACCGAGGGGCCGACCGGCGAGACGCCGGCGACGTCGGACGCCGATGACGACGGCGGCCACGCCGCCCGATGGAGTCTCGCCTCCGGCGGCGCGATCGTCGTGCTCGGCGCCCTCTGGCTATGGCTCCGCCGGGGCCGATCCCAGCGCGGACACCGGGCCGAGCGCGGCTAGGGCCGGCGCCCCGTCAGAGGTGCTCGACGACGTGGTCGATGCACTTGGTGAGCGCCTCGACGTCGTCAGGCTCGATCGCCGGATACATCGCGACCCGCAGCTGGTTGCGGCCCAGCTTGCGATAGGGCTCGACGTCGACGATGCCGTTGGCCCGCAGCGTCGAGGCAATCGCACGAGCGTCGACCGGCAGCTCGAAGTCGATCGTGCCGACCACGAGGGAGCGGTCTTCCGGCTCGGAGACGAAGGGCGTGGTGTAGCTGGTGCGCTCGGCCCAGTCGTAGAGCCGCGTCGACGAGTCGGTCGTCCGCTCGACCGCCCATTTGAGGCCGCCCTGCTCGTTGAACCAGTCGACCTGCTCGGCCATCAAGAACAACGTTGCGAGCGCCGGGGTGTTGTAGGTCTGGTACTTCGAGGAGTTGTCGATCGCGACGGTGAGGTCGAGGAACGCCGGGATCCAGCGGCCGGTGCCCGCGATGTGCTTGACCCGCTCGATCGCGGCCGGCGACAGAATTGCGATCCACAGCCCGCCGTCGGACGCGAAACTCTTCTGCGGGGCGAAGTAGTACGCGTCGACTTCGGAGAGGTCGACCGGCAGTCCGCCGGCGCCCGAGGTCGCGTCTACGAGGACGAGCGTGTCGTCGTCGGCACCCTCGACCCGGCGGACCGGCGCCATCACCCCGGTGGACGTCTCGTTTTGCGCCCAGGCGTAGGCGTCGACGTCGTCCTCGGCGAACGGCTTGGGTCGGGTGCCTGGCTCGGCCTTGACCAGGGACGGCTCGAGAAGGAACGGCGCGTTCTCGGCCCCCTGCGCGAACTTGGTCGAAAACTCGCCGAAGCACAGGTGCTGTGAGCGCACCCGGATCAGATTGAACGTCGCGATGTCCCAAAACGCGGTGGCACCGCCGTTGCCGAAAACGACGCGGTAGCCGTCGGGGAGGTCGAAGAGTTGGGTGAGCCCGCCCTGGATCCGTCCGACGAGACTGCGGACAGGCGCCTGGCGGTGCGAGGTGCCCATCAAGGTCCGGCCCTTCGACGCCAGCGCGTCCATCTGTTCGTTACGCACCTTCGACGGGCCGGAGCCGAACCGGCCGTCGCGGGGTTTGAGGCTCTCGGGAATGGCCAGAACGTCGCTCACGCGTACCTCACAGAAGAGTTGTCAGATCCAAGCCGGTGACCGCGCAGTCAGCGGCCGCCATTCTGTCACCCTGAGCCCCGGTGCGACAGCGGGGTCCATGGCCCGACCGAGCCGCGCGGGCGGGCCGTCGGATTTGCGCACATACCGTTGGTGCCAGCCGCGTCACACCAACCGCAGGTGCGCAAAACCGACCGGGCTAGGGTCGGGCCGTGAACGCCGATCGCCTCGCCACGCTGCGCGCCGAGTACGCCGACGCGGGCCTCGACGAATCGGCCGCCGGTGACGATCCGATCGCGCTGTTCGCCCGCTGGTTCGACGAGGCCGTCGCCTCGGGCCTCCACGAGCCGAATGCGATGGCGGTGGCGACGGCCGGTCGGTCCGGTGCGCCGACGGTACGGTTCGTGCTGCTGAAAGGCTTCGACGCTGACGGCTTCAGCTTCTACACCAACTACGGCTCGCGGAAGTCGAGGGAGTTGGACGCCGATCCGCGATGTGGGTTGGTGTTCGCCTGGCATCCGATGGGGCGGCAGGTGCGCGTTGACGGTGCCGCGGCGCGCATGTCGGCCGCGGAGTCCGACGCCTACTTCGCGACTCGGCCTCGCGAGTCGCAACTCGGCGCCTGGGCCTCGCCGCAATCGGAGATCGTCGCGGACCGAGCGGAGTTGGATCGGGCGTACACCGAGGCGGCCGAGCGGTTCGCCGACGCCGATACGGTGCCGCGGCCGCCGCATTGGGGTGGCTGGCGCGTGACGCCGTACACGATCGAGTTTTGGCAGGGCCGGGTCGGCCGCATGCACGATCGACTGCGGTACGAGCGGACCGACGGCGAGTGGCGAAGGAGCCGGCTCGCGCCGTAGATGGGTCCGGACATGTGACGACCCGCAGGGTTTGCGAGCACGACGGCAAACGCAGCCGTAACTGCACCGATCGGACTAACTTCGGCCCCTGCGGGTCGGGTGACTGCCTGGGTTTGCGCTACCGCTTTTGCGGTGAACCCACGCAGCGGCGGCTAGCGGACAGCCACCTCACGAGTCCAAGAGCTATTCATGTACTGGACCACCTCCTTCCCGTGTACGGAAGACGCTACGGCTCAGATCGCCTCCGCACAAGGGATTTGCCTGGTGTCGTCGCTTGCGCGATTGTGCGGGCGATCACCGGCGACGCGAGATTTGCATTCGCGGTCGCCATGGCCCCCGTACATGCAAATCTCGCGTCGGAAGCAGGCGCCTAGCGTCAGGCCCGGAACCACCCCGCCGCATCGGGCGCCAGCGCGCCATCGGACACGACGCCCGGCCCGCTGGTCAGGATCGGCTCCCCGAGATCGCCGACCGGCACGGCGGCAGCACCGCAGTTGACCACGCAGACGAGACCCGACTCGCCGGGGCGCGTGGCCGCCCGTGCGAAGGCGAAGACGTCCGCAGCTCCTCGCTCCACCAGCGTGACTCGATCGCCGAGCCCTGGCACCAACTCCCGACGCAATCGGAGCGCCGAGCGATAGAGCGCCAGCATCGACTCCGGGTCGCGCTCCTGCGACGCCACCGATCGGGCGCCCCAATCCGAAGGCTGTGGCAGCCACGGCGCTGATCCGTTCGGTCCGAAGCCGAAGGGCGGCGCGTCGTCGGCGGCCCAGGGGATCGGGATCCGGCAGCCGTCGCGACCCACGCCGCCGCCGCGCCGCCAGGTGGGGTCTTGCCGATCTGCCTCGGCGACGTCGATCTGCGGCAGGCCGAGCTCGTCGCCTTGGTACACGTACGCCGACCCGGGAAGCGCCAACATCGCCAAGGCGGCGGACCGCGCCCGCGCCACGCCCACCGGCCCGTCGCCGTAGCGCGTCACGGTGCGGATGACGTCGTGGTTGGCGAGCACCCACGTCGGCGACGCGCCCACCGGCTCGACCGCGGCGAAGGTGTCGACGATGACCTGGCGAAACTGGGCCGCCGACCACTCGGCCTGCAGCCACAAGAAGTTGAATGCCTGCTGAAGCTCGTCCCGCCGGATGTAGCGGGCCAGGGTTTCGGCGGTCGGAACCCAGGCCTCGGCGATCGCCATCCGGTCGCCTTCGTAGGACCCGAGCACCCGGTGCCACCGGCGGTAGACGTCGTGGACGGCCGGCTGATCCCAGTAGGGCCGGGCGGCCAGCGCGCGCGCGCTGAGCCCCGACGGCGTGAGGTCGTCGGCCGCGGCGAGCACGAACTCGTCGACATCGGGAAGTCCGGACTCCTTGGCCAAGCCGTGGGCGACGTCGATCCGAAAACCGTCGACGCCGCGGTCGAGCCAGAACCGCAGGATCGACTCGAACTCGTCGCCGACCTCCGGGTTGTCCCAGTCGAAGTCCGGCTGCCCCGAGTCGAAGAGGTGGAGGTACCACTGGCCGTCGTCGACCTGCGTCCACGCCGGACCGCCGAAGACCGACTGCCAGTTGTTGGGCGGCTTGCCGCCGTCGGCGCCTCGGCCGTCGCGGAAGACGTATCGCTCCCGCTCGGGGCTGCCCGGTCCGGCCGCGAGCGCTGCCCTGAACCACTCGTGCTGGTCCGACGAGTGGTTGGGCACGATGTCGACGATGACCCGCAATCCGAGCTCGTGGGCCTGCGCGAGCATCTCGTCGAACGTCGCCAGCGAGCCGAACAGCGGGTCGACGTCGCGGTAGTCGGCGACGTCGTAGCCGTGGTCGGCCTGCGGCGAGCGATAGAACGGCGTCAGCCAGATCGCGTCGACACCGAGGTCGGCGAGGTACGGCAGCCGCTGGGCGATGCCGGCCAGGTCACCGACACCGTCGCCGTCGGAGTCGGCGAAGCTGCGGACGTAGATCTGGTAGCAGACGGCATGGCGCCACCAGGGCACGTTTGTCATGCGGGGAAGCCTTCCGAGTCGGGGCGGGCGCTCAGGCGAACGTGGCCGGGTCGACGGCGATCCAGACCTGCGCGGCCTGGCCGATCATCCGTCCGCTCGCGTCGTACACGGTAGTCGCGGTGCGCGTCTTGCGCCCGTCGACGTCCAATTGCCGACCGACGGCGACATGGACCCTGTCGGCGAGCGGGCGGCTGAAGACCTGGGCGGTCATCCGGCCGAGGACGACGGGTCGTCCGTCCAGGTCCTCGGTCCACCCGCCCGGGCAGTCGAGGGCGGCCCACACGTACTCCGGGCCGAGACGACCGTCTTCGGCGGCCATCGCGGGATGTGGCGTCCAGGTGCACGCGGTCCGGCCCGGTGCGATCAGCCCGGGGAAGATCAGCAGCCCGTCGCCGGCGGTGCGGTCCGGGCCGCAGGTGAAGCACTGCGGGTACGGGTGGTGCCGCAGCCCGGCGTAGTCGGCCTCCGCGGCCCGCGCGGCGACGGCGTCGACCGGTTCGACCGGATCGCCCAGGGCGGACGGTTCGGCGACGACTGCCTCGGCGACCAATCGGACGGGACCGAGGAGCCGGGCCGTGGTGGCGTCCGACTCGATGGTGAGCGCGGTGTCGAGGGGTGGCGGCTGCCGCAGGGTGACCTCGACCGGACCGTCATGCCCGGTCGCCGATCGCAGGTGCTCGGCGAGCGTGCCGGCCGTCCAGCCGCCGTTGCCGGACCCGGTCGGTCCCCGAAACTGTCGATCGATCCGAAGCTCGGTCGTCATGAGGCCCACCGAGCCAGTGTGCCCGACGGGTCAGGCGCGCAGCGTTTCGATGCCGAGCGCTGCGGCGGCGACTTCGAGGTCGCGAATGAGGGCCGCGTACGCCGCGTCTTGGTCGTCAGCGCGGAGTACGGCGGACGGATGCACCGTGCCCAGCATCCAGCCGGCTCGTACTTGCGCCGGATCGTCGTGTCGCGACGGCCGCGGATAGAGGATGCCGCGCTGCCGCGTGATCCGGAACGCCGGTCCGAACAGGGCCTTGCCCGCCGTGGCGCCCAGGCAGACCAGCACCTCGGGATCGACCACCGCCAGCTCTGCGACGAGCCACGGGCGGCAGGCGACGATGTGCTCCGGGTCGGGCGTCTGGTGGAGCCGGCGTTGTGGAGTCGGCTTGAACCGAAAGTGCTTGACCGCGTTGGTGACATAGCAATCGGCCCGGTCGACGCCGGCCTCGCCGAGAGCGCGGTCGAGCAGCTTGCCCGCCGGACCCACAAATGGCGCCCCTTGGCGGTCCTCAGCATCCCCGGGCTGCTCGCCGACCAGCGCCAACCGGGCCACCGGCGACCCGGTCGAAAACACCGTCTGAGTCGCCGCCCCATGCAACTCACACCCCTCACAGTCCGCCGCGGCTAACCGCAGCTGGTCAACCCCGGCACCCGGCACCACCCAGTGCCCCGCCCCGAGTCGCCTCTCGTCACCCATGGAGGGGACTGTAGGCGACGACGGCGAGTCAAGACGGCGGGGTTGTGTGTATATCCCGCGAGCGTCCGTGGATGGGCCTGGCCGCCGAGCGAGCTTGCGAGCGAGGCTGGTTGACCGAGGCGGACAAACGTACAACCTCGGCACCACCCGCCACCTGTCCCCAACATCGGCAAGAATGGGTGACGTGAGCGACCTCATCGACACCACTGAGATGTACCTCAAGTCCATCTACGAGTTGCAGGAGGAGGGCATCGTCCCCTTGCGGGCGCGGATCGCCGAGCGGTTGCATCAGAGTGGTCCGACAGTGTCCCAGACCGTGGCGCGGATGGAGCGCGACGGCTTGCTGACCGTCGAGGGTGACCGGCATCTGGAGCTGTCGGAGGAGGGCCATCGGCTGGCGATGCGCGTGATGCGCAAGCATCGGCTCGCCGAGCGGTTGCTCACCGACGTCGTCGGGCTTGACATCGAGCTCGTCCACGACGAGGCGTGCCGCTGGGAGCATGTCATCTCCGAGACTGTGGAGCGTCGGTTGATCGAGCTGCTCAACCATCCGACGGAGTCGCCCTACGGCAACCCGATCCCGGGTCTCGACGAGCTCGGCGAGGCCGCGAAGGCCGAGGAGTTCCTCGACGGAGTGATCACCTTGAGCGAGGCCGTCAAGGGTGCCGACGAGCCGGTTCGTGTCGTGGTGCGCCGGATCAGCGAGCCCCTGCAGACCGATCCGACCGTCATGGCGGTGCTGCGTCGCGTCGGCGCTCTGCCCGAGCAGGTTCTGCTCGCATCGGCCGGCCCCGAGGGCGTGATCATCGCGCGTGGCGGCGAGACCGCCGAACTCGACGAGGACGCTGCCGTCCACCTCTTCGTCCGCGCCTTCTGATCGACGATGTTCCGTCACAGGTGGTCCGACCATCCGGCACCGAATTGTGATGAATACGTCGATCGTTATGTCTCGGATGGTCGTACTACAAGCGACGGATCGTGAGGTGGCGAGTGACGGATCATTGAGTTCCACTTAGAGTAAGGCCGTTATCACGCCGCGTGGGGAGGGCCATGGTGACATCAGCTGCGCCAACCCGCGCGGCGCCTTGGTTCAACCGCACCGTGATCGCCGCTGGCGCCCTCGTGGGCGTCGTTGGCACCGCGATCGCGGTCCTCGGTGACTGGTCTATGCCCCCGGCGTACTGGTTGGCCGTCCCCGTTGCCGTCTTGATCAGCCGTTTTCCGATTCACCTGCCGCGGCCGGACGGCACTGTCGAGGTCGGGCTCGAGTCGTGCGTTCTCGCCTATCTGGCCGTCGTACTCGGGCCGTTCGAGGCGCTGACGGTCTGGCTCGCGGTTGCGGTGTTTTCGTCGCTGCTCGTCTCGGGTCGGCGCTATCGCGCCATCAACGCGTCGATCATGGTGCTCGGCGGTGCCGCGGCGCTGTTCCTGATTGACCTGCTGCGCGGATCGGGCAGCATCACGCCGCAGGAGCTGATCGCGGTCGGCGTCGGGTTCATCGGCTACTTCCTGATCGACCTCGGCGTTTCCGAGATGTCGATTGCGCTCAACGCCGGACAGCCGCCGCGTCTGGTCACCCCCAACGCCGACGTCTTGGTCGCGCTGTCCGGGTCGCTCGCCGCCGGCGCGATCGGCTACCTCGCGTCGCTGTGGGACCGCAGCCTGCCGAGCTGGACGATCGTGCTACTCGTCCTGCCCCTGTTCACCCTGTTGCTGGCCGGCAGCGCCATGTCACGCGAGCGGGAGTCGGCCCGCCGGATGGCCGTGCTCTTGGAGGCATCGACTCAGGCGCAGTCGGCGACGGCGTCGAGCGAGGTGTTGCAGCTCCTCGACCGCCAGGTCCGCCATCTGATGAACTCGCCGTCCAGCCGACTGCAGGAAGGTCCGCCGGCCGAGGGCGAGGTCGGCAGTCAGCTGATCGACGGTGAGGCCAGCTGGTGGCTGGTCGCTGACAAACGCCCGATCCATGGCGCCACTGCCCTGCTGGCCGATCGCAGTGCCCTGGAGATGCTGGCGTCGTTCGGCGAAGAGGTGCTGTCGCGACTCGCGCTGACCCGAAAGCTGACGCATCAGGCCGAACACGACGGGCTGACCGGCCTGTCCAACCGTGACGTGTTCGCCCGCGCGGTCGAGGGGGCGCTGCAGCGCTGCCGGCGTACGCCGACCAGCCGGATCGCCGTCGTGTTTTGTGACCTCGACGGTTTCAAGCAGGTCAATGACTGGTTCGGCCACCCGGCCGGCGACGAGTTGCTGGTCGACGTCGGCGGCCGGCTGCGCCAGACCGTCGAGGGCCACGGTCGGATCGCCCGGCTCGGCGGTGACGAGTTCGCCATGCTGGTCGAGGAGATCGCCGATGGCGACGACCTGGCGGGTCTGACGAGCAAGGTCCTCGATGCCGTTCGGCAGCGCTTCGAATTCTCCGGCCGCTTCGTCAACCTGTCGACGAGCGTCGGAGTCGCGTTCTCCGACGGTTCGCACAGTCCCGACCACCTGATCCGCAACGCCGACATAGCGATGTACGAGGCGAAGGTCGCCGGCAAGGACCAGGTCGTCGTCTATCACCCCGCACTCGGCCGGGCCCGAGTACGCAGCCTCGAACTCGCCGAGGAGCTCCGCGAGGCGATCGCGAACCGCGAGGTCGGCCTCGTCTACCAGCCGATCGTCCAGAGCGTGTCGGGTCGGGTCGTCGGCGTCGAGGCGCTCGCCCGGTGGAACCGCAGCGGCGCCGCGGTCGGGCCCAACGTGTTCATCCAGGTTGCCGAGGAGGCCGGGCTGATCCGGATGCTGGGCGAGCTCGTCATGCAGCAGGTCGCCTCCGACGCGCCGATGCTGCAGGAGGCCTCCGGCGGCGACCTCGCGGTGTGCGTCAACATCTCCGCCCAGCAACTGCGAGCGCCCGACTTCGTGGCAACCGTCCAGGCGACCCAAGAGTCGCTGGGCTCGCTGGAGTTGCTCCTCGAGCTGACCGAGCGGCATCTGGTCGGTGACGACCCGCAGGTGCTGTCGGTCATGTCGCAGCTGGAGGCGAGCGGAGTGCGGCTCGCGCTCGACGACTTCGGCATCGGCTTCTCGTCGATCGGCTACCTGGAGCAGCTCGCCGTTGGCGTACTCAAGACCGACCGGTTGTTTTCGGCGCGAATCGACTCCGACCCGCGCTCGCTGCGGCTGCTCGGGTCGATGGTCAGCATGGGCCAGGCGCTCGGCCTGTCGGTCGTCATCGAGGGCATCGAGCGGGAGAGCCAGCTCGAGACGCTGCGTGCGCACATCCCGTTCGGCGAGAAGCTCAGCCTGCAGGGCTATCTCATGGGCCGGCCGGCACCGGTCGCGGAGGTGGCCGAACAGCTGCGAGTCGTGGCGCCCCTGCTGGTCCGGGCCCCCCGCTAGCCGGCCGACTACGTCGCGGTCGCCCGGCTGGTCGACGATTTCGTTGGGCTCGCCACCTGGCATGCTTGGTCCGACACGTTCGTACGCTGTCCGTAGTCTCGCGGCGGCGACGAGATGAGGGGCTCCGATGGCCGCACTCCGCAAGACCTGGATCACCATCTTGGGCTGGGTCTTGACGCTGGCCGGCATCGGTCTGTTGGCGTTGCCGGGGCCGGGCATGCTGACCCTGGTCGCCGGGCTCGCGATCTTGAGCCAGGAGTACGAGTGGGCCGAGCGTCGGCTGCATCCGGTCAAGGAGAAGGCGTTCGAGGCGGCTGCCGCCGGCGTCGCGACCTGGCCCCGGATCATGTTGAGCACCGTCGGCGCGTTGTGTCTGATCGCCGCGGGCATCCTGTGGTGGGTCGATCCGGAGATCCCCGAATGGTGGCTCGTCGGACCGAGCCTGCCGTTCGGCGGCTGGGGCTCCGGGATCAGCATCGTGTTGTCGGGTGTGGTCGCCATCGGTCTGCTGATCTACAGCATCCGGCGATTTCGGCGGGTCAGCTCCGATCCCGACACGCCCTCCACCGCCGGTCGCGACACCACGTAGCAGCCTGTCGCCGCTACCAGGCGGTCGGCTCGGCGATCCGGACGACCTCGCCGGCGGCGACGATCGCGGCCCGGCCGTCATCGAGTGGCAGGATGCGCGTACCTCTGGCGGTGACCGACAACTCGATCGACGTCACCGGGATGACCTGGCCGTCGGTCGCGACGCGTACGACTTCGACCGTGTCCGGCCCGCGCCAATCTCTCATGGGCACGAACGCCATCCGCTGCGTCGGCAGGTAGGTGAACGCGCGGGCATCCGTCTCGGTCGCGCTCGTACGGGAGCCGCCGAAGTCGAGCAGATCGATTCGGCTCGGGTCGGTGAGATCACCGAGGTCGAAGGTCGACACCTGTGCTCCGCGCAGTCGGCCCGACCGAGTGCCGTCCTGGCCGACACCGAGGATCAGGTCGTCGCCGAGCGGATGGAGGTAGGCCGAGAAGCCGGGGATCTCGAGCTCGCCGGCGACCGTAGGATGCGCCGGGTCGGTGAGGTCGACGGCATAGAGCGGATCGGTCTGCCTAAACGTCACGACGATCGCGAGCGGTCCGAACCAGCGGACCGCCTCGATTTCCTCGTTCGGGCCGAGGCCGCCGACCAACCCGATCGGCCGCAGTGCGCCGGCCCGCTCGTCGAGCACCGTGACCCGTGTTTCCTTGGGCTGCCAGAACGCCCCCACGGTCGACGCAACCCGCAGCAGCCCTTGGTCCTCGCTGAACGCCCATCGATCGGGCACCCGGCCCCGCACCTCGCCGGATCCGACGTAACTGGTGGTGCCGCCTCTGACGTCGAATGCGTGGATCTCGGTCGTCGCCGACTCGGGTCGCGACGCTGGCGCGATGAAGGTCGACCAGCCGTCGTCCATCGTGGCGACGTACATCCGGTCGGCCGACGCGTACGTGAGGTCGCCGTCGGCGGCGACTCCGGTGGACGAGTGTTCGTTTGGCTCATCCGGGTCCGTCGTGAGTACGGAGATGGTGCCGAGGCCCGCCGCCTCGTCGGGGTGGCGTACGTCCTCGCAGCCCATCAACGGCCCGGCATCGCCGGCGTCTACGCGGCTGGTCGGCAGCCAGTCCTCGGGTGCCGCCGTACGCACGACCTCGCGGTTGTGGGCGAGCGCCTCTCGGAATGAGTACTTGCCCGTCGGCTGGACGAAGTCGAACTCGGGCATCGACGTCGCGACGATCCGGACGATGCCGTTGTGTTCGCGGGCGGAGACGAACTTGCCCTGGATGCTTTCCGTTCGGGTCACCGTGGGCTCGGATGAGTCGGAGAGGTCGACGGTCGTGATCGTCGACAGTGGCCGGATCGTCTGCATCCCGTAGGGTCCGGGGACCATCCGGTCGCGCGGCAACACGACGGGCGGAGCGATCGAGATGACCGAGCTGTGAGTCGCGCCGAGCAAGACGGCGCGATCGCCGACGAGGAGCAACCGCTTGATGTGTTGCTCGGCCGCCAGATCGAGGCGGCCGATCTCGCGCGGCTCCGCCCCGGACGCGTCGACGATCACGAGGTCCCCGTCGTGGATCAGCGCGACGAATTCGCCGTTGGTTTTGGCGAGGTCAGGCTCGTCGACATCGAGTTCCTGCAGGTTGGTGCCGGTCGCGCCGTTGCCGACAGCTTCGGTGTCAGGGGTCGGGCCGGCCGCGCGCGCCGCCATCGGGACAGCGACGTCCTCGAACATGATCGGGATCGGCTGGTCGGTGTCCCATCCCCACGCGGTGACATGGGGGAGCGCGGTCTTAACGTACCACGAGCGGAGTTCGTCGCAATCGTCGAAGGGGTCGAGTGCTCCAGAGGCAGCGGCCGCCGGTGAGCCTCCGGGGCCGGTGCCGCCGATCCAGACGATCGCTCCGGCCATCAGTCCGAGAGCCGCGGCCCCGACCGCCCACATCCGCTTGGATACCCCGGCCATGTCTCCCACCTTCGCTGGACGATGCCGGTGGGACTGCGATCCGTACGCAATGGTTCCCGCTAGTTGACAGACCTACTACTACGTACTGTGGCGAAGCGGTTTCATCGTGTAACGTCCGGGGCACCCGCCGTGACCAGGCTTGGTCAGAGCCCGGTGCAACGCTCGAGGGAGGAATTGGTCGATGCCTGCTGCGTACGTGTTGGTCCAGGCCGAACCGGGAGCTGTCCCCGCTGTTCTCGCGGCGATGCAGACGCTGCCCGAGGTCGCCTTCGTCGAGGCGGTGACGGGGCCTTACGACGCCGTCGTGGCGGTGGCCGGCGGGCAGGATTCCGACCCGGTGCGGCAGCGACTGCAGGAGACCCCGGGCGTCGCGCGCACCCTCACCTGTCCCAGCGTGGCGGCCTAGTCGCGCAGCTCGGTTGGGGTCGCGACGACGTCGACCAACGCGCCGTTGCGCAGCGCCGTCACCTCGGTCCGGCGTCCGATCGCGTCGTCGAACATCAGGCGCTGCAGCGATTGGGCGTCGCGAAGCGGCTCGCCGTCGACCGCGAGCAGAAGGTCGCCGGCTTGTAGGCCGGCCGCCTCGGCAGGGCTACCCGATACGACTTCGGCGACTCGTAGCGCCGACTGCCGGCCGAGTCGATCGGCGAGCCCGGGGCGGAGCGCCGCCGGTGTCGTGACGAGACCGAGGTACGCCCGGCGTACTCGGCCGTCATGGAGCAGGGCATAGACGATCCGTTGGGTGGTGGCGTTGATCGGCACGGCGAGTCCGAGCCCGACGCCCGCGACCGCGGTGTTGATGCCGACGACCCGAGCCGTGGCGTCGGATAGTGCCCCTCCGGAGCTGCCTGGATTGAGCGCCGCATCGGTCTGGATGACGTTTTCGATGATCCGGGTGGCGTTGCGCGACCGCGCTGGCAGCGAACGTCCGAGGGCGCTGACGACGCCGGCGGTGACGCTGCCCGCCAGTCCGAGCGGATTGCCGACCGCGACGACCAGGGTGCCGACCCGAAGCTGATCGGCGTCGCCGTACTCGGGTGGGTCGGGGATGTCGCGATCGGCGCGCAAGACGGCGAGGTCGGAGAGCCGATCGGTGCCGACCACCTCGATGGCGGCCGTCGTGCCGTCGGAGAACGCCGCCGTGCCGTCGGTCGCGTCGGCGACGACGTGCGCGTTGGTGAGCAGGTGCCCGTCGCTGGTCAGGACGACGGCCGAGCCGGCGCCCTCGGCCGTGCCGCCGCGGCGGTGCTGGCGGACACTGACGCTGGCCACTCGGGGCGTGATCTCGTGGGCGACTCCGGTTACGACGCGGGAGTATGCGTCCAGGGCGTCGTTGTCGACCGTGTCCATGGCGGCTCCTTCGGTCCGCGATTACATCGTTACAGCTGCAACGCCGCTGACAGGCGGCAGATTCCCACCCGTGCCCGGCCCCCGAGTATTGGCGTGAGAATCGACTCTGGCGCTCGCGGGCAGGCGACTCTCTCGCCAAAACTCGCCACTGCCACGTCGCTGTCACGGACGTCGACCCCGTGTCAGTCGGGTGTGCGCCCGGCACCAGCGGCCGAAGGCACGCTCCTTCTCGTACGACACGTCAAGGAGTGAACATGACCTACGCATTTCAGGCCGAGGGGCTGGTCAAGCGCTTCGGCTCGACCACCGCCCTCGACGGCATCGACCTCGCCGCGCGGCAGGGCACCATCCTCGGCGTCCTCGGCCCCAACGGAGCCGGCAAGACGACCGCCGTCCGGATCCTCGCGACCCTCCTGCGGACCGACGCCGGCACCGCGACGGTCGGCGGCTACGACGTCGTCCGCGACGCCGACCGAGTGCGCCGCGTGATCGGGCTGACCGGCCAGTACGCATCGGTTGACGACGACCTCACGGGCACCGAGAACCTTGTCCTGATCGGACAGTTGCTCGACTTCCGTACGCCCGACGCCCGCGCCCGAGCGACCGAGCTGCTCAGCCACTTCGAGCTCGCCGACGCCGCCGATCGGCCGGTCAAGACCTACTCCGGCGGCATGCGGCGCCGGCTCGACCTCGCGGCCAGCCTGGTCGGTCGGCCCGACGTCATCTATCTCGACGAGCCGACGACGGGACTCGACCCGGTGCGACGCGAGGACGTCTGGCGGATCGTTCGCACCCTCGTCGACGACGGCGTGACAGTGCTGCTGACCACCCAGTACCTCGAAGAGGCCGACGCGCTGGCCGACGAGATCTCCGTCATCGACCAGGGACGGGTGATCGCCACCGGTACACCCGGCGAGCTCAAGCGGATCGTCGGTGGCCAACACCTCGACCTGCGGCCGACCGATGTCGATCGGCTCGACGATGCCGCGGCGATCCTCGCCGAGGTGTCCGGACAGCCGCCGGAGTCGCCGGGCCGCGGCCAGCTGACTGTGCCGGTGTCCGACGACACGGCACTCACCGCGGCCGTCGCTCGGCTCGACGCGGCCGGCATCGGCGTCGCCGAGCTGTCCCTGCGCCTCCCCAACCTCGACGACGTCTTCTTCACCCTGACCGGACATGGCACGACTGACACTGAGGAGGAAGCGGCATGAGCGCGACGATCACCGCTCCCAGCGAGATGACCCCGACCCGTACGCCGTCGACGACTCGGCCGTTCGGCCTGGTCCGACACAGTGTCGCCTTGGCCAAGCGCAGCCTGATCAAGACCCGGCGGACGCCCGAGCAGCTGCTCGACGTGACCCTGCAGCCGATCATGTTCGTGGTGCTGTTCGTCTACCTGCTCGGCGGCGCTGTCGCGGGCTCGACGCACGAGTACCTGCAGTTCATGTTGCCGGCGTTGCTCACGATGCAGGTGACGTTCGCGTCCGTGCAGACCGGGATCAACCTCAACGACGACATCAAGAAGGGCGTGTTCGACCGGTTCCGCAGCATGCCGATCGCCCGATCTGCGCCGCTGATCGGCTCCGTGCTCGGCGACGTCATCCGGTACGTCATCAGCATCGCGGTGCTGTTGGGCTTCGGGTCGCTCGTGGGGTTCCGGATCGAGACCAACCCGCTGTCGGCGTTGGCCGCGTGTCTGCTCGTGATGCTCTTCGCCTTCTGCATGAGTTGGATCTTCGTGCTGCTCGGCATGCTGGTCCGTGAGCCCGGTGCGGTCCAGGGCATCGGATTCCTGGCGCTGTTCCCGCTGACCTTCGGGACCAACCTGCTGGCGCCCACCGACACCCTGCCCGGCTGGCTGCAGGCTTGGGTCGACGTGAACCCGCTGACCCAGGTGATGGCGGCGGCGCGCGGCCTGATGGTCGACGGACCGGTCGCTGGCCCGGTGCTCCACACGCTGCTGTGGTCGATCGGCCTGCTCGCGGTCTTCTTCCCCCTGGCGGTCCGGGCCTACCGCCGCCGCACCTGACCGCGGTCACTCACCGCGATCCGTCACTCGTGGTGTCGCCATCCGCCACTTGCGGTGTCGCCATCCGTCACTTGTGGTGTCGCGATCCGTCAGTGGTGCCTTACCCGCGCCACGGGTGGCGGATCGGCCTACCACGGGTGGCGGATCGGCGTACCACGGGTGCCGGATCGGCGTACCACGGGTGGCGGATCGGCGTACCACGGGTGGCGGATCGGCCTACCACGAGTGGCGGATCGGCCTACCACGAGTGGCGGATCGTCAGGGGAGGGCGGCCCGGAGGCGGGCGATCGCGTCCTTGCGCCCGAGTGTCGAACCGCGGGTGCGGGCGGCGGCGAATCCGTCGCCCAGCTCGCCGCGCAGTCGCGTCGCGAGCCGCTGTACGTCGGGGTCGCCGACCGCCTCGATCCCGCGGACAGCGTCGGCGGCGCCGAGCAGTTCGGCCGCCGGCTGCGCACCGTCGCGGGCGAGACTCAGGTACGCGACGCCGACTCCGACGCTCGCGATCACCGGCATGTCCTTGGCATCCGACTCCGCCGCGTCCATCGCTTCCACGAGATCCCTCTCAGCATGGGCCAGGTCGCCGCGGTCGACTCGTACGTAGCTGGACCCGGTCAGGAGGAGGGCGTCGAGCTGCCGGATGCCGAGTGAGCGTTGCGTCAGGGCCTCGCGCGCGGCTTCGTAGCAGTGGGCCGCCTCGTCGAGATCGCCGGCGTAACGCGCGACATGGCCGAGGGAGATGAGGCAGTAGACGACGATGTGGGTGCGTCCCTGTCGTTGCGTGATGTCGAGAATCCGATGAAGCTCGGCTCGGGCCTGGTCCGTGCGTCCGCGCAGGGCGTCGATGACCGCGAGCCGGAGCTGCAGCTGTCCGACGTCGTCGGCGGCGCCGATCTGGGTCGTGAGCTGCAACGCTTCCTGGAAGCTGCCGATCGCGGCGTCGAGGTCACCGGCCAACTGCTCGAGCTCACCGCGCAGGTGGAGGGCCATCGCCATGCCCCAGCGTTCGCCGGCGCGCCGGAATGCGTCGGTGGCGGCGATCAGATCGTCGCGTATGCCGGGGGCATAGCCCAGGTTTTCCTTGATCGCGGCTCGCATCAGGTACAGCGCCGCCTCGGCCCACGGGTCGGGGTGGGGGAGCGCCTGCTCGATCGCGGCCAAGCCCCGTTCGTGATCGTTGCCAAACACCGCGAGCCCAGGCTCGAGGACCGCCAGGATCGGGTGCTTGGCCTGCGATCCCACGGTCTCCGCCAGCGTACGAAGGTCGTCGACGACCGGCGGGATCCGATCGATGCGTCCGGCCGACGCGGTATTGATGACGAAGAACGTCAGCGCGACCGCCCGCGTCTCGGCCTCGACGTCCCCCGGCACGTCGAGCGCGAGCTGGAGCCAGTCGGCGCCCTCGGCATGGCTGCCCTGCATCAACCAATGCATGCCCATGGCCGCCCCGAGGTGGACGGCGGTGTCGGCATCGGAGGCGTCCACCGCGAACCGCAGGGCCGCCACGAGGTTGTCGCGTTCGGCCGTCAGTACGCCGATCCAACGCAGTTGGTCGCTACCGCGCAGCTGCGGTTCGGCCGTCTCGGCGAGCTGGAGGAAGTACGCGGCGTGCGCCGCCCGGGCCGCTGCGGTCGCCCCCGCCTCGGCGAGTCGCTCCTGACCGTACTCGCGCAGGGTCTCGAGCATCCGATAGCGCGGCTCCGCGTCACCGACGACTTGGAGCAAGGACTTGTCGACCAGCGCCGCGAGCAGGTCGAGGGCGGCGCCGGCGTCGAGCTGACAGGCGCCCTCGACGCTCTCGGGAGTGGCGCCGCCGGGAAACACCGAGAGCCGTTCGGCGAGATCGCGCTCCTTGTCGGTGAGCAGGTCCCAACTCCAGGCGACGACTGCCCGCAGGGTCTGGTGTCGGGCGTCCGCCGTCCGACTGCCGCTGGTCAGCAGCCGGAACCGGTCGTCGAGCCGGGCCGCGATCTGTTCGACGGGGAGCGCCCGGAGCCGGGCCGCCGCCAGCTCAATCGCGAGTGGCAGACCGTCGAGGCGGCGGCAGATCTCGACGACGCGATCGACGTTGGCAGCGTTGACCTCGAAGTCGGGGCGGGCGGACCGAGCTCGCTCGGCAAACAGCCGTACCGCCGCGAAGTCGAGTGCCTCGGCGACGGTCGCCGAGCCTGACGGTGCGGCGAGGGGCGGAACCGGCGACACCATCTCTCCGACGACGACGAGCGGATCGCGGCTGGTCGCCAGGATCCGAAGCTCGGGGCAGTGGCCGAGCAAGTAGTCGGCGAGCCGTGCCGCCGCATCGATCAGGTGCTCGCAGTTGTCCAACACGAGCAACGTGGCGGCGCCCCCGAGGGTCTCGGTGAGGCGGCTCGTCGCGTCCCGGGGCGAGGCCGGCTGGGCGTTGTCCAAGAGACTGGCCTCGCGGCGACCGAGTGCGTCGAGGATCGCGAGTGGCATGTCGCCGGGGTCGGTGACCGATGCCAGCTCGACCATCCAGGCACCGCCGGGCATGCGGTCGACCAGGCCCGATGCCGCTGTCGTGGCGAGCCGGGTCTTGCCGGCGCCGCCGGGTCCGACCACGGTGACCAGCCGTGACTCGGCCACGAGAGTACGCAGCCGCTCGAGCTCTTCGTCGCGGCCGACCAGGCTGCTCAGCGGGGTGGTCAGGTTTGTCGACGGCGCGGGCGCGGTGACTCGACCGCGATCGAGCTCACCGCGCAGGACGGCGACGTGCAGCTGCTGAAGCTCGGCCGACGGGTCGGCGCCGAGCTCGTCGGCGAGCCTGCCGCGCAGCGCCTCGTAGACCCGCAGCGCGTCGGCTTGCCTGCCGTCGGCCGACAGGGCCCTGACCAGCAGGCCGTGGGTGCGTTCGCGCAGGGGATACTGGGCCGCGATCGTCTCGAGCTCGGTGATCGCCGA
>Ga0190270_10000152_pt1 | contig 30577 bp, 24 predicted proteins | sample Popmic320T_FD_133748 | JGI IMG/M metagenome (GOLD analysis project Ga0190270, IMG submission 133748) | Populus adjacent soil microbial communities from riparian zone of Weber River, Utah, USA - 320 T | ecosystem: Environmental > Terrestrial > Soil > Riparian zone | place: USA: Utah | collected...
AAGGCCTGGTTCCAGCGGTTGGCGCGCTCGGTGGATACTTTCTGCGCCGCCGCGAAATCGCCCTTGGCCAGGGCGTCGGCCTTCGCAAATAAGAGTCGAGCCTGGGGACTGTCGAGCGCGGCTCGGCCTTTCAAATCGCCTGAGATCTGTGGTTCATTGAATACTGGCGCGTCGAACTTGACGGAGTAACTGATCGCCGGAAAATCAGAGAGGCCCGGTTCGCGTTCCCCGCTGCGCTCGATGGCGCCGACGACGCGCTTGTCTTTCATCGCCCACTCTTTGAAAAGATCCTCTCCGTCGACGTTGATCGTCTGTCTGATGAGAAAGCGCCCCGGCCCGGACGGCGGCACGAGAAGCGTCATCACTACATTGTTCGGGTCGTCGGGGGCCATTTCAAACATCACACCCTGCACCCGCCCTTGTTTCGCCAATTCCATCACCGGCACAAAGGCGATTCCGTCCAGCGCGTTGGATGGGACCTCACGGTCTGTGAACAGCACGCGAAATCTCTCCGTCTTGTCGAGCAACCCCTCGGCGTTGTCATGCAGATGGGCGTAGGCATGGCGGAGCGTTATGTTTTTTTCGTTCACCCGCAGCGATCCGCTGGCGACTCCAGGATCGATGCCCGGATTGCTGGAGGACTCCGGATGGGCCAGTACTAAGAAGGGGACCAGTAGCAGAAATAGAAATGATTTCATTGTGAGCGCCTCTCTCTCTGTTAGGTCAGAGCAACCGACACCGGAGCATCGAGTGGAATTACGGCCATCGAAGGTCGTAGTTAAACTAGATGCGCCAATGAGGGCCGCCCTGATTTAAGTGGTTAAAACTAGCCTTTGAGACTTTCTCTTGAATCACCCGTGTGAACGAGAGTTTTGCGGGGGAGCATCGCGACCGCAATGGCGCCAAGGAGCGCCAATGTAATCATCAGCAGAAATCCTTTTGTGTAGTTGACGTTCTGGTCACGAAGCCTGCCCACAAGCTTGGGTACCCAGGCTTCCGCCAATCCGTCCGCCACAATTATCAATCCCATCACCCGCCCCATCACCCGAAGGCCGAACAATTCCGCCGCCATCAATGGGATAATCATGTAATCGCCTCCCATGCCGATGCCGAAAACGACAGCGAACAGATAGATAGCGCCCGGCTTGTCGATCAAAAACAGCAACGGTACGCCGCAAGCGACAAGCAGGTAAATCAGGATCATCACGTACTTTTTCGGGAATCGGTCCGCCAACCACCCCATCAACAACCTGCCGACGTTGCTGGTGAAGAGCACCAGCGCGATCACGTTTGCGGCGTCATTCTGCGTAAATCCACTGTCACGTGTCAGATATAATTTCAAATGCTGATTGGTCGCGCCAACCGCGCCAATTGAACATAAGCTGCCGATCGCGAGCAGATAAAAAGCGCGGCTTCGCAGAATTTCGCCCAGCGGGAGGGCCGGCGCCGCGGCGTCCTTTTGTTGAAAATCATCGGGCTTGTCTTTGATCACCAATGTCAATGGTATCGCCACCACAATCATCAAGAGGCCCAGCCATAGCAACGCTGTTTGCCATCCGAATTTGCCGGTCAACCAGGCCGCCATCTTCACTGTAATCGCTCCGCCCAGTCCGATCCCCAGGTAAGCGAACCCCATCGCCTTGCCGCGAGATCCTTTGAACCAGCGAGAGAGCAAGACTTGATTCGGCAATGGGCCTCCGCAAACGTAGCCGAGCGCATTGAAAATAAAACAGGCGTAAAAGAGTGGCAAAGTATCTATTTGCCCCAGCCCCACAATTGAAAGCGCGCCCAGTAAAATGCCAACAATCATCAATCGGCGTAGCCCGAATCGGTCAATGATCCAACCAGCCGCAAATCCGAAGAGCGGCAATACGAGGGTCTTGCCGTAGGTGTTGCCTGATGTAACTTGCTCCCGCGTCCAACCGAACTCGCTAACCATGAAATCGTAAAAGTAGGGCGGGCCATAGAAGGCAATCCCGACCAGGGCGTACAGGTTGAGGAATGAAGTCAGCGCGACCAATCGCTTTGGCCTGGTGAATTTTTCGGCGGCGCTATTTTCAGCCATGGCTTGATGATTCATGAATTTCCTTCCTCAATTCCGCGAGGCCGCTAACCGCCCCGGCTCGCGCACATTCTTGCCTTCGCGGCCCACGAGCGCGTCGCCCAGATCTGCGCGGGCGCGTTCGACGAACGTCATCAATTTTTTGACGACGTCCGGGTTCTCGCCGGCGACGTTCGTCGTCTCTCCGACGTCCTTTTCGAGATCGAAGAGCGCAAGCTCCTGTTCCCGTCTTACATAACGTCCCGGCTTGCCGTCGCCGCCGTCTTGTTCGAGATGTTGATAAGGATGCGGTAAATGGAGCTTCCATTTACCGCTGCGAACCGCGTGCAATTCCCTGCCCCAGTAAAAATAAAGCGCGTCGTGCGGACTTTGCGCATTGCGTCGGTTTGCGAGCAGCGGCCAGATGTCGAGGCCGTCAATGATACGGTCTTTTGCCGTTTCGGCCCCGGCGAGCCTCGCAATCGTCGGCAGCAGATCAATTGTCATCGCCGCCTGGCGAATGACTGCTCCCGCCGGAATCTTGCCAGGCCAACGAGCCACAAATGGCGTGCGCACTCCACCTTCGAAAGAGGTTCCCTTGCCTTCGCGCAGCCCCAGGGCCTTCCCGGCGTGATTGCCGTAGCTCAGCCACGGGCCGTTGTCCGACGTGAAGATCACCAGAGTGTCCCGATCCAGTTTCAGCCGCTTCAACGCGTCGAGGACCTGGCCGACAGACCAATCGATCTCCTCGATCACGTCGCCGTACGGCCCCCGTTGCGTCTTGCCTTTGAATTTCTCCGAAACGAACAACGGAACATGCGGCATCGAATGCGGTAGATAGAGAAAGAATGGCTTGTCCCTGTTCTTCTCGATGAATTTGACGGCGCGTTCGGCGTACCACGTCGTCAATTGCGTTTGATCGGGCGCCAATTGCGCGACCTTTTCGTTTTCAATCAGCGGCAGGTCGGGGTAAAAGCCTTTCGGCGCCGAAGGATTGTTCGGCCACATATCATTCGAGTACGGCAGGCCAAAATATTCGTCGAAGCCGTGACGTGTGGGGAGAAATTGCGGGTGATGTCCGAGATGCCATTTGCCGAAGACCGCCGTGGCGTACCCGCGCGTTTTTAAAACCTCGGCGATCGTCATCTCACTGTCATTGATACCGTGTTCCGCGCGGTGATTGAGCGCGCCCTGAATGCCGAGGCGGTTCGGATAGCTCCCGGTCAACAGGGCCGCGCGCGATGCCGAGCAGACCGCCTGCGCGACATAAAAATCGGTCAGCCGCGCGCCCTCCCTCGCCATTCGGTCGAGATTGGGGGTTTTGTAACCGGCTGCCCCGAAGCTGCCAATGTCGGAGTAGCCGAGGTCATCGGCGAAGATGATCACGAAGTTGGGCGGGCGTCCGGCGCCATCGCGCCTTTGAGCCAAGCCGATGACAGTGGCGCAGGCGGTTACAAAACTCACTAACAATGCAATTGCAATCGCAGTTATGAATTTCTTCCTGTTCATAGCGAAACTCATCTTCCGGGATTGCCGAAGCGCGGATTCTGCTTTCTCATATGGGTTATTACCTGATCGTGAACGGCTCCATAAGCTCGGCGCGGCTGCCGTCGGGGTCGAACAGGTTCAATTGCCATCGGCGATTGCGTCCGACCTGTGGCGACCTGACGCTCGCCGGATCGCCAGAGCGTTCGCGCGCCGTTTCCAACGCCTTTTGAATATCAGGCACGAGCAACGCCACGTGATGCAATGTGCCCAGTTGCTGACGCGTGGCAGCCGCAGTGATGAGCATGTATTCGAGGTAATCGGTCCCCTCGGGGACTTTCATGTTGATCCAGTTGAGCGACGCTTCGTCTCGCCCGCCACGCCAGATTTCGGAAAAGCCCAGGATGTCTTTGTAAAACTTGTCCGCCGCCGCCTGATCGGCAACCGTGACGCCGACGTGCAGGATGCGATCCGAAATTCTTCGTGACGAGACGTAGCGGCCTTTGGCTTTGCGATGCAGCGAGCCCTCGCGGTATTGCACAAACTCGACGCGATGGCCGTCGGGATCGGCGATCGTGAAATTGAGATTGCCGTCGCGTCCTTGATTTACCTTCTCGGGCGCCTTTAAGCCCTTCGAGAGCAGATAAACGCGCAGCGATTCGAGGTCGGTCGTTTCAAACGCGATGTGTAGAAGGCGATCATCTTTGTCCGGCGGCAAGCCGGGAAAGATTTCGACGTACTGCCGCTCGTTCACTTTGAAATAGGTCAGCGCCAGCGATCCGTCCTGGTTGCGAATCTGGAACGGCTCTTCGTAACCCAGCAGTTCGCCGTAAAATTCGCGAGCCTTCGCAAGATCGCTGACCTGAAACGCGATGTGCGCAATGCCGGTGATCATCGGGCGCTTTGGCTCAGTAGATTGTTCTTGCGCGCCTATGCTCACGACGCCGCACACAACCATCAACAGCAGGATGTATGCCAATCGCGTTCTCATGTCTCCTCATAAGCCCGCTCCCTCACGGTCGCGGTACTGTAAGCTCTTTCACGACCTCGTCGCAGCCTTTCTCAGCGACATAACGAATCCTCCAAAGAATCATCGGGGGCGAAGGCCGCGACGATTGATCGTGGCCAAACACGCGGAATGCTCGCGGGTGATGGAACTCGGTTTTAATGAGATGTTTAGAATGCTTCAGATCGAAAAATCGGGGCGATTATGCACTGCGCCGCGGGCGAGCGTCTATAGCTATCGGATCTATCGACAAAATAGTCTGGAAATAATATGCGGCTTTTTCGCGTTAATATGCGGGGCCTTGCTGTTCCAATGCCGCGCATTCTGATTTAGACTCCTGTCGCCTGCCTTAATCAATGATTGCCCCGATTTATCCACTTTTCCGAGAGGCTTGATGAGACACCGATTTTCGCTTTTGGCGCTCGCTATCGCTTTATCGCTTACCGACACAATCCCCACTTACGGATTCAAAATTTCGACGCCCCAGCCGAAACCTTGGCGCAAATACACCACGATCGAGCGGCTGCAACCGGAGCGGTTGCGCGCCGTGAGCGAAGACCGGTCGCGCTACCAGAAATCGCGCCAGGTGGTCTCGATAAAAACGGGCTACGATGATTTCCGCGGCGTCCTGCACGCGCACGCCGAAGACTCGACTCACACCGGCGGGACGCAGGCCGAGCTGCTAGCGGCGGCGAAATCGACCGGCGTGCAGATCGTGATGCTGACCGATCACGTCCGCCCGCCGCGCGATTTCGTCAACGCCGCTTCGCGCGGGATGAAGGAAGGCGTGCTCTTCCTCCCCGGCGCCGAGAGCGAGGGCTTCCTGGTCTTCCCGCAGCGTTCGTTCATTAAGGCATACATCGACAAAACCTTCAGTACGCGCGAAGAATACCTCAAGCTGGCGAAGGACGCCGGCGGCATTGTCTTCCTGTCGCATGTCGAGGAGCAACTCGACTCGGTGGTGGGCGAACTCGACGGCCTGGAGATTTACAACCACCACGCCGATTTTTCGGACGAGGACGAGTTCGTGAAGTGGCTGCGCGCTTCGTTCATCAACCCTGACCGCTTGAGACAGGTCGAACGGGTGTTGGCCGAATACCCGATGGAGTTCTTCGGCGCCTCACAGGATTATCCGGAACTGGTCATCGCAAAGTGGGATCGCGACCTGACCCTGCAGAGGTCGACCGGAGTGTCGGCCAACGACTGCCACCACAACCAGGTCTTCACCATCAAAGCCGCCCCGCCCGACGCGGTCCTGATCGACGCCGTCGGTGAGTCGCCGCGCAAGATCACTACCAAACAGGCGCCACGCGTCGCCGAAATGTTGAAGGACAGAAAGTCCGGCGAGGTGATCGCGAAGCTGGACTTCGATCCTTACGAGCGGAGCTTGCGCTACGTCACGACACACTTCTTGATGCGCAATTTGAATGAGAGTTCCGTGCGGCAGGCGCTGCGCCAATCGCACACCTACGTCGCTCATGACTGGCTCTGCGATCCGACCGGGTTTGCCTTCATCGCCGAGGCTAATGGCAAGCGGGTCGGCGTGATGGGCGACGAGGTGAAGATTGCTAAAGGAATGAAGCTGCGTCTGGAAGCGCCCGTGGCGGGTTTGATCAAACTATTTCTCAACGGCCGCTTGATTCATGAAGGCAGATCCAACGGGCTAAGTTACGCGATTGACGAGACGGGAGCCTACCGCGCCGAGGTCTGGTTGGAAGTGGGCGGCGAGATGCGCCCATGGATTTACTCGAACGCGATCCGGATCACTAAATGAAAAAGACAGGATTTACGGGATTACTGGGGATTGAAATACCCCTATCAGTTTGCGGTTGCATGTAAGGGAATGGTTGCTGGATCAGCGAGGCGCCAAGATTTGGAGCGCGGCAAGATCTAGCCACAGAGGCCACAGAGATCACGGAGGGGGCCGGCTTGGTTTTATATGCTCTGTGCCCTCTGTGTGCTGCGGTGGCTCAATCCGGATATTGGCGCGCCGCACATATAGATCCCGATAGATGTGATTGCCCTATTGTGTGTTCAGTACCTGAGTCTTGGCGGATTGCGCGGCGCCCGAGCCGCTTCCCATCTTATTGATCACCCAGTTGGGCAGAACGCCCAGGTAGAACGTGCCGAACAAGGTCACGATCAGCGCGATCGCCACCCCCAGGCTCACCCTCGGCCTGACGAACCCCGGCGCCAGCGGGCGGAAGAACATCACGACAATAGGATAGAGGTAGTAATAGATAGAGATTATGCTGTTGACGACCGCAACGACCACCAGCCAGCGCAGGTTGTGCGGCGCGTCCCAGGCGGTCTTGAAGACGAAGAACTTGCTCATGAAACCGGCGGTCGGCGGAATGCCGGCGAGGCTGAGCATGAAGATCGAAAGCGAAAAGGTCAGGCCCGGCGCCTCGAATCCGATGCCCGCGTAATCGGCGATTTCGGTCTTCCGGTCGCCTGCGCGCGCCAGCAGTTGAATGACCGCGAACGCGCCCAGGCTCATGACGCAATAAACGAGCATGTAGAAGGCCACCGACGCGTATTGGCCGGTCACGAACCCGACCAGCGCGTATCCGGCGTGCGCGATGGACGAATAGGCCAGCATCCGTTTGATGTTCTTTTGGGAAATGGCGATGACGTTGCCGACGGTCATCGTTACGGCGGCGATTACGGCCAGCGCGGTCAGCCACGTGGCGTGCAGATCGTGGCCGAGTCCTGGCGAGTTCCCGGCGAAACCGGCGGCGAAGACGCGCAGAAATGCCGCGAAGACCGCGGCTTTCGGCCCCGTGCTCATAAACCCTGTGACGATCGTCGGCGCGCCCTCGTAAACGTCCGGCGTCCACAGGTGGAACGGCGCGCTGGCGATCTTGAATCCGAACCCGACCAGCATCATCGCGGCGCCGACTAGCAGCAGCTCGGGATAATCGATCTGACCGCCATTGACCACCGCACCGATCTTCGCGATGTTGGTCGTGCCCGTCGCGCCGTAAACTAGAGCCATCCCGTAAAGCAGGAACGCCGTCGCGAACGACCCGAGCAGGAAGTATTTGAGCGACGATTCGTTCGCCCGCGCGTCGTAGCGCCGGTAACCGGCCATCACGTAGGTCGTGATCGAGGCGATCTCCAACCCCAGAAAGACCATCACCAGGTCGCCCGCCGAGGCCAGCATCAGCATCCCCGCCGTACCGAACAGCAGTAGAGTGAAGAATTCGCCCGGCGGCAGCCCCTCGTCGCGCACGAACTGAGAAGCCAGCAGCGTGGCGATGATCGCCACGATCAGAATCGTCACCGAAAAGAATATCCGAATCGGATCGGTCACGACCATACCGCGGAAATAACTCCCCCCCGCGTCCAGCATGAAAACAGAAAGGAGGGCGAGGACGAGTCCGATCAACGCGACCGCCGCGTTCAACTTTCGCTCGCCTTTCTTCTGCATAGCGTCAACGAGCATCAACAACACGCCCGTCAGGGATGTGATGATTTCGGGGGCGATCGCCCAATAGTTCAGGTTGAGGTTTTCAAGTTGCATTGTTCGTTATCACGATCCACCGCCCCGCCGGGCAGCCTGAGCATAAAACGGCGCGGCGGAGCCTTTGGAGTGCGGCGGCTTGACGCCGCTTTGGTAGTCCATTGATGTCAAGCCGAATGTGGGTAACCAAACCCACTGCGCCATTTGTCTTGGAAGTCTATAGTAGTCGGAGACGACTACCAAAGCGGCGTCAAGCCGCCGCACTCCAAAGGCTGTCGCCTACCTGACGCTACCGACCGACTTTTCGCCTGCGCCGACGACGCTCTGCCTGACGTCACTGACCGACTTCTCGCTCACGCGCAAAAAGAGCATCGGCGCGACGCCCATCACAATCGCCATCGCGACGAGCGGGACGAGCGCCCACTTCTCGCGGGCGTTCAGGTCTTCAAGCTCGGCGTTCTCTCTCATCTTCACTTCGCCGAAGATCACGCGCTGCAGCATCCAGAGCAAATAGACCGCTGACAGAATCACGCCCGTCGCGCCGAGCACGGCGAAAAGTTTCGCGTGCGCGACCGGCGAAGCGAACGCGCCGAGCAGGATCAGGAACTCGCCGATGAAGCCGTTGAGCAGCGGCAATCCGAGCGACGAGAGCGCGACGATCAGGAACATCGTCGAATATTGCGGCATCGGCGTGGCGATCCCGCCGTATTCGGCGATCATCCGCGTGTGGCGGCGTTCGTAAACGATCCCGACGCAAAGGAAGAGAGCGCCGGTCGAGACGCCGTGGGCCAACATCTGGTAGAGCGCCCCCTGCATCGCCAGGTCGGTGAAGGAGAAGATGCCGAGCACGACGAAGCCGAGGTGGCTGACCGACGAATAGGCCACGAGTTTCTTCATGTCGGGCTGCACCATCGCCACCAGCGCGCCGTAAATGATACCCACCACGGCCAGCGCCATCACGTAAGGCGCGGCCTTCTGCGAAATGTCGGGGAAGAAAGGCAGGTTGAATCGCATCAGGCCGTAAGTCCCCATCTTCAGCAGGACGCCCGCCAGGATGATAGAGCCTGCGGTCGGCGCCTCGACGTGCGCGTCGGGCAGCCACGTGTGGAACGGGAAGACCGGGACTTTGATGAAGAACGCCAGCGCGAACGCCAGCCATAGCCACAGCTTCAAGTTTTCGGGTATGGCCGTCTTGCCGGCCGCGATGTTGCTCGTGATTTCGACGATGTCGAACGAGTAGGCGCCGGCGGCCTTGGCGTTGTAGAAATAGACCGCGATAAGCGCGACCAGCATTAGCAGGCTTCCGACCACCGTATAGATGAAGAATTTGATCGCCGCGTAGACCCGACGCTCGCCGCCCCAGACGCCGATCAGGAAATACATCGGGATCAGCGTGATTTCGAAGAAGAGGTAGAAGAGCAGGAGGTCCCACGAGACGAATACGCCGATCATTCCCGTTTCGAGAATGAGCATAAATAGCATGTACTCGCGCACGCGCTTGGTAACGCCCCAGCTCGCCAGTATCGAGATCGGCATGAGAAAGGTCGTCAGGAGCACTAGCCAGACACTGACGCCATCAACGCCCACGTAATAGTTCGCGCCGAGCGAGCCGATCCACGGGACTTTCTGCCACAATTGCGGCCCGACGCCGGAGATGTCGAATTTCGCGATGATGCGGAGCGAGACGAAGAACGTGACGGCCGTGACGATCAGCGCGACCCAGCGATACCGATTGTCCAGTCTCTCCCGATCGGTGTTGCGCGAGGCCAGGGCGCCCGAGAGCAGCAAGACGATTGCGCCGGCTAGCGGCAGGAATGTTGTGATCGTTATCAGGTTCATATATTGATGCGAATGCCGAAGATCGAGACGATGAAGTATCCGATGACGATGATCGCGCCGAGTAGAATCACCGCAGCGTAATTGCGCGCGAACCCGGTCTGTGTGTACCGCAGCGCGCCGGCAAGGGCCGCGAACAGGCGCGCGACCCCGTTGACTAATCCGTCAATGATCTTCACGTCCACGACCTTCCATAACCCGTCGCGAGAGAGAGTCTCGACCGGCCCGACGACCGTCGCGTCGTAAAATTCGTCGACGCGGTATTTGTCCTCGAGAAGTTTCGGCGCGCGCCAGAGCGTATTCCGTTTGAAGAAGACCAGGCCGAACGCCAATCCGAGCAGCGCCAGGGCCGACGAGATGGCCGTGAACAGGCGCTCGGTCACGACATCATGGCCGCCTTCGTGCGCGGTTTGAGCCGTTGCCCCCGCAGTTGCCCCAGCCGTTGCCCCCGCTCCGTGCGATTCGGGCGCGGGAGTCGCGCCGTGAGATTCGGATTGCGCCATTACGGCGGCCGGCGGCGCGCCGGCGTGAGTCGCGGTCGCGGGTTCCGATTGGGCGACAGATTCTTTGAGGAAGCGCTCGAAATAATTCGGCCGGCCCATCGACAGCGCCGCCGGAACTCCGACGTATCCACCGAATATTGACAGTATCGCCAGAATTATCAGCGGAACGGTCATCAGCCATCCCGATTCGTGCGGCCTGCCGTGATGTCCGTGAGCGTCTCCGTGTCCGCCGCTTGCGTGACCGGCGCCGGCGTGATGGCTGTCGCGCGTATCAGTGAAACGCTCGCGACCCCAGAAGGTCATGACCATCAACCGGGTCATATAGACGGCGGTGATGACAGCGGTGATGGCGCCCACGACCCACAGCGCCTTGCCCCAGTTGTGCGGCAGAGCTTCTGTAGACCACGTGCGCCACAGGATTTCGTCCTTGCTGAAGAAACCCGCCATCAGCGGGAACCCGCTGATGGCCAGCCACCCGACGAACATAGTCGAATACGTGATCTGCATGTACTTCTTCAACCCGCCCATCCGACGCATGTCCTGTTCGTTGTTCATGCCATGGATGACCGAGCCGGAGCCTAGGAAGAGCAGGGCTTTGAAGAACGCGTGCGTCATCACGTGGAAAATGCCCGCGACGAAAGCGCCGACGCCGCAGGCCAGGAACATATAACCGAGTTGCGAGACGGTCGAATAGGCAAGAACTTTCTTGATGTCATTCTGCGCGATGCCGATGGTCGCGGCGAATATCGCGGTCGCCGCGCCGATCACCGCCACAACGGCCATCGCGGTCGGCGATTTGAGATAGACGGGGCTGCAGCGCGCGACCAGATAAACGCCCGCCGTGACCATCGTCGCCGCGTGGATCAGAGCCGAGACCGGCGTCGGACCAGCCATCGCATCCGGCAGCCAGGTGAAGAGCGGAATCTGCGCCGATTTGCCCGTCGCGCCCACGAAGAAAAGCAGCGCGATCGCCGTAAACGTCCCGGCGGCCACCGCGGGCGACGATGCGGCCTGCGCGAGGAAGCTCTGAACCTCCTGCCCGTTGATGGTCTTCGCGACGAAACTGATCGTGCCGAAAGTGGTGAAGACCAGGAACGTGGCGATCATAAAGCCGAAATCCCCGATGCGGTTCATGACGAACGCCTTCTTCGCTGCGGAGCCGGCCACATCCCACTTGATGTAATAGCCGATCAGCAGGTACGAACACAGTCCCACGCCTTCCCATCCGACGAACAGCAGCAAGAGATTGTCGGCCAACACCAGCGTCAACATCATGAACATGAACAGGTTCAGATAGCTGAAGAACCTGTAATAGCCCGGATCGCCATGCATGTAGCCTGCCGCGTAGATGTGAATCAGCAGCCCGACGCCGGTGATGAACAGGATGTAAACGCCCGAGAGCGGATCGAGCAAGTAGGCGAAATCGGCCTGAAATGAGCCGACTTTGAGCCAGGTGAATAAATGTTCGGGAATTCTTCTCTGACCTTCAGGCAAGCGCAGCAAGTCTAAGAAGACCCTGAACGCCAGCGCGGCCGAAACTCCGACCGAGGCGCAGGCGATGAACCCGACCAGCTTCTCGGTCGCCCTCTGGCCTAAGCGGGCCAGGAACAGCCTGCCGAACAACCCGTTGATGATCGCGCCGATCAGCGGCGCGAAGACAATCCATTTAAGCAGCATAGTGGTTGGTGGTTAGTGGTTGGCGCATCGCGGTCGGCCTTTAACCGGCCACCAGGCGCCGACCACCCTTTTACAGTTTGAGCAAATCCGCATCGTCCACGTTTAGCGTCTCGCGGCTGCGGAAGAGCGCGATGATGATCGCCAACCCGACGGCGGCCTCAGCTGCGGCGACGGCCATCACGATGAAGACGAACAACTGGCCGGTGACGTCGGCGTGCAACCGCGAAAACGCGATCAGTGAAATGTTGACCGCGTTGAGCATCAACTCGACGCACATAAACAGCGATATGACGTTGCGCTGAATGAGCACGCCGACGACGCCGATGGTGAACAACACGGCGCTAAGCGCCAGATACCAGGAAAGCGGAACCATGTTTGAATCTTCGCCGCGGCCTGGGAGCGCGCGCTCCCAGGATCAAACGGCGACCTCCTCTTCGTATTTTTGTTCTTCCTCTTGCTGGCGAATGAGCGCCTTTTCGATGCGTTCGACGTCTTCCTTCTGCTCGCGGCGCGCGAGCAGCATCGAGCCGACAATCGCCATCAGGATCAATATCGACGCGGCCTCGAACGGGATCAGGTAGTCGGTGAACATCCCGAAGGCGATGTTTTCGACCGTGCCCAGAACGCCCTGCGGATTGGCGGCGCCGTTTGCGCTCTGCAAGGGCTGCGGCGTCAGGTTCACGTACCGGACGACCGTCATGACTTCGGCCAGCAGCGCCAGGAAGAGCGGCGCGGCCAGCCATTTCAGATATTTCTGCTTGTCCATCCTGGTCTCTTCGGCGCGCACGTTCAGAAGCATGATCACGAAGACGAACAGCACCATGATCGCGCCCGCGTAAACGATTATCTGCATCGCCGCGATGAATTGCGCGCTGAGCGTCAGGAAGAGCGCCGCCAGGCTGCCCAGCACGACGATCAATCCGATCGCGCTGTAGATCGGGTTGCGCTGCAGGATCACGTTGAAGGCGGCCACCACGGCCAGCGCGGCGAGACCTAGAAAGAGAATGTGGGAAAATTCCATAACAGACTCACAAGAACAAAACTCCGATGGCCGAAGCCAGGACGACGTTGAAGAGCGCCGCCGGCAACAACACCTTCCATCCGAAATCCATCAACTGGTCATAGCGGAAACGCGGCAGCGTTCCCCGCAGCCAGATGTAGAGGAACAGGAAGAAGAATACTTTCGCCAGAAACCAGACGGGGCCCAGCCACTTGTACGTTTCAACGCCCGGACCATTCCACCCGCCTAAGAACAGCGTCGTCGCCAGCACCGAAACGGTCATCATGTTGACGTACTCGGCCATGAAGAAGAGCGCGAATTTGAGCGAGCTGTATTCGGTATGGAACCCGGCGACAAGTTCGGTCTCGGCCTCGGGCAAATCGAACGGCACGCGGTTGGTCTCGGCGATGGCGCTGATCATGTAAATGGTAAAGGCGATGATGCACGGCAGGAACATCGGCCATTGGAAGATGTTCCATTTAAACCCGTACCAGCCCTGCTGCTGCTCGACTATTTTGGCCAGATCGAGCGTGCCGGCCTGAATCAAAACGGCGATGACCGAAAGCGAAAGCGCCAACTCGTAACTGATCATCTGCGCCGACGAGCGCAATCCGCCGAGCAGGCTGTACTTCGAATTCGACGCCCAACCGCCGATCACGATGCCGTAGATGCCGAGGCTGGTCATCGCGAAGACGTAGAGCAGCCCGACGTTCATGTTCGTGACGTACAGATTGATCTTGCTCAGATCAAGGTTCCAGCTCATCCCGAACCTTTTGCCCAGGTCGTTAAGGGTATTGCTGATGTCGGCGCCGAAAGGCAGCGGAACGTCTCCAGGCCCGAACGGATATACGATCAGAACCATCATCGCCGGAATCAGCACGATGATCGGCGCCAGGACGTAAAGCCATTTATTGACCGCCAGCGGGATGATGTCTTCTTTGAAGATGAACTTGAGCAGGTCGGCGAAGGGCTGCAACAGCCCTTGCCAGCCGACGCGGTTCGGCCCCAGGCGGTTCTGGATGACGGCCAGCACGCGCCGTTCGGCGTAGACCGTGTAAGCGACCACGAGCATGATGAAGATCCAGAAGACGGCGATCTTCACCAGCGCGCCGATGACGTATTGGAAATCAATCGAATTGAGTAGTGACGACATAAAACAATGGTCAATTGAAGGTCAGCGGTCTGCCCGATTCCGGATTTACAATGATACTGTTCTGGCGAGGTCTCTGAACGTATTTCGTCGCGGGGGGACGGCTCTTCGGAATGTCCTGCCCGATGCGAAATCCCGGACTGGTCAGGTCAATGAGTTGCCAGTTGGTATCTTCCCACTTGAGCTGATGATCGTTCCTCGCCGGAAAACGGCCTTGTTTGACGGCCACCGCCAGAAAATCCCTGGAGTAAACAAAAATGTAATCCTCGCCGATCTGCTCCAACATCGAACCTAGCAGCACCGCTCTGTTCCGGTAGTCCGCCTTCCCGGTCATCAGCGATTCATTGGCCCGCTTGACGATATTGAGCTGCCCCTCTTCGGGATTCGGCGCGATCTCCCTGGAGATCAGATCGGCCAGGCGCTGAATCTTCTTCTCTCGCGCCGACGGGTCGGAAGCCGCGATCTCCCTGGTCAGATCGTTTACGAAGCGTTGGAGCGACGGCTCGCCCGCCTTGGCGACCACGGCGCCGGCGTTATAGAGAATCGGCTGACCGTAAGATTGCGAATCCGGGATCGCTTCCAGAGGGCCGTCGAAGAGGCTCTCATTGCGCATGAAGTAATGAATCTCCTCCACTGTCGGCGCATAGACTGCGCCCTCGAACTGGAACCGCAGCGGCGTGTCGGAATCAACGCGCAGGTTGTCCAGCGGAACTCTCAGAAAAGCCGCTTTCTGAGGCGTGCGCAAGAACGAGTAATTATCGAACACGAAACTTCCCTGCTTCTCTTTCGCGACCTCGACGCGCGATTTGTTGACTGCAAGGCGGCAGATCGCCTGCGCCAGCTTCTCATCGCTAGTGTCCGAAGGGGACAAGTAGAAATAGACCTCCTTGTCGTCAACCCGATAAAGCTCCAGGCGCGCTATTCCCAGAAGCTGCGGCTCAATGTAGGTTCCGGCCTGTCGCGGGTAGGCCAGGAGCGTCATCAGGCTTTCACGAATCGCTTCATTGGCCTGCTTCTTCGGGTCGGCCGGAACGCATGGCGCCTGACTGACTTCCTCCGTCAACTTCTTCATCGCCTGCTGTCTCTGTTCGACGAGCGAGACCGACGCGCCAGACCTGCGATCGCCGCTCCCACAGCCGATCTCCAACGCGCTGATCAGCGCGACGGCGGACCCGATGACGGCCATCCCCGCCCGGCGGGCGCTTCGGCGCAAAAAAGCGCGATTTTCATTGTCCAGACGCATAGGCTACTTAGTTCTAAGCCGGGAATATCAGCGGCGCGGCGACTTCTTCCTCCCGCCGCGACACGGGCGAAATCATCTCGGAGAAGCGCGTGATCAGCGGATAGCGATTATGCAAAAGCGATCCGGCCTTCGCCGCCATCTCCGACATGTCAACCGGGAGGTTGCGATTCACCCGCGCCACTTCGCCAGCCAGACGTTCCATCAATTCGGCGCGGTTGATCTTGCTCAAATCGGCTTGCGCTCGTTTGATCGGAGTCGCGCCTTCGTTGGCCAGGAAGTTGTGAGACAACCCGGCGTAACCTTCAACCTTCTCGGCGATGTCCTTGAAGACGTTCTTGAGTTGCCCCTGATAGCCCAAATCGACGCCCATCTGCCTGGCGATCTGATTCGTGACCATCCAATCGGGGCGCGCCTGGCCGACAGGCGGGATCGTGCGGCGCACGAATTGAACCTGCGACCCGTTGTTGACCTGCGTGCCCTGAGCTTCGGCGAAGCTCGTCACTGGCAGAACGACGTCGGCCATCCGCGCGGTCTCGGTCAGGAACATCTCCTGCACGACCAGAAAATCCAGCTTTTCGAGCTGCGCCCTGACGGTCGCCGCGTCGCCGTTGGCCTTCGAGACCACGTCTTCGCCCGCGATTACCAAGGCCTTGACGCCTCCGCCCGCGTTTTTGAGCGTCGCGCGCGCCGACATCCCGCCGGTCTGCTCGGCGCACATTCCCATCTGCCACGCGCCCATCGAATTCGAATATCGGACGAGCGGGACGAAAGAGAATTTTGTCTCGGAGCGCGCCGGGGGCCGGCCGATTTCGAGCGTCGGACGTTCGACGATGTAGGTGTATGGGTTCTCGTTGATTGAAGGCTTCGGCGGCGAATTCGACGAACGCACCTGGCGTTGCAGCGCGTCAATATATTTCTTCCTGGCCTCCGCCGCCGCTTCGGCGCTCGGTGTGGCGAGGGCGAGTTCGACGAGCGGCAGCGCCTCCAGAGCCGCGCCTCGCAACTCGTCACCGAAAATCACGACCACCTTCTCGCTCTCGATCAGAATCTTGCGAATCGCCTTGATCGAATCCGCGCCGACGCCCATCGCGCCGGCCGCTTCGGCGACCTTCGATTCGTCGAGCAATCCGTAAACGAGCGCGCCTTCACTGCCCTCGCGCGCTCGGACCGACAATTCGGCCTGACGCTCCAGCCGCGACGGAATCGAATTAACGACGATCAATCGCGCCGCGCTTTGGCGCACGGCCCAGCGGATCGAGAACGCGGTCAGCGGATTCTCCTCGTTGGGGTCCGAGCCGATGAGCAGGATCGCGTCGGCGTTCTGAATGTGCGACTGCGTGGCGATCGTGGGCTGGCCGTGTTTGAAGAACGCAGCGAAATCGATCTCGTCGTCGTCGCTGTAGAAGCCGGCGTGTTTGGTCTCCAGAACCTCGGCGGCGAACCGCCGGAGCGTGAACTGGTCTTCGTTGAGCAACCGCGCCGCGCTGATCACGCCTATCGAATCGCCGCCGCTCTGCGCCTTGATTTCGCCGAGCCGCTTCGCGACGTAATTCAACGCCTCATCCCAGGTGGCCGGGATCAGATGTTCGCCGCGACGAATCATCGGGCGGTCTACTCGCTCGTCGCTGTGAACGAAATCAACCGTGTAGCGACCGAGCGCGCAGAGGAAATCATGGTTGACGCCGCCCGCCGTGCGCCCGCGCCCGTCGCGGGCCACCGAGCGGATCAGCTTCTCGCTGCGCGTCCCGGCCAGGATCGAACATCCGTCAGAGCAGAAGTTGCATACCGTCGGCGTCTGCTTTAAATCCCAGGGTCGCGCGATGTATTTATAAGGCGTATGCAGCAAAGTCCCGGTCGGACAAACGTCGACGCAGTTGCCGCAGTCGGAGCATTCGACCCATCCGCTGAAAGAGCTGATCAGAGTGGCCGAGCCGCGATTGATCGCGGTGATCGCGAATTCGTCCATCCATTCTTCGCAGACGCGCGTGCAGCGTTTGCAGACTACGCAGCGCTGCGGGTCGTTGTAAATGAAGGGCGAGATCTCGCGCTCCAGGAAATTCTCTTTGTCGCTGTATTGGGAGCGCGTGCGGTCTTCGCCGAAACCGTAGGTCTGATCCTGCAATTCGCACTCGCCCGCCCGGTCGCAGACCGGGCAATCCACCGGATGGTTCGAGAGCAGGAATTCGATCATCGCCGCGCGCGTCTCTTCAACCTCTTTCGACTCGGTGGTCACGACCATCCCGTCGCTGACCGGCGTCGTGCATGCGGTTTGGAGCTTTGGAATCTTCGGATTGTCCACGCGCACCACGCACATCCGGCACGAAGCCTGCGGCGTCAACCCGCGATGATGACAGAAGCGCGGCAGATAGACGCCGTTCATCTCGCACGCCTCGATCAGCAGCTCGCCTTTCGGCGCGGCCACTTCCTGTCCGTTAATTGTTAGCTTGACTGTTTCCATAAATCAGTTTCGAACTTCTTCCGCCGGCGTATCGTCCGGCAGCGTTTCAGGAACCTGCGAATCGCATCGCGCCATCGAGAACACTATTAATAAGCCGACCAGCAACAGTATCGCCGCCCCACACCCGCAGCCGGGATCTTCGGGGCCGTTTTTAGATTGTGGCGTTTCAATCTCGAACTTCCAATTGGCGCGCTTCTCGCCTTTCTTATAAGTGGCCGTGATGACCGCGTTACATCCGGGGCAAGGCGCCATCTGGCCGCCTTCCTTTTCCAGGTAACCCAATTCAATGGGCTCTTCGCAGTGAGGGCAGAGAAACTTCATTCGCGGTTATGGCTGACCAAAACACTAATCCGAGCCTGCGTTGTCTCGGACGCCGGCAACAGATGACTTCTGGTCCTCTCTCTCTCCCGCGAAATCTCTACCGTTGTAAAATTGTCACCTCGCCTTTGAGCCGCCTAAAAATTATGGACGGCTCTTTGGCCTCACACCTTCTCGAACTCCTCCCAAGTTATTCCTAATTGCTTAACCGCCGCTCGCATCGTCCCCATCTTCAAATCCTTGCTTCCCCAATCCGGCAGAACTGCAATCTGTTGATTCGTTGGGTTGAGCCATTTTCGATGAGAGCCGCCGCCTCGCCTTGGAAGCTCCTGACAACCAAGTTTATTAAGCTTTCGCGATGCCTCTCGATAAGTCATGCGGCGGCTACAACCGTCTCCAACCAGATCGCGCTATTAACATCGTTAAGCTGCGTGTTGGGCGGCAGAGTTCTACCCAAATCTTGATACGCCTCTATTACAGCCGCTAATGCGTCTCGCACATTTGTCATAGCTTCGTCGAACGTATCTCCCTCTGTTATCAATTCCGGCAACAACGGTGAAGTGACCGTGAACCCGCCTTCAGGTTGTGGGGAGAAAACCAGCGGTATTTTGTAAAGCATATGACGTCCACCCCCTTTCCATAACTCACTTCGAACGGCAGTCAGTCGTCGATGCTCACGCATTTCCCATAGATCGAGTTGGCGGTGATCCAACCATTTATGCGCCCCTTATTGTTCACGATCTGAAAACGCTGCCCTTGAATCGCTTTGACCAGGTGGAGATATTCGTGGCCTTTTACTTTGCAAAGCACAATGTCTCCTACTTCAATGTTTTTTTGGTCAATCGGTTCCACTGTACAAAGTTGCCCGGAGTCGATTTTGCCGGACATCGAATTACCGCGAGGCCGAAACGAAACCGTCTCGCCGTTTTTCAACTTCGCGATGTAATGCGACGCCCATCCCATCCGATTCAATCTGCAGCCTTCTGGAGCTGCACAATATTGTGTTTGATCCTGCGCTCGAAGTCCTCACGGAACTTGTTGATCGCCGACTGCACGGGCATCGCCGCCGCGTCGCCGAGAGCGCAGAAACTCTTGCCAAGAATCTTGTCGGCCATGTCGTAAAGCAGCTCGACGTCGCCCGGTCGGCCTTCGTAACGATGCATCCGGTCGAAGACCTTGTAGAGCCAGCGCGTGCCTTCGCGGCAAGGCGTACACCACCCGCATGATTCGTGCTTGTAAAAATGGGTGATGTTTCTCGTCGTTTCGAAGATGTCGGTGGTCTCGTCCATGACGATCACGCCGCCGGAGCCGAGCATCGACCCGGTTGCGGCGACCGATTCGTAATCGAGCGTCACCTTTTCACACTCTTCGGCGGTCAGGATCGGGACCGACGAACCGCCGGGGATGCAGGCTTTGAACTTGCGGCCTCCTGCGATGCCGCCGCAGTCGTTGTTGATCAGCGACATCAGCGGATAGCCCATCGGGACTTCGTAATTGCCTGGTCGGTTGACGTGGCCGCTGACGGTGTAGAGCTTCGTGCCGCCGCTCTTCTCGGTCCCGAGTAGTTTGTATCTTTCGCCGCCGTTCAAAATGATCCACGGCACGACGGCCAGCGTCTCGACGTTATTGACCACGGTCGGGCCGCCGTAGAGCCCGACCACGGCCGGGAACGGCGGTTTCAGCCGCGGATGTCCGCGCTTGCCTTCTAGCGATTCGAGCAGCGCGGTCTCCTCGCCACATATGTATGCGCCCGCCCCCGGATGGACGTAGATGTTGCAGTCGAATCCCGAGCCGAGAATGTTATTGCCCAGATAGCCGCGGTCGTAAGCCTCCTCCAGAGCCTTCTCCAAAATCTCCAGGATGTACCAGTACTCGCCGCGAATGTAGATGTAATTGTCGCGCGCCCCCAGGGCGTATGCCGCGATGATCATTCCTTCTATCATCTGGTGCGGGTCGTAGCGCATCAGGTCGCGGTCTTTGCCCGTGCCCGGCTCCGATTCGTCGGCGTTGCAGACGACATACTTAGGCCGCTTCGATTCTTTCGGAACGAAGCTCCACTTCAACCCGGTCGGAAACCCCGCGCCGCCGCGACCGCGAAGGGCCGACTTCTTGACCTCTTCGGTGACCTGATCGGGCGTGAACTCTTTGAGCGCTTTGGGAAGGGCCTGATAGCCGCCGTGTTCGATGTAAACATCAATGTCGCAGGCGCGACCCTTCAAATGAAATCTCGATGTTATAACCTTGGTCATGAATTTTGTTTCGCTCTATATTAGCCACAGAGGCGCAGAGGCGCAGAGTTGAAGAGAGGAAGGGACCGCGACGACGCTTTTTCTATCCATGTTTATACCTCTTCTTCTCTGTGTCTCCGTGTCTCTGTGGCTATTTATCTACCTCTGTAACTTTGAGCCCTTTTACGACAGGCCGGCGATGATCTCGTCCACACGCTCAGGCGTCACCTTCTCATGGTAATCAAAATTGACCTGCATACAGGGCGCGAGATCGCAATAGCCCAGGCACTCGACCTCCACCAGCGTGAACTTTCCGTCCGGCGTGGTCTCGCCGATTCCGCAGCCGAGTTTGTGTTCGATCCGCTCGGTGATCTCTTCCGCGCCCCGGAGCCAGCAAGAGAGGGTGCGGCAGACCTGCAATTTGTATTTGCCGATGGGCTTGCGCGAATACATGGTGTAAAAGGTCACCACTTCTTCAACCTCGTTGACGCGCATATCCAGACGGCCGGCGAGGTATTTCACGTCGTCGTCGGTCACGTAGCCATGCTCTTCCTGCGCGATGTAGAGCGCGGGCAGGATGGCCGAGCGTTTGACCGGATAACGCGTGATGATTTTGTCTAGCTTCTTTTCGTTCGCTTCGCTGAACATATTTTCAGATGTCAGATGTCAGATGTCAGATGTCAGTCTCGCTAGCGTCTAGCATCTGACATCTGACATCCGCTTACCGATCTACGTCTCCCAGAACAATATCGATACTGCCGATGACGGCGACGACGTCCGCAATCAACGAGCCTTCAACCATCGAGGGCAGCGCCGAAAGGTTGATGAAGGACGGGGTGCGCATGTGGACTCGGTATGGACGCTCGGCGCCGTCGCTGACGACGTGAAACCCGAGTTCGCCGCGCGCCGACTCGATCGATTGATAGACCTCGCCGATCGGAACGGTGAAGCCCTCCGACGCGAGCAGGAAGTGATGGATCATCACGTCGATGTGTTGTTTCATCAGGTCGCGTTCGGGCAGTTTAAGCTTCGGATGATTGGCGACGAACTCGCCCGGCTCCCTCACTCGGTTGAGGGCCTCGACGCAAATCTTCCAGCTCTCCTCCATCTCCTCCATCCGCACCAGGTAACGCGCCCACACGTCGCAGGTGTCGTAGACGGGGACTTTGAAATCGTAAGTGTCGTAGCCCGAATAAGGCTCGGCCTTGCGGATGTCCCAATTGACGCCGCTGCCCCGAATCGTCGGGCCGGACAGTCCCCAATCGATCGCGTCTTCGCGCTTCATCACGCCCACGCCCTGTGTGCGGCGCTGGAAGATCCTGTTGCCCGTGACCAGACGCTTGGACTCGTCAAGGAACTTCGGAAAGCCTTTGAGGAATTCGTCGCAAAGAGGAGCGAATGTGTCGGGAATATCCCAGCGGCTGCCGCCGACAATGAAATAGCTCTGGTGCAAGCGCGCGCCGGTGGCGCATTCGTAAAGGTCGAGAATCCTTTCGCGCTCGGTGAAGGCGTAAAAGAAGGCGGTCATCGCGCCGATGTCCATGGCGTGCGTGCCGAACCAGACCAGGTGCGACGAGAGGCGGTTCAGCTCCGTAAAGAGCACGCGCAGGTCCTGGGCGCGCTTGGGAACGTCGACGCCCATCAACTTCTCGACCGCCAGGCAATAACCCAGGTCGTTGCCCATCGAATTGAGGTAATCCGCGCGGCAAGTGATGGTCACCACCTGCTGCCACCTCTCCTTCTCCATCGTCTTCTCGATGCCGGTGTGCAGGTAGCCGATGTCAGGTATGGCTTTGACCACGGTCTCGCCATCGAGAACGAGTTCGAGGCGGAGCACGCCGTGCGTCGAAGGATGCTGCGGCCCCAGCGAGACTGTCATCAGAGTGTCAGAGAGCGGGTCCGGCTTCCGTAGCATCGAGATTGAGGACGTCGGAACGACTATTTCTTTTGCTTGTACTTGCATATCTTGATTGCGGATTGCGAAGTTTAGCCACAGAGCCACGGAGACACAGAGACAAGGAGAAAAAGCGGCTCCGTGGTTCCTGCAGTTTCTCTATCTCTCTGTCCTTCCATCTCTGTGTCTCCGTGGCTGCGGTGGCTAAACTCCCAATCAGTAGCCCTTAATCGGGAAATCTTTGCGCAGCGGGTGGCCCTCGTAATCCGCCGGCGTCAGTATCCGGCGCAGATCCGGGTGGCCGTCGAAAGCGACGCCGAACATGTCATAAACCTCGCGCTCCAGCCAGTTCGACGATTTCCACAGATTCCACATCGTCGGTAGGCGCGCGTCGTCCTCTTCGAGGAAGACCTTCACCCGCAGCCGGTGATTGTGCGCGAAAGAATAAAGGTGGTAGGCGATGGCGAAGCGCGGGCTCGCGAATTCGCCCAGATCCACCGCGCTCGTGTCGCTCAGGTAATCGAATCGCAGCGTCGGCTCGTCGCGCAGCCAGGTCATCAACTCGAGCAGACCGTCGCGTTTGGCGACGATGGTGATCTCGCTCGCGGCCTCGATGATCTCCTCGATTGTGTCTGTGAATTTCGCGCGAATTAAAGAGGCGTCAGCGTAGCGGGGGTAGCGAGTCGCGCTTTGTGTCCGTTCTGAGGTTAGAGACCCCTGGTTTTGAGACATGGATTTAAGCAGCCTTCTCTTCCTTGAAAACCTTTTCGCGTTCGATTTTCTCCTGCAACTTCATAATGGCCCAGATCAAACCTTCGGGCCGCGGCGGGCAGCCCGGAACGAAGATGTCGACCGGGACGACCTTGTCAACGCCCTGCACGATGGCGTAGTTATTGAACACGCCGCCGGCGGACGCGCACACGCCCATTGAGATCACCCATTTGGGTTCCGGCATCTGGTCGTAAATGCGCCGCAGCACCGGCGCCATCTTGATCGATACACGGCCGGCGACGATCATCACGTCGGCCTGGCGCGGGCTGGCTCGAAATACCTCCGCCCCGAACCTGGCCACGTCGTTGCGCGGGTCGGTCATCGCCATCATCTCTATCGCGCAGCAGGCCAGCCCGAACGTGGCCGGCCAGAGCGCCGACTTACGCGCCCAGTTGACCAGCGAGTCGAGCTGCGTGGTAATCACCTCAGGTAATACTTCGCCGATTTTAGTTTCGAGTCCCATAGATTTGATCCTAGGATTGTAGGATAGACTTTAAGTCTGTCCCACTATCGCTAATTCCGATTCCACTCAAATAACCCCTTCTTCCAGACATAGATATATCCGACAAACAGCGCCGCGACGAAGATCATCATCTCGAGGAAAACAAACGCCCGCCCGTTTTGCCCGGCCTGGGTTATCGTCTGGCTCAACGTCTTAAAGACGACGGCCCACGGAAGTAGGAAGATCGCCTCTATGTCGAACAATATAAAGAGCATCGCGATCAGATAGAACTTCACAGAAAACCGCTGATGGGCGGAGCCGACCGGGTCCATTCCGCATTCATATGGCATCAACTTGGCGCGTGTGTTTTTGCGCCTGCCCACGACATGTGAAAGGACGATGTTTGTCACGGCGAATCCCGCGACAAAAATGAAGACAATTAGAATCGGAATGTACTCTTTCATTAAGCGCTCTCGGGCTGGATTTATATCCCCAGCGGATTTGATCCTTTACCTGCTTATGCTGGCGTGTACGGGTACCGAAAGGAAGCCTGTTTCAAGATTGAGAATCTTAGTACAATCTCCCTGGCCTTGCAAGATAAGTAACGGCAGCCCGAATGAGAGGAAGTCGGAGTGCGATGAAAAGCATTTGACGGGACGCGCCCTCCCTCAGTATCTGGGGGGCACAACCTCGCGCGCAACTCTGTAAAACGCTGCTTGTCCTGTATTTTCTGCGGTTAAGGACTGTGTTGAAGCTGCGCCTTGACACAATTTCTGACGCAATGGTACCTTGCGGCGCGAAGAGCCGAGAGCAACATAATGAAATGAATATATCTTATCCGGTCGAGCCAGGTGGGCTCGCGCACCGAAGTCGAAATGATTAAAAGGAGATCGGAGATAGATGAGCGCAGCCGTGAAATGCTGGCTCTACTGATTAGGACGCACATCACGACCGGTGAGCCGGTCGGGTCGCGCACTATCTCCAGGATGACGAGTGAAGGCTTATCGTCCGCCACGGTGCGCAACATCATCGCCGACCTGGAAGAGGCGGGTTTCCTGGAGCAGCCGCACACGTCGGCGGGCCGCGTTCCAAGCGACAAGGGCTATCGTTTCTACGTCGATCACATACTCGATCAGACCAGGCTCACCGAACACGAGGAGACGGCGATACAACAAGGACTGCTCGGCGAATGGGCTCCGGCGAATTGGACGAGCGCGGATCAACTTATGTCTCGCGCGTCACACCTTCTGTCTCAATTTTCCCAGAACGTGGGGATCGTCATATCCCCGAACATCGCTTACGACATTATTAAACATATTGACTTCGTCCGGCTGAGCGACGGGCGCATCCTGGTCATCACGGTTTCGCGCGCGGGTCTGGTTCAGGATCGTTTGGTGAGGATCGACGAAGACCTGACCCAGGACGAATTGCACGGCGCCGCGAACTACCTCAACGCCAATTTCAGCGGCCTGAGCCTGGTCGCAATCCGATCGGAACTGCTCAAACGCCTGTCCGAAGAAAAGGCGCTGTATGACCGCCTGCTGCAAATCGCGGTTATGATCTGCGAGCGCGGGGTGAGCGAGACCGCCCAATCAGAATCCGAGGTCTTCGTCGAGGGCGCTTCTAACATCGTCACCAAACCCGAATTCGGCGACATAGAAAAAATACGCGAATTGCTGCGCGTGTTCGAGGAGAAGGGGCGGCTTATAAAAATCCTCAACGAGTGCGTCGATCAGATGGTTCAACAGCAGGCCGTCTCAGTCCGCATCGGCGCCGAAAACACTCTGCCCACTTTGCGCGGCTGCGCCGTGATCACTTCTTATTACAGCTATGGCGACCAGATCATAGGCAGTCTGGGCGTCGTAGGGCCGGTGAGAATGGAATACGCGCGCGCCATCGGCGCGGTCAATTTCATTGCGCGTTTACTGGAACAGGCGCTCGCCCATACTCCGGCTGGCGCGCTCAATTGAGAGCCGGTATCATTGTAGGAACAGACATGAATGTCTGCCCGTAAGATGATGTCGGATTCATTTTGGCGCCGCCAGCGCATCAAGAATAAATAAGGCGAAGGGAAACCAGTGAATAAAATAGATTATTACGAGGTCCTCGGCGTCAGCCGGAACGCCACAGAGCAGGAGTTGAAGAGCGCTTATCGAAAGCTGGCGCTGCAGTTCCACCCGGATCGCAATCCCGGAGATCATACGGCGGAGGAAAAATTTAAAGAGATCAACGAGGCCTACGGCGTCCTCTCAAACGCCGAAAGTCGCTCGCGGTATGACAGGTTCGGTCATGCTGGCGTCGGATCGTCCGCCACGTCGGGCGCGTGGACTGCCGAGGGTTTCGGCGGCTTCGAGGACATTCTCGGCGATCTCTTCAGCGACATCTTCGGCGGGCGCAGTTCGCGTCGGGGAGGGCCCCAGCGCGGCGCCGACCTCCGCTACGACCTCGAAATCACGCTGGAACAGGCGGCGTCCGGTTTCAAAACTCAAATAGTAATACCGCGGCTCGAAAACTGCGTCGCCTGCAAAGGGACCGGAGCGGCCCCCGGCTCGGCGCCGGTCGCGTGCAATCTTTGCGGCGGATCAGGACAGGTCAGATTCCAACAGGGATTCTTCTCAGTCAGCCGCACCTGCCATCAATGTCGCGGCGCAGGCCGAGTGATCACCAGCCCCTGTAAAACCTGCCGCGGCCAGGGCAGAACCGAGAAGGAACAACAACTTGAAGTGAAAATCCCCGCCGGCGTGGACACCGGCGCGCGTTTGCGATTGGCCGGCGAGGGCGAGGCGGGCCAGAGCGCCGGGCCGGCTGGCGATCTCTATGTGGTGATCCACGTAAAAGAACACGAGATCTTCGAACGTCAGGGCAATAATCTCTACGTCAATGTTCCCGTCACCTTCACTCAAGCCGCTCTCGGCGCGGAGATCAGCGTTCCCACGCTCGACGGCGAAGAGACGCTGAACGTCCCCGAAGGCACACAGACCGGTTCCATCTTCCGTCTCAAAGGAAAAGGCATCGTCTCATTGCAAGGCCACGGACGCGGCGATCTGTTCGTGGTCACTACGATTGTCACTCCGACTCGATTGACCCGAGAGCAGAAGCGATTGCTCGAAGATTTCGCCGAAATTGAAGAACGGCTCAATCAGGGAACGGCCCGGCGCTTCGGCGCTAAAGTCAAAGACATATTCAGTTGATTTGTCCCAAGCCAGACGCCTCTCGACGCGCCCCCTTCGGGCTCCATGTTAAATTAAAATCTTGCGCCATAGCTCAATTTGTTGTAGCTTTCAGCTTCTATACAACATCTTGTGGTGAGTTTTAATTTGTGAGCAAATATCTGAAATCGGTTCTTATTCTGGCGATTGGTCTCGGACTAGCTTGGTGGTTCATCAGTCGCCTGGATTTGGACTCGGTAGGGGCTCATCTGCGAAACGCCCGGATATGGCCATTGCTGTTGGCGGCGTTGCTTGTCAACCTGACGATGGTTGCGCGCAGTTTGAGATGGCAGGCGCTTCTTTCTCCCATCAGAACGACAAAATTTAGCAACCTCTTCGCGGCGACTTCGGTGGGGTTCGGCGCGATATTCGTCATCGGACGCGCGGGCGAAATCATCAGGCCGGCGGTCCTCAGCTTGCGTGAACGAATAAAACCCACCGCGACCTTTGCGACCATTCTGATCGAGCGTTTATTTGACACGACAGCCGTAGTCTCGCTCTTCGCCGCAAATCTGCTCTTCTTCAAACTTCCGCCCGATCAAAGCAACACGAACGCTCTCGATGCGATCCGGTCCGTCGGGCTGGCCCTTTTGATCGGCGTCGCCGTCGGGATCGCCCTCCTCGTGATGCTGAGACTTAAAGCCGCGGCGGTAATCGAGGGGTTGAAGCGGCGGGGCGCCTGGCTTCCGAAGAAGCTGTCTTATCCGTTGCTGAATTTCATCAGTCACCTCGCTGACGGGCTGTCGGTATTGCTCAATCTACGCGCGCTGGCGGTGACGATTTTTTTTACCGCCTGTGTCTGGACGCTGGTCTCGACGGCGACATGGCTGACGTTGTTCGCCTTCGGACTCAACTTTCCGATCAGCCACACTATTTTCGTCCTCGGATTCGGCCTGGTCGGTTCTGTGGCGCCGACTCCGGGCGGTTCGGCCGGCGCTTTCCACGCGGCCGCCGCCAAGGGATTGGAATTTCTCGGTCTCGACCCCAACCTCGCCGCCAGCATCGCCATTGTCTATCACCTGATCGCGTTCGGGCCCCCGTTCGTAATCGGGCTGTTCTATCTTATCCGCGACGACATCAGCCTCGGACAGTTGCGCGAGATGATCGCTAGCGAGACCGAACTGAAAGACTCGATACAGCCACAGAGCCATAAGGCCGCGGAGACGGAAAGTGGGGGAAACGGGGAGGAAAAGCGGCGCTCTGCCCCCCCGTCTCTCTATCTCTCCGTCTTTCCGGCTCTGTGGCTCTGTGGCCCCGTGGCTCTTTCGGTCTTGAAAGCTAGCGGAGGAATTATCTTATGAAGTGCCCATTCTGCGGACACATCGAAGATAGGGTCGTTGATTCACGCGAATCGCGCGAGGGCGATTCGATACGCCGGCGCCGCGAGTGCCTGAAATGTGAGCGACGATTCACTTCCTACGAAAGAATTGACGAAATTCCATACATGGTCATCAAGAAAGACGGCCGGCGCGAACCGTTCAACCGCGATAAGGTCATGTCAGGTCTGCTCCGCGCCTGCGAGAAACGCCCCGTCTCGACCGCCAAACTCGAGGCCATAGTCAATGCGGTCGAAGCTTTCGTGCAGACTTCGCCGGAGCGCGAACGCCCGACATCGAAGATCGGCGAGATGATCATGCGCCGTCTGAAAGATCTCGATAAGGTCGCTTATGTACGCTTCGCCTCCGTTTACCTGGAATTTCAGGACGTCTCCGAGTTCATGGACGAACTCAAGGGGCTGATCAGATTGCGCAAATAGAGCGAGTGCGAGAGGAAAATCTCCTGACTAAAATTAGAATATAAGTCAGCCGCTTGCAAAAATTAGTCCACGTTGCTAGTATGCGCGTTTTGGTGGCAACGCTCTTTTTCGATGATTGGTGATGTTATGGGGCTGTGATTGACAGCGCAACCTGACTTAAGCCGGTGTAGCTCAGGGGTAGAGCGGCAGTTTTGTAAACTGCATGTCGGGGGTTCAATTCCCTCCACCGGCTTTGGGTTCTTTTTGTGGGTTGAGGTTTTGCAATGAGTCAATGCCTCTTCTGCTTAAGGCGGACTAAATTCAGCGGCTCCAAGTATTGCTCCAATAGATGTCAGGCTGATTACCAGTATGGGAACCCCACCAACAATGATGAAGAGATCTTGGAGTTGCTTTTTCCGAACTGCCATTCTTCGACGGAGAACTTTCGCGCTCTCAATATGGGTAATGGCAGAGCTTTTAGAAGAAAAGCCAGATCATAAAGTTTATTGAAGTTTTTCAGGGCTTTCGCGCAGGGGTGGTCGAGTGGTTAATGGCACCGGGCTGTAAACCCGGCGGACGATAGTCCTACGTAGGTTCGAATCCTACCCCCTGCATTGGAATCTCAAATTTCAGACTTGAGATTTGAGAGCGGGCGGGCGTAGCGCAATGGTAGCGCACTAGCCTTCCAAGCTAGTTGTTGCGGGTTCGAGTCCCGTCGCCCGCTCCAAAACAAGTCAAGCCCACATAGCTCAGTTGGTAGAGCGCGTCCTTGGTAAGGACGAGGTCACCGGTTCAAGTCCGGTTGTGGGCTTTCGATTTTAAAGACAGCGCCGCGCGCATAAGCAAGCGGCTGTCTCATCAGTCGGCCGCTTGCTTATGCGCGCGGCACTGTACCAGTTTTATTCTGAAATCAACCACCATCCTGACAGACAGGGTGAGAATTGAAAAATGGCGAAAGAGAAATTTGACCGTACCAAGCCGCACGTCAACGTCGGGACCATTGGCCACGTAGACCACGGCAAGACCACTTTGACTGCGGCCATCACCAAGGTGCTGGCCAAGAATAATCCGAAGATCCAGTTCCGCAGCTTCGACTCGATCGACAACGCCCCCGAAGAGAAGGCGCGCGGCATCACCATCGCCACCGCCCACGTCGAGTACGAAACCAAGAACCGACACTACGCGCACGTCGACTGCCCGGGCCACGCCGATTACGTCAAGAACATGATCACCGGCGCCGCCCAGATGGACGGCGCCATCCTGGTCGTGGCCGCCACCGACGGACCGATGCCGCAGACCCGCGAGCACATCCTGCTGGCGCGCCAGGTCGGGGTGCCGGCCATGGTTGTCTTTATGAACAAGGTGGACGCGGTGGACGACCCTGAGTTGCTCGATTTGGTCGAGTTGGAAGTCCGCGAGTTGCTTTCGAAATATGAGTTCCCCGGGGACGAGATCCCGGTCATCCGCGGCAGCGCGCTCAACGCCCTGAACGGCGACGCCGAAGGCGAGAAGCAGGTCGATGAGCTGATGGCGGCCGTCGACAGCTACATCCCGACGCCGGCGCGCCAGATAGACAAGCCCTTCCTGATGCCGGTCGAGGACATCTTCTCGATCTCCGGGCGCGGGACGGTGGCCACGGGCAGGGTCGAGCGTGGGATCGTCAAGGTTGGCGAGACGGTGGAGATCATCGGGATCCGCGATACGCGCTCGACGGTGGTGACGGGAGTGGAGATGTTCAAGAAACTGCTCGACGAGGGTCGGGCCGGCGACAACGTGGGGCTGCTGCTGCGCGGGGTGGACCGAAAAGAGATCGAGCGTGGTCAGGTGATAGCCAAGCCCGGCTCGATCAAGCCGCATACGAAGTTCAAGGCTGAGGCGTATGTGCTGACAAAAGAAGAGGGAGGGCGGCACACGCCGTTCTTCACCGGATACCGGCCGCAGTTCTACTTCCGGACGACGGACGTGACGGGAGTGGCGCACCTGCCTGAGGGGGTGGAAATGGTGATGCCTGGAGACAACATCGCGATGGAGATCGAGCTGATCACGCCGATCGCGATGGAGAAGGGCTTGCGGTTCGCGATCCGGGAGGGAGGGCGCACAGTAGGCGCCGGGACC
>Ga0190270_10000153_pt1 | contig 30562 bp, 32 predicted proteins | sample Popmic320T_FD_133748 | JGI IMG/M metagenome (GOLD analysis project Ga0190270, IMG submission 133748) | Populus adjacent soil microbial communities from riparian zone of Weber River, Utah, USA - 320 T | ecosystem: Environmental > Terrestrial > Soil > Riparian zone | place: USA: Utah | collected...
TCGTTCGGGATGCCGAAGGCCTTGAGGTAGTCGTCGTCGATCCGGACGGTCGCGACGTACCGGCCGAGCGGCAGCTTCGCCCGACCGGCCGACACCGGGTCGGCCCATCCGGCCTGCAATCCCTAGAAGCTGCCCTGGGTCCACGGCCCGCCACCACCACAGGTGTCCGGGTAGGGTGAGCGGTCCGGCGCGACCGGTCGGCTGCGTGTCACGCTCCATCCGTTCGGGCACCAGCCCTGCTCCTGGTCGGAGACCAGCTTGCCGTCCATGTCGCGTACTCGAACGTGGAAGAACCCTCGGAACCTGCGGAAGTCCGTCGGGTTCAGCTCGTCTGGCATCGCGACATCGCCGTCGGAACGCAGCCAGGTCGCCGCGATCGGGTCGGAGTACGACGCCCGCTGGACGGCGACCTCGAACGGCTCGTCACCCGCGACGATGTAGGCGCCTAGGCCGCTCAAGTAGACCCCCGACTTCACCCACGTCAAGGTGACCTTGTGGGTCGCGGCGGTGATCGCGAGTGCGGGTCGCGCCTCTGCTTGCGCCACGGAGTTCGACTCGGCCGACGTCGGCATCGCGACCGCGGCTCCGATCGTCGAGACGGCGGCGGCCAGGCCGAACGCGGACAAGGAACGATGAAGACGCATGGGTCCCCCATCAGACGGGCGAGTAGTGACCCATAGACGCACCTAGGCACCCGAAAGGTTGTCCCGCCGCCAGATTCAGTCGCGCTCGGACATGCGACAGGGGCGGCCCGGCTCGTGCCGGACCGCCCCTGTCGGATGAAGCGTCGTGATCAGACCGCGCGGACGTTTTCCGCCTGCAGGCCCTTGTCACTCTGCGTCGTGTTGAACTCGACCCGCTGGCCCTCATCGAGGGAGCGGTAGCCAGTGGAGTCGATCGCCGTGAAGTGGACGAAGACATCGGGCCCGTCGTCCTGGGCGATGAATCCAAAGCCCTTGTCGGCGTTGAACCACTTGACTGTGCCTTGAGCCATGGTGGGCTCTCCTTCGTAATGTGTCGTTCGAGACCGGGTTCAGCATCTCGGGTCGCGCTGTGGCGCCGCGCTGCCGGGATTGTCCCGTAAACAACACAAAGCGCCCGCTGTCAGACTTGGCGGGCGTTGATGCAACGAGCCGAAGTACAAACCGCAACCGTGAAAGACGGTACGTGCGCCAGGACTGTCAGGTCAACCCAGGCACGCCGTGACAAGGGCCGAAAGACCCGACGCGTCGGGCCGGCCGGGAGTGGATCGAGGCACCGAACGGGCCTATAAACTGTGGTGTGACCACACACGTCTCCGTCAGCGTTTTCCTGCTCGACGACCACGAGGTTGTCCGCCGCGGCATCCGGGACCTCCTCGAGGCCGAGCCCGGTTTCGCCGTCGTCGGCGAGACAGGGTCGGCCCAAGAAGCCGTCCGCCGCATTCCCGCCCTGCGACCCGACGTCGCTGTCCTCGACGCCCGCCTACCCGACGGCAGCGGCATCGATGTCTGCCGCGAGATCCGCTCGGTCGACCCGTCCATCCAGGCACTGATCCTGACCTCGTACGACGACGACGAGGCACTGTTCACGGCGATCATGGCCGGCGCCGCCGGATACATCCTCAAAGAGGTCAGCGGCGGCGACCTGGTCGACTCGATCCGTCGGGTGGCGGCCGGGCAGTCGCTGCTCGACCCGGCGGTCACCCAGCGCGTGCTCGACCGCCTCCGCAGGGGCGACGACGAGCCCGAAGAGCTGCGCAACCTCACCGAGCAGGAGCGCCGCGTCCTCGCCCTGATCGCTGAGGGGATGACCAACAAGCAGATCGGCGAACGGCTCTTCCTCGCCGAGAAGACGGTCAAGAACTACGTGTCGAGCCTGCTGTCGAAGCTCGGGCTCGAGCGGCGTACGCAGGCAGCGGTATTGGCCGCCAAGCTGCTCGGCAACTGACGGAAGCTCAGGTCGGCTACTCGAGGGGCACCCGCCATTCGACGATGGTGCCCTGAGGATCGTTGGACCGCAGCGCGAAGGATCCGCCGAGATGGCGAGCGCGCTCGCGAATGTTGCGCAGCCCGCTCTCCCGCCTGATCTCGCCTATGCCGATCCCGTTGTCGGTCACGACGCTCAGCAGTTCGCGTCCGGCCACCGTGACACTGACCTCGACGGCCGATGCCTTGGCGTGTCGGGCCGCGTTGGACAGCGCCTCCCGGATGACCGCCATCAGTTGCGGCCGCACCACCGACGGGATCGCACTGTCGACCGGGCCGCGCAGGTCGACCCGGGGCGCGAATCCGAAGGTCGAGACGTACTCCTTGGCCAACCCCCGGATGTCGGCCCGAACGTCGTTGCGATCGGGCCGGAATTGGAGCTCGAAGATGGTCGCGCGGATATCGCGGATCGTGGTGTCGAGATCGTCGGTGAGTGCCGTGATCCGTTCCTGGATTTCGGGTCGCTTGGCTAATCGGCTCATGCTCTGGAGTTGGAGTCCGGTCGCGAACAGCCGCTGGATCACCAGATCGTGCAGGTCACGGGCGATGCGGTCTCGGTCTTCGAGGACGGCGACGAGCGCACGGTCTTCTTGCGCTCGTACTCGCTCCAGCGCCAGCGCCGTCTGGTTGGCGAAGGTCGCGATCAGCTCGACGTCGAAGAATCCCTCCGGCCGCTGCGAGTCGCGAGCCAGCGACACGAGCAGGACACCAGAGCCACCGTCAGGGGCGCTCAGCGGGACCAGCAAGGTGTAGGCGAGGTCGTCGACGACCTCGCTCGGGAGGTCGGTGTTGCCGTTCTTGGCTTCCTCGGCCAGATCGTCGACGACGATCGGGTAGCCGTGGCGCAGCACGCCCGAGAGGAGTCCGTCGTCGCGGATCGGCATCCGGAGACCAACCGCACTGTCCATGTCGTCGCCATCGACGACCTCGATGACCAGATCGCTGCCATCGTCCTCAAGCAACACCGCGGCGACGTCGCAGGCCGAGACCTCGCGGGTCTTTCGAGCGATCAGCTGGAGGGCCTCCTCGCGGTCGACCCGGCCCAACAGCACGTGTGAGATCTCGGTGGTGGCCTGAAGCCATTGCCGACGCCGTTCGGTGAGCTCGTAGAGGCGAGCATTGTCGATCGCCACTCCGGCCGCCGCCGCCAGCGCGACGACGATCTGCTCGTCTTGCTCGGTGAACTCGTCGCCGTCGATCTTTTCGGACAGGTAGAGGTTGCCGTAGACCCGATCGTGGACCCGGATCGGGACGCCGAGGAAGGAGTCCATCGGCGGGTGGTTGGACGGGAAGCCATACGACTGCGGATGGTCACCGATGTGGGGCAGCCGGATCGGATGAGGTTCGGCGATCAGGAGGCCGAGTACCCCGTGGCCGCGCGGCGGCGGGCCGATCCGGGACCGATTATCGTCATCGATCCCATGGGTGATGAATTGGGCCAGCATGTCGCCTTGGCCCATGACGCCGACCGCACCGTAACGTGCGCCGGCCAACTCGCACGCGGCGACGGTGATCCGACTAAGGACGCGGTCGAGGTCGAGGTCGGTACTGAGGTCGACGACCGCGTCGAGCAGCGCTCGAAGACGTTCCTGAGTCGCCGTGACCTCGCCGACGCGGTCGAGCAACTCCTGCAGAAGCGTGTCGAGTCGAACCCTCGACAGCGACGTGAACCCCAGCGCGTCATCCCAATCCCGCCTCTCAGGCGGGCTGTCATCCGCCATGGCGCAATATTACGCAGGTAGGATCAGCTTCAAAGCGAAATATGGACGATTTCCGACGGCGAGTGTGTCCGCGGAGCCGGGCGGCCCGTCCCCCGAGCGCCATCACTGTACGTCGATCCGACCTCTAGTCGGGATATCCTCGGCTGAGGAATTGGTGACAGTCGCCCGCCGAGAGGGCTTCAGGAGCTCATGGCTTCGGGCTACGGCACGCGCATCGGCAATCTCGATCTCGTCGAGGCTTGTCACGACGACGTCGGCACCACACGTCCGCAGTTGCTCTCCGCCGCCTTCGCGGTCGATCCCGATCACCAAGCCGAACCCGCCGCGAGAGGCGGCCGCGACTCCCGTCTCGGCGTCCTCGACCACGATGGCCCGCTCCGGCGCGATGCCGAGCCGGCGAGTGGCCTCCCAAAAGACCGCCGGGTCCGGCCTGCCTGGCAACCCCAGCCGGTCCGCGTCGATGCCGTCGACCCGGACCGGAAACAGTGCCGACAGTCCCGCGGCCGCCAGCACCATCCGACAGTGCCGGCTGTTCGACACGACTGCGGCCTGGACGCCACTGCGCCGGAGCTCCGAAACCAGCCGGACCGCGCCGCTGAAGACTCGCAGGCCCCGGGCCGCAAGCAGTTCGACGAAGTAGCCGTCCTTGCGCTTGGCGAGACCGCAGATCGTCTCACGCTCAGGTGGATCGGTCGGGACGCCCCGGCGGAACTTCAATCCCCGCGAGGCGAGAAAGTCGCGAGCGCCGTCGTGGCGTGGCTTGCCGTCCACGTAGGTCAGATAGTCCTCGTGACTGAACGGGCGACCGGCTCCGTCAGCCCGCTTGACCCGGTGCCGCAGCACGCCGTCGAACAGGCGGCGCCACGCAAGCTCGTGCACAGAGACGGTGTCGGTCACGACGCCATCCAGGTCGAGGATGATGGCGTCATAGCGTGCCGTGTCCAGTCGCATGGTCAGCCCGACCCCGCGCGGGCGGGGGAATTCGACGTCGCACTCACTGCGGAAGACCTCCCTGCCAACGAACTGCCACGAACGCGAGGTATCGCCCAGTTCCATCGTCACGCTCCCGCAGGATCCCGCACAGGGCCAAAGGGCCCTGTCCCGAATCCGATATCAAGACGACCGTTATCAACATCCGACATGCTCAGTTGTTTCGTACGCGGACAACTGGTAACGAATACATAGAGGCGATTGATGACGATGAAGTACGCGAGGTGACTCGTGCCGGTGCTGCTTGAGATCGGGCTGCCTCTGGTCATCGTGACCATGGGGTTGGGCGGCGCGATGATGGTGCATTGGGCGCGAGCGCAGGGGGAACGCGAGGCCTCGACGCGTCGCCGCCTGGAGGTCGTCGATCGGATGACGCGGGGTAGCGAACGCGCGCTCGACCCGGATCCGGCGGCCAGTCTCGACGGGCTTCGGCTGCTCGGCGCCTTGCACGACGACCAGGCCCTGGAGCCGGAGGACGACGAGTTCGTCGAGGAGATCGCCAACGTCGTCATATCCGCCCGGTTCGGCGACGCCCCGTCAGACGGCCCACTCGTCCTGGGCACCGACGCAGGGCCAGAAGGAGATCAAAACCCGCGGGTCGTGTTGCCGCACGAGCTGCTCGCCGCGATGTTGGTGGTCGATATCGCGACGACTCAGGGCCGGGCGCCGAGCGTCCTCGCGAGTCGGATTGCGAACGCGTCGCCCGCCGACGACTCGCCTGGGCCGGTCGCCCCCGAACCGGGACCACTCCGGCGCTCTGCCTAATTGCGCCGCATCCGACCGGGTAGGAGGTCATACCGATTCGGGACCATCGTCCCTGTGCACACCGGTCGACAACGCGTGACAGTCGAAGGGACCGATGCCGCTCCCGGCAGACTCAATGCGGCATCGAGTGGGTTCGTCTACGGACGGACACACATGGCGGACCGAGCGGTGGGACCGCAGTTGCGCACTGGATCACCTCCCCCGCCGCCTCGGTCCGCCCTCAGCCGTCCTAGCTCGGTTCCGCGCCATTTCGCGAGCGCTTCTCGAGGACAGAGCCCACCGCCTTCGTACGGCGCCTAATGACCGCAAAGAGTCTTTCGTCCCGTTCGGTAAGTCCCTGACAGGCCAAGCTAGGAACGTCTCTCCGCGAACCCCGAGACGCGGAGGGCATCGGAGGGAGCGGCGCTACCGCCCGCTCCCTCCGGACTTTTCAGCCCAAGGTGAGGCTTCCGGCCGCAGGATAGGGCCATTGGACTCTGCTGACGGCGGCGCCGGAGCGCCAATCTAGACGTGCGGGCCCCGTTACCCGAAAGGGAACGGGAATCTCGGAGGGAAAGAGTCGATCCCTCTGGGACCGCTGGCCCACCGGAAGGGCGAGCAGTCGGTGGCTCCGGCCACCAGACTCACCGTCGTCAAGACGGGCGAAGCCTTCTCGGTGGGCCAGCGTGACTCTTCACGCAAGCAGCTCATGTCGCCAACCAGGCATGGGTCGCGATGGCCCGTGTCAAAGTGGGCCAATTCGCGCACCATTAGACCAATCCGGCTGGACGGTAGGGCCTTTCGCCCCTATGTCGTCCGGGCCGATATGTGTGCGATGGAAACGCACGGATCTCAGCATTGGCGATGCGGACAGTGTTGCGCGCATAGATGCAGTGAGGAGGCTCGGGTGTCAATGCCAGCTCAGGGCCAGCTGACGGAGCTACTCGAGGACGAGGCCATCGAACTGCTTGCCAGCGTGCCGATGGGCCGCCTGGTCTTCACCATGGGCGGTTTGCCGACGGTACGTCCGCTCAATTATGTCGTCGACGACGGCGCCGTCGTGATCCGTACTCACCACGGATCGTCGACACTTTCTTGCGTCGGTTCGATCGTCGCCTTCGAGGCCGACACGGTGGACCTGACCACAAGGACCGGCTGGAGCGTCGTCGTCACCGGCCCCGCGGTGCTGGTCGAAGAGCCCAGCACCATCGCACGCTACGCCGCGATGGTTCGGCCGTGGATCGACCACGGCATGACGTACGTGATCCGTATCAAAGCCGACGTCGTCAACGGCTTTCGCCTGAGCGCGCTCGACCCCGCCGAGCAAAGCCGATAACCCCAAGGCGCGGTCGCTGTTGTCGGGGGAAGTCACACCGGCGCTGGCTTGGCCGACGACAGTCCGTCGGACGCACGAACCACTAGGTCGGCCACGGTCTCAGCCGGTCGGACCCGCCGCTTGGTCGGCCTGCTTCGCGACCTCGCGGCGCACCTCGTCCATGTCGACGTCGCGCGCCTGGGTGATGAGATCCTCGAGCGCGGGCTCGGGAAGCGCACCGGCCTGGGAGTAGAGCACGACCTTGTCGCGGACAACCATGAGCGTCGGGATCGACGAGATGCCGAAGGCGCTCGCGAGCTCGGGCTGAGCCTCGGTGTCGACCTTGCCGAACACGATGTCGTCGTGCTGGTCGGACGCCCGCTCATAGATCGGGCCGAACATGCGGCACGGGCCACACCACTCCGCCCAGAAGTCAACGAGCACGAGACCGTCGCCGCTCACGACGTCCTCGAAGTTGTCCTTGGTCAGTTCACGCGTCGCCACTGTCGCCTCCCGTCGAAGAATGTCCGTACGGTGATGGAACCGGATCCTGGGGTGGAGAATTCCATCGCGCCGGCGGGACGAAGATCCGAGCTCCTGGCGCCGTCGGTCACCTACGGTGATCTTGATCACCCGTCACCGCGACCATCAATACCGCGTCGATCCCGTCGTTGAGCCGCCAGCGCGACGCCGGGCGGGTTCATATGGTTCCCTGGACCCATCCGGTGCACACTCGTCGCCGGCTGACGAAAGGTCCACCGCCATGAACGACGTCCAGACGTACACCTGGAAGGGCGCGGGTGGCCCCTTCACGCTGAACATCGATGCCGGCACGTTTACCCCCAGCAGCACCACCCGGGTGCTCGGCGACGCGATGCTCGTGCGCCCCGGCGACACCGTCCTCGACGCCGGCTGCGGGTCTGGCGTGCTGAGCTTCGTCGCCGCCCGGCTCGGCGCCGGTCGCGTCATCGGCTCAGACGTGTCGCCGGCCGCAGTCGCCTGCGCGACCGACAACGCCCGGCAACTCGGCCTGGCTGACGTCACCGAGTTTCGCTGCGGATCGCTGTTCGAGCCGGTCGCAGACGTCCGCGCCGACGTCGTGATCGCCGATGTCAGCGGCATCCCGGACCCCGTCGCCGAAGTGACTGGATGGTTTCCCGACGGACACGGCGGCGGACCCACGGGCGCCGAGCTCCCCGTCGCGATGCTGGACGGCATCGCCGACCGCATGGCACCTGGCGGTCGGGCGTACCTGCCGACGGGCACCATCCAAAACGAGCGGGTGGTCCTCAGGGCCGCCCGTCGGGTGTTCGGCGACGACATGGAGACGGTCGCCACCCGTGACTTCCCGTTGCCCGAGACGATAACGAAGGCACGCGACGTTGCTCGGCTGGTCTCCGACGGCGTCATCCGGCTCACCAAGCGCGGCAGCCGACTCTTTTGGCGCCTCACGATCTGGCGCTGCGGCAAGGCCTGAATCCCTTCGCGTCACGGTCGGGGTAGGGCTAACGGCCACGTCGAGCAGAGTCTTACGCCCCTGCTTTGCAGTCCCGTCCTTAGTCATGGTCGAGGTATGGCAACACCGCCTCGCCGGCTTTCCGACCGTCTGGAACGGGCCGGGCGACGCGTGTGCGTCATCGTCGCCATCCTGGGCGTGCCGGTCGCCGTGGTGTTCGCCTGGACCACGCACAACGCAGCCGCGGCGAACACCGACCGTTATGCGGCCACCGTCCACCGCACCGAGGCGACCACTCTCGAAGACGCGCCGCCCGCGCAGCCGGCCCCATCGTCGGTCCAGCCGAGGGTCGAGGCCGAGTGGACAGGTGCGGATCGGGTCGTTCACCAAGGCCGCGTCGAAGTGCCGCGCGGCACCGAAGCCGGCACCGAGGTCATGATCTGGACGGACGGGGACGGCAAGGTGTCGACGGCCCCTTCGTCGCAAGACCAACTGGTCTTCGACGCCGTTCTGCTCGCCATCGGAGTCGCTCTCGGTGCGACGGGAGCGGCGTACGGGGCGTTCGTTCTGCTACGGCTCGCCCTCGAGCGCTTGCGGTCTCGGGAGTGGGATCTCGCCTGGGAGGACTTCGCCCGTCAACAGCGGCGCCACCAATAGAGCATCAGTGCGTCGGCCACGAGGGATCGACCGATCGTCACTCGCAGGGTCGGTGCCCGTCGGCCCCGTCGTGGCCTCGAGCGTGATCGATGCGTAGCTGCTGACCTGTGACGTTCCAGACCAGCCGATAGTCGATCGACCACTGCGTGCAGCCCTCCCCGTCGGGTCCGTAGGCGGGCTCCTGCAGGCTGACGAAGCGAAGCCAGACGGCGGCTCCCGACGCGGTCGGAGTGAGTGAACGCAGGTCGAACGCGAAGTCGTAGCTCGTCGAGACGCCGTCGGCGAACGACTCGAACCCAGAGCGCAAGCGCGGCGACCGCTGCCGGTAGGCGGTCGCGTAGTCGCCGCTGTTGATGCCGCTGAAGTATCGAACGAAAGTACCGACGACGGCACGCGTGAGGGCATCCGACGTCGGAGTGGGGAGTTCGGCGTCGGACGGTCCGAGTGGGCCCGAGCAGGCCGGCTGCACTGGCGGACCGAGCGACTGGCTTCCTTCGACGTACGGTGCCGCGGCGTCGGGGCGGAGGGCGTAGGCGAGCCCGTCAGCCTCGGCGTCCTTGCTGACGAGGATGCCGACGACGCTCCCGTCGACGGTCACGACCGGGCCACCGGAGTTGCCGGGACTCGCCGAGACGTCCAGCTGCAGGTTCGGCCACAACTCTTCGTCGACTCGCGAAACGTTGCCCTCCGTGATCGTCAACGGCTCGCCCAGGGGGTGGCCGACGACGGCAATGGCGGTGCCGGCGGCCGGGACGCTCGACGCCATGGTGAAGACGTGGCCGTCCATGATCCGGGTCGACAGCATCGCCAGGTCTTGGCCGACATCGACGCCTACGACAGTGGCGGGGACGACCACGCCGTTTTGGACGATCGCAACCGACACCGCTCCGTCGACGACGTGAGCAGCGGTGAGGATACGACCGGGTCCGACAAGGAACCCCGAGCCGATGCCGGTGCCGGAGCAGGTGGTTGCTCGAACCATGACGATGCCGGACTCCACGTCGGCAAGCGTTTGAGCGAATGACGGCGTGGTCGGCGGCGCCGGAGTCGGCGTGGGCGTCGTTGATGTCGTCGGAACTGGCCACGACGGCGACGCTGCCCTGGTAGGCGTTGCGGTCTCCTTCGAGGGGTTGTCCGACGAACCGACCGGCACCGTCCCGCAAGCAGCCAAGCCGAAAATGGCTAGCATCGCAGCGGCGACTGTGCGCATACCCATGCCAGCAGAGTCGCCGCGGGTCGCGCCTCGCCGAAGGGCCCGAGGGCCCAGATCCGCCGGGACCGTCTGGCCGACTCGCCAGGACCTTCGGAGACGTCGGGCCGTCCGAAGGACGAATCGCGCGGCGACTCGGGACCTTTGTCTCTGCTGCCCGATGCGGGATGGGAGTGGACTAGACGCACACCTAAGGGAGCAGCCAATGGAGGGGTGCCGATGCGCGCGCTCATGGTGTACGAATCGATGTTTGGCAATGCCCGCGACGTCGCGACGACCATCGCCGAGGGGCTTGCTCGTCGCTGCGAGATCGAACTCGCCGAGATCAGTGCGGCGCCGTCGGTCCCCGGAAGGAACGTCGACCTGCTGATCGTCGGGGGGCCGACGCTTGCGCTCGGCATTGGCCGCCCCCAGACGCGGTCCGACGCCGATGGCACCACCGCCTCGATCGTCACCCGGAACATCGGGCTACGCGAGTGGATCGCCAACCTGCCGATGACTCCGTCGCATATGGCGGCCGCCACCTTCGACACGCGGGTCCGAGTCCGCGGACTGCCAGGCTCCGCGGCTCGCGGGGCGGCCCGGAGGCTCCGACAACGTGGCTATCGCGTGCTCGACAGGCCCGAGACCTTCTACGTGACCGAGGTCAGCGGGCCGCTGGTCGTGGGCGAGCTCGTGCGCGCCCGGGCGTGGGGGCACCGGATCGGTGTGGACCTCGTCAACGGGAAGAGACTCGGACCGACGACGGCGGTTTGAGGTCGTCTCCACCAGGACGCGGGCTACACCGCGGTCCGTTGCGAACGGGGATCGGCCGTCCCTTTGGGAAGTCGGGTGGGCACGATCATGACCGGGCAATGAGCCCATCCGAGAAGGGATCGACGCACCGACCGGAGCGATGCGTGCCGCCCGCCGAACGCCAGGCGACTCACGACGACCAAGGCCGCCTCGGACGAAAGCTCGGCGAGGACGGTCATCGGTCGATCCGACAGCACTTCGGTGTCGATGTCGACGTTCGGATAGGCACCGCAGGCCCGTGCGACCAGTTGATCCAGCATCGCGACGCTGTCGGCGTGGTTCTCTCCCGGCTCGGGCACGCGGATCGCGCGAAGGCGCCGATTGCTCCGCGCCGCGGCGGCCATCGCTGCGGCGGTGACCAACGTGCCGCCGACGGACGTCTCGACCAAAACCGCCACCGGAGCCGCCGTAGCGACCGGCGTCGGCGTCTCCGGCACCACGACCAACGGCGCGCTCAAGCCGAAGGTGGGATGCCCGACCCCATCGACCATCCGGCGGGTGACGCCGCCGCGGCCGGGCGGACCGAGGACGACGACCGACGCCGTCTGGGCCTCCCGCTCGAGCAGCGGCACCGGATCGTCGGCATCCAGGTCGATCCGTACGTCGACGTCCGGGTCGGTGTCTCGCGCCCGGAGTAGCGCGTCGTCGAGCATCCGATAGACCCCGCCGAGCCGGTCCGAGTCGCGGTTCGCGTACGCGTGCACGATCCGAAGCCGTTGGTCGCGACGCCGCGCCTCGCTGGCAGCCCACGTCACGGCCGCGAGTCCGCCAGGCGTGCTATCGACGCCGACGACGACCGCCTTGGACGCTTGCCTATCCACCGCGTTTCCCTTCCCCGACACGACTCCTTCTACGTCCAGGGTGACAAGGCCCGGAAGCCAAGCCACTGAGGCGAAAGTCCCGTACTGCAGGGCTGACCGGCGTGACTCTCCGATGGATCTGATGCGATGCTCCGACCATGAACGCCTTCGACTCCCTACTGCCGGTCGACGACCTCGCCGTCTTGCGAGAGCGGCGCAGTGCGAAGTGGCGTCTGTTTCCGGATGACGTGCTGCCGCTGCCCGTCGCCGAGATGGACTTCGGTCTGGCTCCAGCCGTTCAAGACGTCCTCCTCGACGCGGTTCGGCGATCCGACGTGGGCTACGCCATGCCCGGAATCGACCTGGGCCGGGCGCTCGCCGGGTTCGCCGCCGACCGGTGGGATTGGGCGATCGACCCGGAGGCGGTGCGGGCGGCAACCGACGTCGGCGTCGCCTGCGTCGAGATGTTGCGCGTGCTGTGTCGGCCAGGCGACGCCGTGGTCATCAACCCGCCGGTGTATCCGCCGTTCTTCCACTGGATCGACGAGGCGCAGGTCACCCTGCTCGACGCGCCGCTGCGGCAGGATCCCGACGGGTCCTGGCGGCTCGATATCGACGCCTTGGCCGACGCCTTCGCCCAGCGGCCGGCGGCGTACGTGCTCTGCAATCCGCACAATCCGGTGGGTCGCGTCCATAGTCGCGACGAGCTCGTCGAGGTGGTCCGGCTCGCCCACGAGCATGGGGTCGCCGTGATCAGCGACGAGATCCACGCGCCGCTGGTGCTGTCAGGTGCGACATTCACGCCGTTTCTCACCATCCCTGGCGCGGCCGAGATCGGAGTGAGCCTCCAGTCCGCGAGCAAGGCCTGGAACCTCGCCGGGCTGAAATGCGCAGCGATCGTCTCGGCGTCACCGGCGATGGCCGCGGCGGTCGAGCAACGTCCTCCGGATGCGCGCTGGCGCATCGGACAGTTCGGAACACTCGCGACCATCGCGGCCTACAACGACGCGGTCGAATGGCTCGACGCGCTCCTCGCCACCCTCGACTCGCATCGGCGCCACCTCGACCGCCGGCTCGCCGATCGGCTGCCCGACATCTCCTGGGTGCCGCCGGAGGCGACGTACCTCGCTTGGCTGGATTGCCGCGCGATCGGCTCTGGCGACGCCCCGCAGCGACTGTTCCTGGACCGCGGCCGGGTCGCCGTCGAGCCCGGGCCGAACTTCGGCTCCCCCGGTGATGGGTGGGTCCGGCTCAACTTCGGTACCAGCGAAGTCATCCTCGACGAGGCGGTGGATCGGATGGCGGCGGCGCTGGCCTGAGCGACCACACCAATGCGGTCCAGGCTCCGGCCAGGAGCCAGCCGGCGGCGATGTCGGACGGATAGTGGACCCCGAGGGCGAGCTGGTCGAATGCCACGACGGCGAGCAACACGGCCCCGACGGAGACGGCGTACCACCTGGCGGCGGTCGGCCACGACAGCATGACGATCGCGCCCACGAGCGCCGCGGTGTTTGCCGCGTGACCGCTCGGGAAGGCGTACTCCGACACCGCCATCGGCGCCGGCCACAGGTCCGGCCGCGGCCGCGCGACAAGCTCCTTGAGCAGCGGGTTGACGGCCCACACCACAGCGACGACGGCCGCCCCGTACGCCAGATCGCGCCAGCGCCGCCGCCAGGCCAGCCCGAGCCCGAGGACAACGCCGACGATCGCCAGCGGCAGCGCGTCGGTGAGGTCGGCGAACCGGGTCAGCGCCGGGTCGAACGAGCTTCCGACCTCCGACCGCAGCTCGGTCAGGAGGTGTCGCTCGCCGGGCAGCGGACCCGGGTCGGCCGCCACCGCGATCCCGAGCGCGGCGAGCCCGACGGCGCATCCGGCTGCGACGTAGCGCACGCCGTGCAGGTTAGCCGTTCGTCATGCGGCGGCTCAGGCGTCGCGCTTGACGAACAGCGTGCTGGCGAGCGCCAGGAGGACGAGCGTGAAGATGCCCAACACGAGGCCGCCCTCGGCCGGCTCGAGCGGCACGTAGCCGAAGATGTCGTCGATGTCGGCGAAGAGCGGCCGGGCGAACATCTGGCCACCGGCGTCGAAAGGCAGAAACTTCGCGACCTTGTTGATGCCGTCCTCGCCCTCGGGGATCACGAGCAGAAGATGCAGAGCGCCCTCGATCACCGAAGGGAACAACAGGACCAACGCCAATGCCCCGGTCTGGTTGCGCAGGATCTCGCTAACTGCCAGGCCGAAGAGCCCGAACAGCACGGTGTAGACAACCAGGCCGAGAATCACCTTCCACACGAACGACGACCCGGTATCGGCGTCGTCGCCGAGAAACATCGTCGCGTTCAAGAGCCCGAGCAGCGCGCACACGATGCCGAGCACGGCCGCCAGGATCCCTGTCGTCAACACCTTGGCGGTGAAGACGGCGCCTCGATTTGGAACCGCCGTCAGCGTGGCCCGGATCATGCCGTGTCGGTATTCGTGGCCGAAGGAGAAGACTCCGAGCATCGCGATGATGTAGGCGCTGAACAGCGGCAGGCTGCCGATGCTCGCGCCCACACTCACGACGCTGCTCGTGAGCTGGCCTTCGCTGAAGTCCGAGTCACCCGCGTCGACCGACGCCGCGATGATCAGCGACATGAAGAACTGAAACGCCAGCGTGCTGCCGATGAGCCAGTACGTCGAGCGAATCGACCACAGCCGCCGCCACTCGTACCGCAGTGCCGCCGTCATCGGGCTCCTCCCGGTCCGTACGGATCCTGACCTGGCGGCTGCCACGGCGCCGGCCCTGGCGGCTGCCAAGGCCCCGGCGGCTGTCCCGAATAGCCCGCACCGGGTGGGCCGAACTGGCCGGCGTCGTGGGGCGGCGTGTGCGCGACGAACTCGGCCGCCATCCCCGTCGCGTCGAGGAACGCCTCTTCCAATGTCGCCTCCCGCGTCCGCAGCTCGTGGATCCGGGCGCCAACCGAGTGAGCGACGTCGCCGACCTCGGTCTGGCCGATGCCGGTGACCGAGAACGATCCGTCGTCGGTGCCGATGGCATGCCCACCACGCTCGGCCAACGCGGGCCCGAGCAGTGACATGTCAGGGGTCCGCACGATGACGCTCGTACGCGCGCTGGACGTGATGAAGTCGCGGATGGGCCCGCTCGTGATCAGCTGGCCGCGACCGATCACGACGAGCTGGTCGGCGAGCAGCGCCATCTCCGACAGCAGGTGACTCGACACGAAGATCGAGCGCCCCTCGGACGCCAGCTGCTTGAGCAGGTTGCGCAACCAGTTGATGCCTTGGGGGTCGAGCCCGTTGGCCGGCTCGTCGAGGATCAGCGTGTGCGGGTCGCCCAGCAGCGCCGCCGCGATCCCGAGCCGCTGTCCCATGCCGAGGCTGAACTTGCCCGGCTTGTGGCCGGCCTCACTGAGCAGGCCGACCAGGCCCAAGACCTCGTCGACCCGGCTGTCGGGGATGCCGTTGGCGCCGGCCAGCATGCGCAAGTGGTTGCGCGCCTTGCGAGTCGGGTGAAACGGCTTCGCCTCCAGCTGTACGCCCACGTGCCGCATCGGATGCGTCAGTCGACGAAAGGGCATCCCGTCGAAGGTGGTCGTGCCGCTGCCGTTGTCGAGCCCGACCATGAGTCGCATCGTGGTTGACTTCCCGGCGCCGTTGGGTCCGAGAAACCCCGTGACGCTACCCGGGTTGACCCGGAAAGACAGGTTGACCACCGCGGGCTTCGACCCGTATGTCTTGCTGAGTCCGACGGATTCGATGACGGCCATGCCGCCAAAGTCTGCCCGACGCAGGGGGTCACAGATAACGCAGGTAGAGGTACGGCACGCAAAGCAGCACCGTCAGTAGTGCGACGATCGCACCGTACTTGGTGAACTCCATGAACGAGATCGGGTGGCCGCCGCGCTTGGCGATGCCGAGCACGACCACGTTGGCGCTGGCACCGATGGCGGTCGCGTTGCCGCCGAGATCGGCCCCCAAGGCCAGCGCCCACCACAGCACGGTCTCACCCGCCAACGGCCCGTCTGGCGCCGTCAGGGTCGCGACGACCGGCGCCATCGTCGCGACGTACGGGATGTTGTCGACGAAGGCGGACAGTATGGCGCTCACGAAGAGCAACGCGAGCGTCGCCAGGACGACGTCGTCGCCGACGGCATCGGCAAGAGCGTCCGCGAGCTTGTCGATCGCTCCGACGTCGACCAGCGCACCAACCATGACGAACAGGCCGACGAAGAACAGCAGCGTCTCCCATTCGATGTCGACGAGGTAATCGTCCTGATCCAGTCCGCTGATCAAGACGAGCATGCCGGCGCCGAGCAGCGCCACGATCGACGGCTCCATGTCGAGCACCGAGTGCAGGGTGAAGCCGAGCAGCACGGCCGCCAGCACGATCAAGCTTCGGATCAGCAGACCGCGGTCTCGAATCGCCTCGCGCTCGGTCAGCGACATGACGTCGGCGACCTTCTCGGGGTCGGTTTGGAAGGCGGACCGAAACAGCAGCCGGCACACGACGACGAACAACACCAGCAAGACGACGACGATCGGCGCCAAGTTGACCAAGAAGTCGTTGAACGACAGGTTCGCTCGGCTCGCAATGATGATGTTGGGCGGGTCACCGATCAGCGTCGCCGTGCCACCGATGTTGGAGGCCAGCACCTCGGCGATCAGGTAAGGCACGGGATTGACGCCGATCCGGTCGCACACCAGCAACGTGACCGGCGCGACCAGCAGCACGGTGGTCACGTTGTCCAGGCCGGCGGACGCGATTCCGGTGATCAGGCACAGCAGCACCATGACCCGGTACGGATCGCCCCTGGCTCGCTTGGCGGCCCAGATCGCAACGTACTCGAACACACCGGTATGCCGCAGGACGCCGACGATGACCATCATGCCGAAGAGCAGGAAGATGACATTCCAGTCGATCGCGGTCTCTTCGCGGTAGAAGAGGTCGTGCGCGTCGAGGACCCCGGCGGCCACCATGATCCCGGCACCGCCGAGTGCGGCCGCGACCCGATGCACCCGCTCCGTCGCGATCAGGACATAGGCGCCCGAAAAGACGGCGATCGCGATCCACAGGGTCATCGGCGCACGGTCACGAGGCGGAGATCAGGCTGAGCAGTCGCGAGGCCGTGACCACGCCGATGATCCGGTCGTCCGACACGACCGCGACCAGGGGTGATCGCATCCGCGCCATGACCGCGGCGAGCTCGAGGACGGTGTCGTCGGCCGCGACGGTGGGCAGCTCGGCGGGGTGGGTCGGCAACAGGTCGCGCACCTTCTTGCCTGCCAGCTGGGCGGCGATCCGATCGGCCGCCGGCTCGTCGATGACGGCCGCTAGCGAGGGATCGGCCTGGATGTATTGCGGGACGACGAATTTCACCACCTGCGAGGCTGGCAGGACCGCGTACGGCCGGCCCTCACCCTCGGTCACGACCAGGCCCGGAAGGCGCAGTTTTGCCATGGTCTGTGTTGCTTCGAGCGCATCGGTATCAATTCCGACCAGCGGATACTCTTCTACTAGCTCGCTCGCGTGCACATCGTGAGCCTATCGATCGTGACTTCATCTAGTGTTCGGGGAAAACCTGAAGGCAATTGTCGGTCGGGGTCGTTAGGTTATGCGTCGCCGAACGGCATCGTACGAGGAACCTAAAACGAGGGATTGGGATCATGACTCGGAAATTTGCCGGGGCGGTCTGCGGCCGCCGGATCAAGTGGGCCGTCCTCGCCTTCTGGATCATCCTCACCGCCGTGCTCGGCGCTTTTGGAGCCAAGCTGGCCGACGTCGAAGACAACGAGACCGTCAACTGGCTGCCGGGCAGCGCGGAGTCGACCCAGGCGCTGGAGGAGATCAGCGCGTTCCGGTCCGACACGACGCTCGACGCGGTCATGGTCTACGAGCGTGACGGGGGGATAACCCCTGAGGACGTCACGGCCGCCCGGGCCGACATCACCGAGTTCGAGGCGATGGACGGCAAGACGGTCGGCGAGGTTGTCGGCGACGACAGCGTCGCCGAGGCCGACACCAAGATCAACATCGACGGCCAAGTTACTTTCATCCCGCCAGAAGACTCCACCGACGGTGCGGCGATGCAGGTCGTCGTGCCGATCGACGCCGGCAAGGACGGCTGGTTGATCATGCCCGACCTGGCCGACCACATGCGCAGCGTCGCCGAGGCCGACGCCAACGGCATGACCACGCATCTGGCCGGTTATGCCGGCCTCGCCGCCGACCAGGCGGATGCCTTCGCCAGCATCGACGGAGTCTTGCTACTGGCCGCGCTCGGCGTCGTGATCATCATCCTGCTGTTCACCTATCGCAGCCCGTTCCTGTGGCTGTTCCCCGTCATCTGTGTCGTCTTCGCCCTGTTCAGCGCGCAAGGCTTGATCTACTTGCTTGCGAAATACGCCGATCTCACGGTCAACGCGCAGACCCGCAGCATCCTCAGCGTGCTGGTGCTCGGCGCCGGCACCGACTACGCCTTGCTCCTGGTGGCTCGCTATCGGGAGGAGTTGCGCCGGCACCACGATCGGCACGAGGCGATGGAGGAGGCGCTGCACCGCGCCGGCCCGGCGATCATCGCCAGTAGCTCCACCGTCATCATCGGCATGCTGTGCCTCATCGTGGCCGAGATGAACTCCACCCAGAGCATGGGCCCGGTGCTGGCCATCGGCGTGGGCGTGGTCCTGCTCGCGATGATCAGCCTGCTGCCGGCACTGCTGGTGATCATGGGCCGTTGGATCTTCTGGCCGGTGAAGCCCGTCGAAGGCAGCCACGAGCCGACCTCGACCGGCTTCTGGGCCAACACCGGCTGGAAGATCAGCCACCGACCACGCGCGGTCTGGGTCGGCACGAGCGTCGCCCTGGCCATCATGGCCATCGGGACGATCACGCTCGACGCCAAGGGACTCGACAACTCCGAGCAGTTCGTCGGCACGCCCGACTCCGTGAAGGGCGAGCGTGTCATCGAAGACCACTTCAGCTCGGCCGGCGACAACAACCTCCAGATCGTCGCCAACGCAGACACGGCCGATCAAGTGGTCAAGGAGGTCAGTGGCGTCGACGGGGTCAATTCCGACGCCGTGACCGTGGCCGGAGAACAGGACGGGACCGCTTTGATCCTGGCCGGCATCGAGGATGGCGCGTTCAGCGAAGCTGCCTTCGCTACCGTCGAACGGGTCCGCGATACCGTCCATGGGATCGACGGCGCCGACGCCTTGGTCGGAGGCAACGCGGCAGTCAACTGGGATGTCCAAGAGGCCGCCGGACACGACAACAAGGTGGTGATCCCGCTCGTATTGGTGATGGTGTTCCTGATCCTGCTCGGGTTGCTGCGGGCTGTCGTGGCTCCCGTTCTGTTGATCGGCACCGTCGTCCTGTCGTTCGGCGCGGCGCTCGGCTTCAGTGCAGTGATGTTCGAGTACGTCTTCGACATCAGTGGTGCGGACAGTGGGTTGCCGTTGTTCGCCTTCGTCTTCCTCGTGGCGCTAGGCATCGACTACAACATCTTCCTGATGACCCGCGTCCGTGAGGAGGCGAATCGCGAAGGCAGTCGCCGTGGCGCCTTGATCGGGCTCGCCGCGACTGGTGGCGTCATCACGTCCGCGGGCCTGGTGCTGGCCGGCACCTTCGGCACGCTGGCCACCGTGCCGCTGACCTTCACGCTTCAGATCGGCTTCGTGGTCGCGTTCGGTGTGTTGCTCGACACCATCATCGTGCGGTCGATCCTGGTCACCGGGCTCAACCTCGACCTGGGTCGGCACATGTGGTGGCCGAGTCGGCTCGGCAAGCGCGAACACGACGAGCAGTTCGAGGAGCCCGACGAGAGTCAGGAGCTCGAAACCGTCCACGCGCCGGGCTAGGGCGCATCCGGTACGACGGTCCACGCCTCCAGCGGACGCAAACACGTACGCTGGGGGCGTGGACTTTGTCGGTTACGCCGAGCGCGCCGCGCGTCTGGTCAACGCCTCGGTCGACGATGCCGACGACGTCCGGGACTTTCTCGCCGACCGCGCCTGGCTGATCCCCCGCGTCGCCGATCGCGACGTCAACCACCTCCGCCGCTTCCAACGCGAGTTGCGGACGACGTTCGAGATCGCGTCGCACGGCAACGAAGTCGGCGTCGTCGAGCAGCTCAACGATCTCCTCGACCGGCATTCGATCACCCCGCAGATCGCCGGGCATGGCACCCGGTCGTGGCACCTGCACGTCAGCAACAGCTCCTCGAGCGTCGCGGAGTTGCTCATTGCCGAAGCCCTTCTCGGACTCGCGATCCTGGCCTGCGACCTCAGCCCGCTTCGGCTCGGGGTCTGCCAAGCGGCCGACTGCGACCAGGTCTTCGTCGACGCCTCGCCGAACCAATCCCGGCGCTACTGCTCCGATCGCTGCTCGTCGCGGGCCAACGTCGCGGCCTACCGTGCCCGACGACGGGCCGCCGCAGCGTCAACCGGCTGACGGAGCCCAGACACGCCGACCTCGCAAACCTCCGCATCAGATCTGTTGCGCGCGCATTAGATGTGATGCGCAGATTTCAGACTGACCGACGCGATCCAGCGGATTGTCCCGAACGTGCAGCCAAGGTTTCGGTATTACTGTCCACACGCTCGGCTCGGCCATCGGTATCCACAGATCCCGGCGGGATGGCCGCGCTGGTCCGCACGCCGGACCAGACTCGCTGACATGGAAGACCTGGCGAGAATCTTGCGGGAGGAGCGGTCGAAGCGATGGTGGACCCAGGACATCGTGGCTGATGCGGCGTGCGGGCTCAGCCGCCAGGCAATCAGCCGCTATGAGGCTGGCGCCGTCGCCCCGAGCTGGGCAATGTTCGTCCGTGTTCTCGCCGCCTTCGGCGTGCAACCTCGCATCGAACTCGAACCCCTCGATGCCGACATCGCTGCCGCGATCGAGCGTCAGCGGCGACAGCCCGCCGAGCGTTGGTTTGCCGATGTGCCGTTCTCCGTTCGCACCCTCCAAAAGCTCCTTGCCGGCCTCGAGTGGCAAGCGTGCGGCCTCTTGGCTGTTCGGTTGCTGGGTGCGCCGGCGCCGCTATCGGAGCTCGAGGCGATAGTCACGCTCGACAACGATGCCGCCTGGGAGCGACTGGTACTGAACGCTCAGAAGGGCCGGACGGAGGTCTGGGATCCGGACGACTGGTACACCGGGGTCCCGGTCGACGTCGCCGGCCTCCGCCGGGTGTCCGAGGCCGGCGACGACCGGCTCCACTGGGTCGGCATCGAGGTCGGACTGACGGTGCATGTCGTGCCCGAGCTTCCGGCGCACGGTGTGACGACGCAGGTCGGGGAGTGGAGCTGGCGGGTCGTCGGTGTCGACCAGATCGATGTCGACGATCCGTGGACCAAGCGGGTTGTCGACTTCATCCGTCGCGGCAATAAAGTGGATGACAGCCTCGATCGAACGGCGTAACGTCTCCTGGCCCCTTCCGACCGCGCCTGCGGAGGTCCGTCGTGCCCGCACCCCCGTCACCCGCCGCAAGATCTGATCCGGAAGCCGCCGCGCCCGACCTCGACGCTGAGCGTCGCCACCTCGCCGAGTCTCGCGCCGCGCTCGGCCGGATGCGCGCCAAGGTGGCCGGCCTCGAAGCCCATGGCGGCGACGGCGTCTCGACCGAATATCTGAAGGCCGCGCTGTGGCGTCGCATGAAGGCGCTCGAGGACGACCCCGACATTCCGCTGTTCTTCGGCCGACTCGACACCGTGCCCACCGACGGCCGAGCCGAGGAGCGCTTCTACGTCGGACGACGCCACGTCACCGACCCGGACGGCGAGCCGATGGTGGTCGACTGGCGGGCCGACGTGTCGCGCGCGTTCTATCGAGCGAGCCCGCACGATCCGATGGGGATGGGCCTTCGGCGACGGTTCGGGTTTCAGCACGGCGAGCTGACCGCGTACGAGGACGAACACCTCGAAGCGGTCGAGGCACGGCGACCCAGCGGCGTCCTGGCGAGTGCCATTCTCGAGGGGGAGATCGAACGACCCCGGGTCGGGCCGATGCGCGACATCGTCGCCACGATCCAGCCCGACCAGGACCTCATCGTTCGCGCCGACCTGTCCACGTCGATCTGCGTGCAGGGCGCCCCCGGGACGGGCAAGACGGCCGTCGGCCTGCACCGCGCGGCGTTTCTGCTCTATGCGCATCGTGACCAGTTGACCCGCCAGGGCGTCCTGGTCATCGGGCCTAACGACTCGTTCCTGCGCTACATCGGTGACGTGCTGCCGGCGCTCGGTGAGATCGAGGCTGAACAGCTGACGATCGAGGCACTGACCGCGCGGGTTCGAGTGCGTGGCGTCGAGGACGCGGCAACCGCGCGGCTCAAGGGCGATGCCCGGATGGCGACCGTGATCCGGCGCGCGGTGTGGAGCCACATCGGCACGCCGTCCGAAGGCATCGTCGTGCCGCGTGGGTCGCGGCGGTGGAGAGTGCCGGCGTACGAGGCGGCAGACATCCTCGCCGAGCTCCGCGAACGTGGCGTTCGGTACGGCGCCGGCCGGGCCATGTTGGCGCAGCGGGTCGCCCACGCCATCCTGGTCAAGATGGAGCTCGCCGGCGACTCCCCCGACGACCGCGTTCAGGCCGCGGTGGCACGATCGCAGCCGGTACGGCGCTGGGTCGACGAGGTTTGGCCCAAGCTCGACCCGGCGCGGGCCGTGTGGCGGCTGCTGTCCGACATCGACCTGCTCACCGAGTCGGCCGAGGGCGTGCTCACCGACGACGAACAGGCCCGCCTGTTGTGGGACCGACCCGGCCGGTCGTCTGGCACGACCCGGTGGACCGTCGCCGAGGCGGTGCTGATCGACGAGGCGGCCGACATCATCGAGCGCACACCGAGCGTCGGACACGTCGTGCTCGACGAGGCGCAGGATCTGTCGCCGATGATGCTGCGGGCGGTCGGGCGGCGCTGCACGACCGGGTCGGCAACCGTCCTCGGCGACCTGGCGCAAGCGACCACGCCGTGGGCGACGACCTCGTGGGACGACGCGCTCGGCCACCTCGGAAAGGGCGACGCGCATCTGGAGGAGCTGAGTCAGGGCTTCCGGGTGCCGTCGGACGTCATCGACTTCGCAGCTCGACTGCTGCCGCACATCGCGCCGGATCTACAGCCGCCGACCTCGGTGCGCCGGGCCCAGGGCCAGCTTTCGCTGCGGCCGGTGCCTGATCTCGCTGCCGCCGTCGTCGCCGCCACGCGGGAGGCGCTGGCGGGAGATGGCTCGATCGGCGTCATCGTCCCCGATCACCTGGCCGACCGGGTCACGACCAGCCTCGACCGCGACGGTATCGAGCACGTGCGGCTCGGCGACGTCCACGATGTCGAAGCTCGCGTCGACCTGGTGCCGGCGAGCCTCGCGAAGGGACTCGAGTTTGACCATGTCGTGGTCGCAGAGCCGGCGGAGATCGTGGCGGCCGAGCCCGATCAGACGACCGGGCTGCGCCGACTGTACGTGTGCTTGACCCGCGCCGTCACCTCGCTCGCCGTCGTCCACACCGAGCCGCTGCCGGAGCCGCTGCGGTGACCGATTCGGCGAGACTCCTCGACGCCTGGCGGGACACGCTGCCCGGCGCCGAAGCGCTGGGCGCCGACCTGCTGCGCCGGTGGTCAGAGCCATGGCGGCACTACCACGATCTGGAGCATCTCGACGAGGTGCTGGCGGCGCTCGGCGAGCTGGCGGGACACGCGGCGCCGGCGACGGTACGGCTTGCCGCCTGGTTTCACGACGCGATCTACGACCCGGGCGTCGACGACAACGAGGAGCGCTCGGCGGAGCTCGCCGCCGAGACGCTGCCGCCCGCGGGGCTCACCGCCGACGTCGTGTCAGAGGTCGTACGCCTGGTTCGGCTGACCGCGACCCACGATCCGGCAGCGGACGACGCCGACGGCATGCTGCTCTGCGACGCCGATCTCGCGATCCTCGGATCGACGACGAGACGGTACAAGCGCTACGTGGCCGCCGTACGCGCGGAGTACGCACACGTACCCGACGCGGCGTTTCGGGCGGCGCGGGACCGAATCCTGCAAGGCTTCGTCGACCGATCCCGGATCTACCACACCGACGCGGCCCGCGACCGATGGGAATCGGCGGCTCGGCGCAACCTCACGGCCGAACTCGCCGGCGACGCAGACCGGCCGCGTTGAGCCGAGCGACCAACTCGCGGCTGCTGACCGTGATCGCACCGGCGGCGACAACGAGCTCGTAGAAGTCTGCCGGGACGTCGTAGTGATCGCGATGGAAGCCGCGCTCGGGCAGTCCAACCTCGCGAGCGAACACATGCAGCTCGTCGAAGCTCTCGTCGCTGACCAGGTGCGACCAGATGCGGCCGTGCGCCGGCCAGGTCGGCGGGTCGATGAGCAGACTCACGATGTAGCGGCCTGGCCAACGGCGTCGTCGAGCAGGAGTCGCCACGAGCGCACGTACGAGGCGTCGACGTAGGCTCGGTCCCACGATCCGCCCGGTCGGGCAGTCGCTCCGAGGTGGAAGGCCCGTACTCCGGCACGCATCAGCCACGGCACCTGCTCGGCGCGCAACCCTCCGCCGACCACCATCCGGTCGGCGATCCACGGGTCGGCGCCGGCCAGCCGGGTCAGCTCGTCGAGGCCGCGGTCGACGCTCACCGCCGAGCCTGCCGTGCGTACCGCGTCGATGCCGGCCAGCTCGTGCAGCTGACGCCAAGACCGGTCGAGGTCGAGGCTTGAGTCGATCGCCCGATGAAACGTCCACGGCGCCGGACTGACGGTGTCGACGAGCCGACTCGCGACATCGAGGTCGATCTCGAGATCAGCGGTGAGGAAGCCGAACACGACACCTTCGGCGCCGGCGGCGAGGTACGACTCGGCGAGGCCCATGAGCCGGACCAGCTCGCCGCCGGTCGTGCCGTATCCCTCACTCAGTCGCAGCATCGCCCGCACCGGCAGGTCGGTGGACCGCACGACCGACGACACGACGGCCGGCTCCGGCGACATCCCCCCGTCGTCGGTCGAGCCCACCACTTCGAGCCGATCGGCGCCACCGGCCTGGGCGGCCTCGGCGTCGGAGGCATGCAGCGTCGTGATCTGGAGCAGTACGTCGTTCATCGTGCCGCCATCATCGCAGGAGCCCACCCATCGCGCCGAGATTGCTCGACTCGGAGTGGTGTCAGTGGCGAAGCAGCTTGCGGAGCAGAAGGAGTAGGAGCAAAACCCCGATCGCGGGTACGGCGTAGCGCTTCGCTAGCGCCGGACCGACGGTGGTCAGCAGATTGAGCTCACCGCCGCCGGTGTCGGACGGTGTCGCTTTCGGCTGCGACGCCGTCCGGTCGGCCGAAGGAGTCTCCGTCGGTGTCGGCTCGGTCGGTGTGGACTCAGAAGCCGAAGCCTCCGGTTCGGCAGCCGGCTCCGGCGTCGCGCCGAGATTTTGCTCCAGGCACGCGGCGAACTGTCCGAGCAGCTTGTCACTCACGTCCTGGATGACCCCGCGACCGAACTGCGCCGGCTTGCCGGTGATCGACAGGTCGGTCGCGACCTCGACGGCCGTCTGTTCCCCGTCCGGCGTTAGCTGCGTCCGGACCGTCGCCGATGCCGTGCCGTTGCCCCGCTTGTCCTTGCCCTTCGCCTCGATGACCGCGCAATGGACCGACTCGTCACGCTCGACGAACTGGCCGGTCCCGTTGTAGAGCAGAGAGATCGGACCGAGTCGGACCTTCACGGATCCGGCGAAGTCGTCGCCTTCGACCGAGGTCAGGCTGGCGCCCGGAAAGCAGGGCGCGATCCGCTCCAGATCGTTGAGGGCTGCCCAGGTGTCGGCAACCGATGTCGGCACTTTGAAGCGGTGCTCGAGCTTCACGCCCCTCCTCTCCTGAAACGCTCCGTTCGGCGTCAGCTGGCGGCGGCGAGCACAGCCCGGCGGGCCAAGACCGTCGCCAAGTGCCGACGATAGTTGTCGTCACCGTTGATATCGGTCGGCGGGTGCGTTCCTTCGGCAATGCCGGCGACGGCGTCGCGTACGGCTTCGTCGACCGGCGCGACCCCGATCAGGGCCTGCTCGACCGAAGTCGAGCGCACCGGCGTCGACCCCATGTTGGTCAGCGCCACACCCGCCTCGGCGATAGTGCCGCCGGATAGCTTGACCGTCGCCGCGACCGCCACGATCGACCACTGCTGTGCGGTCCGTACGAACTTCTCGTAGTGCGCTCCCCAGCCGGTGTGCTTGGGCACGCGTACCTCGGTGAGGATCTCGTCTTCTCCGATCGCGGTCGTGAAGTAGTCCTCGAAGAAGTCCGCCGCTTGCACCGTGCGACGCCCTCCGCTGCCGGCGATCTCGAACTCGGCGCCGAGCGCCAGCGCGCAGGTCGGGAGGTCACTCGCCGGATCGGCATGGGCGAGCGAGCCGCCGAACGTGCCCCGACGGCGGGTCTGCGGATCGGCCACCTTCGCCGTCGCCTTCGCCAGCAGCGTCGCATGCTCGGCGATCAACGGGTCGGACATCACGGCCTCGTGCGGCGTCATCGCGCCCACCACGATCGCGTCGCCCGCATCGCGTACGCCGCGGAGTTCGGCAATGCCGGAGAGGTCGACGAGCGTGTCCGGCGCCGCCAACCGCATCCGCAACACCGGCATCAGACTCTGTCCGCCGGCCAACACCTTGGCGTCTTCGGACGAGTCCAGAAGGTGCAGCGCTTCCTCCACTGTCGAGGGTGCTTGGTAGTCGAATGCCGCCGGAATCATGACGGGCCTCCCGTCGACGCATCCTGGATCGCTTGCCATACGTGGAAGGGCGAGCATGGCATCGCCACGTCACGCACTCCCTTCGGTCGCAGCGCATCGACGACCGCGTTGACCACCGCCGGGGTCGAGGCGATGGTGCCGGCCTCGCCGACGCCCTTGACGCCGAGCGGGTTGGTCAGCGACGGAGTCTCGGTGCGGTCGGTGTCGAAGCTCGGCAGGTCGGCCGCGCTCGGCACCAAGTAGTCAACGAGCGATCCGGTGACCAGCGTGCCCGCGTCGTCGTGAATCGCCTCTTCGTACAGCGCCTGTGCGATGCCTTGGACCACGCCTCCGTGAATCTGGCCATCCACGATGAGGGGGTTGATGACCGCCCCGACGTCGTCGACGCAGACGTACTTGCGGATCTTGACCCCGCCGGTCTCGGTGTCGACCTCGACCGCACACAGGTGCGTGCCATGCGGGAAGGAGAAGTTGTCCGGATCGACCGTGGCTTCGGCGTCCAGGCTCGGCTCGAAGCCGTCCGGCAGGTCGTGCGCCGCGAACGTCGCCAACGCGATGTCGGCGATGGCGACGCTCTTGTCGGTGCCCTTGACCGTGAACTGCCTACCGGCGAAGTCGAGGTCGTCCGGGTTGGCCTCCAGCATGTGGGCTGCCACCGCCCGAGCCTTCTCGACCACCTTGTCGGCCGCCCGCAGCGCGGCGATCCCACCGATCGTCACGGACCGAGAGCCGTAGGTGTCCATGCCCTTGTGCGCGATGTGGGTGTCGCCGTGCAGCACCTCGACATCCTCGAACGGGACGCCGAGCCGATCGGCGACGATCTGGCTCCACGCCGTCTCGTGGCCCTGACCGTGGGCGCTCGATCCGGTGACGACCTCGACCTTGCCGGAGGCCAGCATCCGTACCGATGCGTGTTCCCAGCCGCCCGCGCCGTACGCCAGCGAGCCGAGCACCCGGGACGGCGCAAGGCCACACATCTCGGTGTAGGTCGAAATGCCGATACCGAGCTGGACCGGATCGTCGCTGCCCCGCCGCTCGGCCTGCTCGCGACGCAGGTCGTCGTAACCGAACAGCTCCTTCGCCTTGGCCGTCGCCGCCTCGTAGTTGCCGGAGTCGTACTCCAGGCCGGCGACCGTGGTGAACGGGAACTCCTCGTGCTTGATCCAGTTTTTCTCCCGCAGCTCGAGCGGGTCCATGTCGAGCTCGGTGGCGAGCTCGTCCATCATCCGCTCGACCGCGAACGTCGCCTCCGGCCGCCCCGCACCCCGGTAGGCGTCGGTCCACGTCTTGTTGGTGAAGACGTTGGTGCAGGTGAACCGGTACGACGGGAACTTGTAGATCGCGTTGAACATGAACGCGCCGAGGATCGGCACACCCGACGTCACGAGGCCGAGGTAGGCGCCCATGTCGGCGAGCAGGTCGACCTTGAACCCGGTGACCGAGCCGTCGCGGTTGGCCGCCAGCGTGAGCCGCTGGATCTGGTCGCGTCCGTGGTGGCCGGACACCATCGTCTCGCTGCGCGTCTCGGTGTATTTGCACGGCCTGCCGAGGCGCTTGGCCGCGAGCAAGGTGATGACCTCTTCGGGCGTCACCTGCAGCTTGCCGCCGAATCCACCGCCCACATCGGGTGCGATGACCCGCAGCTTGCTCTCCGACGTCCCGGTTGTCAGGGCGAGCATCAGCTTGAGGATGTGAGGGATCTGGGTCGTCGACCACATCGTGATCTGCTCATGGGTCGGGTCGACCATGACCGACCGCGGCTCCATGTACGCCGGGACGAGCCGCTGCTGTCGATAGGTCCGCTCGATGGTCACCTCGGCGTCGCGGATCGCGTCGTCGACGTTGCTTCCGGTGCCGGCCTCGGCTGAGTCGAACACCCAGGTGGCCGAAACGTTGGTGCCGAGGTCGGGATGCGCAAGGGTCGCCCCCTCCTGGGAGGCGGACTCGAGGTCGAGGACGACCGGTAGCTCGTCGTACTCGACGTCGACCAGCTCGGCGGCGTCGCGGGCTTCGGCCGCGCTGCGCGCGACCACGGCGGCGACGATCTCACCGGCGAACGCGACTCGATCGGTCGCGATCGACGGGTGCGGGGGCGCCTTCTGGTCGTCGGAGATGGGCCAGGCGTTGGGTAGGCTGCCCTGCTCCTCGCCCAGATCGCTGCCGGTCAGAACGGCCATCACGCCCGGCGCCTGCTTGGCGTCGTCGACGTTGACCGACGTCACGCGGGCATGCGCGATCGGGCTGCGGACCATCGCCAGATGGAGCAGGCCTGGCAGGGTGAGATTGTCGGTCCAACGGGTTCGGCCTGTGATGAGGCGCTTGTCTTCCTTGCGTCGGCGCGGGTGGCCGATCTCGGCTGCCGGCCGCTCTTCGACGGCGGTCATGACACACCTCCGGCGTCGGACGCGGCCTTCTGCACGGCGCGAACGATGTTTTGATAGCCGGTGCAGCGGCAGAGGTTGCCCTCGAGACCCTCACGGATCTCGGTCTCGCTGGGGTTCGGGTTTTCGGCGAGCAGGTCGACCGACTGCATGATCATGCCGGGCGTACAGAATCCGCACTGGAGGGCATGCGTGTCGTGGAAGGCCTGCTGGACCGGATGCAGCTCCCCGTTGCTGGCGAGCCCCTCGATGGTGGTGACCTCGTGGCCGTCGGCCTGGACCGCCAGCACCGAGCACGACTTCACGCTGCGCCCGTCGAGGTGGACCGTGCAGGCGCCACAGTTAGAGGTGTCGCAGCCCACGACAGTGCCGGTCTTGCCGACGACCTCCCGCAGGTATTGCACCAAGAGCATTCGGGGCTCGACTTCGTCGCTGTATGCGACCCCGTCCACGTTGACTTCAATTCGGGTCATGGGCGCCTCCTCATTGAGACCTCGCCGGCGGGGGTTCCCGCAACATGATCCTGGGCTCACATCCTGGCAAGGGCCCGCTATGCACGGAGGGCGGGTTATCGCGACGCGATAAGCCAGACGAATCGTGCCGAGATCGCGGCCGAGTCACGCGTCGTCAACCCGACGCATCAGTCGTAGTTGCGGATCATCCGGACGTTGAGAAACACCATGATCACGCCGAACACCGCGACCACAGCGAACCCACGGCCGATCGCGACCCAGTCGAAGTCCTCCAGGATGAGCGAGCGCAGGCCCTCCATCACATACGTGACGGGGTTGAACGTCGCCGCGATCTCCATCGGCCGCGTCAGTAGGTCGCGAGGCACGAAGTTGGGCGTCAGGAATAGCAGCGGGAAGAAGATGAGGCCGCCGGAGTTGGTCGCCGCCGCACTGCGGGTCTTGAGGGCAATCAGCTGCATGAAGCCGACGAAGACGATCGCCCACAGGGAGGTGAGGACGAGCAGGAGAACCCACCCGATCGGCCCGCTTGCCACCTCGACGCCGAACGGCAGCGCCAGGACAATCAGGACGGCCGTGAGCAGCACGGTCTTGACGCCCTCGGCCATCAGGCGCCCGAAGACCAGCGAAGTACGGGCCACCGGCGTGGCCCGTAGCTTGTCGAAGTAGCCGCCCTCGATCTCCTCGACCAGGTAGAGCGCGGCCGTCCCGAACGACGCGCCCAACAGCAGCGAGCTCGGCAGCGTGAACGCGGCGTACGTCTGCCCGTGCAGGAAGTCCGTCGAGCTGGACGGGAAGATCTTGCCGGCCTGACCGAAGTTGACGACCAGGAAGAAGATCGGGATGAACAGGGTGGGCGCCAGCGCTTCCGGGGTCCGCCAGGCCTCCCGAAGGGCGCGGTTGCCGAGGACATTGACCTCTGTGACGACACTCATCCGGCCACCTCCTGCACCTCGCCGGCGACCCGCTCACGAGTCCGGCCGGTCGCGTCGAGAAAGACCTCGTCGAGCGAGGGGTCGGCCTCCAGCCCGCGACGCTCCCGCAGGTCGGCCTTGAGCTGCGCCGGAGTGCCCTCGCGCACGATCAGACCCTCGTCGATGATCGCCAGCCGGTCGCACAGTTGGTCGGCCTCTTCGAGGTATTGCGTGGTCAAGAAGACCGTCGTGCCGCGCTCGTTGATGCGCCGAACCTCGTCCCACACGGTCAGTCGGCTGGCCGGGTCGAGACCGGTGGTCGGCTCGTCGAGGAACAGGACTGCCGGCCGGTGGACCAGCGCCGACGCCAGGTCGAGGCGGCGCTTCATGCCACCGGAGTAGCCCTTGATGCGCCGGTCGGCCGCGTCGACCAA
>Ga0190270_10000154_pt1 | contig 30468 bp, 28 predicted proteins | sample Popmic320T_FD_133748 | JGI IMG/M metagenome (GOLD analysis project Ga0190270, IMG submission 133748) | Populus adjacent soil microbial communities from riparian zone of Weber River, Utah, USA - 320 T | ecosystem: Environmental > Terrestrial > Soil > Riparian zone | place: USA: Utah | collected...
CGCCAGGTAATCCTGACAAAGGTTGAAGACATCAAGGTGCAAGTCCGGTGTAGATCCGGATTCAGCTTTTTCTGATTGTCTTTGAATATTGCGCCACGACGCGGAGAACATCGAGGACGAATGCGTTTTTCCAGTCGATGAGGATTTCTTATCGCGAACCGTTCTGCTCGAACCTTCGCCGCGCTGTTCGAGTAAATAACGCGTCCATGCTCGTCGCATTACTACTTCGCGCGCTGACAAAGCCACGAGTAGCACTACGCTTGCCGCTAAACCCGCCGGCAGCCAGGGAGCTTCGTCACCACTGCTGACGAGCATCCACCAAAGTCCCAGAAACAACGTAAACGCGGCTACCGATGCCCCGAGCAGATACCCAGAGCTGGACGGCATCCGTGCTCGAGAACCGCGCCCTTGCGACGACTCCCCGGAGTTATGCGCCTGCCGCACGTTCCTGGGGAAAAAATCATTCGCTGAGTGATTACCCAATTGTGATTCTCTGAAAGTTAAATGAAGCCGTGCACAGAGTGGCGGGGGCTATTGAAAAAGCCGCGCCTCGGAAACGTTAAAACGGCACAATAGTCGGCTTTTTGCTATTCTGCTGTCAACACAGAATCACTCAAGATCGACGACTATTAGTCAGGACGGTAAAAATAAGAATGAATAAGGAGTTTGCAACAAAGACTGTGCTTGTGACCGGCGCAACATCCGGTATCGGTAAGGCGGCTGCTTTACGTTTTGCGCAAGCCGGCGCGAATGTGGCGGCAGTGGGCCGCAATGAATCCGCACTCCTTGAACTGGAAAGCGAAATGGGAAAACTGGGTGTGGACTTTCTTGCCATTCGCGCCAATCTTGCCGACAAAACAGAATCTGAAGATGCCGTGCAATCAGCGATAAACCATTTCAAAGGCCTCGATGTACTTGTGAATGCGGCGGGCCACATTTCGACGGGCACCATAGAAACCACTACGCTCGAAGCGTATGACGCCATGATGAATATCAATCTGCGGGCTGCTTTCATACTCATGCAGAAAGCTGTCCCGTCTTTGATTGAGCGCCGTGGCAACGTGGTGAATGTGTCCAGCGTTACCGGACTGCGTGCCTTTCCCGGTGTGCTCGCTTATTGCGTTTCGAAGGCGGGGCTGGATCAGTTAACTCGCTGCGCGGCACTCGAGTTGGCAACGAAAGGCGTCCGCGTGAACGCCGTGAATCCAGGTGTGGTGATTACAGAAATCCATAAACGCGGCGGGATGAGTCAGGCCGACTACGATGCCTTCCTCGAACACTCGAAAGGGACTCACCCAATCGGCAGGGTTGGCGACGCTTTCGAAGTAGCGGAACTCATTTACTTCCTGGCTTCGGAGAAAGCGTCCTGGATCACCGGCGCGACGTATTCAATTGACGGGGGACGGGCTCAAACCTGTGCCCGTTAGACCTAACCTGGTGATCATCCACAGATTACGCGGATTGCTATATACTCGGCGGCGTTTATATCGCTTTGAAATAAATCTAGCGAACATCAATGTCGCATCATGAATAATCCGTCCCCCTACAATCCCAATCAAAACCTCGGTGCGACTATCGCGTTTAGGCCCAGGAAGAGCGTGGGCGCGATCAAGATTATTTTCGGCATCATCGCCGTTCTCGTTGCCCTTTTTCTCGGACTACTGGTCCTACTCTTGATTGGCTTCGAAACTGGGCCAGTCGCCTTTCTCATGGGCTTGGTCACCGCAACTTTGCCGCTGCCGATCTACCTCATACTCGTGTTATGGATCGATCGTTATGAATCAGAGCCGTATTGGATGTTGGCTACCGCTTTTTTCTGGGGAGCGTTAGTGGCGGTGTTCTTCGCTTTCGTGATCAATACCGCAAGCGGCCTGGCCGTCGCCATGATGACTGAGGACGCGCGAGCCGGCGATACTTTCGGCGCGGTGATTTCCGCGCCTATTGTCGAAGAGACTTCGAAGGCGCTCATCCTCTTTATTTTCTTTTTCTGGAAGAAGGATGAATTCGACGGCGTGATTGACGGAATAGTTTACGCGGCAATGGCCGGCCTTGGTTTTGCGATGACCGAAAATATTCAGTATTACGGCCGGGCCGCACTGGAGGAGGGTGGCCTGACTATTGTTTTTTTTCTACGTGGAACGATCGCCCCTTTCTCGCACCCGTTGTTTACAAGTATGACTGGAATTGGTCTCGGTCTGGCGCGTCAATCTCAATCCATGGCGGTGAAAATCATTACTCCCATTCTGGGCCTCGGGGCCGCGATCGCCATGCATACGATCTGGAATGGTTCGATTTATCTTTTCGGCGGGCCGGGTTTCGTTTTCATGTATGTGCTGATAATGGTCCCGGCCTTTTTCCTGATGTTTGTCGTAATCGCACTTGCCCTTCGTCGAGAAGGTCGTCTGGTAAAAGAGTTTCTCACTCCGGACTTCCACGCGGGGTTACTGACTCAGGAAGAGTATGACCGCCTCGGCACAATTCGTGGGCGCATGGGATCTTCATTCAATGCACTTTCGAAAGGCGGGTTGAAGGGCTGGCAAGCATGCAGACAACTCAATCAGACAGCGAGCGAACTGGCTTTCCATCGAAGTCGGATAGCTCGAGGCATTTCCTCGCAGGATGCACATGAACGGGAAGCGGCTTATCGCACGGCCATGCAGGATTTGCTCAGGCGATTGCGCACCCCTTAACGGTAATGCAGGACGAACAAAATTCACCTAACTGACTGCTCTTGACATATACTAACCGCGCTACTAATCGCCAGGGAGCGAAGGCCGTTTACCCCCAAACTGACCAGTGAGAATCCAACTCCTACCGAGCACTTTTGATAGTCAGGGTCATGCAACCTTAGAACAACGTCTGACCTGTTTTCTCATCGACGAACGTGTGGCCATCGATGCCGGCAGCATTGCGCTCGCACTGTCAGGCGACCAGAGAGAAAAGGTGCGCGACATTATTGTCACCCACCCTCACATGGACCACATCGCCAGCCTGCCAATCTTCATTGACGATCTTTATCCGGTTCTGACGACGCCGATGCGTGTTTACGCAACGCAGGAAGTGATCGATCTTTTGGAGCGCGACATTTTCAACTGGAATGTGTATCCGAGGTTCTCTGAGCTCAGGAACGACTACGGGCCGGTAATGGAATATGTGCCGATTCCAATCGGCGAGGAGTTTAAGGTCGCGCACCTCACAGTAACTGCGGTGCCGGTCAATCACATCGTGCCGACCGTGGGGCTGGTGGTGGGGGACGGAAAAAGTACCGTCGCCTTCAGCTCTGATACGTACGAAACTGATGAGTTTTGGAAAACAGTAAACCGTGCGAAGGACATGCACGCTCTTCTCATCGAAGCCTCGTTTCCCGATTCGATGGGCAAACTCGCCGAAGTTTCAAGACACTTCACCCCGTCTTCGCTGAAGCGCGAGTTGGGTAAGTTGAATCATAACGGACTGGACATTCTCGCGGTCCACATCAAGCCCGCCTACAGACAGACGATCATCGATGAACTTAATGCGCTGGGTATTCCGGGCTTGAGTGTGATGGAACCCGGTCGGACTTACGAATTTTAGTTTAAATGTCCGAAGGTCCGGGCTCAACGGGGCGACTTTGAACAGTTAGAGGTCGGGAAGAATGGTTTACCCCCGGTCATTGAATGCTACGATCCTGAGCGAGGGCAAGCCCGCCTTCCCAACCTCTAACTGTTCACAGTCGCCCGTTGAGTTTGGGCATTCGTTACTGAAGTCAGACTTATTTCTCGAACTCGTTCTGTGCGTGCTCCCCTTCAACTTCATGCAGCAACACTCGCCCGCTGGGCAGAAGCTCTTTGACGTGAGCTGTCCTCTCTTCTCGATCACGACCCGGCATCAGCTCGGCTCGGAACGTTACGGTCATTCCCGGCCTGGCCCAAACGCTGTGAGGGTTATCGTAACCTCGCTGTTGTTTAGCTCCCATTGATTTTCTCTTTCTTAAGAAGACGCCGGTGCCCAGTGCCCCGGCAGCGAAAGCCAAGCCGCCCAGCACACGTCTTGTCGTTTTGTTCATTTAACACCTAGTGCGCGACGACTTCACACAGCGGGTCAAGTCGAGCAGTTATGGTGGGGAGACCACTGAGTGCTCTGTCTGCGTTGATTTGAGTAAATTGCGCCCATTCGCCCGGTACATTTGCTTCGGCGAAAACTGCCTCTACCGGGCATTCGGGAACACATGCATCACAGTCGATGCAAGTTTCGGGATTAATAACCAACATATCGTCATCAAGATGAAAAGCCTCAACCGGACAAACAAGTGCGCAGTCAGTATATCGACAGTTTACGCAAGGCTCTGCAACCACGTAAGTCATTCAGCTAAGACCTCCTCAGGTAAGACGGGCATCGCTGCCTGTCATTCATTTAGGATTTCAATGAGAGCACACTATATTAAACATGAATGGGAAACTTTTGAAAGATAAGAAAACGACTTTGCGTCGGTTTAGTCAGAGGCTACGGTTCTCAGCTCCAAAGGCGCGAAATGTAGTAGCCTGGGGCGTTGCCCCAGGCTATTACATTCGCGCGAGCCTGTTTACTAACGCTCTCTATCTCGCTCGTTCTGATTCCATGTGTGCAACGGCTTCCCTGTCGAAAAGTCGTAAAAGTTTAGATTGACTTGGGCCAGCATCTTTGTAAGCAAAATGATCTGTCCGGTGTGCATCGAGAAATGTTCGGTGACGTGAAAGATAGCCGCCAAAGCAGTAGAGGTTGTTCCCTGGATCGGATATTCCGAAAGTAGCTTTTCCGGATTGAACCGCGCCAGCGTGTTGTCAACATCTGCCACGGTCTCACGCAACAACGCCAACAACTCATCGCGAGGGATTGTTCGACGCTCGTCAAACTCCCTTTGCCTTTCCCGTCTATCTAGTTCCCCTCCCAATCCACACACGATCCACTGCCTGGCGTTTCCTGAAAGGTGTAGGATCAGATTTCCGATGCTGTTTGACTCGGGGCTTGAACGCCACCAGATCTGTTCGTCGGTGAGTCTCTCAAGACAGCGTTCGATTTTAGGCAGGTATTCATCAGTCAGGTGCTGCCGCGCTCGTTGAATGAATGTTTGGCCAACGTCTGTTTCTGCCGAAGATTCTGTCGTAGTCATTAATGGTTTGAATAAAAAGCGAACTGTTAGTTTGCTGAGCCCTTCAAAGGATTAGGTATGTCTTTTCCGCCACCGAACGCAAACTAACAGTTTGCTTTTACGATCGATCTATTCGATGTCTTCCAACACAGAAACTTCCTCAGGTCTGCGCTTGTGTTTGGCTTTGCGCCCGGCGGGCCTTGCCTTCTCCTCCGGCTTCGCATGGCTCATCGGGTGGCCGGGCGGAGCCAAAGGTTTTCTAATGCCTTCGAATAGCGGCCGGGCCTTCTTCCCTTTGGCCTTTTGAGAGGATTTTTTTGCCATTTCCGCCGCTACCTCGGGAGCGTCCGCTAATTGAGTTGTGTACTGAAAGTTTCGCGAATGCTATCGCCGCTGGTAGGGGGTGTCAATGCTGATGGGACGGGCACCACAGAACCTATGGCGCTAGCGCCATCGTTAGAGAATCCTCCGCACCCATTCTGTACCGACACGCCTGGGTGTTCGCTTAAAAGAGCTCCGCCCTGGCTTGCGTTTCTAAGGGCAAACCGAGGCGGCCTAACTGGATTCGAAGGTTAAGCCTCGCTGGGTCGCGGGCTCTTGGGAAGCATTGACTTGATAGCCTGGGCCGTTTCTACGCGGCGCTTCTGCTGAAGCTCATTAACCCAATTCGTGACGGTCTGAACCATTTCGCGCGCGGTTTGGGCCTTCGTGTTTTCTTTTACGGCCGGCGTTGCCTTACGTGCCCGCTCGTCCTTTTTGATTACTTTGATGGTTTTCTTTTCTGACATTTCCAACACCCTTGTGTTTGACCAATTATGATCGCTTGTTTCAATTAAACGTTTTTCTGTTAGGAGAGTTCCCTGATTCTTGTTGCCGACTAAGAACGGACCGGCAAGAGCAATCTTGCATTATGACTTGCAAACGCTAAGCCAAAGGCGGGCAGGCTCCGGTTGGGGTCAATCGTTCTGACTGGATATACGACCCGAGGCGTGGATTTGGACTGCGTGGAGCCGAGAAAACCGGCCCCCAGCACTCGCTAACTATACTCTTTTATGGCCACAAAAGGCTGGTCCCGGACTACCTCGGTTTTGACTTTGATCTTCGGTTGTTTGCCTTCCATGTCGTGCTGCCAAATCTTCTTCTGAGTACGGTAGATCAAAAACACCAGCCCGATTGCCGCTCCTCCATTGACCCATTTCAATCCGCCAATCATGTGTTTCGTACCAAACGAAATCAGCAGTCCGTTAATGATGATTAACGCGAGGCGAAACTCCGTAGGCCCGAATTTAAAGAAGCTGATCTTGAGTCTGTCAGTCGCTGAAAAGGCCAGAAAGGTGCTGAAGTCGTAACCCGCAAAGAGAGCCAACATCAGCAGCAGTTGAAACCTCGAACTCTCGGGCAGGATAAATGCGTAGCCGATAAGAATCGAACAAAGGAAAAAATAATCCAGCAGGTGGTCCATGTAGTAGCCCCACCTCACCAGGCCGGTGTTGCGATATTTCCCGACCTTGCCATCGTAGTGATCTGTTGCCCACTGCAGCGCGATTACCAGCGAAACCATCCAGAGCCAGCGAATGTTTGTAGCCGCCAGAGCACTGAACACCATAATCAGCAGCGACCACAGCACGGTGAGCATCGTCAAATGATACGTCTCAATCCAACTGGGAATTCTGGGAATAACCAGCGGCGCGAGCTTGCGCTCGAGCGGCGAAAGAAATGACGTGTTCGTTTTATCAGCACCGGCAAATCGTTGTGTTTCCATCATAACTCCCTGATTCGATCTTTCTTCCACCGTTCCGTTAGAGCAAGCATGAGGCCATGAGAACTCTCACAAAAGCCGACCCTGCGACCTCGATTACTCCTTTGTTTCTGCGTTTTCGTCGTTAGGCGACAGGAGAAAGGTCGGCGAGGAAACCAGCAAGCCTTTCACTAGAAGGATTTTTACGACATATAGACTTCTGCCCAAAACATGAATAACGCTGAAAGCTTTAGCCAATTGCAGCTAGGGCGACGGTTTAAGGTTCCCCCATTGACCAAGAATGTAGACCACGAAGACCAGCTACTACCCTTGGTCAACAGGGGCTTCGGATTAGATGAAAACCACAGACTGGGAACTCGGGATTTCGAAGCGGCGACGGCAGCGCATATTCTTGCAGGCCAGCATGTCGTCAATTCTAACCATGTAATCGCGGGACTTTTGAAAGCGCATTCGATCCTGCTCGTTCGCCCCACGCGGTGGCCCCTGCTTCTTCGTTCGTTTTAGCCAGCGAACTTCATACTCCATGCGTTCGCGGCAATGGGGACAACTGTAGGTCGCTTTTTTCAATTCCTGCTTTTCATTAAAGAAATCTTGTTCGTTCATTGCTTAACCTTCGGTCGACGATATGTTCTCAGTCACTGCATCCGCGAACTCCCGCAAATAACGAAAACTGTAGATACCGGTTTCGTGGCCATCGCTCCAGCGGAAGTTTAATGCATAACGCCCAACGATACTGATATCTGCTATGGCCAACTCTTCCGAAACTTGTTCAGGCTTTAGGACACGCTGACCGGTCCACTCGTTAACGCATTGGGCGCAGGGGCAGGCGCGTCTCAAGTCGGCGGCTTTGTAGGAACTCGTTACGCCGTCTCCCCAGGTAACATTCAGGCCTGCATCACCAACCTGCTTAATCTCGCGCGGTTCAATTGCCGGACCACGTCTTTCTGTCGCCTCGATAATAACGCCTCCGTTCCGAAGCCGGCCCTGGATTCCCAAGTGGGGACCTAGTCGCCTGCCCCGGCCTGATGTCCTTGCTCCGGCGCCGTCGCTTCTGCTTTCTGAACCGCCTCGGCTACCGCGCGCGCGGTGATGTTGAAGTGCGAAGCGTTCCAAACGACCTGCCCATTGCGTAACACAATCACCTGGGGCGATGCGTGGGTCACGCCCAATCGATTCTCAATTTCATTTGAGAGTTCTCGCGCTTTCTGCACCTCGACCAGTGAAACATTTCCTTCGAATGCTTCCATCTGGTCATAAGCCGCAGAACTGATTGGACAAGTCAGACTATGCTTGAAAATCACGACCGGCCGCTCTTTTGAACCTTCGACTAACTCGTCCATCGCCCCGATATCAGTAATTCTCACAAAACAGTTTGGCATTTACCCACCCCTGATTTCGAATGATTTGATAGTAGCCTATCGGTTTGAAACGTACAAAGTAGCGAGGCAACCGAAGACGCCTCGTGGAGTGCGCCGCCGCCTTGTCGGCGCTTTGGCCCGCGGCGGCTTGGCGTCGCAGTCGTAAGCTGGATGCCAGTGATATTCCTGTTGTCCTGAAGCGAATCGTGGTCGCGCCCAGCCGCGACCGGCCAAAGAGCCGCCAACCCGGGTCCCCGGCGCGGCAACCGCGCTGGGGTGGCGTGGCGGCGCACTCCAGGGAGAGGCATGGAAACAAAAAGCGGGAGTACAAGCTGTGCGCTTGTACTCCCGCTGGTGTCTACCGGTGGATCCTTTTTAGTTGTAACCGGCGTATCCGTCTCTATAACCGTTCTCAAACGCCTGACGGTAGTAGGTCTGATACAACCCGCGATCGCCTAGTCGCGAACTATAGTCGCGAGTCCCTTTTTGAAAGGCACTCTCGTCGCGGAAGTCGAAACGATCACCGCGGTCTCGATCCCTACGACCCTCTTTGTTGCCGTCAGCAAAGCCTGCATTCAATGCAGTTTGGCGCAATTGAAATGATCCGCCGAAATTGCCATAGCCATCGTCAGAACGACCACGCCGATTGCGATCACGGCGCCCATCACGGTCGCGATCCCAGCGATCATCGTCGCGATCGCCACGTCGCCGATCCTGGTCCTTGTCCCAGCGGCCGTCGCGTGCGTCATGACCGTTTACGAAAACTTCAACCGGCTTACCTCTACCTCTACCTCTGTCCTGCGCGAGCGCTACCGAGGGCAGCACCAAAAGCGCGAGCACCGCAAACATCCCAACGCGTCCTAGAAATCCGTTTTTACTCTTCATCATATGTCCCCTTCCGTTTCGGAGAGCCCGATCCACGTCGAGCAATCTGCTTAACGAGAGAGTGCTACAACCACCGTGCCATATGATTGACGGACGATAAGTCGAGGAATATGAGGTTTTACCCGGAATGAGGATGACCGGACTATACGATTAAGTATGAAACACCGCGCATCAAGTATGTACAGCGGTAGAAGAGATTCACGAAACTATGCGAATCAACACGACTGCCATGATTTCGTGTTGATTCGCATCTTTATCTGGCGAGTGCGTTATTGCCAGTCGCCGATCAGGACAAACGGTGCCCAGTAAAACGGAGCGCTGTATTTCTTGCCCGCGATCATTGCCAGTTGCGCATCGCGCATTGCCGTCGACGGCGAACTATTACCTGCGGCGCCAGGCGTCAGCAGACGCTTGTAAAAATCGCTCATCAGATCGGCAGTCGATCTGTCAGCCACAGACCACAGGCTAACTCCGACCGTCGGCGCTCCCGCATACATGAAAGCACGCGTGAGTCCCATCACGCCTTCACCACGTTTCTCTTTACCGAGTCCAGTCTCACAAGCGGAAAGGATCACCAGTGGCGAGCCCAATTTGAGATTAAAGACTTCATCCGTGCGCAGAAAACCGTCTTCACTTTTGTTCCCAACTAACGAAAGCACCAAACCCGTAAACTGCGGACGCTCGGCATTCAACAAACCGTGAGTCGCGATATGCAGAATGCGATATTTGCTCATGTCCTTCGTGTCGACATTGTCCTCGCTGGCTTCGAGGTCGAGCCAGATGTCGGCTTGCGCGCCCGAAAGTTTTGCGAGTTTGACGATTTGATCCGCCTCGGCTCGCGTGCCTGCCAAACGTGCTAACGGCAGGCCCTGCATCTTTGTGGATGCGGGGGCCTTCGAATCCTGGCCCGTCACATCCGAGAGCGCGCTTTGAATGCCGAGTCCTCGAGTGTCTGAAGCGCTTGCTGAAACTGTCGCGCCCTTTGCCCGTGTGTCAGCGGAATTGAAGACGGGATCTGCCAACACCAGAATCGGTCCAGCTGCACGCGCGTTTTGCTGCTGCCTGATCGCACCAATCACAGACGCCGACGGAGCGTAGACGATCTCATTCGACTTGATTAGATACGGCAGCGACGAATAGTCAAGACTCTCAGGCGTCTTCACCAACGCTTCAAACGGAACGTAATTGAGCGCACCGTCGGCGGCAATCAACAAACGCTTCGTGCCGATTACGGATGCGGCAGGCTCGACCACAGTCTTGTAAAGGGCGTTCGACGCGGGCACAAAAGCAGCCGCTTCTTCGGCGAAAGGCGTAGCGCTTACTCCGAGCCCGCGTTGGGAATCTGCCATCACATCGATGCCAACAATTCGGCGTTGGAGTTTCGCAGGAATCAGTTGGGCCCGTAGATCTGTGGCGAGTTTCTCGACCACGGCACGAGCCGGAAGCTTGTACAGCATCACTTCATTCTTGCCCACGGCCCATAGATACGAGCTATCAGTTCCAAGGGCGTACTCGAGCAAGACCGTCTGGTCATCCAGAACTTTCTGTTGCACTTCTGCAAGCGTCAGCGGCTTGGTAGCGGTGAGACTCGCGTAACGTGGGCTAGCCGTTCTGATTTGGTTTTCAATATTGTCAAACTCAGTTTGGAGTTTGTCGAGATCAGCTTCAACCTCCGACGGTTTTCGCTTCTGTTGGTCCGTAGATAGACTCGCGCCGGTTATCTCTTCAGCAATTTCCTGCTGGCGGTCGAGGTTCTCCTGCTTTCGCTTTAGTAAATCGGCTGGAATACCTTCGGTAATCGATGTTCCAGTCTCGCTCAACATGTCGAGCAGCGAACGTGAGCGTGACTGTTCTGTAACCTGAAAAGCCTCGGCTGCATATTCGAGAGCTTTACCCGTGAGCGCGCCTCCCGAAGGCGCTGACAGCAGGGCCATCTCCGCCAGCGCGCTTCCCGTTTCGTCGAACACGTCCTTGGTGGTGGCCAAAAATGTTGTGCGCGCCTCGTCTGCTCGGAGACTTCCGGTTCTGAGTGTCTCAATGGCGTTGAGTGCCTCGCGATAATTCACGAGTGCCGACTCCCTAAGGCTGTTCGCTTTCTTTGGGTCCTTTTCCTGAGTGGCCTGCAACCAGAGACTGCGGCCCTGCCCTCGTTGCGCCGGCCAAATCAGATCGAGACGTTTGTCGTCTTTGGCGCCTTTCGCGGCTTGCTCGTAAAGTTTTCCCGCGTCTTTATATTTGCCTTCACGTACCGTTACGTCGCCGAGGCTCGTCAGAGCGGCGGCGCGGAAACGACGCGTCTGACCTAAATTCGTAAGCATCGGCAAGCCGGCCTTGCCGGCGTCGATAGCTTCCTGAAAATATTTTCGTGCGCCGGCAAGATCGTTGTTGGTGAAAGCGATGCGGCCCATACCGAGGTTGTAAGTCATGTAAACGATCGCCTTGCGATAATTATCAAGCTCGTTCTTCGCCGCGAGCGCGCCACCAACAGCCCCGGCGGCTGATCCGATCGAAGCGCTATCGGTAGCGCTACCAAGAATCGCCGACGGAGCCATTCGACCAAACATTCCACCCGCCTTCTTTGCGGCGCTCTCTGGCTTTACCACTGTCATTCTGGAATAAGAGGAGGCGGCATCGCTCATCTGGCCCAGGCGGTAGTGGGTATCACCGATTTTCGCGAGAAAGAGTTGAGCGTTAAAACCCGTATCGCTGACGCTCGCCGCCGTATCGGCAACGGTACCTGCCCGCGAGTCAACCATGTTTGCAGCGCTACTGGTAGCGGCCGCGTTCTTTTGTTCGTCACCTAAAGCTCCGCTGAGCGTTTCATAGGCAGTTTGATAATAGGCAAGCGCAGTTTTCGCCTGCCCCTGGCGCATGTAAAGGTCGCCGAGCTCGTTATTGACGGAGGCAATCCCTTTCCTATTCTTCGCTGTGGTGTAGAGGTTGAGCGCCGTTTGGAACTGTCCGAGGGCCTGGTCGGTCTTCCCGCGCTTGAGCAGACGCCTTCCCTCCCTTAACGCCGACGAAGCCTGGTCGGGTTGCTGGACCGCCGCGATGCGAAAGCCCACCGTCCCACGCGAAAAAGCTGTCGCGCCGGAACCCAGAATAAGAACCACGTTCAAGACAACGGTTATAAATTTCGTAGCAGTCGTGTTCACCGTAATTTCTCCTCTTGTCTACTCTGGTTTTTGGGGCGACGTTGTTCCCATTTGAGCCTTGTGATTCAGATCCAACGGCGCGACGAGCATGTCTTTGTTTGTCGAGGTCGTCAGGCGGATCAAAGAAGGCTCGGGGTCCTCTCGATTGAGACCGATCCCGCGCGTGGCGGCCTGCGTCTCGCCCATGGTTTGAGGTTTACCCAGGGTCTGCGATTTAGCGACCATCGTTGGTTCATTTAACTCTTTCCTGATTTGCTCCCACAATTCTGTTCCTGGGCTCCACGGACACTTGCCGGCCCCGCCACGACAGTAGGCGATTAGTTCATCTTCCGTAGGCACACCCGGCAGCGGTTCGCGCGTGAACACGAAGTAGAGTTTTTCAGCGCCAGTGTTTTGATCGAAAGTGAACCAGCGCAATCTTTCTTCGGCAGCCAGACTCGACGGAATCTCAAACGGCACGTGCCCTTGAATATAGTTACCCGCTTCATCCAGTTCCGGATCAGGATAGATCATCACCGGCTTTCCGCCATCGGTAGTGTTGAAGATGTACAGGTAGCCATCGGCATTTGTTTCCGCCAACACGCGCACGCGATCGCCTTTGCGAAACTCGCGCGATGGATCTGTCCGTACGGCCAATCCGTTTGAATCGCGCATAAAGAGCGTCAAGCCTAAACCGATTCGTGGCCTCGCTGTATTCACCGTAGTGACCGGAGTCGGGTTGCCGGGAGTCGCTGTGACTGGCTTCTCAACTGGCGCCGCCTTCGGCCGGCGACGGCTTGGTCTCTTTGCTGGCGTTGTTTTAGGTGCCGTCTTTGGACGTGTTGTTAGAAAGGCCCCGCGGACGTCTTCGTCCTGCTGGGCGGCTATCTGGGGCGCGCCAAACGCTGCCAAAGTTAATAACAGACCTGCTAATGTGATTTTTGTTCTCATTGCATAACCCTCTTTTGAAACTCCCTAATTTCTCTTGTCATGAAGCGGGTGGGTGCGGTTAGACATAAGGATCTCTACGCGAGGGAGACCCACCCGCTACCCGCGAGGTGGTACTGACCTCATGACACTCGGATTAATCTCACTGGTGCTTAATTCGCACATCAAAAACGACCGGCGCTCCCGGTTCCTTCGGTTGCGGCACTTTGACCACCATTGCCGGCCCATCTGCATCCTGGTTATCAACGTCCCTAACTGGCGTGCCTATCTTGTAACGGGTAATAAAGTCGTCAAATTGCGCACGTTCTGTTTCGCTTAGCGGTTTACCGGTAGCCTCGTCGCGTAAAAATGCAGGCGAGGTCAATGGTTGGGGTGAAAAAATTATCGTGTAATCCTCAGTGCCCGCCTTCTTATCCAGTTTCAACCAACGTTCCAGCCCATTGGGAAAGCTGAAGTCGCTATCCTTCGTAACCTGATTGCTATCCAACCCCGAAAGCGCAGCGGGCTTTTCGGTCAGAAAAGCGGTTGGCTTACTGCCTTCGCCTGGCCCCACGATGTAAAGGTATCCATTCTCTCGAGTCTGAAAATGAAACTTGAACGCCTGACCTGATTTCAACCGCAGTGAGTCTGCCACACGCGTCGGTTCAGCAACCGAAGCGTTGGGCAACACTTCCAGCCAGTAACGGCCAAACTCGGTCGTGGTGTTGGCGGTCGATGCGCCCGCGGTTGTGACGGTTCCAGCAGTCGTTCCAGTTGCATTTACATCTGACTTGTTCTTGTACCAGTTGAACGCTAAAAATCCGCCAACTACGACGACACCCAAGATCAGAATCAGCGCGCCCGCGCCGACTAATGCAAACGATTTTCCACGTGATTTCGCGGGTGCTGCCGGCTGCCGCTGAACCGTGACAATGGACGGCATGTCGTCGACCGGGGCAAGGGCCGGCGAGGCCGCGCGCGGCTGCACAACACCGGCGGGGCGGTTCACCGCGGGGGGAGATGTAAGCGGCGAGCCCGCGCTTACGGGACTGGTCCCCAAGGCTTCTGATGTGACGATAGTCGCAGCGTTTACATCAGACTGAGTACTTATCGGCGATGGTATTTCGTTTGTGTTCCCGGATCCGGTTTCAGGGGGAGGGGCCACAACCGTAGCCCCTGGTGATACTGGCGCGTCGGCTATCGCCGCTCGCAACTCGGCAGCTAACTGGCCGGCTGTCGGTTGGCGATCGTTTCTATCTTTTGCGATTGCGCGGGTGATCACCTCGCTGAAAGCGCCGGAAACGTCCGGCATGACTTCGCGCAAAGGTGCCGGATGAACGGCCAGATGCTCGCGTCTTAACTCATGAAGCGTGCCGCCGGCGTACGGGCGTTTGCCCGTAATCATCTGGTAGGCCACTAAACCCAGACTATAAATGTCGGCCCGCCCGTCAATTTCAAAGTTTCCATCGCGTGATAGTTCGCCCCACTGTTCCGGCGACATATAGTAAGGCGTGCCAAGGACCTGCCCGGCCATCGTTAGTTCCGTGGTCCCGGGGTTCTCAGCCCCGGCAATCTCGCGCATCTTCGCGATACCTAAATCGAGCAACTTAACTGACGACTCTCCGCCTGCTTTGCCGATCATGATGTTCTCGGGTTTCAGATCGCGGTGGACCACGCCCATTTCGTGGGCGGTGTTCAGCACGCTCATGATCGGATTGAGTATCTCGAAAGCTTCAGGGGGACTGAAGCGTCCACGTTTCTTTAACTCAGCGTCGAGCGTGTGACCTTCAACGTATTCCATCACCATGTAGATGGTGCCGTCGGATGAAGTTCTCAGATCGTAGACGGTGACGGCGTTCGGGTGGCGAAAACGGCGGGCCGCCTGACCTTCACGCCTGAATCGTCGCAGCCACTCGGCGTTATTGCGTACCTCGGGTGGCAGAATTTTTATGGCGACGCGATCGCCCAGAAGAATGTGGCGGGCGAGATAAACCGCGCCCATGCCGCCTTTGCCAAGCAGCGACTCGATGCTGTATTGCCCGTCGAGGACCGTTCCCACCAGAGAAGACGGATCATCTTCCAGAACTTCACCGTCAACGGGACAGAAGCTCACGCCATCTTCGTATTTAGCCTTGCAGATGGAGCAATGTTTCATTTGATTCTGACTGCGAAGAAAAACATCCAGCTTGAGTTTTACGCGGTAAACACCATCGGGCAGTTTCGTCGGTCAATGCTCGCATTTCGGAAACAGCGAAGGCAGCAAGTCTAACACATACACAAGTCACGCAGGAGGACTGCACGAACGGCACGCCGTGTTTTTCCAGACCCGTTTAGAATGCGGACTTGTCCGCCCTGGGCGGCACAACCGCCCTACCTAAACTCTTTTCAAGGAGTACCGCGGCGGCTTCGCCGCATTCCGTGCGGTAAGGCTCGGTAATGGGCATACCTTCTTACGAGTAAATCCGCCGGACGTAGTCTTCCACCATGCGGTCGCTGTTGAATTCAGGAGCCAGAGTTGCGATGGAATGTTTCATCATTGAGATCCACTTGCGAGGCAGGCCGTTCTGGTCACGATCGTAGTAAAGAGGTACGACCTCGCGTTCCAATACGGTATAGAGCGATTCGGCATCACCGGCATCGACGTTTGCATCACCAGTTACATCTCGACCGATAGCGAATCCATTTTGTCCGTCGTAACCTTCCATCCACCAGCCATCCAGTATGGAAAGATTTAGTCCGCCATTCATCGCCACCTTCTCGCCACTGGTGCCTGAGGCCTCAAGCGGCCGGCGCGGCACGTTCAACCAAACGTCGACCGATTGGACCAGCTGTCTCGCAATCTCGTGATCGTAGTCTTCGAGAAATACCGCTCGATCGCGGACAGCCGGGTCATACTTCCATTGAGCAACCTGTTGAAGAACGACCTTCGACTCACCATCCTGAGGATGCGCTTTGCCGGCAAACACAAACTGCACTGGCCGCTCTTCATTGTTGATAATCCGTAGTAAACGCGCCGGGTCTGAGAGCAACAAATTCCAGCGCTTGTAACCGGCCACGCGCCTGGCAAATCCGACCGTGAGTACATCAGGATTGAAAATCTTACGAGCAGCTTCAGTGTATTCCGCACTTTCATCTCGATTGAGACGCGACAAAAATGAGCGTTCACGAATAAAGGCCACCAGACGCTGTTTCAAAAGTGAATGCGCCGCCCACAGCTCCTCATCGGATATGTGTGCGATGGATTGCGCCCATTTGCTCCGGTCACGCAAAAGGGCCTGCCAGCTATCACCGACGTATTTCTCGAAAAGCGTCTGTATCAACGGTGCGGCCCAGGTGGGTACGTGCACGCCATTCGTTACATGAGTAATCGCAATTTTTTCAACTGTCTCACCGGGCCAAAGCTTCTGCCATAGCGCACGGGAGACTTCTCCGTGCTTTTTGCTGACGCCGTTAGTAGACCGACACATTCGAATCGCCAGCGGCGTCAATCCAAACGGCTCGAGCTGGTTCGTTGGAACGGTACGGCCCAACGCGACAAACTCGTCATGAGTCAACCGCAGGTCCTTTTCAAAGGCTGGGCCAAACGATCGCTCCAACAACGACACATCGAATTCATCGTTGCCCGCGGCCACCGGCGTATGAGTAGTGAACACGCAACGCTGTTTCACTTGTTTAGCAGCCTCGACGAAACTCAACTGTCTTGCCGTAGTCAACTCCCGCGCTAACTCCAGCGTCAGGAACGCGGAATGTCCTTCGTTGAGATGAAAAACGCTCGGCTCGATTTTTAGTCTTCGCAGCAATCGGACACCGCCGATACCGAGTAGCATCTCCTGTACGATCCGCGTCTCGCGATCGCCGCCGTACAAGTGTGCAGTTACCCAGCGGTCGGTTTCCTCGTTGTCGGGGATATTTGTATCCAGCAGGTAGAGCGCGACGCGTCCTACGTCGGCACGCCAAACCTGGGCCCGAACGATGCGCTCGCGAATCATCACGTCAACCAACAACGACTGGCCGTCGTCAGTCTTCACTTGATGAAGCGGCAACTGGTCCGGATCAGTCTCGCCATACCGTTCTTCCTGCCACCCTTCGCGACTTAAGCGCTGGCGAAAGTAACCGTAGTGATAGAGGAGTCCGACGGCGACGAGCGGCACACCAAGATCGCTGGCAGACTTGAGATGATCGCCCGCTAAAACTCCAAGGCCCCCGGAATAAAGCGGGAGCGAATTGTGAATGCCATACTCCGCGCAGAAGTAGGCCACGGGATGTTCCGGCGTTATCGTTCCCCAGTTGTTGGCCAAAGTCGCCCGGTCGCTCATGTATCGATCATAAGCGGCTCTGAGTTGGTTGATGCGTTCAAGGTAGATTGGGTCGGTGGCCATCTGGGCGAGTCGAAACTCAGAAACGCGAGAGAGAAGCAGGCGAGGGTTGTGTTCACACTCATTCCAAAGATCGGCGTCGAGATCGCGAAAGACACCTGTCCCACCAGGCGTCCAGCTCCACCAATAATTCCAGGAGAGTTGTTCGAGAGCCTGTAGGGGAAACGGAAGAGTGGGACGTTCGGTATGAGTTTTCTTGGGATCGATGATTTCAATCATTTCAGTAGGACAGGCATTCCTGCCTGTCTTCGCAAGTAATTCGTGCAGCGTTGCGTATGTTTTGCTTCAAAACAAAGCGGTTCTTATAACACAACTGCGGCGCTTATCTGAATTGAGCAGGAAAATGGGTAAATGCATTCCGCAACTCAAACTGCATCGGTACCGGAAATAGGCTGCGTCTATGAGGTGGTACTCACCTGAATTGCGGACGCTTTCTAATTAGCGTCACTTTGAGAACTTTTGGTGCTTAAGAAACACCGTCGCATCCTTTGCGCTAAAGAAAACCAGCCGCACTTCCTTCAATTGCTCATCCTGGTCCATATACCGATCGATGGCTTCCGACGAGACAGCTGCGGCTTGCGGCAAAGGATAGCCGAAGGCGCCGGTCGAAATTGCTGGGAACGCGATGGATTGTAACGAGTGGCTCGAGGCGAGTTTCAATGAATTCGTATAACAAGCAGCCAGCAACTCCGCTTCTTGTCCGCGGTGTTGTCCGAATATTGGACCAACAGTGTGAATGACATGTCGCGCGGGAAGGTCTCCCGCGGTAGTGATTACAGCTTCGCCGGTTGGGAGACCTTGCGGATATTGCGTTTGACGAATCTCACGACATGCTTCGAGAATTTTTCTACCACCAGCGTGATGAATTGCACCGTCCACACCGCCTCCGCCCATTAGCGCGGAATTGGCTGCATTCACGATTGCGTCAACCTGCAAGCGCGTGATGTCGCCTAGGGCAACAACCACACGGCCGTCAAGGAATGATTGTTTGAGTTCGGAGGTCAATGTTTGGGCACTAGCTTCGAAGGAGCTGAATGTTTAGGGACGAGATCTCTTTGTCATTTTCCCGACTCGATTAGATGGGCACTTCTGCCCACGATGGGGCGAACAAGTCCGCCATCTAATCGGAGCTCGAAGGAGTCTCTTCGTCGCGAGGCTTCACTTCAATCTCGTCAAACATGTCTTGCCGGCGAAGCGCCTCGGCCACACCCTTGGCTTTAAACTCCGTCAAAGGGTGGTTCTCGTCAACGGCGGCAATTTCAAACAAACGATCGTCCAGCATGACCACGCCCAGCGATCCCAGCGTGACGCCCGGAGTGATCTGTATTTCGTCCATATTATGAATCTTGAAATGGCCCGTTTGTTCGACCCAATCTTCGATGAAAGGATCGCGCAGGGCATGCTCGGCTTCGGATTCCGAAAGATACGCCCCCTCGACAATTAGACAATATTCGCGCACGTTGCCAGCCAATTAGCTGAGAGCCAATAGTGAGCCTTTTGCGGGTTGGAAGAGCCTCTTCTGAATTAACATTTCCAGCCGGTAACTTTAGCACCCCGCTTCTTCCCAATCCAAGGAAATTTTTGGGCCCTGGTAACGCAAACTGTTAGTTTGCGGACCGTCACCTGCAGCGACTTTGTGTCATCGAGACCTTCCAGCTTTCTGCGCACCTGGTTCAGTACCGGCAAGCAAACTAACAGTTTGCGTTACACAAAAAAACCGCCGCGGAAATGAATCCCGCGGCGGTTTCGCTTCTCAGGCGATAGGCACTCCCCTTATGAAACTCTTGTCGACTGCTCGTTCAGCGTTTCCTTCAGACGCCTGAAGTGGGAATCGAAACTTACAAATCCACTCGTTCCCTGGAAGAACGCCTTGCCGCCGGTGTCTCTCGCCAGACGGTTCAACGAACTCTGTCCATAGCTTGCGGCCAAACGGCTGTGGCTGGTCAAGCCCACTGAGGGCGCGTAAAACGCATAGACTGAAACGTTGCGATCGTTCGCATGCTGGATGGCCCGTTCCAGGGCGAGCGTAGTACCCGCACTCGTGGAATCAAACCCATGGGATGTGTCGAGTCCATCTGAGATCAACAGCACTGCATTCTTGTTTCGCGAAGTTGCTTCAAACTTAAGCAGCGCCTGAATAACCTCCACGTACGGGTTATACGGCGACACCGAAGTGCTTGAGACCGGCATACGCAGTGCCCGCGAAGCTTGCTCCAGATCGGCCGTGAACGGTTGTCGCACCTGCAGAGAACCCGAGGTTATATAGGCCACCATTACTTGCGAACCAGTTGGCAGCGAGCGAATGAAATCGCGGGTAACGCCGAGCTCGTTGCTGACCTGCGAAGTAAGATCGTCCTGTATCAGGATGGCCAAATTTAGTGGCTCATAAACGCGGCCGGCTCTTTTGTCTTTTGATTCTGTCGCGAACGCCGCCACAGAGGCCATCAGGGCCAAAGCGAGCACCGCGACAAACGAAACCGATTTTCGATAAAACATCATTCTTTCTCCAAAACTCCCCAAATTCCTTGGCAAGTCTTGGATGCAAGATTATTGGCAAAGGATTGCTTTTAGACAGGTGCAACTGTTTCTTGACTCCCGCTGCGAATTTCACCGAGGGTGTTGTGCAGGAGATTAAGACATTGAACTCGTCCAGGAACTTACCTGCTCAAACAAAGCACAAGCTTGCCCAACTTACGGCCGCGCCACGGAGATTTTACGGCCGCTGGTTCAGAGTCGTCTTTCCCTGGATAGGCATGGCTGCCATCGTATTAATTGGGAATGATTGGTAGCACTCTGTTTGGCGCCTTTATTCCCGGCTTCGTTACTGAACTCTCGGCAGGGCGGCAGCGACTAATCGCGATTTACACTTCATGGAGTTTGTCGGCATTATTCTGGTTTTTGTCGGACTAAGACGCTAGTTGAAGCCCGCTTGCCTTCCCTTCCTCGCTCGGCTAAATTACTTCCCAACCCGGAACCACGATAAGGGCATTCCTGCCTATCGTTTCGACATAGGATAGACTTCCTGTCTGTCGGTCATTGGGTTTGAGTAGCCGGACAATTCCATCGGCTTTGAGCGCAAAACAGCCTTCTTCAGTCAATAAGACAGACAGGAATGTCTGTCCTAATTCATCTCTCGAAAGGAATTATCCTTATGAAATCCTATCCTACGGAGTCTATTCGCAACCTTGCGGTCATCGGACACGGCGACGTAGGGAAGACGCAACTCATTAGTTCGCTTCTCTACGTCGCCGGAGCCACACCACGCTGGGGGAAGGTCCAGGAAGGCACGACAGTCACGGATCACGACGAAGATTCCATCGCCCGCAAAATTACACTCAATACCGCACTCGCTCACTTAGAACATCAGGATACAAAAATAAACTTTATCGATACTCCCGGTTATGCCGCCTTCGTGGCCCATGCGCGTCCCGCGCTGCGCGTCGCCGACTGTGCCCTCGTCGTTGTTGATGGAGTTAAAGGCGTCGAGGTTCAAACAGAAAAGACCTGGGCCTACGCCAACGAATTTATTGTTCCGCGAATTATGGCGATTTCCAAACTCGATAAGGAACACTCAGATTTTGGCGCTGCGGTTGAAAGCGCGCAGAAGGCATTTAGCCGGGCGATAATTCCCTTCACTCTCCCAATCGGAAAAGAAAAGGACTTTCGCGGCGTGGTGGACGTGGTCCACATGAAAGCCTATGAGTTGGGAGCCGATGGAAAAGCGAAGGAGATTGATATTCCGTCAGAAGGCCGCGAGTTTGTCGATAAGACCAGAGAGCGCCTGGTGGAATTGGTGGCGGAATCCGACGACGCTTTGATGGAAAAGTATTTTGAAAACGGCACGCTCGATGAGGCTGACATACTTCCTAATATCAATAAGGCAATTGCGCAGAGCAAGCTTTGTCCAGTGTTCGCAGTTTCCGGGGAAACCTTAGTCGGACTCCGCGCGTTGCTGAACGCCATCGTCGAGTATGCGCCCGACCCGGCCCATCACACGGCCGAGTATGGCAAGCCGGTTGATGCCGCTCCCGATGCCGAACGAGTTGCCCGCAAATACAGCGACAGCGAGCCGTTTTCGGCTTATTGCTTCCGCACCATCGCAGATCCATTCGCCGGCCGCATCAACGTGATGAAGGTCATCAGCGGCAAACTGACCACGGACGCCAATGTCTTAAATTCAAGTCGCGGGACGATGGAACGACTCGGCATGCTGCATTCAGTCCAGGGCAAGCAACTCGACAAGGTGCCGGATTTCCACGCCGGAGATATTGTGGCGTGCGTGAAGTTGAAAGAAACGCAAACGGGCGACACGCTCTGCGATAAGCAATCGCCAATCGTTTACGATCCAGTCGAATATCCTGAGGCTGCGATCGCTTTTGCCATAGAGCCCAAGTCGCGTCAGGACGAAGAGAAGATCAGCGTGGCTCTACACAAAATCCTCGAGGAAGATCCGGCCATTCACTTTACCCGCGATGCGCAGACGAAAGAGTTTCTGCTCTCCGGTTCCGGTCAACTGCATGTGGAAACTGTGGTTGAAAAACTGAAGAAACGTTACGGCGTGGAAGTTACGCTTCATCCGCCGAAGGTTCCGTACAAGGAAACGATTACGCAACGGGCCGAAGTCCAGGGCCGGCACAAGAAACAGACTGGTGGTCGTGGCCAGTTTGGAGATTGCAAAGTGGTTTTCGAGCCATTGCCACGTGGCGGCGGTTTTGTTTTTGAGGACAAGATCTTTGGCGGGTCAGTTCCGCAGCAGTTTCGTCCGGCGATTGAAAAAGGAATTATCGAGGCGGCTCAATCCGGGGCCGTGGCCGGCTATCCGCTGGTGGACTTCAAGGTGCAATTGATTGACGGCTCCTACCACAACGTCGATTCCGATGAACACTCGTTTCGCGCTGCCGGCCGCAAGGCTTTCCGAGCCGCGATGGAGAAGGTCAAGCCTTCCATTCTCGAACCAATCATGGACGTCGAAATCCACGCGCCTCAGGAACACAGCGGCGACATCATGGGCGATCTCAACTCTCGTCGAGGTCGCGTTCAGGGCATGGAGACCAGCGGCAAGGATCAGGTTATTAAAGCCCAGGTGCCTATGTCGGAAATGCTCAACTACCAATCAACCCTGAATTCGATTACGGCCGCGCGCGGATCGTTTCATATGCAGTTTTCTCACTACGATCCGGTTCCGGGAAATCTGGCGCAGAAAGTGATTGAACAATCGAGGGCTGAGGGCAGGATCCGCGGAGGCGAAGAAGAAGACTAGTAAGACAGGCATTCCGTGCTGTTTTCATAACCCCGTTTAGAATGGGCACTTGTGCCCGCGTTCGAGCGGACAAGTCCGCATTCTAAACGGACTGGTGGAAACAACGTCCAAGCACATGGGCCACGAGTTCCCTCGTGGCCCATATTATGCTTACCGTTTAGATCGGGCACTTGTGCCCGCCGTCGGGCGGACAAGTCCGCATTCTAAACGGACTGGTGGAAACGTCCAAGCACATGGGCCACGAGTTCCCTCGTGGCCCATATTTATGCTTACCGTTTAGATCGGGCACTTGTGCCCGCCGTCGGGCGGACAAGTCCGCCCTCTAAACGAACGCGGGGAGAATGCGTCACTGCGCGGCAAAGGTGTAGGTCAGTACGCCATTGATCTTTACAGGTTGCCCGCTGAGCCTTGTCGGAGAGAACTTTGCATCTCTGGCTGCCTTAACCGCTGCCGCGCGCAGAAGTGGATGGCCGTTTATAGCCTCGGCCACAATTACGTTGCCGCCTTCATCGATTGTCACCTGCACGGTCACCGTGCCTGTCGCCTTCGCCTGTCTGGCAATCACTGGATAATCCGGCGGCGGCAACGAAGTGGCTTTTCCATTTAGAATTCCGCCGTTGATACCACCGCCCTGTCCGGTCATCGGAATCGCAGGAGTCTCCTTCACCGTGTAGCCGGCCGGCACCTCAAACAGGTCGCGCGACGGCTCACTGCGATTGATGTTGGTGAGCTGGTAACTGTTTTCGCCAAAGCGGGGGTCGGTATGCTTGGTCATCACGATGACCTGCAACTCCGGCGAGTACCAACGCTCGCTCACAATCTGGATAGGTAGTTCGTTTCCAATTTCTCCGGCTGCTATGGTCACGGTGTTTCGAGTACCTTCCGCCTCGACCCCATTGATGTTCTGTTTGCCAAGCGATTCGTTACGGGCTGAACGATTGCGCGGGCTGGTGATTCCGATAGCGATGCCCCCCTCCAAATTTCTCCTGGCATCCACGGCTGCTGCATCGACCGCGATCTTGTAGTCGCCTCCGGTCGCGGGCGATCGCTCCAGGACCATCTGACTGACTTGTTCCCGGTAACGCACTTCACCCTCTCGCGTTTCCCCCGGTTTCGCTTCATCCGACGATCTTTTCGGAGCCGTCACCCTGAAACGCATTGGCGTCATCTTGCGAGCCGTTTGGGTGCGCGGGTCAAGCGTGTAACTGGCGCCGGCGACGGGATCGTTTATGAAAACCGTCACCGCCGGTTCGCCGCTCGTCGAATAGGGACCGATCGATTTGAGTGTTTGTTCACGACGAGTCCGGCCTTCGCCATCGCGATAAACCGACGCGGTTGACCTGTTAACGATCCGGTTGCCGTCCGTTAAAGTTTGAACACTTTCGGTCACTGCCTGTGCCGTATATGGAGCGCCTTTGACAAGCTTGCCGCCGAAGCTCATTTCCGTGGCCAGAAAGACATAGTCGCCACCACCCGAACCATGCGGTCCTTGCCTTATGGCGTCTTGTTCCATCAGCACTCGATCATGAACCTGGTGCACCGGCGGATTTTGACCGGGCTCTGCTCTTTGCCGCTCAATCATCACTCGGTCAGGAGCCGGCTGGCGTTCCTGGGCCAATGACACTACGGTGCTGGTTAACATTGCGACAATCAAAGCGATACTGCTGAAAACTCGGAGATCTTTTCTCATGGCATTCTTCCTTTTATTTTGGTCAGACACTCCGGTCTGGCTTTTGATTATTAACAAGTTGCCCGCTGCTTGCGGGCGTCTAACGGTTAATGAGTTCAATCAAACGTCACCACGCTGAAGTTCAGAGTCCAAGCTTTAGCTTGCGCCTTGCCAGCGAAGAACAACCTAAAGGTTGAACTCTAAACTTCGTTCTTCTAGCTCAGCTGCACTACTGAACAAAGCGAATGGCTCGAGCCAAACCGTCGGCCCCCAACCATATGTCCGCTTTAACTCTCTCGTCGTACCGCTCCATGTTTACAGGTAAACCAAACCTGGCCATCGCGTAGCGCGGCATTTCAACCCTGACTACCTGTGCGCCTTCCTGGAGATTTCCCACACTGCCATCACCCAACTGCATAAACTCACTCGTGACTTCAAGCGCCGCCGTGGTCGCACTCGACGGCTGAGTAATCTCCAGAGCCGGATCTCGATTCTGATTGACGCGATGCCTTGCGGTTCTGCGAGACGAATACCGACGTTCCCGAACGGGGTTTTCCCTTGCAACGGATACTGGTCGGACTTCCGGCACGACTTCAGGCGCCGCGGTATTTTTCACCGGTGTTTCAATCACGGTCTCACGTGCTATCGGCGCGGGCGCCGGGGCCCACATCAGCCGTAGTGCGACTACCCCAAACACAACCAAAAGAACCGCTGCCACTGCTGCTACCGCAAACCACGCGCGACCCGGTGCTTGTGTTCGTTGCGGCGGCCGGCGGCCTTCACGAAACGCCTCCATCAACCGGCTTTCCAGGTGGCTCGGCGTCTCGATCGTTCTCATCTGCTCAACCAGGCTGCGGAATCCCGCAGTTAAGACATTCTGCTCTTCCAACCTGAGCGCGCAACTCGAGCAAGACCCAGCATGCGCTTGAGCATCCGCCAGCGCGGTCGCTTCAAGCGGGTGTTGGCGCGCCAGATCGGTCAGACTATTTTCAAAGCTTTGACAGTTCATGCAAAACACCTCGCGGTTTTCACAGCCGCTTCATCCTGGCTCTCCGCCGGTCGCAGCTTATCAGTCAGAAGCAGGCGGGCCCGGTGGAGTCTGGAACGCACGGTGCCGATTGCGCATCCGAGAGCCGCGGCAGTTTCCGCGTAGCTCATTTCCTCCAACTCACAAAGGACGACAACTTCGCGGTATCGCTCCGGCAGGCTGAGTACAGCTTTTCTAACCGACTCGATCGTCTCTGTTCGCGCGAGCTCGTCCAGAGGTTTCGACAGCGACGTATGGTCCAATTCACTGTCGTCGTTACCGCTAAGTGGAACGAAGAAACGATCCCTATGCAATCGCCGCAGCGTCTGATTGCGGGCAACACCATACAGAAAAGAACTCAAAGAGCCGCGGGCTGGATCGAAGAGATCAGTCCCTCGGATCAGCACCATGAACACTTCCTGGGTGACATCCTCCGCTAACGCCTGAGAGCCGGACATCTGCAACGCAAAGCGATATACACCCGCGTGGCGGCGGCGATACAACGTGGCGAACGCATGCTCGTCTCCAGCCCGAATTTGCTGGAGCAACTCGTTATCAGAGGAGTCGTCTCGTCCGTTCATCAAGAATAATGTGCCGCCGTCGTTCATAATTCCCGTTAACCCAAAGGAAAGTTCCAAATTCATCCGCAGATTGCATAGCGCGGCCTGTGCCGCAACGCAAACGTTCAGCCGCGCGGAGCGATATCATTAGCACCGTGGCTTTAGCCCGGTGATAGGATCCGTGACTAAGAAGGAGAACCGTTTCAACGGTTTGCGATACTTGTCTCCAAGGAGACGCCCGGACTACGGAAACTTCTTCTTAAACTCAGCCGCCCGCATTCGGAGATCCAGCCAGTCGGGGAATAGTTGCGGAGATCGAAGCCAAACCGCAAGCCACTCGGAGATCTCCTTTGCTTCTTCACGCTGCTCGGACTTAAGTACACTGCTCTCGGCAGTCAGCTGACACTGCTGGCGGGCGTTTATCACGATAAGCCGCAACCGTTCACGCTCCTTACCGTTGTTGTCCAGCTCGTGCCGCTTCGTTTCAAGTTTTTCAAACGATGCGAGTGCTTCGGGTAGACTGGAGAAACTCAGTTCCGTACCGAGATTGGTATGGGCCAGACTTTGTTTCCGCCACTCGGAGTCAAACTCAAAGACTTCCGGATGTCGCAGCGCCGCTCCTTCGTCCGCCAGCGTTCGCGCAATCGCGGCGGGACTCTCCACGGCGCCCTCGCCAAACCTTTCGATCAGGACGCCCTGAATCTGCTTCAGTTCCTTGCGCCCTACTGACTCACAGTCGAGAGCTTCCCAAACCTCAATCATCAGGTCGTGCTTCGTTCGCGACTTCCATTTGTTCTCAGACGCTTTCAAATCGCTTTTCGCCTTTTAAGGGTATAAACATTTGGCTCCGCTGGAGCCATGACGTCGATTTGTATGGCTTGCGCGCTATGTACCTCCGTGTTGTCTGTGGTGAATGTTTATAGGGCAGAAACAATACAGAGACACAGAGAACACAGCCATTGCACAGAGAAACGAGAATGGCCTCGGCCTAAATGGCTTCGCTTCTGTGCGCGCTTACTGTAAGTTAAACTGAATTGTATTGAACGCCAACTATTGTAAGGCAAGACAAGGAAGTGGATAGTAACGCCCCGCCCGACAAGGTTCGCTCGCTGCTCGCGCATACATCCAAGCTATTTGCGGCACGTCCCTTTACACCCCACCCGATTTTCAAAAACGGTCACGCGCAAACTCTCGGCGCTTTTGCCTGGCCGCGCAAGTATCGCTTTCAGTCTCCACTGGATGAAGAGCGAATCTTCGACGTCGGGACCGACGTTAAGGTGCTCGGTCGCTGCCGGTGGCAACTGGACCGGCTTGAACGTCCTACGATGGTCATCTGGCACGGCATCGAGGGTTCGACCGAATCAACCTACATGATCGCCATGGCTGATAAGGCGTTCAAGGCGGGCTTTAATGTTATACGGATGAACTTGCGAACTTGCGGCGGAACCGAACATCTGACCAAGTCGATTTATCACGGTGGCCTGACTGAAGATCTACGTGAGGCCGTGCGCCAACTGATCGAAGACGATCATCTCACGCAATTATTCCTGGTGGGATTTTCACTGGGCGGAAACATGGTCTTAAAGCTCGCCGGCGAATATGCGTACAACCCGCCAAAGGAAGTAGTGGCAATCTGCGCGGTTTCTCCGTCGGTTGATCTTACGGCCAGCGCCGAACTAATCCTGAAACGCTCAAACTGGATATACAATCGCGACTTCGTCTATCGATTGAAAAAACGACTACGCGACAAACACAAACGCTTTCCGAAGCTTTACGATATCACCGGTCTTGAGTCAGTAAGGACGTTGCGTGAGTTTGATAATCAATTCACTGCCAGGGCGCATGGCTTTGCCGACGCTGAAGACTATTACTACAAGGCGAGCTCAATCAGGGTGGCGGATCAAATCCGCATTCCCACATTGATTATTCACGCGCAGGATGATCCCTTCATCCCCTTCGAGCCTCTTCTCGATCCGGTCTTCACCAAGAATCCCTATATTCTTTTGATCGACACCGAACGCGGCGGGCACGTCGCATTTGTTTCCGACAAGCCAAACGGTGAAGACCGCTTCTGGTCCGAAAACCGGGTGGTTGAATTTTGCACGCTGGCGCAAAGACTCGCCGATTAGTTCACGCCGACGCGAATCACTCGCTTTCAACCATGCTTCTAGTTTGAGGGCATGCTCCAAGGTCGAAGAGTCAATCGAATACAACTCAGAGTTTTCGGTCCATACAATACGGGTTTCAGTCTGGCTCTTTATCTTTGGTGAACCTTAGCACCACCGTTTCCCCGACTCGTTGCCCAGTAGTGTCCAACTTTTCTCCCAAGTTCAATCAATTCCGCTGATTGTTCAATTGTTTTCCTTAACTCCGATTCAGCATTGGCCGGCGAATCGAGAAACTCCACGCGTTTGCTCAAGATCATGCAGTCCAACGATTGGTACGTTTGAGTCGCCGTAATTCAAATAGAGCTTTTAGAGGGTTCTGCGGATCGGGCGGCGTCGGAAGCAAGGAAGAGATCGACCAGTTGTCGTTAACGATCAAACTGAAAAATACGCGCGCTACTCGCGACCCGTGGACATGGCTGACATGCATGGGATGGCTCCAGAGAGGTTGAACAAAAGTAAGCAGTTCTTCTGTTACCGGTGATCTATTGCAAACTCAGGAGCACGAGGATCTTTCCCGAACCTCTCTCAAGGGGCTCCAGCGCTTTACCAATCAACGTGCCAGGCATGTGCATTGGCCGTCCACCGACTTTGATCGGTTCAGATTTCATCGCCAGTCCCGGAACGTCGCTGGTTACCAGCAGGTCACCTAGGTCACGCCCGTTAAGGCTGAAACGGCTTCTCCGCCGGATAAGGCGGAACTTCGGCGCTCTTCCACATCTGTGGCGACCAAGCGCCCATGCCGATGACGTTGCCGTATCCGCTTCGGGCGTTGGACCATTGGTATGCCATTGGGTCGATGTCTCCCGCGCGCCAGCCGTACGGATCGATTGCCCCGGGCCTCGCCCAGAGGGTGTAGCCGTGGTCATTCGTGAGGACCACTTGAAAGGGGATGTGGTAACCGAATGCCTCGCCGGCGGCCGTCGTGCGTCCGTTAGTGTTACTGAGGCGAATGAGGCCAAAGTGGAGATGTGGCTCCCACGAGGCGCCGGTGGTTCCCACGTAGCCGAGCAACTGCCCCGGTTCGACGGTCTGGCCAGTAACGACCACGCGTGTGCCAACGTGCGCGTAGTAAGCGATAAAGCTCTCCGCATAGGTCGGATCGCTGCCGACGTCATAGCGAATATAGATCTCACCCTGGTAGGTCGTGCCGCCGGTCAGCAGCGACGAGAGATCGCGATCGCGCGAGCTGACGACGCGTCCGTGGGCAAGCGAGCGGAGTGGCGTGCCCTCGTTCATTACATAGTCGTAAGAGTTCTGTTCATCGTACGAAACGCTTATTTCCCGGCCGCGGTTGTCGAGCCGGTTCGTTAACCCGTCCTCGCCATTGCCGAATGTCGACAACGAGACCCGGCAGTCCCCGCTCGCGCAGGGACAACCGGGATCGTTAGCCAGGCACTTAGGAACGTGGTCGAACACGTGACCAACGCGGTAGCCGCGCCCGCCGTTGATCGGATCGAACCATGCGTTTGTCGGGAAGGGCGCGTTGAAGACACGCATAAACTTAGGGGAAACCGTGAATACGCAACGATTATTGGTGTGACGAACTGCTGCGTGGGCACTTTCAAGCGGCCTGGTTCCTGTACCTTCGGGTTGGATCACGCTCTTGTCGCTGCAACGGACGTGGACGTTGTTAATCCCATCGGTCGAATAGATTCCTGCCCGTACGACGGTCGCCCGCGCGTGTCGTGAGAGCAAGGTCGCACATGGCGTCCGGCCTGTGTAGTCAAAGTCCCACGTACCGTCGGCCTTGATCACGTTGCAGTAGTGACCAGATCCGAGAGGCTCTCTCGTGGCGGTTTCCGGGGTAAGGCGGTCATTGCCGGGTCTGCCTTTTGTGCAACGACCGGCTTGAATGGTCGGTTGCTGCCCGCCTGAGTTGCAAGTGACAAGTGCATGCGAGTAGCCATTGGAATTTTGGATCCGGTCAATGCAGTAGCTGCCGGTGTGGCTCTGGCACCAGCTGGTCGCGAGCCTGGTGCGGCAATTCAGATCTTCGGCGTCGAACTGACCGTTGGCATCGTTGTCGAGGTTATCGGTGCAATTGTCTTCGACAAACGAGAACCTCACGAGACGTTTTCCGAGGTCTCGTCGCGTAAGTGCGTACATCGTGTTCGAGTCGTCAGCGGTGATTGAGTCAATCACGAGTCCTGCGTTTGGAAACCGCGTCCAGTTGTTCTGTCCGTAAAGCAATGTGTCGTTGTAATAGAGAGTGTCGTCCGGGTTAGCTCCGAAGGCGCG
>Ga0190270_10000155_pt1 | contig 30199 bp, 23 predicted proteins | sample Popmic320T_FD_133748 | JGI IMG/M metagenome (GOLD analysis project Ga0190270, IMG submission 133748) | Populus adjacent soil microbial communities from riparian zone of Weber River, Utah, USA - 320 T | ecosystem: Environmental > Terrestrial > Soil > Riparian zone | place: USA: Utah | collected...
AGAAATGGCGAGTCAAGCGTGACGATTCTTAACGCGAGCAGTTACCGCGTGAGGATGGATTTCGATGGTGATGGAAACCCTGAAGACCGTGTCATCACACTCCAGGACGGGGTCACTTTTGCGGATGGAATGACTGGAATTACCGCTACCTTCGATTGGCGAGGGCGCGTCGGCAGTAACATTCTCTTTGTACTGCGCAATGAGAGCACGAATCCCACTCGTATTAATCTCTCCGGTTCGGGAGACGTTACAATTGGAAGCGACATTTTTGAGGATAGCGCGATCGGTGATGTGACGCTGAATTCGGATGTCCCGGCGGGAGTTGCCAACACCTCCGGCACTCCGACAGATGGCAGCGGGCAGCCAACTCCCACTCCGACTCCGACTCCCACTCCGACGCCAAATCCGGAGGCAACCCCGACCCCCACACCAAATCCCAATGCAACACCCACTCCGACACCAAATCCCCAAGCTACACCCACTCCGACACCAAATCCCCAGGCCACACCGACGCCGACGCAATCGCCGACGCCTACACCTGTCCCTTGCACCTTGTCCGCCCCCGGCACCTTAGTCCTACCTAGAAATGGTAGTCCGAAGGTCTTCTCGGTTGTAACGGTCACTAACACTAACCGTACAGTCCTTACAGCAACCAAAGGCGGCGACATCACCGCAATAACCCCGGCAAGTACGACTGTTACCGGGAACGGCACGATTTCCTATACGGCCACTTACCCCAATGGGACCGCCAGGTCAGGCAGCGTGACAATCAGTTCATCGTGCGGTAGTAAGACGATCAACATAACTTTTAACTAAGCCTGGATTCGGCAAGGAATGAAAATGAAGAACCAATCACAGAAGCAAGCCAAGAGCACAGCTAGAAGCGTAGCCGAGGGCACCCGGGGCTTCACCTTGTTAGAAACCACCATAGCCCTGGTAGTGATGATGGTAGTTGCGCTGGGCGCCGCTTCGCTTTTCGTTTATGCGGTCGGCGCAAATTCAACCGCGCGTGATCGCGAATTGTCGATGGCCGTCGCTCAACAGCAAATGGAGCGCTTGAGAAATGCTTCCTTTGCGAATCTCGAAGCAACTGTATCTGGGACCGGCGGAGCCGCTAAGACTGTTGAGAGTGGTGGAAGGCAATACTCGGTGACTACAGCCATTGCGGAAACTGTTGCAGGAGATGCCTCGAGAAAAACAATCACGGTTCAGGTGACCCCTCAAGGCTCAACCGCGACCACAGGCATACAACGCATCTTTGGTGGAGTGACGCTGGTTACCCATCGTGCCACAAACGCTGTTGGACCGTTTCTGGTCCCCTAAGGCCTCCACGTAACTGCTCAGCATCCTTCACGTAAGCTACCACATGAGTGATTGATCGGAACCACACAATGAAAAGACTCAATAGCAATGACAAAGGCTTTACGCTCTTCGAGTTAATGATAGCGATGACCATAACGCTCGTTATTTTGGGTATTGCCAGCACGTTGCTCGCAACTTCATTTCATGTTCGTTCTCGGGAGCAGGCGCGAACCGATTCCATTGCGGATGTGCAGAGAGCCATTAACATCATGTCTCGAGAACTGGCTATTGGCGGGTTTGGCTTCGACTCATCGAGTAACGGACTTGTGGTTGGAGATTGTAGCGACTCCACCATCCGAGTCCGATCCAATCTCAATCGTTATTCCGGCAACTCAGGCACAATTGAGAGCTCTGGGGAAGATGTTAAGTACCTCGTCGACGCTACAGAGGGTCAGAAATACCTCGTTCGATATGATCGATTTGGGTCGGTGGGCGCAAGTCAAAAGACGGTCCTTGCGAACAGAATCAACCGGTTGGAGCTGGTTTACTGGGGACCAACAAACACCCCTCTGGACGTCGCTACCGATCCTTCGCAAGTTGCGAATGCGGTGGGGGTCCGGGTTAGCGTTTCGGTTGATCTGCCGGCCGTCGGCAAGTCGGGCTCTGCCGGTTTTCAACCCGCAACTACGATTCAGCTCACCTCAGATGTCGCTTTCCGCAACAAGAGCGAGAATCTATCAACCTATTAGGCACCTTAGTGAGTGAGAACATGAGCAACAAAATCAACAAAGATGCACTACTAATGAACCGTAAAGGAGAACGCGGCGCCGCGTTGCTTACCACACTCTTAGTCGCGATCCTTCTCCTGTCGGCAGGTATGGCGTTGGTTACCACGACATCTCTTTCAACTACAAATGCTATAGATTCAACCGCCGAAATGCAGGCTTACTCCGGCGCCGAGGCAGGCCTGGAAGCAGTGCTAAACGTATTGCGAGGCAACGTTGCGCCTAATGCAAGCTTGGGCGCGATTGGAATTAATTTCAGAAATGCGGCAAACCCCGCAACCGCGAACACCGCGACCGATCCCTGGGCTATAGGGGCATCCGCAACCTCGCGCTTATCGGGCTGGTTGAACTATTCTTATAAGAACGCAGCAGGAGACGACTGGCGAGTTCCCATCACCTCCTCGTACGCTCCTAACACAGGCATTGCCTTCAAGATCTGGATTATTGATCCGGACGATCTCGGCCCGATCTTGACCAGAAAAATAACCACCGATATTAACTACCGACCCACACGACTGATTATCCAATCGCACGGCTATGGTCCAAAAGGGGCCATCAAGCGATTGGAAATGGTTGTAAAGTTTGGAGCTTTTGACTTCACACCCCCCGCCTCGATTACTCTGCCCGGCGGGCCGGGTATAGATTTGAATCTCGGCGACTCGGGTGACTCTGAATTCTCCGGCAATGACCTTGGTACGCCTCCACAGACCGCGATCCCACCTATCGCTGTTGCCTCCGATAACGTCGCGACAACCCAGACCGTTATAGACGGAATGGAGGATGACCAGGTTTCTCCAAACACGGCTGGAACCCTGACTGAATCAAACACTCCAACTTTCCTTCAGTCGGCTCAGGCTGCGCGGGATTTCCTGGCGGAGAGGCGCGAAGAAGCACGTACATCAGGTCGGCTGTTTGCCACAAAAGGCGAAGCTGAGGACTCGGAGGGCGGCCTGGGAACGACCACTAACCCTGTGCTCACCTTTATAGACAATTATGGCGGCGACCCTGTTGTTCTTGGACCTAACCACCAGGGCAGCGGCATGTTAATCGTCACAGGAGTGCTCGAAACCGACGGCACCACGGACTTTGAAGGTTTAATCCTGGTAATGGGAGAAGGCAGGCTGGAGAGAGACGGCGGCGGAGATGGTCTGCTTCGTGGCGCTATCGTGGTAGCGAAGTTTGATCCAAATGGCATAGAAGACGAGTTTGGACCACCGGCGCTGGTCATCGATGGCGGTGGAACCAGCAAGATATCGTTTGACTCACTCTGGGTGAGAAAGGCGATGGAAGTATCAGGTTTGCGAGTAATAGGAATCCGCGAGTATCACCTATGAGGTTCATTCTCATAATAGGTATGTCAGGAACAAGCGGGTGAGCAATCCCCTTACCATGGAAAAGGATTTAAGCATGTGCCCCTCTCTCATAAAAAACTCAGTCAAAGATACGCGTGGGTTTTCAGTGTTGGAGCTGTTAATCGTCGTTGCAATGATTGCGGTTATCAGCGGCTTCGCGCTCCTCCAGATAACGCGTTCCCACCAACACATGAAACGGGCGAATGCCGCTCAACAGTTTGCGGCTCATCTGGAAAAGGCACGGCTTGACTCCCTCCGTCGACATCCAACGACCTCGGCCCAGATGGGCCAGGTTTCGATAATCAATGCGAGGTTTTACTCGTTCGCCATCGATTCGAGTGGCGATGGATCGCTTGAAGCGCCTCAGGTAATCACTTTGCCAACCGACACCGACTTCCAGTTCAACGGGCCTTTTCCTCGTACCATTTATTTTAACTGGCGTGGTAGAGCGGTTGACGCCGCAGGCGCTACGATTAACCCTACCACCGTTACCATATCTTCCCCCTCTTCTCCATCGTATGGATCGAGCCAAATAGATCTTACCGCTGCCGGCCAGCCCTCTCTTGAAGGCCCTCCAGTCAGTAGTCCCGTCACTAACTCCGTCCCGCCTGCCCCCAAGTTTCGGGCCAACACCCAATTACCATGAGTATCGCCTCCTTAAATATTAAGTCTGATCGCGTTGTCTCTTCGGGACCCATCCAGGTGCGAGTTGACCGCTCAGGCAGTATTGATGAATTCGGCTTCACTTTATTGGAAGCAATTATCGCTCTACTGCTGATGCTGATAGTCGCATTGGGTTCGGCGAGTTTGTTCTCCTTTTCCATCTACAACAATTCCGGCGGCAGCGATCGGGCTACGAGTTTAGCCATTGCGCAGCAGGCTCTTGAAGGTTTGCGAAGCGCCCGATTCAACGAAACTACTACTGATGCAAGCTTAGTTGGTGGAACGAATGTTCAGACGGTAGCAGTTGAGGGACGAACGTTTAGGATGACACGGACGATCGACGACCGTCCGTCGACTCCAGAGCTTGACGTTCAGGCGAACACGAATCTCAAAGGAATCACAATTGCTGTCGTTCCCCAGAGCATTACCAGGGGCTGGGCTTCTGGGGCCGGCGGAACTGTCACACTTATAACGCAGCGCTCAAGGACCGATCGCTGACTTGTGTGAAAGAATATAAATCAGAAATGTTACACAGAGGAGCACAGCTGAGGACAACCGACACAGCGGGATTTTCGCTGCTTGAGTTGGTTATAGCGATGACTGTTACCCTTGTAGTCATGGTGGCCGCCAGCACTCTGTTAGCAACCTCCCTTCGCACTCGCACGCGAGAACACGCGCGCTCCGATGCACTGGCTTCAGCACAGCGCGCATTGAACATCATGTCGCGCGAGATTGGAAATGCAGGATACGGCCTTAACGATAACGGCATCGTGGTAGACGATTCGAATGCAGCATCAATAAGAGTTCGCTCCAATCTAAATAACAACGCGACACTCAATGAGCCGGACGAAGATGTCCGCTTTGTTTTCCAATCCGCCAACCGGGCAATCGTTCGAGTAGACAATTCTGGTGGCTCGGTCGTACTCGCAACCAACATCACAAGGCTCACAATCACCTATTTAAATGTCGCCGGAGGTGGGGCTAGTCCTGGTACTGCGGAAAGGGTAGCCATCGATGTTGCAGTAGATCTTCCAGCCGGTCCCGAGCAGCCCGCGTCCGTCGTTCGATTGCCTTCGCAAGTTGCGTTACGAAACGCCCCAAACACCCTGCAGCAGTTTTGAGTTGCTAGAAACTGCAGATTACTTCGATGAAAACAATTCCTCTACACGATAACCTGAAATTTAAAAATCAGCGCGGCGCCGCTCTGATTACCACGCTTTTAATATCAGCGCTGCTACTAACGGCAGGCGGCATGTTGATCATCACGACGTCGATGGCGGGGATCAACACCATCGATGCGGCAGCGGAGACGCAAGCTTATTACGGCGCTGAGGCCGGAATTCAGGCAAGCCTGAATGTATTGCGGGGAAATGCCCCGCCAGACCCCTTGTTTGTCAGCAATCCTAATGCTCCCGAAAACGAGATTGATTTTGACAAGGCTCTCACGCGCGACAAGTCGAATCTTGCCTCTGATCCAAGCACAGTAGAGCCTCGGCTCTCTCGCTGGATAACTTATAACTACCCCGCCTCCGGTTTTGCCGACCGGGTCGCGATTAGCCCTGACTACAGTCCGTTCAACGGCATCGCCTACAGCTTAGTCGTCAAACCTGCTAACGGATTGCCGATGCGCTTAATTATTGAGTCCACTGGCTATGGTCCAAGGGGCGCCCGAAAGACGCTCTCCATGTTGGTTGATGGCAACGGACTCGACATAACGATCCCGGCGACAGTGACATTGCGTGGCCATGACGACGGCGTTACCAGCGCTAACATCAATTTGGGAGACAGCAACCGGACGTATTCCGGCGTGGACTACTCTGGGAAGGAGCCCATAAAACCTGTATTGGCGGTTAGCAACCACGACGTGGATATTGTCCAGGAAGCTTATGAAGGAAATGAGGAAACCCTCACCGATCCAAAGTATAAGGTTCTTGATTTGCCCAGTGAACCTGCCCCAACGGAGTTAGTCGCCGTAGCTCCGCCCTGGTATCTTGAGACAGCCGATAACGCGCGCGCCTTTTTAGCTCAGGCGGAAGCTCTTGCACTTAAGAAAGGCCGGGTTGTTAACTCGCTTAATGGTGCTGCCGGTAGCATAGGTTCGCCCGAGTTTATTTTGGTAAAGGGTAACTGTCTTCTGGACAGCGGTGCCGGACTCCTAATCGTCACTGGAACATTAACGACAAACGGCAACCCAAGCTTTCATGGAACTATTCTAGTTTTAGGTACGGGCCAGGTTTATAAATCCGGTGGTGGAGGAGGCCACACACTCGGGTCAATTACGATTGCCAGGTTTGGTGCCTCCGGAGGCTTTCTAGCGCCAACTTTTAGCGTAACCGGTGGAGGTGGCTCAAAAATACAAAGCGACTCCACAACCTTTCAAGAGGCATTAGCTCTGACGAACCCTAGAGTTTTAGGAGTGGTCGAGAGATAACCTAATCAGTGACACTGTTCGCCCTATCAACCTCCTCACTTCCAGTACCTTCAGTCGACAGTTTTGATTATGACTAAACACGCAGAACAATTTTTAAGTCAACACTCGCCAGAAATGGGGCCCCGATAATGGCAAGACTAGATGAGATTCTCAGGCAGATGGCCAGTCGTGAAGCATCAGACCTTCACCTGACCAGTGCGTCGGCGCCGTATTTTCGTATTCACGGTGAAATGGTCAAGCTCAATTATAAACAGCTCACACCCGAGTTGTGCCAGGCACTTCTTTTCGAAGTTCTGACGGAACAGCAGCGCGAAACACTACTTGAGAATTGGGATATCGACTGCAGTTACTCACTCAATGGCGTGGGCCGTTTCCGTGTCAATGCGTTCCGACAAAGACATGGCCTCGGGGCAGTCTTTCGACGAATACCCGAAAACATTCAAACGGTTCGAGAACTTGGATTGCCATTGAGTCTAGTCGATCTCCTCGACGTTTCAGAGGGCCTGATTCTCGTCACTGGTCCAACGGGTTCAGGAAAGAGCACGACTCTAGCTTCCTTGATTCATACGATAAACACGGAGAGAAAGGCGCACATTATTACGATTGAGGACCCAATTGAATTTGTTCACCACAACAAGAATTCACTAATTAATCAACGAGAGGTTTCGAGTCACACGAAGTCTTTTCACGACGCGTTGCGGGCTGCACTGCGCGAAGACCCAGACGTCATTCTGGTAGGCGAAATGCGCGACCTCGAAACGATCTCATTAGCGCTAACAGCCGCTGAAACAGGCCACCTTGTGCTAGCCACGCTCCATACCAACAGCGCTACTAAGACCGTAGACAGAATCATCGATGTCTTTCCTGAGAACCAGCAAGCTGGGATCCGCGTGATGTTGTCAGAGAGCCTGCGCGGGATCATTGCCCAAGCCCTCGTGCGGCGAGCGGATGGAGAGGGGCGCGTTCCTGTCGTCGAAGTTCTGGTGAACATCCCGGCGGTAGCGAATCTCATTCGCGAGGGCAAGACCTTCCAAATACATTCTTCGATGCAAACGGGTCAGGTACATGGAATGACGACGTTTGAAAATGCAATCCACGAAATGAGTCGAAAAGGCATCGTTTCCAAACAGGAGGCGCAAGACTTCCTCGCTCGACGAACCGTTGGCAAAACTCCCCTTCATGTGCAACGCGTGTAGTTCTTAATCCCAAGTCACCTGCATTCCGGAACCCGGGTATCGGTCATGAGTTTACGAGTGCCGAGCACCTGGGTTCTTTTTATTAACGAGCACCTTTATCTGGGGTTGACTGTCTGCTGTTTGCTGTTTGCTGTTAGAATAACGTTGATTCGATTGCGATTCGGTTTGGAGTGAAGGGTGACCGTAGTTTTCCCTTTCAAGCATGCCTGACATCCTCCTGGTTGAAGACAAAGACAGCTTACGCCGCGTGCTTCGGCTGACTCTGGAAAGCGCCGGCTATAGCGTGACCGAGGCCGCTGACGCCCGCGCAGCTCTCAACGAAATCTCCGCTGGTCCACATAAGTTGGTTCTCACAGATCTGCGTATGCCTCATGGTTCAGGTCTGGATGTCCTGCGTGCCGCACGCGCAGCAGACGGCAGTATTCCGGTAATTGTTATGACTGCTTTCGGCTCTGTAGACGAGGCAGTCCAGGCGATGAAAGACGGCGCGCACGACTTTCTGCAAAAACCAGTCGACTCAAATCATTTGCTGCTGCTGGTCCAACGAGCTCTCGAACAGGAAAAGTTGAGGACAGAGAACATCCTGTTGAGAGAAGAGTGGTCGAAGCGATACGGGTTCCCTCGCATCATAGGTGAATCCGAAGCAATAAAGCGCGTCGTCTCAGAAACGCAGCGCGTGGCCCAAACTGAGGCTACAGTCTTGTTACTTGGCGAATCCGGAACCGGCAAAGAACTCTTCGCGCGCGCTGTTCATCATCTTTCCGAACGCCGCAACAAACCATTCGTGGCCGTCAACTGCGCGGCAATTCCCGAAACCCTGATCGAGAATGAACTTTTTGGACATGAACGCGGTGCTTTCACCGGAGCTGGGGATCGGCGACTGGGAAAATTTGAGCTGGCATCGGGCGGCACAGTTTTCCTCGATGAGATCGGCGAACTACCGTTGGCCGTCCAGGGAAAACTTCTGCGCGTGATCGAGGAGAAGGTGGTGGATCGAATCGGAGGACGCGCGCCGGTTCCCGTCGATGTTCGTATTGTGTCGGCTACGAATAGAGATTTGAAAGGAGCGGCCGAGCTCGGAGAGTTTCGACGTGATTTGTTTTTCCGTCTGGCCGTCTTTCCTCTTGAGATTCCTCCGTTGCGTGAGCGCGAAGGCGACATTGTATTACTGGCCAAACATTTTGCCGGTCAACTAGGCAAGGAACTGCGGGGGCGAGGAGCGACTCTCAGCGACGAGGCGATTGGCGTGCTGCGCGCTCATAGCTGGCCCGGGAACGTTCGCGAATTGGAAAACGCAATTGAGCGCGCATGCATTCTTTCCGACACTATGGTTTTAGGGCCTAAGGATCTTGGGTTGCCAACCGGAACCGCAGACGACTCCGAACTGCTGAAATCCTTCGACCTTAGAGGCACGCTCTCAGATGCGGCCCAGCGTGCGCTACGTGTTGTCGAACGTCAGAAAATTCAGGAAACACTGGCGGCAAATGATGGGAACAAGATTAAAACCGCAGAAGACCTCGCCGTTAGTTATAAAACCCTTCTCACTAAAATCAAGGATTACGATCTCTGAGTCCAGATGAAAGATTCCTCCAACGGCGATTCAACTAACCTTCCCGAAGATTCGGAGTCTGTTTCGGAAGTTCAGGATAATCAGTCGGTCTCTACTTCGGAAAAAACTCTCGTTGCAAATGTAGAAACGCCGCGTGTTCGTAGTGATGCCGGTGTTATTGCAGGCGAATCGGTGGAACCGGTGGCGGCGGTAACCGGCGAATTCCCGAGCGCGAAGTCGGGCAAAGGATTTGAAGCAAGTTCCGGAAAGTCTGCAGTTGCTGTGGGGGCCGGCATCCTCATTAGTCGCATCATTGGGTTGCTTCGCCAGCGTGTCTTTGCTCACTACTTCGGCACTTCGGCTGCAGGCGACGCGTTCAGCGCGGCCTTTCGCATTCCAAACTTCCTTCAAAACACCTTCGGTGAAGGCGCTCTGTCTGCATCGTTTATTCCCGTTTACGCCAAGTTACTCGCAAAAGGTGACGAAAAGGAAGCGTCGCACGTGGCAAGTGCGGTACTTGGACTCCTGGCACTGGTTACTTCTCTGATTGTGCTCGGCGGTATCTTGTCGAGCCCGTACCTCATTGATTTCATAGCACCAGGCTTTGAAGGAGAGAGACGTGAGCTGACCATTCGCCTGGTCAGAATACTTTTTCCCGGCGCAGGTGTGCTGGTACTGTCGGCATGGTGCCTGGGAATCCTGAACAGCCATCACCGTTTCTTCATATCCTACACAGCTCCGGTGGCCTGGAACCTCGCGATTATCTCCTCACTGCTTTTTTTTGGTGGGACAGTGGGACAGTTTCAGCTAGCGGAAGTGGCTGCCTGGGGCGCGCTCGTCGGCAGCGCCCTGCAGTTCTTTGTGCAACTGCCTACCGTGTTCAAGTTGGTCCACAGCCTGCTTCCGGTCATCGACCTGGCAAGTGTTCATGTGAAGACAGTTCTGAAAAACTTCTTCCCGGTTTTCATGAGCAGGGGCGTCATTCAGATCAGCGCTTTCGTCGATGAAATAATTGCGAGTTACTTACCGGTAGGGGCCGTAATTGGACTTAATTACGCGCAGAGCCTTTACACACTTCCAGTCAGCCTATTCGGGATGTCAGTCTCCGCGGCGGAACTCCCGGCAATGTCACGCGCTGTCGGGACCAGCGACCAGGTAGCGGAAGTGTTGAGAAGCCGGCTCGATGCAGGTCTCCGCCGTATCGCTTTCTTCATCGTTCCATCGGCGACTGCTTTTTTGTTGTTCGGCGATGTGATCGCAGCAGTGCTTTATCAAACCGGACAATTTCAACGCGACGCAGCGGTTTACGTTTGGGGGATTCTGGCCGGTTCAAGTATTGGACTGCTGGCAGCGACGTTGGGACGACTCTATTCTTCCACCTACTACGCGCTACACGACACTCGCACGCCATTGCTTTATGCGATCATTCACGTCGCGCTCACCACCATTCTGGGATACGTCTGCGCCATCCTGCTTCCACCTGCTATCGGAATAGAGCCGAAGTGGGGCGTCGTCGGATTAACCGCCTCAGCAAGCGTCGCTGCTTGGGTTGAGTTTGTGCTTCTCCGCAGAAGTCTAAACAGCCGTATCGGTCGCACCGGACTCCCTCTTGCCTATCTGACTAAACTCTGGCTTGCCGCTCTCGTTGGCGGTGCAGTCGGGTGGGGTTTCAAACTGTTTCTCGGGCCACTGCATCCCGTTCCTTTTGCAGCAGTGGTTCTGATCAGCTACGGCATCACCTATTTCGGTTTGACTTACGCTCTCGGCATTGCAGAATCTGCCGTCGTCGTTGGCAGAGTTCTCCGATTCCTGAAACTGACCAGATAGACCGCTTATCGCCTTCCATTTTCCAGGAAATCCCAAAACCCGCTGGAACCGTCCGCTTATTCCGTCTTTTCAAAGGGTAATGGAAATGAGTCCAGTGCGGTGATTGGATTCCAAGAAAACTTGAGGGACGACTTTAGGAGGGAATGAAGGAATGAATAGGCTTTTTTCAAAAGGAATACTGGCTTTGGGAGCGATAATGACGCTTTGTTTAGCAGGGACAAGCGCGCGCGCTGACAATTTCCTGATTGTTCCCGCTGGACCCCAAATAATTCAACCGGCCGGGCTCGGAACAGTTAGTACTGTGCTGGTCATACAAACCCAGGGGTCCTCGACCGACGGCTTTGGATCGGTCGCCTATAACCCCAACGACCGCGACGCAAATCGACGCGGTGATGTCATATCTGGTACCAAGGTTATCGGAGGTGCCAACAACCAAACGTATTCCGTGAATGATTTGGGAATTACGAACGGCAACCTCTGTATCATGATGAACATTAACGACCCGAATAAAGGTGGTAGCAATACCGGACCGGTCGGGCCGATAGTCCTGAACTCATTGGTTGTAACTGCTTACGACCAAAGCGGGACAGCTGTTTTTAGCGCTCACCTCGGAGACGCCCAGGTGTTGCGTGAAGCGACCCTAAATGGCAATGGAACAGGTCAATCCGATTTCACCTTTGCTCTGAATGCGGACGCGGCGGCAGCCCTGGCAGCGGCGATCGCAGCAAATCCGAATCTAAGGCTGGGGCTGGCTGCCAGCGTTTCCAATGCTCAGGGTGGACACGAGAGTTTCTTCTTCTGCAGCGGTTGTGGCGGCCAAAAGGAAGTGCCTGAACCGGCGACAATGGTCTTGCTGGGTACAGGACTCGCAGGAATCGCAGGCGCGATTCGGCGACGACGTAATGCGGCTAAACCTGAATAAATGAAATGGTGGTAAGACTGCGGGAAGCCCGGATGAGCAATCGCTTGTCCGGGCATTTTCATGAATATCTTATTTGCTAGTTTTCTGAAAACTATCGAGCATTGATTCTCTACTTAGCTATCCTGGAAAAACGGACTGGTTGGTGCAGCGGCAGACGGCGGGCGGCCTCGGCCGCCGTTTTTTGTTTGACACCTCATCTTTGCTGCGAAAGCTGATTCCTGTACGGTCCCCAGCATTGACCTCACGCAGCCTCGTCCTTATCATCCAGCCGTGCTACGGGTTATCTCAGCAGAGCAGATGCGGAATATCGACCGCCTCACCGTACAAAAACATCAAATCCCCTCTATCCAGTTAATGCAAAATGCAGCGGCGGCCTGTTTTCTGGAAATCAAAAAATACTTTTCCGGGAATCTTGAAGGCAAAAAGGCACTCATCCTTTGCGGACAAGGAAATAACGGAGGCGATGGTGCAGCCCTGGCGCAGGAATTCCTGTGCGCAGGAGTCACGACTGATGTGATTCTTTTTGGACAAGTACAGGAATCCAAAGGCGACGCTCTAAGCAATTTTGAATCTGTTCAGCGTCGGGCAAAATCTCAAAGCGCCAGCGAAACCTCGTCAATGAGTTTTGTTGAGTGCAACAGCATTTCAGACTGGGAACGAATAGCAGGTTCACAAGGAGCGTATGACTTAGTTGTAGATGCCCTTTTCGGTACTGGACTAAGCCGGCCGATTGAAGGCGTGTTCCGTTCTGTTATTGAACATCTCGTCAGTATCAGCCGAGAACGTTCGTCAAAGTCCCCATTGATTGTCTCAGTTGATATTCCCTCAGGTCTCAACGCCGACGTGCCAAATATTATCGGATCCGCCGTTCAAGCTGATTTGACCGTAACGTTTACCGCGCCCAAAGTGGCGAATGTCCTCCCTCCAGCTTCTGATTTCAACGGAAGACTTGTCGTGGCCGACATCGGTTCGCATCGAAAGTTGGTTGACGCCGTAGAATCAGAACTGTTTATGATCGAGGAAAATGACGCCCGAAATTGGCTTTCACGTACGCAATACAGATACGGATCTTTTAAAAACTCTCACGGACATGTGCTTGTCATTGCCGGCTCCAGAGGCTACACCGGCGCGGCAGTCCTTTGCGGGAATGCAGCGATGCGCTCAGGAGCGGGGCTCGTGACCATTGCCACTCCGGCGTCAGCCCAGCCTTCAGTGGCTGCCATGGCAATGGCGGAGGTTATGACAACCCCACTTGCAGAAACGGACCGTGGCGCTGTTAGTGATGATGCAATCGATCACGTCAAGCGTTTGATAACCAAAGCCTCGGTAGTTGCCATCGGCCCTGGTTTGTCATCTGAAGATGATCGCACGCGACGTTTCGTCTACTCGCTTGTAAAACAACGAAAGACTCCGATGGTGATTGACGCTGATGCCTTAAATTGTCTGGCTCCCTGGCCCGAAGACTTAAGAGGCTCTACTGAAGCCCCTTTGATACTTACTCCGCACCCGGGCGAGATGCTTCGGCTGCTAGGAAGCGAGAACAAAGCTGGTCTGGACGACCGAGTCGCGCTGGCCCGCGACTTCGCCACAAAACACGACGTGATTCTTGTTCTGAAAGGTGCTCGCACATTAATAGCAGTGCCCGGACGGGTATTCGTTAATCCGACGGGCAATCCGGGCCTTGGCACTGCCGGTTCCGGTGACACGCTGACTGGCGTTATCACCGGTTTTATTGCTCAAGCAGTTGCAACCCTGAAAGAAAAAGCCGATGCCCTGGAAGCAACCATCGCAGCACTCTATGTGGGTGGGCTCGCGGGAGATTTCGCTGCACGGAGACTGGGAATGCGTGCCATGGTGGCTTCCGATATTAGAGAACACTTAAGCGAGGCCATCTGTTCCCTTAATCCGAAAGGTGAGCGGCCGTAGATCGGCAGCCAGGTTTTGTAGGAGCCATAGTAAGTTTGATCACTCAAGCGGCACACATTCAAACCGGCGAATGGTCGACGCGTAACGCCGGCGAAACCTTCCATCTCGGCAAGATTATCGGCGCACAGCTAAGTGGTGGAGAAATCATCTTGCTCGATGGGCCACTCGGCGCGGGTAAGACTGTTTTTGTAAAGGGACTCGCAGCCGCTTTAGATGTCGATCCCGAAGAAGTGACCAGCCCATCGTTTACGCTTGTAAATATCTATCCAGGTCGGCTCCCCATTTTCCATATCGATCTCTATCGATTAGAGGAGGGAGCGCGTGCAGCACACGCTGTGGATCTTGAGGAAGTGCTCAGCGATGAAAGCGCAGTCGTCGTAATCGAGTGGGGGGAACGTCTGGGAAGATATCCACTACCTGCCAATGTGTTGCGCATCGTTATCAGTGGTGACGGTGATGCGGTCCGGACGATTTCGATTTCCCGTGACGAACCGACTGGTTGAGCGCGTGTTGGCAACGCAACCAGTTAGCCATGGAAAACCGCAGAGTAAGGCGAGACAAAACATCATCCAGTCAGCCTACTCCTTGACTCAGTACCACGCCAAAGAATATAAGCTGTTGGCCACCGACAAAAATCCCGAGGAGCCGCACTATTGTTAACTCACCTCGAATCAACAGACACACTGCAGTCAAATGATATTAAAGCAAAATCATTTTCACTTCAGGCATTGGTGGAAGCGCTCAAGTCGCAGAAAACTATGCCGGCCCTTGAACAGATCTATGATTGGCTGAGGCGTGTCGACGTTACAGCAGCGGAGATAGCGCCTTACATTGGATTCAAGGAAGGTAACTATTGGCGGCATCGAGTCTTCCGCAACGATTTCGTCGAGATGTTGGTGCTCTGTTGGCGTCCCGGCCATCGCACCCCCATCCATGATCACAACGGCTCTCATGGTGGTGTACGCGTACTCGAAGGCACGCTTTGGGAAACAATCTTCCACTACGACGCGGTTAAGGGTCTCGAGTACAAAACGGCGCGCGAGCATACGGACGGTTCGGTCACGGGTTCAGACATACCTGACATACATCAGCTTGGCAACCCTGACGTAAGTGAACAAAACCTCGTCACCATACATGTCTACGCGCCACCTCTCGGCGTGCTGCATACATATAAGCCTGGCAGTGTGAAAATCGATCTCTACGTTCCCGACGAATCAGAAAGTTTCACCTAGCAATTGCACTGACCTGGTGCCGCCCTGGATATTTTTCCCTCGTTTAGAACGGGCACTTGTGCCCTCGCAAAGCGGACAAGTCTGGATTCTAAACGAGAGGAGGAAAAACTAAACAGGTGTCGGTTATGATCCCCTGTAACAAATATCAGGTGGATCTACACCGAAAACTTAAGCGAAACTTCGCGGAATAACGCCGAAGCGCCGGCTTTACTGTGCGCATAGGCTAGAGAAGCCCTTAACAGCGCAAGTAGTTTGCTCACCTTCCCTCGGCTACAAAACTCTTAACCTGCAAATCCCTTCCGTTGGTTTCGACTGTAATTGTTCCCCTATTTCCCGTCGTCAGCACTTCAGCGCCACTCCCCTTCCACCGTTCAACCACGTCCTTATTTGGGTGACCGAACATTGATGTCTGGCCTACGGATATTACGGCCAGGCTTGCCTTCGTGGCGGCGATGAAGTCAGGCAAGGATGAAGTCTTGCTGCCGTGATGGGCCACCTTAACAACATCCGCCTCGAGCACAGACTGGCTCTTCAACAAAGACTTCTCTGCCGCCGCTTCAATGTCAGCTGTAAATAAAACTGATCGGGTTCCATATCTCAACAGAAGTACGACGGAGTCGTTGTTTCCGGATGACAACTCGGAATTCAAAGACGGCCGCGGCCATAACACACTCAACGACACTTCGCCGAATCGTATTTCATCACCGGCGCCGACGAAGCGAAGGGGTATTCCGATCAAAGACAGCGTTTGTGCGAACTCGGAGTACTTAGGATCGCGGCCGGGATTTCTGGCTGCTAACGCAGCTCGCACCGCAAAATTTCGCGCCACGTCATTTAGCCCGTCGATGTGATCCGCATCCGCGTGGGTCGCGATAAGGTAGTCGACTCGACCCAGGCCTCGCCACCAGAGATATTCCGACACGACCATCTCACCAACACTTCGCGTATCACGCTCAAAATTCGCATCGCCTTCGTCACCAGGAGTTGCTCGATTGCTGAAGGGCCCCGGCTGTCCCCCGCCATCAATCAAAATAGTCGTTCCCTCCGGAAGTGTAACTAGCGCCGCGTCACCCTGACCCACATCGAGAAAGTCGATTCGCAGAGTGCCATCGGGAGTAGCTCCACTCCCGGGATGGAAAACTACCAAAGCAATCAAGATCAGTTGTCCGGTCGATACGGCCCAAGGAATTCTCATTGTGCGACGCTTGTCGTTTCGCCCTGGAAGTTGTAGAGGCTTCCACTGGAACATCAGGACCGCCAACATCGCGATAGGCAAATAATATAAGACGTAGACACCCACCATCCACTCCGTATATTCCGGCAGACGCAGGGATGCGAGCCCAAGCGATTCAAATGGATCTACGCTATGGACCATAAGCCAATTCAAAGCATTGGCGACGCTGAATAAAGGTTCTGCGAGCGTTGCACTAATCTGTGCAACCACCAATCCGGCCAAAGCCGCTGCGGTGACTCCAGCCATTAGCAGGCCGACCGTAATGTTTAAAACTAAAGACGCCGGCGACAGCCGATGGAAATAGATTACGAGAAAAGGCAGCAGCATCAACTGGATAGCAACTGAGACAACGACCGCGCCAAACACGTATCTCAATACACCTTGAACGTACATTCGCTCCAAGCGTTGCGCGAGCGGAGTTTTAAAAAGGCGATAGCTATAGTTTGCTAATTCGAGCTCGCGTTGTCCCTTCCGTTCACTCCAAAAGAGACATTCCGAAAGACTTCGCAGCCATGGCGGACACGTTGGTGGGTATGGTGTGGTCCGGGTCGGACGCCAGGATCCTATCTCTGACATCTTCTCGAGCAGTGGCCAAGCCAAAACAACGATTGCCAGGACCGAAACGAATGTCAGTTGAAACGACGGATCGAGAAGATTGCTGGGACGCCACAAAAGCAACGCGATGGCCACACCGCCAAGCGCATTCAATGAGGTAGCGCGACGCGGGACGAGCGGCGCCAGCACCACGACCGTAAACATTAAAGCAGCACGAACTACCGACGCTTCAGCTCCGACGGCAATCGAATAACCCCAAACGACTGCGACCGGAGCAAGAAACTGCAAGAACCGATCTTTTGTAATGCGCCTGGCCACGAAAAAGATCAGACCGCCGAGCAAGGTGATGTGCAGTCCACTGATGACAAGAACGTGAAAAGTCCCACCCGCGCGAAAGCGTTCAGAAGTCGAGTGCGAAAGGTTATAACGATTTCCCAACAGCGCCGCATCAAGCACGCCTGCCGTTTCCCTGGACAGACGTGAGTGGAACTCCATCTGCAACTGGCGCCGCCATTCGTAAATCCACGCGAGCGGCAGAAAGACCCGTTCATCGTCCAAACGTTCAATCAGCAGAGGACTCTTAACGAAGGCGGTGGCATCGTAGCCTTTGCGATCCAGATACTCGGTAAACGAAGAAACTCCGGGATTGCGAAACTCATCGATGCGACTGAGCGTCGTCATTACTCGTATACGCGCTCCGTAGCGAAGATCGAGTTGATCAAACTCCTCCTCGATCGACCGCGTTGGCACAACCACAAGTATTGGGACAACCGCCGACACTTCTCTTTCCACACTTCGCGCTCTGACGCGCTCGACGCGTAAATTCAGATAACGTCGGCCGGGCGCGATTTCCGGTTCGCGATGCAAGACTCCTGTCAGCTCGACAGGCTCACCAACCCGGATCGTTTCCAATTGAATCAATTGCTTCAAACTGCCGCTCGGTATGTTTTCTATTTCGAGGACCGCCAGAATCACTCCCGACAAAAGAAAGCTTAGCGAGACGAGAGCCGCAGCAATCTTTGTGTGGCGTCTAATCAGTGCAATTGTCGCGATACAACTACAAACTAGTGTCGTCGAAACTGTGAGTAAGCGCGGGACGTTCACGTGCAGACCAATCAGCGTTCCAACTGCAAATGCGGCCGCAAGCAGCGCAAGCGGAAACATGAACGCATGCCGATTAGATCCGATTCGCATGACTCGAGCAGATCCTAAACGTGTGCGAGACTTAGCGGTTTGAGGGTGACGACTGGCAGGACAGACATTCTGGTCTGTCTACCGTGAAACAGAGACCAGTATGCTGTTTGGCGAAGGCAACATCAGGCCTGTGTCCCTTTATGAGTTGGCGGGAACATATCAAATTCATCGGCAGAGTCAAGGGACCTATTATTCATCGAAAACGGTCGCTCGTGAGTGGAGAGCCTCGAACTACCGACACGCGTGCTCCACTATGACGTGACCTATACGGACCTGGCACAGCTTCGAGTCGGACAATAGAGTGCGTTAGTGAACTTAACAGCACTCCGTATCGTAGTCCCTAAGGAGGGTGAAAGCGGATGTATTGTTCAACTTGCGGTGTGGCCGTCGCGCAGAACTTGAGTTACTGCAATTACTGCGGCTCGAAATTGAGTTCGGCAAAAGGCGATAGTGCCAGTGAAACACCAGAAGTTAGACCCGAACTTCTCGTGAGCGCGATGGCAGGAGTCTTCATCCTCGGACTTGCTGCTATCGTAGTTTTAATGGGCGTGATGAAAACGGTGCTCGAGTTACCTGCAGACCAAGTGCTCGGTTTCACAGTGTTACCATTTCTAATAATGCTTATGCTCGAAGGCGTGTTCCTTAGGCTGCTCTTCCGTCGCAAGCGTCGCGCGGAGAAAGCCAGTGATGCCGTGATGTTGAAAGGGCAAGCAACAAGAGAGCTCGATGGGGCACAGGCGGGAGCGCTGCCAGAAGCAAGGCCTAGTGTGACCGAACATACCACCCGCGTGTTGGATCCAATCTATGATGAGCGAAACTCAAAATAGCAGCCTTCTTAAGCCACGCCGCGTATTACAAAACTCTATTCGGTCCAAAACTCAATCTTCGCGCATGCTGCGAAAGGTGATTGAATAGCGTAACCCTTCCATAGGCGAGATGCTGTGTTGCCACACCAGTCGCGCGGGCCCGCTTAAGTGGTAGGCAGATCGCGGCTCCGCCAGCACGTTTACGCGCTCCCACTTCCCCTCCATCTTCCTCCTAAATCGCAGCACGCATGGCGTAAGAAGCGAAACGCCGATAACTTGTCCGAACACCGCCTTGTCAAGATGCCAACCAATTCCTGCGCCTGGAGCGTATTCAGTCACGAGTGCGTGCTGCAGCACGTCCGGCTCCATGGCAGCAAAAGCCGCGGCACGAGCGCGAAGCGGCAGAAGAAACTCAGGGATGTCTTCCGTCTTTCGCAGCTGCTGCCCAGAGAAATCGTAGTGGTATCCGAACGAGACGACGCGACGCTTGCCCTTAAAACCGTGAAAGTCGAACTCACGAAACGGTAACTCACGCACACGCGCGATGAGCGCGTCCTCCTCGGCCTTATCGATGAGTGACGACCGATACCTGAAGCCCTCCAGGACTTGCGACGCCGTTGCGAGTTCGTCGTCTGCGACGTCGAATAAGTTGGACTGCACCCTCATGATCCCACTCGCACTATAGACCGGAGCGTACGCCCTTACGGATTTACAAACCGCCTCACTACTCTTTCCAAATAGCTCCTAGTCCGAGTTCCCACAGTCGTTTATTAAACGACGGAAGATCCTTATCGAGAATTTCCGCCGCCCTCGCTTTCAACGCCGCCCATTCTGTGTTCAGTTGCTTCATCCGATCGAGCGACGGCTGGTTAACTCTGGGAATATCACTTTCAGTCTGGTTAATCAGAAACAAGTAATTCGCTGTGAACTTTTGCGGAAAGTTTTCAACATCGTCGTAGGCCTTTGATTTGCGCTGCACCATATCCTCATCCCAGGCCTTCATTTTCTTAAACAGCGCTTCACATTCTTTCCTGGCGACGTTGAATTTATCGCCGGCAGGTAATGAACTATGAAGCGACTCCAACTGTTTCTGTTTTTCATAAAGGCTGTTTACCATGCGATGCATTGAAGTCAACTCCGTTTCCATACCCAACATGGTCTGATGATATTTCGTGTAAGTTGATGCACTCGTGGGGTAAAGAGGATTGGCAAGTATCTCCGTTTCGGTTGAGACGGTCTGCTGGGCCATTTTTACAGTGATGCTGTATTTCCCCGGCGGCGCTTTGTGTCCGGCGTAACTGCCTTCGATGCGAACCATGGGCGCTCCCGGCATGCTTGAGTAACGCATGTCCCAGACAAATCTGTTCAGTCCTTTCACTTTGGGCAAAAGCGGTTCTGCCCTTGGAGCGCCGTCGTATTTCACAAGCTTTTCATCAGCCTTTGAAGAAAAGCTGCGAACGATATTGCCTGCCGCGTCTTTCATCTCCATCGTGATTTCATCAGTTTTCTTCAACTCAGGCAGTTGATAGTAAACGACCACTCCGGTTGCGGGATTAACGCCCCTGAATTTGTTAGCTCCGGTAAAGTCCTCCCCCGATTGATCTATAGCCTGGTCCATTTCGCTCGACCCATTAACCAAGTAAGCATTCTCCGGTCGATAGATGGCGAAGGAAACCGCGTCCCTCTTGTACTGACGAATGACATTCAAATCGTCCAATATCCAAAACGATCTTCCCGAGGTCGCAGCGATAAGGTTTCCCTTGTGTACGCGAAGATCAGTTATTGGAGTAACGGGCAAGTTCAATTGAAATGGCGACCAATCTCTCCCGCCATTCCAGGACAAAAATAGACCAAGTTCCGTACCCGCAAATAAAAGGTCCTTCCGCACCTCATCCTCCCGCACAACGCGGGTGAATGCATTGGCAGCTATGCCCTTGTCGATCCTGGTCCAGGTGTTTCCGTAGTCGGTTGTTTTATACAGACCTGGAGAGTGATCATTAAACTTGTATCGGGTGGTAGCGATATAAGCAGTTGCTTTGTCGTGCGGAGACACTTCAATGGCGTTGATCAAACACTCAGCCAAACCTTTAGGGGTTACGTTTTTCCATTTAGCCCCACCATCTCGAGTCAGGTAAACAAGCCCGTCATCACTGCCGGTCCAGATCACACCTTTTTCATGAGGCGACTCAATGACGTAACTCAGCGTGCCATAATTTTCCGCGCCGACTGCTTCGTTTGTGTATGGCCCACCACCTTTCCCCTGCTTCTCTTTTTCATTGCGGGTCAGGTCCGGTGAAACTTCCTGCCAGGATTTACCCAAATCACTTGTCTTCAGCAGGTATTGAGCTCCATGGTAATAAGTGTTGGGTTCGTGTTTGCTCCAAATGATAGGAGCGTTCCAGTTGAATCGATATTTAAGGTCCTTCGCATCCATACCAAGGTATTGAATGGGCGCAGCCATTATGTTCGTGCCGGCGTGCGCTCTGACATCGAGTACTTCGATCGTTCCCTGATAACTTCCTCCCAACGCGTATCTGGGATCATCAGGATTGAATGCGACGAAGGCGCTCTCACCGCCGGCAGAGTACGTCCAGCTCGCTGTAGTAATCCCGCCGCCTCCCAGCTCACGACTGGCAATGGAAACACTTGTATTGTCTTGCTGTCCTCCATAAATTCGATAAGGAAACTGGTTGTCTACGTTGATGCGATAAAACTGGGCCGTCGGCATGTTGCTTTGCGTGCTCCAACTCTTTCCGCCGTTGAAAGTAATTGCCGACCCGCCATCGTTGGAGATGATGAAGTTGTTGGGATTATGGGGGTTGATCCAAAGGTCATGAAAATCACCGTGTGTGCCGGACAAGGTCTCCCATGTTTTACCGCCATCGGTTGAACGCAGCGCCGGCGCGCTTAAAACATAAATGGTATTTTCATTCTTTGGATCGATGAACAGCTCAATGTAATACCAGGCTCGCTGCACCAACCTGTGGTCATTGGTGATGCGGCTCCATTTCTTGCCGGCATTCGTCGAGATAAATAGTCCGCCCGCTTCTTTATCCGAATCGCTTTCGATCAGTGCATATACCGTTTCAGGATTCGAACGGCTTACTGCGATCGACATCTTGCCCATTTCTTCAGGCAATCCGTCTTTCAATTTTTCCCACGTCTCGCCCGCGTCGGTAGACTTATATAATCCGCTGCCCGGACCGCCGCTAATAACCTTCCAGGGAAGCCGGCCGTGTTCCCACATCGCTGCATAAAGGATTCGCGGATTGTTCATGTCCATTGATAGTTCCGCTGCGCCGGTCTTATCGTCGACAGATAAAACTTTCTTCCAATTTGCTCCGCCGTCGATGGATTTATAGACGCCTCTCTGCTGTGATGGGCTGTATAAAGCGCCTTGGGCTGCGACCAGGACTATGTTGGAATCCTTCGGATCGATGACGATGCGCGAGATGTGCTGGCTTGATTCCAATCCTGCTCTCTTCCACGTCTTTCCAGCGTCGGTTGATTTGTAAACGCCGTCGCCATGATGGGTCATCACACCGCGCACCGCATGTTCTCCCATACCCACATACACGACATTCGGATCGCTTTCGGCGACAGCTATGGCGCCGACGGAACCGGTCTTGAAATACCCATCCGAGATATTCCGCCAGGTGATACCCATGTCATCGGTCTTCCAGAGACCACCACCAGTCGTCCCCATGTAATAGGTTTTCGGATCGCCTACTACACCGGTGCCGGCAACTGAACGCCCGCCCCGAAACGGGCCGATGGATCGCCATTTAACTGCTTTGAAAATCGCGTTGTAATCATCCGCCGCGCTTTGTCGGACTTGCGCGGGCAGATGACCCACAGCGAAGCATGATAAAAATAGTGATAAGAGAAGTTTTGACATGGGGAAACCTCAGCAAAGAATTTGCGAGATGATACACGACCGGATCAAAAGTTTTCTAACGACGACGCTTTTGATAGCGCCTGTTCTTGATCGGTCGGGGTCACTGTAAACAGAACCTGACCAGCTTGTTGAACCAAGGACGTGTTGGCGTTTACGCCTAAATCTCTCAGGAACTCCGCAAAGTATTGGAGATATTGTTCACACGGCAGGCGAACTTCTTCTGGAAATTCGAATAATGCTGATACAGAATCGGAATCTTCGCCAAGTAGGGTATTCCGAACTGCAATCTGATCGATGTTCGCTAGGCTGCTGAATAACGGGTCAAGCACCGGGACGCCCTTACGGACATTCCGATTTAATTTTTGACGGGTCTGCCTCGACGGCTACCCACGTCCCGTTGAAGGCTGCAGTCCCACAAAGAGCGTCAATGGCTTGATTATCTGTTACGTCATTGATGCTCTCGCCGGCATGCTCCCGGGCCACGGCTAATTCAACTCCAGGTCGCTCATGCCCCCAGCCGTGCGGAATACTTACTACACCAGGCATCATCTCCTCAGAGATCTCAATCGGCACCGCGACGGATCCGGCGCTTGATCGTACCGTGACCGTTTGCCCTGATTTCAGGTCGCGTCGCGCAGCGTCCGTCGGGTGCATGAGAATTGTGCACTGCGGCTTGCCCTTAACTAATCTTTGACTGTTATGCATCCAGGAGTTGTTACTGCGCAGCTGTCTTCGTCCAATCAATAATAGATTGCCATTGGATTGATCTGAAGCATCACCTGATGACGAGTTGCTGGCGGGGCGCCCGGTCCAATTAAGCAATTTTTCTTTCACACGCTCGACGTCTTTGACCAGTACTTCCGGCGCTAACTCAATGCGTTTGTCCGCGGTACGAAGGCGTTCAGGTAAACAAGAACGCAATGGCCCAAGGTCGATCCCGTGGACGGCTTGCTTGAGCTTCCGCAAAGTTAAACCTTTTGAAAAAGGGTTGGCCTTCGCGCCGTATGGTCCCAAACGTAAACCCAAATCCAGAATTCGTTCAGGCCCGAAGAATCGTTTCCCTACCTCACGTTGCACACGTCCGAAAAGATTTCCAAAGACACCATCGTGTTCAATCCGCGTTTGCAATTCGAGCAAGATCTGCCAGTCGTGTCGCGTCTCCGCGTCTGGTCGAAATAAGGCAGGCGAGAATTTGGCTGTGTTACGAACCGCCAGCACATTAAACGCAAGATCGTAGTGTGTACGCTCGAGCGAAGAGCTTGGGGGCAAGATAATATGCGCGTGCCTGGTTGTTTCGTTGATATAGCAATCGATTGCTGCCATGAACTCGAGCCCGGCGAACGCACGATCCAACTGACGGCCGTTGGGCGTCGATAACACAGGGTTCCCGGCAACAGTCACCAAAGCCTTAATCTGCCCCGGACCTTCGGTCAAGATCTCTTCAGCAAGCGCGACGACGGGCAACTCTCCGGCGAACTCGGGGAGCTTTCTTACCCGGCTGTGCCAGCGAGCAAAACTACCTCGCGGCGATACCGCCTGGGGCGCTGTCACCGGGTCAAACGCCGGCAGCGTAAACATCGCGCCGCCCTGGCGATCTAAATTCCCGGTCACAATATTCAAAACATTAATCAACCACTGACAGACGCCTCCAAACTCCTGAGTGCTAACACCGATCCTTCCGTAACAGACTGCAGATTGAGCCGACGCAAACTCTCTCGCGAGCCGGCGTATTTCACTGGAATCAATTCTGGTGATTGATCCGACTTTCTCAGGAGGAAATTCGGCCACCAGATTGCGGATGGTTTCTACACCTTTAGTAAATGACGCCAATGGGCCAAGGCGCGTCAACCCTTCTTCAAAAACAACATGAAGCAAAGCAAGCAGCAATAACACGTCGGTACCGGGTTTGATGAACAAATGACGGTCTGCCAATCGGGCGGTTTCGTTGAAGCGCGGGTCAATCAGTATTACCTTACCTCCCCGCTGGCGAATTTCTTGTAACCTTCGACTCATTCCGGGAGCCGTCATCATGCTGCCATTTGAGACTGCCGGATTAGCACCCAAAATCAGAAAGAAGTCTGTGCGATCCAGATCAGGGACCGGGAGCAGGAGTTGGTGACCGAACATAAGGTAGGCGGACAGGTGATGGGCCAGTTGGTCCACTGAGGTTGCAGAAAACCTGTTCCGCGTGTGCAGGCTGCGGATGAAGCCTGGCGCGAATATCATTGCGCCATAGTTATGAACGTTGGGATTTCCGAGGTAAGTTGCGACCGCGTTTCTTCCGTGGTTCGCTTGAACGCGCTTGAGGTTGAACGCCACTTCATCAAGTGCGTCGTCCCAGCCGATTCGTTCCCAGCCGCCAGGAGTGCGCCGCACGGGATACTTCAACCGGTCTTTGTCGTAGTGAAGATCCTGCAAGGCAACAGCCTTCGGGCAGATGTAACCTCGGCTGAAAGGATCATCCTTGTCCCCGCGTATGTCTAAATGTTCGCCGGCTTGAACAGTGATCTCGATGCCGCAGATAGCTTCGCAGAGATTGCAGGCGCGATAATGAGGGGAGCTATTGTTCGCAGTTCTCATGGCAACTTCGCAGTCAGCTTTGCATAATATCCGCAGACTTCGTAGATTCAACCATAAACCGTTACAGGGAACATAATGAAAGTGAGTCGGGTCATGAAGTCAGTACCACCTCGCGGGTAGCGGGTGGGTCTTGGGATTGCCGATTGCCGACTGCCGACCGGCTTCTTGTCCAAAGGAAATTGGCAGTCGGAAATTGGCAATTGGCAATGTAAGAGACCCACCCGCTATGATCCACGCGCTCACGCACGTGGCTATTAAATGTCGGCCCTTCGGGCCACTGGTTGCGGTTCTGCCGCGACGCGTTCCAAATCTCAACGACGCAATCCGACCAATCATGGACACCAGCTTCAGGAGGAAACATGCGATGAACATTGAAAGCGAACTCTCGCCTGGATGCTTGAGGACAACTCTTTTGAGCCTCGCACTCTTATTGATCGCCGCCACTGCGATGCCGAGTTCGGCGCAAAACCGCCCGCGCGGCCGCGATTTAGGAATTCCCTTCCCTGGCCAAACTGGTCCAATGAACGCGATCACAGACGTTGCCGGCGTTGCTGTCGGACATGTCACACTCATCGACGGCGACGGCAAACTCGTTACCGGCAAGGGGCCGATACGTACAGGTGTGACAGCGATACTCCCGCGCCCGCGCGGCAACTGGGATCCCGTGTTCGCTGCCACGTTCAACCAGAACGGCAATGGCGACATGACAGGCATCAACTGGATCAAAGAATCCGGTTTTATGGAAGGACCGATCCTATTGACTGGAACGCACAGCGTAGGAACAGTGCGCGACGCTGCGATTCAATGGCAACTAAAGCACGGCCGCGAGTTTGTTTTCACTTACCCGATCGTCGCCGAGACTTTTGATTTTTTGAATGATGCAAACGGCGAACACGTAAAGGCGGCGCACGCGTTTGAGGCGCTCGATCGTGCCCAGCCCGGTCGCGTAGAGGAAGGTGCCGTTGGCGGCGGGACAGGAATGGGATGCAACGGATTCAAAGGCGGAATCGGCAGCTCGTCTCGGGTGCTGACCGCCTCCCAGGGTGGGTACACGATCGGCGTGTTAGTCCAATGCAACTATGGCGGCGACCTGCGAATCCTCGGTGCCCCGATTCGTTCCGAGATCACCGACCTTCGAACTTGCACAACACTTCCGCCCCCATTGAGTAGGCCCTGGAGCGTCGGGATGCCACCCTGCCCGTCAACCGGACGCGGCGCACGAAACGACGGTCGACTCGACGATCACGAAGGTCGCGGGTCGATCATCGTCATCGTTGCTACCGACGCGCCTCTGCTGCCGCATCAACTGGAACGCATCGCGCGTCGCGTCATGCTTGGAATGGGACGGCTAGGAAGTTTCGCAGGCAATTCCTCAGGTGATTTGTTTCTTGCGTTTTCAACCGCAAACGCCGGCGCGGCGAAACCCGAGGGCACACCGTCGTTAACCATGCTGCCAAACGATCGAATTGATCCTCTGTTCGTGGCGACGATCGAGGCGACCGAAGAAGCGGTGGTAAACGCGATGCTGGCGGCAGAAACGATGACCGGCGCGGACGGCATCCGTGTCTTTGGCTTGCCGGGCGATCGCGTCGTCGCGGCGTTGAAGAAGTACAACCGAATGAAGTAGCGAATGTGTTCTAACAATGAAGGAAAACCACCCTACGCTAGCAACAATGACACGCAACCGATTCAAACTCTGGCTTCTTTTAGTGTGCGCACTTACAGCAACCATCGGCTGTTCCGGCCGATCGTATGCGCAGGCGAACGATTGGACCGAGCCGTTTCCGCCATTCAAAATTGCCGACAATCTCTATTACGTCGGCAGCAAAGGGCTGATAGAGAAAAGATCAACGAGATCATTTTCAAAGAGTTAGTCAACGGCATCTTTCCGGAAACATCACGGCTGTACTTGATGAAGTTACGGAGAAACTCAAGAGGCGTGGTTGTGATGCCGTTGTTCTCGGTTGCACAGAGATACCCTTAATCGTTCGCCCGGACGACACTCCTCTGCCCACATTAGATTCGACACGACTGCTCGCGCGAGCCGCGTTGAGGCGCGCTCTTGAGCTGTAGGCATGCGCCGCTAGTCGGTCCAACACTGTCTAATACAAAAGCATTATTTTTAGTTCCGGAGCACTAAATCATCGGAAATCACCCGAAAGGATGACGACAGAACTCCGCCAGCAGTCTATGTTCCAGATCGCAGCGAACACACATTGAGCCGCAGCGCTGGGTGCCAAACAATGATGGAAGAGTCATGGGATGAACGCCGAGGAACTCAGCCGCGAAGCGGCGGCAGTCAGTAGCCCCGTGCGTAAGCGCGGGGACCGGGCGAACATGTCGGCCCTTTGGGCCTCATTCACTAAACGACATCAGGAGGAAAACATGGAACTAGGAAATTTCTCTGTTAGCTTAGCTGTAAAAGATATTGAGGCCTCGAAGCTATTTTATGAAAAGCTGGGGTTTGCGGTTTTCGGAGGAGATCAATCGCATGGTTGGCTGATTATGAAGAATGGCGAAACCAATATAGGGCTGTTTCAAGGCATGTTCGAGAATAACATTCTCACCTTCAATCCCGGCTGGACCAGCGACGCTAAACCACTCGGCAAATTCACCGACGTTCGAGAGTTGCAGCGCCAGCTCAAAGCGAGCGGCCTAAGCATGATCGCAGAAGCAGACGAAAGCTCTACCGGTCCCGCTAGCTTTATGATCGCCGATCCGGATGGAAACACGATTCTGGTAGATCAACATGTATAGGTGGTGTAATCGATAAAATTGTTCGTGAAACGGGGGTACGTCGAGAGCGTTGAAGTCAGTACCACCTCGCGGTAGCGGGTGGGTTTGCGCGATTGCCAAATGCCGATTGGACTTGCGGGATAATTCAATTGGAAATCGGCAATGGATACGACCCACACGCTACCCCGCGAGGTGGTACTGGCCTCAAGTCCCAACGACCCTCCAAAGCGAAGCCCAAGACGCTTTGGCCACGCGCTTTTCGAGTTGCTGTGTAATAGAATGGATCCTCGTGCGTGGCCAGTCTCCAATCGTAATGATAGGTGGATTGCGGGAAGTTGCGTCCCTGCGACTCGCGTTTTTTGTCGCGGGTACACTCGCCGGTTTGTTTTCGCCAGCTTTCGCACAGCAGCCTGAGCCTGCGACACCCGTTATCGTTCAGCCTGGCGCGCCGGGGCAACCGACTCAAACGCTGCCGTCGTCAACAAGGCCCACGTTGCCGCCGCCTTCACCGGCGGATGTGCAATTTATGCAGTACATGATCGTGCATCATGCCCAGGCGGTGGAGATGACGGCGCTTCTTCAAACGCGCACGGCGAATAAAGAGCTCCGAACGCTGGGCGAACGAATCAGCAGGTCGCAGTCAGACGAAATGAGGTTTATGAAACGGTGGCTCGAGGCCAGGGGCCAGCCCACTTCGGGAGCGATATCACATGGATCGCATGGCCATGAAATGCGTGGCGAGGAGATGCCCAGTCATAACATGCTTATGCCCGGGATGCTTACTGCAAACCAGATGGACGCGTTGAGAAAAGTGAGCGGCAAAGAGTTTGACCGTCTGTTTTTGTCCGGGATGATTCAGCACCACAATGGCGCTTTGGTTATGGTGAAGGATTTGTTTAATACTTCCGGCGCGGGCGAGGACGCCGAACTCTTCAATTTTGCAAGCGATGTCGATAGCGGCCAGCGCGCTGAGATCAAAGTGATGCAAAACATGCTGGGTGGAAAACCTTAAGCATACGAAGCCCGCTACCGAGGTGGGCGACTCCTCGCAGCGCGCCGGCTCGGACGGCGCTGAGGTGGGCGCCTCCTTGGAGTGCGCCGGCCTGGCGGCGCTTTGGCCCGCGGCGGCCTGGCGCCGCTTCGTTTGACAAGAAGCCAGCTCACAAGTTCTAAGTATCAATGAGAAGGCGCCTTTTTCGTGTGACTTCGTGTTTATTCGTGGATCGTCTTTTATCCAGCCAATATCAAAAGGTCCACGAAATAACACGAACCCGCACGAACTTTTGAATTGAACTAACTGAGGTTGAACAATGAACCAAGTACACGAAATCATAGCTCGCGTCGCAACCCACACGCTATCGCAGGGGGTACTGACCGCGTTGGTCTTGTTCTGTTGTCTTGCTGTCACGACCCTCGCCCAAACGTCTACACCTTCACCGTCTCCCGAGGCTGCCGCGACACCTGAAAATCCATTTGCTCCTGAAAAGGCGGATCCGCTCCCTGCGGGAATGACGGGCTCAGATGTCAACGACCCGCGCGCCAAACTTACTCCAGGTTTTCACGACGCGGGCGAAGCAGCGATGGGTATTAAGCATCTCTTGCTGGTCAAGAAGCCTGACGCTTTCCAACTCGGCTCTGACAATCCTGATGATCCGAAAGTACAGAAGACGCTAGACCTACTGAACGTCAACACAGCGAAGCTTGCAAAGTCAGCACAGTTGCCTACCGCACAACTCGCGTTTGCAAACTCTGACCTGGCATTCCAGGGCAATCGCGTGTTCATGGGAAATTTTTATGGCGTGACCATCTACGATATCTCGACGCCTGCTCAAACCCGTTTGCTGACGTCGATGATTTGTCCGGGCGGACAGAACGATGTCTCGGTTTACAAAAACCTGATGTTCCTCTCGGTAGAAATGCCAAACGGCCGGCTGGATTGCGGTACCGGAGGTTTTCCGCCTGCACCTCCAATACCCGCCGGGCAGGAAAAGAACCCGCCTCCGCCGCCGGC
>Ga0190270_10000156_pt1 | contig 30189 bp, 22 predicted proteins | sample Popmic320T_FD_133748 | JGI IMG/M metagenome (GOLD analysis project Ga0190270, IMG submission 133748) | Populus adjacent soil microbial communities from riparian zone of Weber River, Utah, USA - 320 T | ecosystem: Environmental > Terrestrial > Soil > Riparian zone | place: USA: Utah | collected...
ATCCGCGACGGTCCAGGGGCGCACGAGGGCGAGGATAAGATTGAGCACCAGCGGAACCAGCAGAGGCTTAAGAGATCTCAGACTGATAGAGAATCTCGCGGCAATGATAAGCGTGCTCCAGGTCAGCAAACTATAAACGCCCTGGGCGAAGGTAACCCAGGTCCCTGATGACGAGGCGTGAGATACGGTGACGCCCTTCTGCGCGACAAAGTCCGCCAGGACTCGTGGCGCGGCGAAAGGTGCGAGCAGCAGGGCACACACGGAAGCTGCACTAATAAGAATCGCGCCTTCCACAAGCATTCGCGCCAAGCTTCTACTTCCACACCAGAACCAAATCGCGATGGCAGCGGCAAAGAAGCCGGGCATGTAGAGCGGTGAATTCCCGGTCATACCGTGCCGCCACCTTGCCGCAAATTCATAGGCCAGTGCTCGCGCGTCCTGGCCCGCAGGAGCGGAAATGCCACCGAAGTCCGCAGTTCGTTCGAGCGTTGACGCGGCAAAGAACATCCAAAGAAAGAGGATGCAGGCGGCCAGCACAAGCGTCGCCGTGATGAAAGAATGGCGCCGCTTCATCTCAGCCACAGCGTTTCAAATGCGGATCGGATTCTGGGAACGACTTCGATGCCGCCCACGAAGACGACGTAGGTGCACACCGTAACAATGTAGGGTGTTTGGAAACTGGGTTGATTCACTACCCAGAGCAAGACAATCGCGCTGAGAGCCGCGACTTTAATCACGAACAGATTGAGCGTCGAATATTTCGCAAGCGGTCCGCGCGATTCCCATGAACCCTGATTCAACAGGACAGACCGCCGGCTGGCTGACATGCCAACCGCAAACAGGAACACCAGGGCAACCCAATCCCACGCAAAGCCGCCGCCCGCCAGCGACATCCCCAGCCAGAAACGCGGCGGATGAGTCGCGCTGTTGAAAATCACGTCGAACAAAAATAGATTCCGGAAAAGAAGCGAATACGACACGTTCAATGCAAACAACAACAGATAGACGGGCATGACCTCCAACCCCAACCACGCCCAACCCGTCACGAATCCCGCGATGATGAGGCCGGCAGCGAACACCCCTGCGGCGTTTCGAGAAACTGCACCGGAAGCGACCGGGCGCGAGTCCTTAAATGGGCGGCGGCTGTCAGAGTCGGCATCGGTAATAGCGTTAAAGGTGTACAGCCCGCCGTACAACAGCACATTCAAAGACAAATAGAGCAGAGAGATCCGCAAGACCAGCGGTCCCGACCAATCCCGGGTGACAATCAGAACACCGAACAGAACGCCGACAAAACTAGAATGATAATGAAAGCGGAAGAGGGGAAGATAATTGCGCCAGGCGGCACGCGGTCTAACCAGGCTTAGTGTTTGATCACTCATACGATCAATGTGATTGATGAGATTTGTGCTGGCCGAAAGCGGCAAGCCTGAAGGTGAAGGGATGACCGCAACGACGACAAAGATATTCCGCCCAGTCGCCGCGAATTTCATTGCCGATGACGAAGTGGCCCAGCAGCACACACGCCAGTGGGTGCCTGATCACCTTCAGGGCGGTTTGAGATTTGACGAAGGAATGCCCGCATTGACAAGCGTACTCGATTGCTTTCGATCTCCTGGCCACGACGTGGACGCGATGGCCAAAAAGGCCGCATCCATAGTTAACTCTTTTCGCAAATTTGTCGAAGCTGGCGTACGGGTCGCGAGCTGACTCAAACAGCAGGGAGTGTCCGCACCTTTCGCAAACGTACTCGTGGTGACCTTCGCGCGTGGCCATCGGGGTGTATTGATGCTTGCCAAAGAAACAGGACAGAGTATGGGCGACGCGCGAAGTACCGTTGCTCCAATCAAGTATCGCAGCGCCACAGCGAGCGCAGGGCGTGCGAGCACCTTGCGCGATTACTGTGTGATGGACCTTGTGGCCAAAGAGCGCGCATGTGCCTGAAGCACGTGCGACTGGCAATACGGAAGTAACGATAGCTGGCGCCGGTGAGTTCATGATGCTAACGTGCAGCGAACTTGCTCCCCGAGACGATTTCAACCCGCGACATTACGCTTATGGGAGGTAATCTCTATGCAACTGTATTGCCTAAGCGCAAAACGTTTTAATCGTTAATGGGGAATCGTGAATTATAGAGTCGACTGCAGGAAACCGGCTTGAAACGGCGCGATACGGCTGCAGCAGTAGACTGCGTCCCTCAAATAAAAGAGAATCTCACGCCAGCAGCGAGTCACACAGAGCTTTGCCTTCGTGGAGAGTTCCGACGGAGAAAAATTGACTGAGGCCAAAACAGTTCGCATCGGTATTGTCGGCGCCGGCTTTGCACGGTCTACACAGATCCCTGGCTTTAAGAACTGTGCGGGCGCTGAAGTCGTCGCCATCGCCAGCCGTCATCGCGATCACGCCGAAGGTGTGGCCCGGGAATTTGGGATTCCTCACGTGGCAGACGATTGGCAGGAGTTGGTCGCCCGGGACGATGTCGATCTGGTTAGCGTCGTCACGCCGCCGGCAACTCACTTGGAAATCACGCTCGCCGCACTCGAGGCCGGTAAGGCAGTCCTTTGCGAAAAGCCCATGGCCATGAACGCGTCCGAAGCGAAGCGAATGACTGAGCGGGCGATCGCGGCGGACGTCCTGGCGTTGCTCGATCACGAATTGCGTTTCGTTAACACCCGGCAAACAATGCGGGCCATGCTCCACAAAGGCGCTATAGGCAACGTGCGCCACTGCCATTATGTTTTCCGTTCCGACTATCGTGGCGTTTTGGATCGGCCCTGGGATTGGTGGTCAGACGAAGCCATGGGTGGCGGCACTCTCGGCGCCATTGGCTCGCATGCGATTGACTCGTTTCGCTGGATGCTGGATACGGAAGTAAGCGAAGTCTCCTGCATGCTATCGACGCACGTGGCCGAGCGCCCCGACAAGAAGAGCGGAACAACTCGCCGTGTTACTACCGACGACGAGGTCAACATGATGTTGCGCTTTACTGATTCGACTTTGACCAGGCGAACCACCGGCACGGCTTCACTCTCGGTAGTTGAATCTGGAAAACACTTGAACCAGTTGGAAGTTTACGGCACTACTGGAGCATTGATGGTCGAGGAGGATGGCGAGCTTTGGCATTCCCCTGCCGGCTCAGCCGCATGGCGGCCGGTGCAGGTGGACCAGGACACAATCGCGCCGGGCATGAAAGACGGAAGTTGGTCTCGCGGTTTCACTGCGCTGGCTTGCGCGATCGTTGATGCGCTGCGCGAAGACCGTAAAACTGTGGAGGGCGCAGCCGCGTTTGAAGATGGCTACCGAATTCAGCTTGTGCTCGACGCGGCCCGCGCGTCGAATGAGACAGGTTGCTGGGTTAGTATCAAGTGATTACAGTTGCAGGTATCCGAGTGGCGCAGCTGGTAGTGCGGCGTTGGAATGGCTAGAGGTCGGGAAGGGTGGTTTACCCCCCCTCGTTGATATCCACGAGCCTGAGCGGGGGCAAGCCCGCCTTCCCTACCTCGAACTATTCAGAGTCTACGATTACTACATTCCGACCTGTGATTTCAGATTTCTGACCTCAGACCTGGCGCATGGCACACCCACCTCGTACGCCCAGTTGGATGAACTCTACCGCGCTGAGGAAACGGCGGTTAACGAAGCCTGCTTCATCAGTTCGGGTTGGGGTGGACACTGGTGGAACATTCACTGACTTCGTTTTTGCTTCAAGCCGCGGGATCGAAATATTCAAAGCTCCCTCCACGCCTTCTGATCCTTCACTCGCAATCGCAGCCGGACTCAAAACGATCCAGGAGAAAACAGGCATACCGGCCCGGCATATCGAAGTGGTCCATGGCACGACTGTGGGGACAAACGCACTCCTGCAACGACGCGGCGCACGCGCGGCCCTAATCACAACTCGAGGTTTTGAGGACGTATTGGCCATTGGCAGACAAGCACGGCCTGAACTCTACAATCTCGACGCAGTAAGGCCGCCGCCGCTGGTGCCCGATGAGCTTCGGTTCGGAGTGGGCGAAAGAGTCACAGCGTCGGGCGAGGTGCTGGTCCAACTCAGTGAGACCGAAGTGTCGAAGTTAGTCCAGCGCCTGAGGAGAGCGAAGGTCGATTCTGCTGCGATATGTCTCCTGTTTTCTTTTGTCGATTCCACGCATGAAAAAAAGGTCGCCAGTGCACTCGCGGCACTTGGCATCCCGTTGTCTATCTCTCATCAGATTCTTCCCGAATACCGTGAGTTTGAGCGGACGTCGACAGTCGCGATTAATGCCTACCTGCAACCGTTGATGGGCAACTACCTCGGGCGTCTGTCAGGGCAGACGTCGCGTTTGCGAGTTATGCAATCGTCCGGCGGCAGCATCTCGGCAACGGCCGCAGGGCAAGAACCGGTGCGCACAATCCTTTCGGGGCCTGCCGGCGGAGTTGTGGGCGCACTGGAAACTGCACGTGCCGCCGCTTTCAAAAATCTCATCACCTTTGACATGGGCGGAACTTCGACCGATGTCGCCCTCTGTGAAGACGGCAAATTGCGAATGACGAATGAGGCTGTGGTCGCAGGCCTGCCGGTGGCCATTTCGATGATGGACATTCATACCGTCGGCGCTGGAGGCGGTTCGATTGCCCGCGTGGATGAAGGTGGTTCGTTGCGCGTTGGCCCGGAATCCGCAGGCGCAGATCCAGGGCCGGCGTGTTATGGGCGCTCGCTCTTGCCGACAGTTACGGACGCTCACGTCGTACTGGGTCACTTCGGCGGTGCAGGGTTACTCGGCGGCGCTTTTTCACTTGACGAGGATCGCTCGCATAAAGCCATGGCGCACCTCGCGAAGGAGATGACGAGGGCGGCGCGCCGCAAGATTACTCCCATCGACGCTGCGCAAGGTGTGATCTCCGTGGTGAACACCAACATGGAACGAGCGCTGCGACGCATTTCAGTTGAACGCGGTTACGACAGCCGCGACTTTGCGCTGTTGCCTTTTGGCGGCGCAGGCGGACTGCATGCGGTTGAGTTGGCCCAGGCGCTGTGTATTCCTCAAATCATCGTACCCAAGTCCGCGGGCGCGCTTTCGGCCATCGGCGTGCTCGCTGCCGACGTCGTGAAGGACCAAAGCCATACCATAATGCTTGAGCTGCGCTCCGGAATCGAAGACAGGCTCGAACGAGCATTTCGAGAAATGGAGCGGGCGGCCGTCAGGACTCTTCGCAGCGAAGGATTTGTTGAAGCGAAGCAACATCACGAACGCTCGCTCGCGTTGCGTTACAAAGGACAGTCCTTCGAATTAGAGATTCCGCACACACGCGGGAACATTGCTACCGCTTTTCATCGCGCACACTTGAAACGCTACGGTTACGCTCAGAAGTCGAGCATCATAGAAGTGGTAAGCGCGCGCGTTCGATCAAGCGGACTTACTGAAAAGATAGCGCAGCAACGGGCGAGCAAAGTAGATAAGGGATTTGCTAAGCCGTGCAGGTTCGTGGAATCACATATTTCTGGAAAGAAGATTCGGACCGCGGTGTATGAGAGAGAGCAGTTGGTCCCTGGCGAATGGCTCCGCACGCCGTGCATTGTGACGGAGTACTCGGCCACCACCCTAATTCCGGCAGGCGTGTCTGCCGTAGTTGATCGTTATGGAAATCTGATCATTGAGATGAGATCAAAGGGCTAATCAATGAAGTATTTCGACCCAACAACGCTGGAAATCTACCGAGCGCTCTACACATCCGTGGCCGAGGAGATGGGCATTGCCTTAAGGCGCACGGCCTTTTCGCCAAACATCAAGGAGCGACGTGATTACTCATGCGCCGTCTTTGATTCGAAAGGGCGAGTGATAGCGCAGGGTGATCACATGCCTGTGCATCTGGGTTCCATGCCGATGGCCGTTGCCTCGGCGCTCAGCGCCATAAAACTTCAACCCAACGACGTTGTTGCACTCAACGATCCGTTCGCCGGCGGCACGCACCTGCCGGACGTCACGCTTGTGATGGGAGTCTTTGGTCAGGTTCCGGGTGCCGGGTATCAGCTGCAGGTCAAAAAAGGCGTCCGACACCCGACACCCAACACCCGACACCCGCTCTTCTACGTTGCCAACCGCGCGCATCATGCAGACATCGGCGGGGCAACGCCGGGCTCGATGGGACTCGCAACTGATATTTACGGCGAAGGCTTGTGTATCCCTCCGGTGCGTTTGGTTCGCGGCGGTGAGCTCAATAGCGACGTGATGCGTTTGGTTTTGGCCAACGTGCGCAGTCACGAAGAGCGGCTGGGCGACTTCCAGGCACAGATTGGTTCCTTGAAAACCGGAGCCTCGCGTCTGCTCGAGATAACTCAGCGACGCGGTATCCAGGAAGCATCTGAATACGCGTCACATTTGATCGAATACTCCGCGAGGCTCATGAGGCATGCACTTAACGAAATCCCCGATGGCGAATACCAAGCAATAGACATACTCGATGACGATGGCATATCAGCCGCGGAAGTTCTGATCAAAGTGCGGATCGTCATCAAAGGCCCACGAGCGCGTGTTGATTTTACGGGCAGTGCTCCGCAAGTTGCTGGTCCAATCAACGCTGTGGAAGCGATCACCGTCTCCGCTGTTTCCTACGTCTTTCGTTGTTTGCTCGGTGATGACGTGCCGGCCAGCGCCGGTTTGATGGAACCGATCGAAGTGATGGCGCCGCAGGGCACAGTTGTAAATGCCGTCCATCCGGCGTCGGTAGCGGGCGGAAATGTGGAAACGTCGCAGCGCATTGTCGATCTGCTTTTTAAAGCGTTGGCCCAGGCACTGCCGAATAGGATTCCCGCGGCCAGCCAGGGAACGATGAACAACCTAACGATAGGCGGAATGGACCAGCGCACAGGTAAAGAGTTTTCATATTACGAAACGGTCGCCGGAGGCATGGGAGCGCGACCTGAAAACGACGGTATGAGTGCGGTCCATACCCACATGACGAACAGCCTCAACACGCCCGCTGAAGCTCTCGAGTATGCGTACCCGCTGCGCGTACGCGAGTACCGTGTACGCAAAGGCTCGGGCGGCAAAGGTAAACAAAGAGGCGGTGAGGGCGTAATTCGAGAAATCGAAACGCTTGTGCCGGCGCGCATGTCACTGCTCTCGGACAGGCGAAAGCGGAAGCCTTACGGTTTGCAAGGCGGTGACGACGGTAAAGTGGGAAACGCAGCAATCATCCGCGGCGGCCGCCAGCGAAAGCTCGGATCTAAAGGTAGCTGGGAGTTGGAGGCCGGCGATCGCGTGCGGATTGAAACGCCAGGCGGCGGCGGCTTTGGCAAGGAATGAAAGGTCTCCCAGATTAATCCGGGGGAGCACGTTAATCCGCCGGGATAGCTTAATCCGCGGAGTAGGTTATTCCGCGAAGGAGGTTAATGCGGGGAGCGGGGCGCCGAGGCTGCGAAGCAGTCGGGCAGAATACTAGCCCCACGCGCAGCGAAGCGGAGCGTGGGGAAACGTTAGATGAAATACCGTAGCCTGCGAAGCTGGCGGCAGAGATCATCCCCAAAGATATTCTTCTTTAAAGTCGATGCCGTGGCTGCGTAGTAACGCCTTAAACTCTTCCTCGAACGAGATTTTGCTATGGTGTTTTTGCTGATTGCGAATGTACGTCCGTACACGCTCCACCTGCGATTGGCTAACCGTAAATGCTCCATAGCGTCTTTGCCAGGTAAAGCGTCCTACTGTTTGCCTGTTCGCCCAGCCCGAAGAATTCGCTTTCAGCTTGCTCAAGAAGTCTGATACTGAAATCACAGGACGCAGTCTGACAAGTAGATGGACGTGATCAGGCATTCCATTGATCTCAATCGGAATTGCACTCAGACCACGCACTATTCCACCCATATATTCGTGCAGTCTGGGACCTAGCGATTTTGTAATCAAAGGGGCGCGTTCCTTAGTACCGTAGACGATGTGGTAAAGGAGATTTGTGTACGACATTCTTACCTCCATAGGCGACTGCGTGTTTTTGAAATCCAAGTCGGTCCAGGATTCTACCGATTGCGGTGATGATTGCTTGAGCTTGAATGCGTGATAGGTGAGATCGCGGTATTACAAGGAATTTGGCAACCGAGTTTAAGCCAACCGTCAGGGGAGGAAGGTAACAGAAGTCTGGCCGCGATGAGTTTTCGGGAGGACTAATATCTGTCGCCAGCTTCGCAGGCTCCGGGTTTTTTCATGTAGGGTTCCCCCACGCTCCGCTTCGCTGCGCGTGGGGCTAATACTCTGTCCGACTGCTTCGCAGCCTCCAGGTCGAATTTGAAGAGCAGTATCTGTGCGGTTGATCTCTGTCGCCAGCTTCGCAGGCTCCGGAGTTTTTTCATGTATGGTTCCCCACGCTCCGCTTCGCTGCGCGTGGGGCTAATACTCTGTCCGACTGCTTCGCAGCCTCGGCGCTCTATCCAGGCACCCGTTCCCGCTTCAGAGCCTCGGCGCCGGTTCAAACTCGCGCGAATCTCGCGAACCGCTAGGTAACGAATGCTCCTAGTAAGCAAATCCCGCCAGTGCCTGTGACGCCTAATTACGTCGTCAGCCTTCGGTAAATCCCCGGCAGGCGCTCCGGCAGTGAGAGCACGTCGTCGATGATCGTGTAGCCAATCTCGCCATATAGATCCTTCAATTCTGCTTCCGACTCACGATCGATGGTTATACAGAATGGCGTGATTCCCTGGTTCTTTGCCTGACGCAAAGCCTCGCGCGTGTCCTCGCGCGCGTAACGCGCGTCACCGTAGTCGTGATCGTAGGGCCGCCCGTCTGACAGGACGATTAATAGACGCGTGCGCGCCCCCTGCTTTACGAGTTTCGCGGTCGCATGACGAATCGCCGCGCCCAGGCGGGTATTGTTTTGAAATGTGATGCCACCAATCCGCTGCTTCACCTCGTCGGAGTAAGTCTCATCGAAATCCTTCACCACATAAAACTTTACGTTGCGCCGGCCTTCGGAAGTAAAACCGTTGATTGAATACACATCACCCACGGCTTCGAGTGCTTCGCTCATCAAGACCAGCCCCTCCTTTTCAATTTCGATGATCCGGCGCCCGGGGCGCGTGTAAGGCTGAAGCGGATGACGTCCAATGGTGCGCGCGGTCGAGGACGATTGGTCCAACAGGAATGAAACTGCAACGTCGCGCTGCCTGCGCAGTCGCTTGGTGTACAAACGCTCAGACTGATGTCCGCCGCCAACTTTCGCAGCCCGACGATCAATCACATAATCAATCACTGCACTCAGATCAAACTCTTCACCATCCAATTCGTTTGTTACTCGCGCGAGGTCCTCCGGCTTCATCAACTGAAACTGGTGGCGTATTGATGAGATCACTCCCCGATGTCGTTCGCGGGTCTGTTCGACAAAGGCCCGATCGCCATGTTTCACGTGTTTCTCAATTACTCGGCACCAACCCATGCGATGGTCAGTCAGCTCTCTGTCCCACTCATCGTAGTTATATGCCACCTCACCTTCTTCGATCGCCTGTTCCGGAAGTTCAGCCTCCGTCCATGCCTCGGCGCCCGCCAGCTCGTCCGGCTCGCCGTGCGCGTCCGGATCGTTCCAGGCATTGAACAACTCACGAGCGTCGCGGCGTTGTGGTTGTTGGTCGGCGGGCCGGCGATTGAAGCTTTCGGTAGCTACAGCGTTTTCCTCTTCCGAATCGGAGGGCTCTTGCTGTTTCTCGACTTCCTGAACAGCGTCGTCGTTTGGGGCCGTTGATTGAAACAACGAATAAACGCGGCTAGTGGCAATCAGGCTGTCGGCTACTGTGGTGCCCGGATTTGCAAAATATTCCGTCGCCACGGTTTCCAACTCAGAAACAATCTGTCCGTAATACTGCCGAGAATCATCCAACGCGCCGCCCAGCAGGGTCGTCTGAAAGAGCAACTCAAAAGGAAGCATCGCTGCCGGCAAATCCAGAATCGAGGGCCGGCCGCGTCGCAAGTGCTCGCGAATCAAATTAAGATCGCGAACCAGGCCACGATATTTTTGCCGCAGGTGACGATCAATACGGTAATTCTCGAGCGTGCCGAAAATACGACGGGCCAGGTGTGGATCCGGGAAGAGTTGCAGAACCTCCGCATAGGTAGGACAGACATTCCTGTCTGTCGGTGTTGGCCCAGATGCCTCGTCGGTATCATCACGATTGTCATGTACGCCAGTCCTTTTTTTTCGACCTGAGCCTTCCGAATCATCGACCGCCGAGGATGTCTGTCCTACTATTTCGTCCGCAATAGCAAAGGCGTCCAGTGCATCAACATTTGCCTGATCATAGGTTTCAGCAATAGTCGAATATGACGCTCTTAACTCCGGGGTATCGCGCAGGTACGTCCCAAACTCGATCTTTCCGGCGGCATGAGCAGCCAACACTTTGTACAAACGAAAGTCGAGATCGTCATCGCCAAACTCAGCAACCAAAGCCGGCAGATGAATTGTTCGTCCGTCCGCAATACGTGATTCCAGCGGCACCGCCGCCAGTGGGGCAATCTCGATTTCGTTGCCCGTCAAGCCTTCGACGTAGAGCTGCAGCAGATGATGCACGCGCTCCAAAGCCAAGCCGGTACTACCGCTGTGCAGCGCATCGTGGCTGCCTCGGGTTTCCAGTGCGAAATAACTACGACGAGCACGAGAGTCTGTTCGATGGGAAGCAAGACCTTCGCGCGCCCACTGCTCAAACTGTTCGATGGTAACTGTCCGTAACGCGAGGGCGCTCGAGCGAAAACAAGCGAGAGCAGCTTCACCATCGGTCTCCGCGATCTCCCTGGCAAGCTTCAGCACGCGCCTCGCCAGGTCTATCAACTGATCGCGATCAGGTTCGCTCAAGAGTGTATGAATAAACCTTGGGCCACTGCGAACAAAGGCCACCAGACTTGCATTGCCGTGCGCCGCGACTGTCCACAAAAGTCGCACCCAATCGTCAAAGACCTCGGGAAGCGATCTCAGAATTTCTCCGCCGGTAATCAGAACCTGCAGCGCGGATCCACCCCCTCGTTCGAGAAACTTGACGGTATCGTCCAGCAAACGCAAGGCGTCCGTTGCGGTGAGTTTTAGTAGCGTAGAAGGAAGCGCGCTCCAGGCATCGGCGGCGATACCACCAGCGCGCGAAGCAAATTCTGTAGCCAGCTCAATGCCCTTCTTTGTGACTTCTGCATTCTCAAACCGGTTCAGGGAAGCGATTACTTCAGGAGTTCTGTCGAGAAGTTCGGCGGCGTGTTTGGCAGAACGACGCGAGATTTCGCCGGCAACTTCCAAAACCGATTGGAGCATAGCGTTGTTGCCGATGGATTTCGAAAGCCCGGGCGCACTGCGCATTGTCTCGATGGCAATAGCCGTCGACAGCGTGATCTGACGTGAGCAGAGTTGGAATACCGCGGGACGCACGTCTTCATGAATGTCCTGGAGATGCGCGACTCCCTCATTGAAAAAACTAATCGCGTTCTCAACGTCGCTCATTGCCAAACGCCGGCCCATGTCGCCCCACGAACGCAATTCCGCCGCGCGCAAAACCTCAGCCGCCGTGGGTGCCGCTCGCAAATACTCAATACTCGCACGCAGAGAAATCCCTGAAATAGCGGCCGCCGTTTCCAGCACCGCGACAGATTTTTCAGCCGGCAGTCCCGCGAGCTCGCGCGTCAGTCTCAGAAAAGATTGACGCTCAGCGCTGTGCGGTTCTGAATGAGGGTCTTCGTCGTGCATTAATGGCCAGGAGCATTTCTGCCAGGAGAAGAGAATCAACCAATGAAATGAAGGGATTGAACGAACCTACGCAAGCATCAAACGCTGACCCTTTGGTTCAGGAACTGGATCGCCGAATTCCTGTGCGGTGTCAACCCATAACTGGATTGCGTCATTAGCGTTTGCCAAGGCAGATTCGTGAGTGTCCCCGTGGGCCATACAGCCTGGCAATTCTGGCGCCTCCGCGACGAAGATCTGATCCTCATTACTCCAGTAGATAATGATCTCGTACTTATGTGTCATAAGTCGCCTCCCAGCTTGTATTTTAGCAGCACTGGCCTCACCTGCCGCACTTGATAGACTTTGGCTCTATTTCCCTCTCGTGCAGATTGATTTTCTCAACCACGCCTTGACGACGAAACATATGATGGCTACCTCATATTCTTTCTTCAAAGTCTAACCTTTTCAGAAGTGCGCGCAGATCCTCAAACGAGATGTTCGCATCTGCAGTTCCACGCAGAATCTGAAACAGAAGTTTCTCGTACTTGCTCATCCGTATGACCCATTGCTAAATCACGGTGGTGATGATCTCTCTGATACTGCGTTGCAGCTCACGATCGTCGGTTATGGGCGAGCACATGGCGGTCTCCGCGGCGGTGACAGGAGGAATGCCGAGATTGATCATTTGCGCGGCGTAAATCAGCAGACGCGTAGACACACCTTCTTCCAAACCATGCCCACGCAGGTTGCGGACTTTCTGCCCAATGAGCACGAGATCGCGCGCTGTGCTTTCATCCACACCGCCTTCGCGCGCCACGATTTCAGTCTCCATTTCCGGCGGCGGGTAATCAAAGTCAATCGCCACGAAACGTTGCCGGGTTGATTGTTTTAAGTCTTTCAGAATGGATTGATAGCCGGGATTGTAGGAGACGACCAGCATGAAATCTGCCGGCGCCTCCAAAATCGTTCCCCGCTTCTCAATCGGCAGACGCCGTCGGTGGTCCGTCAAAGGGTGAATGATCACCACCGTATCCTTGCGAGCTTCTACCACTTCGTCGAGATAGCAGATCGCTCCGTGGCGCACAGCTGCGGTCAACGGGCCGTCGTGCCAGACAGTTTCTTCACCCTCAAGTAAGAAGCGACCAACAAGATCGGTCGCCGATAGATCTTCGTGACAAGCGACAGTGATGAGCGGGCGCTCAAGCCGCCAGGCCATGTGTTCGACAAAGCGCGTCTTACCGCAGCCGGTGGGGCCTTTGAGTATCACGGGCAGGCGGGCGCTGTGGGCTGCTGCAAACAGATCGACCTCACCATCGACTGGGAGGTAATAGGGCTCTTCGGTAATTCGGAATTCTTCGATCGCGCGCTCTGGCATTTTTTTCTCGCCTAACGGGGTTCAGTGTTCGATGTCTTTGATCTTAGCACTGAGGGCGCAGTTACAGAACCGAGCGCGGTGCGCGCCTAACTCATATTCCTCGGTTTGTCTTTGCTCCAACGGGGCTGCGTCTGCAAAGCCCAGGGTTGCCGTGCTCTGACGGCACCCTGGGAAAGCAAGACGATTGGCCCTTCAACCGCAACGCGGTTGCGACTGCTTTTTGAACTCACAGAGTACCGGGTAGGGCGCAACCGCGTTGCGGTTGAGAATTATTCCCGTAACGTTTCCCCAGGGTTAGCCGTCAAAACACGGCAACCCTGGGCTTTGCAGACGTAGCCCCGTTGGGGCGAAGGAACCGAGTTTTTAGACAATCTCTACCTCGTTCGGTCCGGTATTAGACTACTTTTGACGCCTCGTTTGCGACGCCACCATTTACCCTTTACTATTCACTGTCTACCGGATCTCATGAAATTAGCAATAGCAATGTCTGGCGGTGTCGACTCTTCAGCCGCAGCCGCAATCCTCAAGGAGCAAGGCCACGAGTTGGTCGGCTTTACGATGCAGTTGTGGAACCAGCGTCGTGGCATCAGCGTCGACGAGAACGGTGATCCGCTTCCCTCGCGGTGTTGTTCGCTGGACGATGTTTACGACGCACGCCGGGTTGCCGAAGAGCTTGGGTTTCCGTTCTACGTTCTCAACCTGGAAAAAGATTTCGAGCGCGACGTGGTGCAGCCCTTTGTCGACAGCTACCTTAACGGCGAAACGCCGATTCCGTGCGTGTCATGCAACAGCCGGCTTAAATTTGCTTCGCTCGATCGACTAGCTGCCAGCCTGGGTTGCGACAAGGTTGCTACCGGACATTATGCCCGCGTCGAGTTTGACGAAGCATCGCAGCGTTACCGTCTGCTGCGTGGGCGCACTCTCGAGAAGGACCAGTCTTACTTTCTTTGGGAGTTAACTCAGGACCAGTTGTCGCGGGCGATGTTTCCCCTAGGCGAAATGTCCAAACCTGAAGTGCGCGAAGTAGCGCGCGAGCATGCGCTGGCGGTAGCGGAAAAATCTGAGTCGCAAGAGATCTGCTTTGTGCCTGATGGCGATTACGCAGGTTTCATTGACCGCTATCTTGAAGCGGAAAACGCAAGCGATCGACTTCCAGGCGAGGGTGAAATCGTCAGCACCAGCGGTGAGGTGATGGGTCACCATGGCGGCATTCATCGCTACACGATTGGGCAGCGACGTGGCATCGGCATCGCGGCCGAGCAACCGCTCTATGTCGTTTCGATTGATAGCGCTAAGAACCGGGTCATCGTGGGCCAGCAGGATGAATTACTCAGTGGCGAATTCACGGCTGCCGGCGTTAACTGGATTCCATTCGATCCGCCGAACTCGCCCATCCGCGCGGATGTCCGCGTGCGTTACCGTCACAACCCATCCCCGGCTACTATCACACCGCTGGAAAACGGTCGCGTCCGAGTCAACTTTGATGAGCCACAGCGAGCCATTACGCCCGGTCAGGCAACAGTCTTTTACCGCGGCGACGAGGTCGGAGGCGGCGGCTGGATCGTCAAAGGAAGCTAAGCGCGTTGTCAGTACCACCTGCGTTAGCGGGTGGGTGGTCGTGGCTACCCCACCCGCTAACGCAGGTGGTACTGACAAGAAACCTCTTCGCCTCAACTAAACCTTTTCACCCTCGGTTGCGTAAACACACTCGGACGAAATTGTCTCCAAATGTTCCGAATTTACAGGATTTAAGGCAGGAAAACGTATGGCAATGTCAGGTACAAGAAAGACTCTCATTATTATCGGCAGCATCGTAGTCGGGCTCGTTTTGGTGGTGCTGATCGGACTGGCTGTTTTGGTCGCCGCGCTGCGGAATACCGAACCAGCTATCGCGCAAAACAGCGTGCTTAGTCTCCGAGTCGCAGGATTCCTCCCAGACTACGTTCCTGACGATCCCTTTCGAAAGCTGCTTGGTGGAACTGACCAGTCGCTGTCCAGTCTCGTCGAACAATTCAGAAAAGCGAAAGTCGACAATCGAATCAAAGCAATCATCTTGCAGATCGAGATGTCGGGCGCTGGCTGGGGCAAGTCTGAGGAGATTCGCGATGCAATCGCCGACTTCCGCACCTCGGGTAAGCCGGTTTACGCCTACATGGAATATGGGATGAACAAGGAGTACTACATTGCCAGCGCCTGCGATCGTATTTACGTCGCGCCGCCGGGAGAATTGTTTATCAACGGCATGGCCGCCGAGGTGATGTTCTTCCGCGGCTCGTTGGACAAGCTAGGCGTTTATCCCGACATTTATCAGATTGGAAAATACAAGAGCGCCGGCGACACGTTTACGCGCAAAGAGATGTCTGAAGCTCATCGCGAGTTTATGAATGAGCTGGTCGATGATCTTTTTAATCGCTACGTTGACGGAATTGCTAAAGCCCGCGGCAAGTCTGCGGAAGAAGTGCGCGCGCTGATTGACGAAGCGCCTTACAGTGCGCCTAAGGCAAAAGAGGCTGGACTGATTGATGGTGTGGCTTATCGTGAAGAACTCGACAAAGAACTTAAGAGCAAACTCGGTTACAAGGAAGATGAACAGCTCCGGCTGGTCAAGAGTTCCTCTTATAAGGAAATACAACCGGAATCGCTAGGCCTCGACAAGGGCGAAAAGATTGCGGTGATCTATGCCACGGGCGGAATAGACTCGGGCAAATCAGAAAATAGTCCGACCGGCGAACAGTCGGTCGGTTCCGACACTCTGGTCAAAGCGCTCAACGACGCGCGCGACGACAAGACCATCAAGGCCATCGTGATCCGGGTCGACAGCCCTGGTGGTTCGGGCCTGGCTTCGGATGTGATCTGGTATGCCGTTGAAGCCGCGAAGGCGAAGAAGCCGGTCGTCGTATCCATGGGCGATGTGGCAGCTTCGGGCGGATATTACATCTCAGCCGGCGCCAGTAAGATCCTGGCCCAACCTTCAACCATCACCGGCTCAATTGGTGTGCTCGCAGGCAAACCGGTATTGAGAGAGTTCTACGACTGGTTGGGAATTTCGAATGAATACATTCTGCGCGGCAAACGAGCCGGGATGTTTCGCGAGACCGAAAAATTTACTCCTGAAGAACGCGAGAAATTTGAAGAGTGGATCAAGAACACTTACTACAACGACTTCATTCCCAAGGTGGCCAAAGGCCGGAACAAGCCTGTCGAATACATCGATTCAGTTGGACAGGGACGCGTCTGGACCGGAGCGCAGGGCAAAGATAAGGGACTCGTCGATGAGTTCGGAGGACTTGATCGCGCGGTCCAGGTTGCCGCAGAGCTGGCAAATCTGCCCAAAGATAAAGGTGTCAAGCGAGTGATACTGCCGTATCCGCGAACGTTCCTACAGGAAGTGTTTGATAGTGGAGATGAGACGCGGATACAGATGGAACAGAGGCGTGCGGTGCTTTCTGTCCTACCTGAAGATGGACGCCGTGCGTTCCGTTACATGATGCTGCTCGATCGAATGAAGCAAGGCGAGTCGATGTTGCTGATGCCGTTTGACCTCAGGATTAAGTAAGCCGGGACGGTAGAAGGCAGAAGGCAAATCGACATGGAAGAGCGGGGGCAAGCCCACCCTCCCGACCTCTAACTATTAAAGTCTATCGGTTATTGCCTGCTGCCTTCTGCCTCCTGCTTACTGCTTACTGCTTACTGCTTACTGCTTACGGATTTTTTCCAGTCCGCCCATGTAAGGACGCAACGCCTCCGGAACGACAATCGATCCATCCGCCTGCTGGTAGTTCTCCAGGATCGCGATCCACGTTCGTCCTATCGCCAAACCTGAGCCATTCAACGTGTGAACAAACTCTGGCTTGGCTCCACCCGCGCGACGAAAGCGTATCTGCGCACGGCGCGCCTGGAATGCTTCGTAGTTTGAGCAGGAAGAGATCTCCCGGAACGTGTTCTGCGACGGCAGCCAAACCTCTATGTCATAGGTCTTAGCCGAGCCAAATCCAATATCGCCGGTCGACAGCGCCACAGTGCGGTAGTGCAGCCCAAGCTTTTGCAGAATCGTTTCTGCGTTGGCGGTAAGCGACTCGAGTTCGTCATACGAGTTCTCCGGCAAAGCGTATTTTACCAGTTCTACTTTCTCGAATTGATGCTGGCGAATCAGGCCACGCGTGTCGCGCCCATAGCTGCCGGCTTCTGAGCGAAAGCAGGGAGTGTAGGCGACCCACCGCATCGGAAGCTGGGTCGCATCGAGGATCTCTTCGCGGTGGTAGTTGGTAACCGGCACTTCCGCGGTAGGGATCAGATATAACTCGCGTTCGTCAGTTAACTTAAAAAGGTCCTGCTCGAATTTGGGCAAATTGCCCGTGCCAAACAGCGCCGCTTTGTTGACTATGAATGGCGGTAGCGTCTCGAGGTATTCGTGTTCGCGAGTGTGCACGTCGAGCATGAAACTGATCAACGCCCGTTCGAGTCGCGCGCCGTCTCCATAGAGAATGGCGAAGCGGGCCGATGCAATCTTCGCGGCCCGATCGAGATCGAGAATACCCAGAGCATTGCCGAGGTCGACGTGGTCCTTCGGTTCAAAGTCAAACTCCGGCTTGTCACCCCAACGGCGAATCTCCTGGTTGGCCGATTCATCTTTTCCGACCGGAACGCTCTCGTGTGGAATGTTGGGAAGTGTGGAGATAAGGTCCTGGATGCGAGTCTCCGCCTGGTCGCGTAATTGGTCCAACTCGGCAATACGCTCTTTTAGTTCGTTGACTTCCTTGCGACGCCCTTCGGCCTCCTCGCGCTTGCCCTCCTTCATCAAGGATCCAATCTCACGACTCGCGGTGTTGCGCTCGGCATTAAGCTGATCAGACTCGGCAATCACGCGCCGGCGCTCGCCATCAGCTTCGGCGAAGTCATCCAGGACATTCGGAGCGGCGCCGCGCGACTCAAGTGCGGCGCGCACCTTCTCCAAGTTCTCTCGTACGTAGTTCAGATCAAGCATTTGTTCTATTCCTACGAAACATGTTAAGACTCCTCACTGTTTCCGAAAAGAAAGCTGACGCTAGCCGACGACGATGGGTGTGTCAAGACGACAGGCTTGCGTGAAGTGGAGATACGATCCACGAAATCACACGAAATGAAACTAACAAGATTTCGTGTTGGTTCGTGTAATTTCTGGATCAGCTGCTTTGGTTGATAATCGGCTCTAACGCTTGACCGTTCACTTTTGCCGCACGCTATTGTGCTAAGGTCAGAGACGCACAACATCAATTCTTAGGGGTCTCGTCTGCCTTGTTGAGGGTATAGCTAAAGTCGGCATTCCCTGGCATGAGGTTCTTTTCCTGATCCAGGAAAAAGAGAATATTGTCGTCGGCCTTCAGGAAGAATAGAGACGCTTCGGAGTTCGCCGGGTCCAATTGATAGACCACTGCAGCGGGATTTGCTTTTGTGCCTCGAACTATTCTCCACGTTCCTTCTCTAATTCGCTCCCGGTAAAAGGTGCCTCTGAGTTTATACGTGGTGGGAGAAAGTGTTTGGTCTTGATAGAGCGTCAGGTCCCACTTTACTTTCATGCAGTCACCACTCACGGGTTTATTTATTTCTTTGGCAACCTGCTGACATGGGCTCCTTCCAAAGAAACGACCCAGAGTGGATGGTCCACTCCTTATCGATGAGGCGAAGGCACTTGGAGATGTGAGCTGAACGGCAGAACTTTCGAGAAGCCCGTCTTGTTGCACATTCGGCGGGGTCTTTCCACTCCTACTTAAGGTGTAACTCCAACCAGCATTTCCTACTGCGAGGTTCCCGTGTCCGTCCAATAAGTGAAGAAGATTGTGATCTGCCTTTAGAAAGGATACAGGTCGTTGGGATCCGCCAGGGTCCAATCGATAAACTAACGCGTCGCCATTCGCCTTTGTACCTCGCACCATGGTCCATTGTCCCTGCCTGAGTGCCATCGTTCCACCATTGGCTAATCCTTTTGTTCCTTGTTCAGGCAATCCATACGTGAGGCTAAGGCTGTACGTAGTTGGAATGAGTGTATTCGCGTCCTGGTGAAGGTTGAGGCTCCACTTAATCATCTCACACTTCGCAGTTGCCGGAATCTGGAGCAATTGTCTTGAAACATCGTCGCAGGGACTAGTTGCTACAAAAACTCCGTGGGTAGATGAGCTCGGAGCAACAGATGGCGGCACTGGTAAGAGCAATATCGGCAATAACAAGGCAAGGCTGGAAAATATGAGGATGCTTTTCATCACTCCTCCCACTAAGAGTTGCACTTTGGCTCTCATTTATTTGACGGACTTGGGGCTCACTTTCTTCCCTTTATTTTTTAACAATGCTTATGAGTCTCATTAATTCGCCGCGGCTGTCCGATACACTTCAGTTTGTCGACGGTTTCGCCTGCCTGAGTCAATGACAAACTGAAGGAAGCTCTGATTAAGTTAAATCACGGGCGTGGCTATTGACTACCGGCCCTTCAGGCCTTCGACAACCCAGGAACGCTGAATGTCCCACACACTTCAGTTTGTCGCTGTCAGGGCAGAGGTGGTTGAGACACATAAGCGCCCTACCTCCACACGACAAACTGAAGGGTGTCGGACATCGGCGAGATGCAATGATTTGTTCTACTCCTCCAAAGTATGTTAAGAGAGACGACCATTTCTATCGGAAATTAATCATGCCGCAAAAAGTTCGCAAAGCCGTTTTTCCTGCTGCCGGTTTGGGTACGCGTTTTCTGCCCGCCACCAAAGCTTCTCCAAAAGAGATGCTGCCGCTGGTTGATAAGCCCCTAATTCAATACGTTGTCGAAGAGGCCGTAGCGTCCGGAATTGAATCCGTCATTATCGTTACTGGCCGCGGCAAGGCGGCAATCGAGGACCACTTCGATATTTCGTTTGAACTTGAAAAGCTGCTGGAAGAGCGCGGCAAGAAGGCTGAGCTCAAAGCAATGCGCGCGATTTCGGACATGGCTCGAGTGAGCTACGTGCGCCAGCGTGAAGCGCTGGGGCTGGGCCATGCGGTTTTGCAGGCGCGCGATCTTGTGGGAGATGAGCCGTTCGCGGTGATGTTGAGCGATGACATCATCGACTCCGAAACGCCGGCACTCAAACAGTTGCTCGACGTTTATGAAAAGTATGACGCGCCGGTCGTAGCCGTTTTCGAAGTTGCCGGCGAAGCGATTTCACGCTTCGGTGTGATCGACGGCGAAGAGGTAGAAGAAGGTGTCTTCAAGATTAAAGACATGGTTGAGAAGCCACCAGCCGCAGAGGCGCCTTCGGATCTGGCAATCATTGGACGATATGTGCTGACTCCGGAAATCTTCGATGAGATTGCGACGACTCGCCCCGGCGCCATCGGAGAGATTCAGATTACTGATGCAATGCGATCGCTCGGGAAGAAGCGTCCGTTTTATGGAGTGCGCTTCGAAGGAAAGCGACACGATGCCGGCGACAAACTCGGCTTCCTCATGGCGACTGTTGAATTCGCACTCAAGCATCCTGATCTCGCGCCGGAGTTTAGAGAATATTTGCAATCGTTTAAGGTCAATTAATAATGACTGATCAAAAACAATTCGCGGGACGCACAGCGATCGTTACTGGCGCAACCCGCGGTATCGGACGCGCCCTCGCCCTTGAGCTCGCGCGCCGTGGCGCCGACATCGCGTTCAACTACGCGAAGAGCGCGGAGGCCGCTGAATCGTTAACCAAAGAGATCGAGGAAATGGGCGTGCGCACTCTCTCCATGCAATGCGACGTGGCCAATACGGAAAGCGCTGCCGAGATGGTTAAGCAGGTTAAAGAAAAATTTGGACGCATCGACTTCCTGGTCAACAATGCCGGCATCACGCGCGACAATCTAATTCTCCGCATGAAGGAATCCGATTGGGATGACGTAGTGGACACAAATCTTAAAGGTGCGTGGAACTTCGCCAAAGCTGCCCTCAGGACCATGCTGCGTCAGGACGAAGGCGGATCGATTCTAAACATCTCCTCTATCAGCGGCAGCGTTGGGATGCCGGGCCAGTCAAACTATTCCGCCTCGAAAGCGGGCATGATTGGACTTACGAAAGCACTCGCAAAGGAAGTCGCCAGGCGGAAAGTGACAGTTAATGCTCTCGCTCTGGGAATGGTCGCCACCGATATGGCCGGCTCGCTCGATGAAACGTATCGGGTAAAAATTCTCGAACAAATTCCCCTGGGACGTTTCGCCGAAGCAGATGAGATAGCACGTATCGCCTGTTTCCTGCTCTCCGACGACGCGCGCTACATTACCGGACAAGTCATTCAAGTTGATGGCGGACTGGCGATGTAAATGCATTGACAGGTGACAAGTAACGAGTGACAAGTCATACATTCCTGTCCGCCTTTATTACTTGTCACCTGTCACTTTTCTTCTGGTCCATCTTCGCGGTCTCAACTTCCGCTCGAACCCAAGTCCAGAAATTTGGAGAAAATTCTAAATAAATGGAATCGCAAATGGTCTCTTGACCGCACTGTTCTCTCCTAGTATTCTCCGCCAACCTTAAACGTGCCACGCATTTTTTCGTAATGCACTTGCTTAGATTCAAGACTGTCGCTTCAGGCGGGTAGTTCAGAGTACAAGCTTAGCTTGCGCGCGAAAGTGAAGAAGTTTAGTTCAAATCTTCAGTTGCATGCGCGGCAGTAGCCCGACCATAAGGGAGGGCGTTGTTCTCTGGTCGTCAGAAACGCCCTTCCTGACGGTCGGGCTACTGCCCGCTTGCCGCAAGGCTTATTAGTTTTCTTCCGATCTCCCCGGATCGTAGTGCTTGATTGCGATCTCTCTGTTCACATGATCAATGACGAAGGAGAAATACGATGCATCGCAGATCTCTCGTGGTTCTGGCGCTCATGATTGCGTCAGCCGTAATGGCTTTTAGTGGTTGTGCGCCGATGGAGGAAAGCAAAGCTCCCGCGACCGCAAGCTCAACCGCAAACTCGGCAGCAGGGAAAATTCCTATTACCACCGTATCGGAGCCGGCGCGAAAAGAGTTTTTGCAAGGGCGTGATCTGAACGAGAAGCTGCTCATCCAGGACTCCATTAAACATTTCGATAGGGCCATATCGCTCGACCCCAACTTCGCCTGGGCAGAACTAAATCGCGCTCAGGTTAGCCCCACCGGTAAGGAATTCTTCGATCACCTGAAGAAGGCTGTCAGTCTTGCCGACAAGGCTTCTAACGGCGAGAGACTGCTGATCCTGGCTACCGATGCCGGCGCAAATGGAAACGCGGTTAAGCAAAAGGAATATCTCGACCAGCTCGTCGCAGCTTACCCAGGTGATGAGCGGGCCCATTTCAATCTTGCCGGCTACCACTTTGGCCAACAGGAGTTTCCCAAAGCTATTGAGCATTACAAGAAGGCCACCGAGTTGGCTCCGGATTATTCGTCAGCTTATAACCTTCTCGGATACGCCTATCGGCAAAATGTCGACTACCCAAATGCTGAGTCGGCGTTTAAGAAATACATCGAACTCATTCCGAAGGATCCCAATCCCTACGATTCATACGCCGAGCTGCTGTTGAAGATGGGTCGCTTCGAGGAATCGATCGCGCAGTATCGCATGGCCCTGGAGATTGATTCGAACTTCATCAATGCCCACCAGGGTATTGCGGCGGCTCAGATGTATCAGGGAAAAGCGGCCGAGGCTGCGACCGAACTTCAGAAGATCACCGATAAAGCGCGCAGCGATGCGGAACGACGAACCGCTTTGTTTGCTTTGACTGTGGTTAACGTCGATAGCGGCAACATGGCCAAAGCACTCGAGGACATGGATAAGCAATATGCGCTGGGCGAGAAGACGAATGACGTTCCAAATATGACGGGCGATCTGCAGTTGAAGGGCAACATCCTTTTGGAAACGGGGAAGTACGACGAGGCGAAGGAACTTTTTGAACGCGGCCTCAAGATGACAGAGTCGTCCAACCTCTCGCAGGAGATCAAGGACAACGCGAAACTGTTTCACCATTACAACCTCGCCCGCGTGGCGCTCGGCAAGAAAGATCTCGCTACCGCGCGGAGCGAAGCCGAAGCGTTTCGCAAAGGTGCTGACGCCTCAAAAAATCCTTTTCAGATCCGTCAGGCACATGAACTAGCGGGAACGATTGCACTCGCAGAGAAAGATTACGACAAGGCCATTGCTGAACTTCTACAGGCCAACCAGCAAAACCCTTACGACCTTTATCGTTTGTGCCAGGCGTATCAAGGCAAAGGCGACTCAGGTAAGGCAAAGGAGTTTTGCCAAAAGGCCTCCGCATTCAATTCCCTTCCGCAGCTGAATCTTGCGTTCGTGAGGGCGAAGGCCGCGAAGGTGTGACCTGAAGGCTCAAAATACAGGGCTTTGCCCCCTGATGTGCGGTGGTGGCTACGCCCCACCGGCAAGGCTCATGAAACTGCTCTCGGGCTACGCCCACGATTTTGGGGCCTAGCCCCACAATTCTCAGGCTGCCCCGCCCGGTGGGGCATAGCCACCACCGCACATCCAGCGGCAAAGCCGCGAGCCTAACCCGTGGTCGCTCGAGCCTCCCCTTTACTAATCCTCGCTCAAGATTCAATATTCACCATCCGGCTGTTTACTGTTTGCTGATTTGCTGTCTCCTATGCCTAACGCTACCTGGCCCGAACTAAGATTCTCGGAATGGCAAGACACCCTCGCCACACTGCATATGTGGACCCAGGTGGTGGGGAAGATACGCCTCGAGCTAACTCCGCTCGTGAACCACTGGTGGAATGTTCCGCTTTACGTTTCAGCGCGAGGGCTGACAACCACCTCCATGCCTTATAGCGACGATCGGGTTTTTGAGATCGAGTTTGACTTCATTGATCACAAACTGCGGATCGCATGCAGCGACGGAGCGAGCAAGAGTCTCGATTTGCGGCCACAGTCAGTCGCGGACTTTTATGCGGAAGTAATGGCGACCCTTCATGAACTGGGAATGGACGTAAAGATTTGGACCATGCCGGTCGAGGTCCCGGATCCGGTTCGTTTCACTGAAGACCACGGGCACAAGTCTTACGACGCGGAATACGCCAATCGCTTCTGGCGCGCACTGGTAATGATGGACGAAGTGTTTCAGGAGTTTCGTTCACGCTTCATCGGCAAGTGTAGTCCGGTGCATTTCTTTTGGGGCAGCTTCGATATGGCCGTTACGCGGTTTTCCGGCCGGCGCGCACCTGAACGCGAAGGCGCCGACATCATTACTCGCGAAGCTTATTCACACGAAGTCATCAGTCACGGCTTCTGGCCCGGCAACAAGGACATGGAAGCAGCGTTTTATTCCTACACTGCTCCTGAACCTGCTGGGCTCGCAGACACCGTCAGCCAGGGAAAGATACTTCCGGCCCAGGCTTTTTACAGTTCCGAGATGAAGGAATTCTTTCTCCCTTACGACGCTGTGCGAACTGCCTCCTCTCCCGAACAGACGCTCATGGACTTCTGCCAAACTACCTATGAAGCCGGGGCCAACCTCGCAGGCTGGGACCGCGCAGCGCTCGAGCGCTGAAAACTTATTGTTTGGACACGGCCTCAGGTCGTTCCGGTAGAGGATTATTGACGTGTGGTAGACTATGTAAACTAAATTCAGCAGGACTTCAAATGAGCACGCGGAGAGAACAATTTATTATTGACGAGAGTGGTCATAAGACCGCAGTCGTCCTCGCAATCGAGCACTATTCGGAGTTGCTTGAGGCTCAGGAAGAACTGGCGTCCATTCGTGCCTACGATGAAGCAAAAGCCTCGGACGACGAGGTTGTTCCTTTCCAGCAAGCCGTCAAAGAGATTGAGGGCGGGTAGGTGGAATACGAAGTTCTCGTAGCAGCTAGCCATCCATCACGCTAAGGTTCTTCGGGAAGTGGTTATTTAGATCTGTTTCGGACACGCCTAAAACACGGAACCCGGCGGCGGGAAAGCTCGTTTTCTATTTTGCATGACGCATTCATTCCAGCCTGCGGCTACTACCACGCAACGACGACTTGCTATGTCGCATCTAAGAGTCGTTGTGAAAAGGTTATCCCTCGCAGGTTTACTGCTTATTCCAATCCTCATTCTCGCTAGTGTTACCGGCGTAGCGGAAAAAATCGCCGACCGTCTTGTCCTGTACGTCCACATGGCCCAGCTCTACACGAAAGATCCTGATCGAAAACTGGCTATGCCGGTGAAGAACGTCTCAAAGGATCAGGTCGCCAACACCTGGCATGCTCCGCGCGGAACTGATCGGCTTCATGAAGGCCAGGACATTTTTGCGCCGCGTGGTACTCCGGTTCTTTCCGCCACCGAAGGCTATATCTTGAGGATTGGCGAAAACACGTTGGGCGGACAAACTGTTTCAGTTGTCGGCGCAGGCGGCAGAGTTTATTACTACGCACATCTTGATTCGTATGCGCCGCGCATAGAAGAAGGCGACTACGTGACCACTAAGTCAGTCCTGGGATATGTCGGCACGACCGGTAATGCAGCCGGGACCCCACCTCATCTTCATTTCGGTGTTTATGCGACGGGGGGCCCTGTGAATCCGTTGCCGCTCTTGAGTGACCGCCCGCAAGAGAAGAAGCCACAACCAGCGGAAGCCGCGCGTTCGACAAGAATACGCAGCCGTGTAATCACAAACTAATCCTTAGGCATACTGCAATCCGTAATACTACGAATGCGGCTAATCCCGCGGAGCGATCTCATTAGCACCGTGGCTTCAGCCCGGTGATTAGCGGCAGCCAATATTTCCCGATCAGAATGACAAACTCCGCACACCGGGCTGAAGCCGCGGTGCTAATGAGATCGCTCCGCGTCATGATAGGTCGAAGGTTGTAGGTGGTGGGCCCGGTTTAGCGCGCAAATGTGCGGGGTCTCGCCGAAGAAACTGACACTCTGCTCACTTAAGCGGTTTCGCAAAGTATCCGGGTCGATGACGGAGCTCCACTTTTTGTCTTTGTAACTGCGGATTAGTAAGCCACAGCCGCATCTGGCGATAAGAACCATCGCGGCGTTTGTTGGAGGATGAGTAAGTGATCAAGTATTGCGAACGAAGTTCCTGCTCGATTTCCGAAAACGCAATTTTCAGATCCGCATCCTTTTTCGGGAAAAACGCTCGACCGCCAGTCGATTCCGACAGCGTTTCGAGAGCATGCTTGTCGACGCCTTCGCGCTTACTGTCGCCAATACCGATCGCGTAGATAATAGTTTCGCCCTCGAGCGCGCTCTTTATCGCTTCCTGCATGTTCAGCCGGCTGCTCGTGTCCCATCCGTCGGTCAACAAAATTACTGCCCTGCGCTTTTGATTCAGGCCAAGCTTTCCTGTATTCCGGGCAAGCACCTCGCTAACGGTCAGAAATATGGCTTCCCAAATGGCCGTGCTGCCGTCAGGTGGCGGCCGCCGCAAACCGGGCTTTGAGGCAATACCGCTAATTGGGCGGCCTGCCCCCAGGTATGTAGGCAATGCCACGTCGACACGGTCGAGCGCTTTATGGAGGCTGAGCACATCACGGGTTAGGTCCTGCTCGAGAAACGTTGCGCCTGTGAAAGCAATAATCGCAGCCTGGTCTTTGCTGGATTTGATCACCGTTTCAATGAAAGTGCGCGCGGCCGCCTTCTCCTGAGGCAGCATGTGTTCTTCAGAGGCACTGACGTCGATGAGAAACGCAATGGACAGAGGACGATCTGTCTCGCGCTGAAAGGTAATTATTTGTTGAGCAGCGCTATCCTCAGTCAGCCGCAAGTCTGCTTCCTGTAACGTGGTAACAAATCGTTTGTTTCTGTCGGTAGCAGTGAACAACAGACTAATCAGGTCAGTGTCGACGCGAATGACTTCGTCGGTTTGTTCGGTAGGTGTTTGAGCAAACGAGACCTGAACCAACACAAGACTAAGGATGATTAAGAGGGATGATGTGAGCTTTGATCGCATTTTCGTTCTTTGCGGCGGGGCAGTAGCCCGACCGTTAGGGAGGGCGTGGGTTTGCGCTATCGACGCGCCTCCCTGACGGTCGGGCTACTGCCCTGGTAGTTCTCTGGTCGCGCTATGGCAACGTCCGCAAACTAACAGTTTGCGTGACGATTACTTCAGGGCCTTGATGTTCGCCGGTTTCTGAAACAGTGAGTCGGGGAGTGGCTGATTATATTCAATTGACTCGTAATTAATGCGGCTGGTTTGGGTGCCGTTAATGAAGTGGTCGATCACAAAAGGCGCCGTCACACCGGCTACCGTAATGGGCTTGGCCAAACGATCCTCTTCAGTAATCTCTTCCGTTTCATCAGAGTCGGCCTTGGTGCGCGTCCGCTTGTAAATCACTTTTGCCGGCAACCCCTCTTTGGCAGCAAACTCGTATTCAATCCAGAAACCATCAGGATACGTTAGACGAACTGTCTCGTTACGACGCGCAAGCCCAGCCTCGCGTCGGCCCACATAAGTAAGGATTGCACCCTCTTTTTTCCACCAACCGCGCAAGACGTTTTCCACGCTGGTGCGCATTGAACGTTTGAATGACTCGATCTGCGAGGCCTTCATATCGCTCAAGGCCTTTGGACCGCCGTCGTAAAACCAACCCGTTTCACGATCGTTCGTCTGAATAGTCTTGATGCCGGCGGATGTAAACTCAGTTCGTTCTCGATCCGGATAGACGATGTAATCAAGAAACCTTGCCGGCAGCTGCGACATGCCCTGTTCGAAGGATGTGTAAAAGCCACGGCCAACGACGGTCTTAACGTTCAGATAATTGCTGCCGCCCAAAACTTCAATTGCGCGAGAGAGAATCGCCTCGGCCTTTGGATCCGGAGGCGCCGGTTGTTTAGGCGGCTCGATAGTCTGAGCGACAAGGGCTATAGACAGAGCGCCGAGCAAAACAACAAACGTAAATGTTCGCAGGATTAATATCTTCATGAGAGAACTTACAAGAGTGATGAATTGCTCCGGAGGAGCCGCATGTTTATAGACCAACAAATCGATTACTACTAGCGCTCCAGCGGAGCGCCATGTTTTTACTGATCACTACACGACTCAAGAATATTTCGCTCCGCTGGAGCGAGGAACGATCTTGGTGACCGTCGTCTATAGATATTAGGTCCCTACGGGACAGAGGAGAGTCGTCCAGATAATAAACAAAAAGGGCTTCAATCAATAGCCTTGAAGCCCTTACTGTCTAACAATCCACAAGCTTACAGCTTGAACTACCAGCGCCTACGGCTGTTGCTTCAATTCAAATTTGCGTTGGTCCCGGCTACGGTTTTTACAACCGTCTCGCCGTCTTCTACATCAACCACAAAATTCGTTGCCATCTTCCACATCGCGGTCAGCGGTAGTTTTACCTTCTCATCGATGTGCCGTTTCAGGAAGCGCGCGCCATACGCCGTGTTGTATCCCTTCTCGGTCAACAGGTTCAGCGCGGCCTCGGTAACGGTGACTTCTTTGCCCTGGCGCTGCATCTGTCGCTGCAACTTATTCAGGTAGAGTTCGGCAATATTGCGCACCTCGTCCATCGTCAGCGGCGCAAAAACAATGATCTCGTCGATGCGGTTGCGAAACTCCGGCGAGAAACGTGTTTCCGCGGCCTTCATCACCTCTCTGTTGACGACGCGGAAATCGCCTGGAGTCTTCGTTCCAAATCCCAACGGCTTTTCAAATTTCTTGAAGCTGTCGGAACCAAGGTTGGAAGTCATGATAACGATTGCGTCTGATAGATAGACCTTCTTGCCACGTCCATCCGTCAGCCAACCTTCGTCGAAGGCCTGCAGGAAGAGATTCATCAAATACGGCGATGCTTTTTCAACTTCATCGAGCAACAAAACGGTGTACGGATTCTCGCGCAGTTGCTCGGTCAAAATTCCCCCGCGCTCAGAACCGACGATGCCTCGCGGCATACCGATCAATTTTTCAATGCTGACGGTGCCGTCGCTGTACTCCGACATATCGATGCGGACCATCTTCTCTTCGTCGCCAAACATGAACTCGGCAACGGCCTTGGCCAGCTCGGTTTTTCCAACACCTGTTGGACCAAGGAACAGCAACACACCGTCTGGTTTGTAGTGCGACTCTTTCAAAGGCCCTTTGTTAAGCCGCAGACGTTGGGCAACTGCCTTGATCGCGGCCTTTTGCCCTATCACACGCTGCGCCAACATGGCTTCAGTCATCGAGAAACGATCGCTGGTATCGCGGAAAATCATGTCACGCGGAATGCGCGACTCCTGCGAGATCACCTCGATTACGTGTTCCGGTTTCACCACCATCGTATTCGGCTCGTTGATTTCCACTTTTACCGCGGCCGTGTCCAGCCAGCCGATGGCTTTGTCAGGCAGGTGAAGATTACGAATATATTTCGGGGCCATCTCAAGCGCCGTGTTAATCGCGTCGTCGGAGATCTTTACGGAGTAATTCTTCTCGAGGCGAGGACGCAGGCCCAACAGAATCTCCCGGGTTTCGCTAATCGACGGCTCTACGACTTTTACCAGGCGGAAGCGACGCGCCAGGGCTTCATCTTCCCCGATGTATTCCTTGTATTCGGTAAGCGTTGTGGCGCCGATGATCCGCATATCGCCACGGGCCAACGCCGACTTAAACATGTTGGCAGCGTCCGAAGAAGTACCGAGTGCCGCGCCAGCGCCCATGATCGTGTGCGCCTCATCGATAAACAGAATCAGGTTATCGCGTTCTTTGACTTCGTCGATGATGCCCTTGATTCTTTCTTCAAACATTCCGCGCAACATCGTACCCGCCACGAGCCCGCCCATTTGCAGTTGGACCACGTGCGAACCGCGTAACCGCGCCGGAACTTTGTCGGGCTCCAACTCGATCAAGCGAGCCAATCCTTCGACCACGGCCGTCTTGCCCACGCCGGGCTCTCCCACAAGCATCGGGGAATTTGCGCGCTCGCGATGGCAAAGTATTTCCACCATCTGCTGTATCTCTTTTTCGCGGCCAATGGTGGGCGCGATCTTGTCGGCCCGCGCGAGACGATTTAGGGAAACACCGAAATGTTTCAGGTAGGGCGGCAGCTCAAACTTCTTGCGATACTGCTCTTCTTCGCGCTCCCGTTTCGAAACCTGTGCCTGAACGTTGTCTGCGACCTGATCGGGGTTAGCTCCCATGGTTCTTAACACCTCCAGGAAGAGACCGTCCTGATTTGTCAGCGCGGAAAAAATATCAGTGGCCTCGATTGTCTTGCGGCCCTGAGCGCG
>Ga0190270_10000157_pt1 | contig 30188 bp, 18 predicted proteins | sample Popmic320T_FD_133748 | JGI IMG/M metagenome (GOLD analysis project Ga0190270, IMG submission 133748) | Populus adjacent soil microbial communities from riparian zone of Weber River, Utah, USA - 320 T | ecosystem: Environmental > Terrestrial > Soil > Riparian zone | place: USA: Utah | collected...
GAACGCCAGCGCGAACCAGCAGCAGGACTTCTACCGGCAGGTGATGTGGCAGAACATCCCCGCCGACCAGTTGCCGCCTGGCTTCAAGCCCGGGATCGACCCGCAGACCCAGATCGCGGAGAACCCGGAGCTGGAGAGCGCGTACGAGAAGTGGACGCTCAGCGGCAACGAGCGGGCCCAGTTGCTCGGCAGGCTCGACGTGGGCGGGACCTATATGGAGAAGTACAACGCGACCAAGACGTCGTTGCAGGCCTGGTAGCCGTATCGGGCTCGGTGCGCCGGTCGATGGTGGCGCAGGGGTCCCCTGCGCCGAACCTATTGGCACTGGGGACCCCTGCGCCAAAACCCGATTGGCGCAGGCTTCCCCAGTCGGCATGGTGAGGTCGGATGCGACCTGGCGCGGGTCGTGGGGCAGGATGGGTTGGTCGCCGGCCCGCCGGCCACCGAGGACAGCGTCGACATCGATGGGAGCGCCGATGGCAGACTCGCCCCAAGACCCGCCACCGCGGCTCGCCGAGCGACTCGCCGGCCGCAAGCTGCTGCTGACAGGCGTCACCGGGTTCGTCGGCGAGGCGTTGCTCAACCGGCTGCTCACGCAGATCCCCGACATCGCGGTCACCGTGCTCGTACGGCCGAAGGGATCCGCGAACGGCATCGACCGGACCAAGGCCCTCCTCGGCAAGCCGATCTTCGCCTCGATCGTGGAGGAGTCCGGCGGCGTCGACGCCCTGTTGGAGTCGCGAGTCCGGGTCATCGACGGCGACCTCTCGGCCGTGCCGGAGCTGCCGAACGATCTCGACGCCGTCGTCCACTGCGCCGGCGACGTGTCGTTCGACCCTCCCGTCGACGAGGCGTTTCAGACCAACGTCGTCGGGACGCGGGCACTGCTCGACCGAGTCGCCGAGATCGACGGCGACGTTCACTACATCCACATCTCGACGGCCTACGTCGCCGGCCGCCGCCGCGGGGCGATCCCCGAGGGGCCGGTCGACCACACGGCCGATTTCGAGGCCGAGCTCGCCTGGGGCACCGGACAGCGGGCCACGATCGAGGAACGCTCCCGTTCCGCCCGCGTCCTGTCCGACCTGCGCGGAAAGGCCGAGCGCGAACACCGTCGGGCCGGCCTCCTTACGGCCGCCGGTGCCGCCGAGCAGATGCGACAGGAGTGGGTCCGCGACCAGCTGATCCGAGCCGGCGCCGAACGGGCCCGGAGCCTCGGCTGGACCGACTGCTACACCTTCACCAAGGCCATGGGTGAGCGGGTGGTCGAGGCGTACGCGCAATCCCACCCGGTCGCGGTGGTCCGGCCGAGCATCATCGAGTCGGCCCTCGAGACGCCCGACGCGGGCTGGATCGAGGGCTTCAAGATGGCCGAGCCGTTGATCCTGGCCTACGGTCGGGGCGAGCTGCCGGAGTTTCCGGCCTCACCGGACTCGATCGTCGACATCGTCCCCGTCGACCACGTCGTCGCCGCCATCGTCGCCGCCCTCGCCGAGCCGCCGCCGGCCGGCGACCCGCGCTGGTTCCACGTGTCGTCCGGCGCTCGCAACCCGCTGACGTTTCGCCGGCTCTACGGCATCGTGCGGCGCTACTTCGACAACCACCCCTTCGAGGTCGGCGACCGCGGCGCGGCCCGGCTGCCCGAATGGCGCTTTCCCGGCGCGCAGGCCGTCGAGCGGCTCCTCGTCACCAGCGAGCGGGCGCACAAGGTCGCCGACTACGTCGTCACCCGGGCGCCTCGCGGCGACCGGACACGGGAGTTCGCCCGCAAGCTCGACCGGCAGCGCCGGCGGCTCGACTTCCTGCGCCGCTACATCGACCTCTACCGCGAGTACGCCCAGGCCGAGCTGCACTTCTCCGACACCCGAACGATGGCGCTCTACGAGTCGCTGCACCCCGACGACCAAGCCGACTTCGGCTTCGATACGTCCGTCATCGACTGGGACCACTACCTCGGCGAGGTGCACTGCCCCGCCGTCACCGCTCCGCTGCGCCGCTTCGACGAGATCCGGCGCAAGCGCAAGGGGTCGTCGACGGCGACACCGCGCCGGATCGAGCCCGACGACGTCGCCGTCGCGGTCTTCGACATGGACGGCACCCTGCTGTCGTCGAACGTGATCGAGACCTACCTCTGGATGCGCCTGCAGGAGCTCGCCGCCCCCGACCGGTTGGCCGAGCTCGGCCGGATGGCCGCCCGACTGCCGAGCCTCCTGCACGCCGAGCGACACGAGCGCAGCGGCTTCCTCCGCGCGGTCTACCGCGAGTACGAAGGCGCCCGGCGCAGCGAGCTCGACGCGCTCGCCGACGAGCTGCTGGCCTCGCACGTGCTGGAACGGCTGTCGGCCGAGGCGGTCCGCCGGGTCCGCGAGCATCGAGCGGTCGGGCAGCGAACCGTCCTCATCACCGGCGCGATCCGGCCGCTGACGAGACCGCTGGAGCCGCTCTTCGACCACATCGAGGCCGCCGATCTCGCGGTCGACGACAAGGGCGTGTGCACCGGCCACCTCCAGGCACCGCCGCTGGTCGGCGAGTCGAGAGCCGCCTGGCTGCGCTACTGGGCCGACGAAAACGAGATCGACCTGACCCGCTCCTACGCCTATGCCGACTCGCACTCCGACCTGCCGCTGCTGCAGGCGGTCGGTCACCCCGTCGCCGTGCGTCCCGACATCACGTTGCAGCGACACGCGAAGAAGAACCGGTGGCCGATCGTCGACTGGGCAAGTCCGGCGTCGGCGTCCCGGGTCCTGCTGCCGACGGGAGCCCGGTCATGATCCTCGCCCTCGAGATGTTCCGGTCGGTGCCCCGGATGGTCGCGGCGAAGGCCGTCGGCGGCCGAATCCCCGGCATCCTGTCCGGGCCGGCCGCGCCGCTACGCCTGGTCAGCCGCGAGCAGCCCGCGGCATCCCGGCCGGGCTGGGCGCGCGTTCGGGTGCGACTGTCCGGCATCTGCGGGTCCGACCTCGGCGCCCTGTCAGGACGAACGAGCCTCTACTTCTCCGGCCTCGTCTCGATGCCGTTCGTGCCAGGACACGAGGTCGTGGGCGACCTGATGGACGACTGCGACGACCTTCCGTCGGGCACCCGCGTCGTGCTCGACTCGGTGCTGACCTGCGCCGCCCGAGGCGTCGAGCCGTGCGCGTCATGCTCCGCGGGCGCCACCAATCGGTGCGACCGCATCACCGTCGGGCACCTGGCTCCCGGCCTGCAGACGGGATTTTGCGCCGACACCGGCGGTGGCTGGAGCCAGGTCTTCATCGCTCATCGCAGCCAGCTGCACGCGGTGCCCGACGATCTCACCGACGAGCAGGCCGTGCTGGTCGAGCCGCTCGCCTGCGCTGTGCACACGGCGCTACGGGCGCGGGTCAACCGCGGCGACCACGTGCTCGTCAGCGGCGCCGGTTCGGTCGGGCTCTTGACGACACTGGCGCTGCGTGAGCTGACCCCTGCCGGCGACATCACCGTCGTCGCCAAGCACGCGCACCAGCGCGACCTCGCCCGCGACTTCGGCGCGACCGACGTGGTGGTGCCCGACGAGGCATTGCGCGGGGTACGCCGGTCGACCCGGGCGTTTCACGTGCGGGGCCAGCTCGGTCGGTCCTACCTCCTCGGCGGCGTCGACATCGCCATCGACGCGGTCGGGTCCCGGAAGTCAGTGGAGCAGGCGTTGCATGCCACCAAGGCCGGCGGTCGCGTCGTCCTCTCGGGCATGCCGGCCGTGGCGGACCTCTCGGCAGCGTGGTTTCGCGAGCTCGAGGTGATCGGGTCCTACGCGTCGGCGAGTCGAGAGCCGGCCGCCGACGGCCGAGGCAGCTTCGATCTCGCGATGGAGCTGGCGGCCGGCGGCGGCGTCGCCGATGTCGCGTCCGGAGTCGTCTCCTATCCCTTACACCGGTGGCGCGAAGCGCTCGATCATGCGCATTCGGCCGGCCGGCTCGGCGCCGTCAAAGTCACCTTCGATCCGAGGAGCAGCAGGTGAGTCGTCCAGGGTTCGTACTGGAGGTCGACGACCGGACCCCGCCCCTTGTCGTGCACGAGGGCGAGGGCTTCCGGCTCGAGGAGTTTCCGCTTGGCACGCAGGTCGTATATCCACCCGAGTCGCTGCCGGCCATGTCGGATGTCGACGAGGCGATCCAGCACGCGCTGCTGCACCCGGAGGGGTCCGACCCGCTGCCGTCGCTGTTGCGGTCCGGCATGCGGCTCACGATCGCATTCGACGACATCTCGATCCCGTTGCCGCCGATGCGCAAGCCCGACATCCGGCAGCGGATCATCGAGGCAGTTCTCACGATGGCCGCCGACGCGGGTGTCGACGACGTCGAGCTGATCAGTGCCAACGCGCTGCATCGCCGACTGACCAACGCCGAGCTCAAAGACATCGTGGGGGAGCGAGTCTTTCGGTCCTTCCACCCCCAGGGTCTGCTCTACAACCACGACGCCGAGGATCGCGGCAATCTGCTCCATGTGGGCATGACCGACCAGGACGAGGACGTCGAGATCAACCGTCGGGCCGCCGAGTCGGATCTGCTGATCTACGTCAACGTCAACCTCGTCGCCATGGACGGTGGGCACAAGTCCGTGCCGATCGGGCTCGCGTCGTACAAGAGCCTGCGCCACCACCACAACTCCAAGACGATGGTGCGTTCGCACTCGTTCATGGACATGGAGAAGTCGCACCTGCATCACTCCGCCTGGCGGATGGGGCGGATGCTCGCCGATCACCTCAAGATCTTCACGATCGAGACCACGCTCAACAACGACGTCTTCCCGAAGCCCTACGACTTCCTGCTCAAACGCGAGTGGGAGTGGGGCGTCAAGGACCAGGCGTCGATGCTCGCGGTCCGTCGCGGACTCGCGCTGGCGCCGGACAAGCTGCGGCACAAGATGTTCCACGACCTGCGGGCGCCCTACGGCGTGACCGGCGTCCATGCCGGTGAGACCGAGGCGGTGCATGCCAAGACGCTGGCCAACGTGCACCGGCAGCAGATGGTCGAGGTGCAGGGACAGTCCGACGTGCTCGTGCTCGGGGTGCCCTACCTCGGTCCGTACAACGTCAACTCGGTGATGAACCCGATCCTCGCCACCTGCATGGGGCTCGGCTACTACTTCAACTCCTACCGTGGGCAGCCGGTCGTGCGGCGCGGCGGAGCGGTGATCCTCTATCACCCGGTCAAGCCCGACTTCAATCAGCTGCACCACCCGTCGTACGTCGACTTCTACGAAGAGGTCCTCGCCGAGTCGACCGACCCGGCGGTGATCGAGGCCAAGCACGAAGAGGCCTACGCGACCGACCCGTGGTACGTGCACCTCTATCGCACCTCGCACGCCTACCACGGGGTGCACCCGTTCTACATGTGGTACTGGGCCGCCCACGCGATGGACCATGTCGAGGAGGTCGTCTGGGTCGGTGGCGACCGGCGAGCGGTTGGCCGAATGGGCTTTCGAGCGGCATCGACGCTGGCCGACGCGCTCGAGATGGTGTCCGGCACCGTCGGGAGCTCGCCGTCGATCACCTACCTGCGCAACCCGCCCCATCTGATCGCGGACGTGCACTGATGCGTGGGCTCGTCAAGGGCGGCGTCGACGACGTACGGGCGGTGTCGCGCGGTTGGCGATGGGGCCGGCGCTCGCTCGTACCCCGGTCGGCCGAGCCCCATTCGCTGCCGAAGGAGTCGCCCGTCTTCCCGACCGCATGGTCGCGGCGGCGACCGGCCAAGGCGGTGCGCGAGGTCGTGCAGCAGGCGGGACTGCGTCCCCTGTTTCGGTCGCAGGTGTCGCCGCACGTCGAGGGTTTGGACATGCTGGGTCGGGTCAAGCCGCCGGTACTCTTCGTCGCCAACCACGCGTCGCACCTCGACACTCCGCTGATCCTGCTGTCGCTGCCCAACGAGTGGCGTCGGATCACGACGGTCGCGGCGGCGGCCGACTACTTCTTCGACACGTGGTGGCGCGCGGTCGGCTCGGCCCTGGTGTTCAACACGTTCCCGATCGAGCGTCGGGGCGGCTCGCTCGCCTCGACGCCCGGCGACGTCCTCAACGAGGGCTGGAACCTCGTGGTCTACCCGGAAGGCACCCGGTCCGTCGACGGCTGGGTGGGCAGCTTCCGGATGGGCGCCGCCTGGCTCGCGGTCGAGCACCAGGTGCCGATCGTCCCGGTCGCGCATCGAGGCACCTTCGCTGCGATGCCACGCGGCCAGGGCTGGCCGAGCCCGGGACGCAAGCCGGTAACCGTGCGCTTCGGCCCGCCGCTACGGCCCACCGAAGGCGAGTCGGCTCGCGAGTTCGCGCCCCGGGTCCGCGATGCGGTCGCGTCGCTGCTCGACGAGGATCGGTCGACCTGGTGGGAGGCTCGCCGGCGAGCCGCGGCCGACGCGGTGCCCGACCCGTCCGGTCCCGATGTGGCCGCCTGGCGTCGGGTCTGGGCCCAGACCGAGTCGCCGCGACCCGTGTCAGGCATGCCTCGCCGCCGCGCCTGGCGCCGCCGCTGACACCGATCCGCCACGAGCGTTCACAGCGGTTCCCAGGGCGAGGGGCGACACGACGTCGGGTCGTCGTCTTCGAGCCGTGGATCGGGCCGTTCGGGCTCGGGGACGGCTGTCGAGGCGGCCGGATCGGCGTCGTCGGCCGGAGGGCCTTGTGGGTCCATGGCGACAGCCTGGCGGGCTGACCGCTGCAATCGCGATGCAGAGATCTACCCAACGTTGCGCTGCCGCAGCGTTCGTGACGACCGGATGGGTAGCGAGACACGCAGGCAAGGAGAATCGGCGTCGCCCGGCGGAGCGACGCCGATTCTCCCCCGGGGTGGAGGGGGAGTCGACTAGGGAGCCGCGATCTTCCAGGCGCGGTCGATGCGCTGGCTCAACTGGTTGCCGTCGGCGTCGGCCACGACGACACGGACGCTGACGTAGCCGGGCCCGGTCGCGGCCGGCACCTCGGCCCGCAGTCGACCGCCGACTCGATCGACCGGCACCGACTGCCAGGTGGCGCCGTCGTCGAACGAGACCTCGGCCTGCGCCGTGAACCGTCCCGGACCGTCGGCCTGCGGCTGGTAGGTCGGCCGCAGCGTCAGGGGATAGGCGACGTCGGACGGCACCTCGTTGCGGGAGTTCGTCGCCAACTCGTAGTCAACCTGGACGAGCGGGACGGCGACGCCGGACTCCTCGGTCCGGGCGGACGCGAAGTGCCACGTCGTCGAGGTCCGCACGGACGTGTCGGACCAGTTGCCGGCTCCATTCGTCACGTCGAGCGTGAGGTCGTACCACCCACGGTCGGCGGGCACGGTCCATTGCGCTCTGGGCCAGGTCGACGTCCCGAGCACCTCGCCGTCTCGTTCGAGGGTCACCTGGGACCGGTCGCCGAACTGCTCGTAGATCGTGCCGGCGAGGGCGTCGCCGTAGGAGTAGTGGGGCAGGTTGATCCGGATCGCGTCGCGATAGCGAGCCACGGGCTGGTAGACGCCACCGACAGCCGACGTCGCGCCGCTCGCTGGCGGCGGCACGGCCGGGTGGACGAGCGGCCCCCACCACACCTGGCTATCGCGGTCGCCGGCTTCGTAGGACGTCGGGTTGTCGCCGGTCCAGTAGAAGCTCGGGAACTCCGACGGCGAGCCGAACCGCTGCCAGTCGACGCCTCGGGTGCTGAGGTAGTCGGTCCGAGCCAGCGGCTCGGATCGCTGCTGCGACATCGCGTTGGCGACGCCGACGCCGGCGATGTAGGGGATCCATGACTCCGACCGCCGCTGACGGTCGGAGTTTTGGTGGAAGTCCGACACGACGGTGGCCAACGACCTCGGACTGACGTCGTACGTGTGGCCGCCGGGCACCCGGTCGACCTCAGTAAAGGTCAGCTCGTACTGGTAGATCGAGTCGCGGACTCCGTGTAGGTCGACAAGCGGCTGCGACCCGGCGATGGCGTCGAGCAGGGATTCGCCGTCGGACTGTTCCAGGCGGTAGACGGGGATCGAGGCGCTGCTCGCCGAGTCGGTCCATCGATCGACCGCGGTGTTGTAGGCGAGCAACACCTTCGCACCGGCCGCGGCGGCCGCCTGGGCCTGGGCGAGCAGGCTCGTCGAACCGGCCTGCCGGCTGACCAGAGCCGCCGCGCCGTCGGCGTCGACGGCCGCGAAGGCGTCGGGCGACCCGTCGCCGGCGTCGACCAGCGGCAGCCGGGCCGAGTTCTCGTAGGCGAGCTGCGAAGCCTGCTGCGACGTCGTCACGAGAGCCCCGGATGCCTCGACCGTCAGCAGTGGCTGCTGCAGCTGCCACTCGGTCGCCAACCGGAACGCCCCGGTCGTGACCTGCGAGCTGCGAAGCGCATAGAGCCGATCGCTGACGGTGCCCTGTGCCACGATCGACGACGCCGAATGATCGCCGACGGAGCGCTGCCACAGCACGTTGAAGATGTCGAGGTCACTGCGTCGCGGCGTGACGACCCGGATCGGCTGGCCCTCCCGTGCGTCAAACCGGACCGTCCGATCCGCGCCGATCCGCAGCTCGGGCTCGGCCGCGATCGTCGTCTCGGTGTTGCGGGAGACGGCTCCCTCGATGCTCGCGACCACCGAGTAGAGACCGTCGGGCACCTCGAACGTGGCGGTGCCGGCCTTCAGGAAGACCCGCTTCTCATCACCGGTTTCGGCGCTCCACAGGTCCACGGGTCCGGTGGCGGGCTGTCCGTTGCGGTCGAGGGCGTCGATCGTGAGCGTGTGGGTCGGCCCTTCGACGGCAAACGCCATGGTCGTGTGCACCGGGCCGCCGGAGGACGGTCGCGCCACGATCTGGCCGGCGTAGCTGCCGGGCGCCGTCGACTGCGGCCGGAGCGTCGCCGTGACGCTCGCGGATCCGTGGGCTGGGATCTTCAGGGTCGACTGGTCAAAGGTCAGCGCCGGGCGTTTGCTGGCGTCGGACCCCGTCCCGGTGACCTCGGCGGACAGCCGCAGCGAGATCTGCTGATCGGACGCGTTGTGATAGGTCAGCTCACGGGTGACCGGATCGGCCTCGCGGGTGATCCGTCCGAGGTAAACCGTGCCGTCGTCGACCGAGACCGATCGGCGTACGGCGGCGGCAACGTCGACCCGGCCGCCGCCCTGGAACGTCACGGGCTGGTCAGGCAGCGTCTTGCTGGTGGAGATCAGGCGAGCCTTGAGTTGGGCAGCGGTCCAGTCGGGGTGCTGCTGCGCCAGGATGGCGGCGGCGCCCGCCACGTGTGGCGTGGCCATCGACGTGCCGTTCAAGGACGTGTAGTGCTCGTCGAGCAGATTGCCGAGGGAGGTGCCGGCGGCACGGGCGGCGACGATGTCGACGCCGGGCGCGGTGATCTCGGGCTTGATCGCGCCGTCGCCCAGACGTGGCCCGCGCGACGAGAACGCAGCCGGTTCGTCGTCCTTGTCGACGGCTCCGACGGTGAGCGCGAGGTCGGCGGCGCCGGGCGACCCGACGGTCTGCTTGCCGGGGCCGGTGTTGCCGGCGGCGACCACGAACAGGCTGCCCGTCGACGTCGTCAGCTCGTTGACGGCTTGGCTCATCGGATCGGTGCCGTCGGAGGCCGCGGTCGTGCCGATGCTCATGTTGATGACGTCCGCGTCGTGCTCGGCGGCCCACTCCATGCCGGCGATGATCTGGTCGGTCGACCCGGAGCCACTGGCATCGAGCACCTTGCCGATGATCAGGTCGGTCGCGGGCGCGACTCCCTTTCGGTCGCCGCCGGATGCCGCGCCGGTCCCGCCGACGGTGGCGGCGACATGGGTGCCGTGACCGTGGTCGTCGACGGCGACCTCACCGGTCGGATCGGCGTCGTCGGTGAAGTTTTGGGCATCGACGACTCGGCCGGCGAGGTCGGGATGCGTCGGGTCGTAGCCGGTGTCGAGGACGGCCACTGTCACGCCGTCGCCGTCGTAGCCGTCGGCCCACGCTTCCGGGGCGCCGATCTGGGCGACGCTCTCGTCGAGAGTGGCCTCGACCCGGCCGTTCAGCCACACCTGTCGGTCGCCGGCGAGTTGGGCGTCGGTGTTGGTGACCGCCGCCGCGCTGTCGCCTCGGATCGCGGTCCACGTCGAGCGGATGTCGGTCTTGTCGGCGGTGACCGAGACGGTGTTGATGCTGTCCAGCTCGCGTACCTCGTCGGTCCCGTCCGGCGCGACCGGCATGGCGGCCGCGCCAGCCCGGTCGGGGGCCTCGACCAGCAGTGGCAGCTCTTCGGTCGCGGCGTCGTCGTAGCCGTCGCGGGCGAGGAGGGTGACGTTGAACAGGTTCTCGTCCAGTACGCCGGACGCGACGTACGGTGCGGCCTCGGCCGGTACGACATGCACCTGCCCGTCCGCCTCGTAGATGTGCGGCGAGTCCTCAGGATCGACCGGATCTTCGACCCAGGCCGCTTGGCGCCCGTCGGCCGTGACCTGCAGAGCGACGACATCGCCGGTGAGCAGGGTGAGCCGGTGGATTCCGGCTTCGAGCCCGCCGGCCGAGCCCCAGCTGACGACGCCCGCAGCCTGGCCGCCGGCCCGCTGGGCGCCGGCCGACTCCCATGGGGCCGTCGGCGCGGCCATCGCGCCCACGATGGCGACGGCGAGCAGGGCACGACGGATGACGGCTGGTGTGCGCGTCGACGGTGGGGCGGGCGTGGTCGGGTTCGTCAACGCTCTGGTCCATTCGTGAGTCGGACGTCGCGGAGGTCGGGCTTGCGTACCGTCGATGGTGGCGTCCCCTCGCCCCCGTCGCGACTGGGTATCTCACCCAATCTTTGGATCGTCGACCGACGGGCCGGCCTCCGTGATCGCGAGAGCCACCGCGGTTCGGGAGTGCACATTGAGCTTGCGCATGACCGCGCTGAGATGGCGATCGACCGTACGCGGCGACAAGAACAGTGCCGTCGCGACCTGGCGATTGGTCATGCCCTGGGCGACGAGACGGGCGACGTCGAGCTCACGCGGTGACAGCTGGTCGCCGTAGCCACGCCGGCCGCCTCGCCAGACCCGGGCGACCTCGACGCCGAGCCGGCGCAGCCGCCGGGCCACTCGGTCCGCGTCCCATCTCGCTCCGAGCGCGGCCAGGCGGTGTTGAACGTCGGTCAGGATCTCGGCGCCTTGGTCGGTCTCGCCGAGGGCGACCTGCCAGGACCCGAGACGCTCGAGCGTCAATAGCTCCTGGTACGGCCGAGGCAGTGCCGACCAGATCGCGGCCGCGGCGGCGTAGTGGTCGACAGCGGCGGCAAGGTCTCCGGCGCTGCCTGCCACGATGCCGCGACAGCCGAGGAGCGCCGCCCGAGGCGCTGGCGCGTCGCGATCACCGAGGCCGTCGGCGAACCGGCTCATCAGCGCCTCCGCCTCCGCCGCCTCGCCGGTCTCGACCAGTCCCTGCGCGTGCGCGGACACGATCGAGGCGTCCCAGGGCCACATGTTCTTGGCCTCGAGCGTCTGGATCGCCGGTCGACTGATCTCGAGCGCCTCCGTCGGGTTGTCGTCTAGGAGCAGCAGCTGGCTCAACGCCGCGCTGGAGGCGAGCAAGGCGTCGATGATCCCGCGTCTGGACAGCTCGGCCACCACCGTCCGCAGCTCGGCCTCAGCCGACTGGCGGTCTCCACTCGCGAGGCGAAGCAGTGCGCGGGTGTAGCGCGCCTCCAGTCGTGCCTCCGGCAGCGTGTCCTCCGCGTCGATCGCGGCGTCGACCCGCTGGGCCAGGCCGTCCCACCGACCGCTGTGCCAGTCGAGGTACGCCGTGGTGAGCGCCGCCGAGTTGAGCAACCGCTCGTACCCGGTTTCGCGCATCAGCTCGATGGCGCGATCCAGGGCCCGCCGCGCTTGGTCGTCGCGACCCCAGGCGATCGCGACGTGTCCGACGTTCATCAGGCACCGTGCGTACTGGCGTCGCTCGACGAGGGATCCCGAGCGTCCCACGAGTGCTTCGGTCATCGCCCAGCCATCGCTCTGGCCCAACATCAGCAGGGCGCTGGCCTGGTCGACCTCGAGAGTCGTGCGCTCCGGTCCGGGCGGGAGGTCGGGCAGCCGCTCGCTCGCACGACGCAGCCAGTCGAGATGCTTGTCACCGGTCCAGGCGTAGCCACGCGGCCACGACAACGAGATCATCGCCCGGACGGCGAGCTCCGGCCGGTCGGCCAGGTCGGGAATCGCGGACGATGTCTGGGCGGCGGCTTCATCGAACTCCCCGAGCTGAAGGAGCAGCCGGCCGAGCAGGACACGCAGCTCGCCGCGGCTCTGCGGATCGACGACGTCGTCGTCAAGGGTCGACCGCAAGGCGTCGGTAACCCGTCCGCCGAGGTCGCCGAGCCCCGCCACTCCCCAGGCGGCCGCGTCGCCGAGCGCCCGGGTGATCTGGGTCCGTCGATCGAGCGGATGAGGCACGGTGAGCAGGTCGAGCAGGAGCTCCACCGCCGTCCGGTCGTCGCCGGACTGAAGGGCGAGTGTCGCCGCCGCCTCGGCGTAGTGGCTCCAGGCGGCGACGTCGTTGGCCTCCCGGTAATGGCGGCTCAGGCGGGCGATTGGCTCAGGGGTTGTGTGCCGAAGGACCTCGGCCGCCCGCCGATGCCAACGGCGCCGCTCCGAGGCTGGCATCGCTTCCTCGACCGCGCGAGATGTGAGGGCATGGCGAAACGCCACCATGCCGGGTCGCACCTCGTGGAGGAGACCGGCATCGAGCGCACGGTCGAGGCCAGTTCGGACCTCGTCGGCCGCGAGTTCGGCGACGTCGGCCAGCAACGCCTCGTCGGCCGGCGCCTCGAGGACGGCCGCCGCCTGGAGGATCGGCCGGGCCTCCGGTGCCAGCCGCTGCACTCGCTCGAGCACGGAGTCTCGCACCGTCGGCGGCACCTTGAGCTCCTCGAGTGCGCGGCGTGACCAGCCACCGCCACGCCACACGATGTCACCGCGGTCGCGCAACAGCGCCAGGCTCTCCTCGACCGCGAGGGCGACGCCGTCGGTGCGATCGTGCAAGAACTCCACGAAGCTCGACGTCACGGTTTCGGTCTCGAACATGTCCGCGACAAGCTGGCCGACCTCGTCCACGCTCAGCGGCCCGATCGACACCCGCCGCTGCGACAGATGCGGCGCCGAGTGCGACGACAGGCGCAGCAGCAGCGAGTCGTCGGGCACCTCCTGCGGCCGGCACGTGATGACGAGGTTGATCCTCGCGGTCGGTGACGAGGTCATCATCAACAGCAGCTCGAGGGTGGCCGGATCCGCCCATTGGCCGTCCTCGAGGATCAGCAGCTCAATCTTGAGCCGCTCGATGACCTCGGCGACGGCGCGATAGAGCCGATAGCGCGTTGCCGTCGGGTCGGGCAAGGGATCCGGCGCTGCCGGGAGTTCGTCGCCCCACTCCGGCAGCAGTTGCCGGAGTGCTCCGGCGAGCGGGCTCAACGCCAGGCCGCGTACGCTCCGGCGCTGCAACGCCTCGACGACCGGACCGAGCGGAAACTGCGGCTCGACCGGCGGACTGGCGCAATGCAGCACGGCGGCTTCGTCGATCTCGAGGTGGCGTCCGACCTCCTGCACTAGCCGCGACTTCCCGACTCCGGCGTCGCCCTCGACGAGCACGACCGCCGGTGGCGACCGGAGCGCCTCGGCGATCGTGGCGATCTCGCGCTCGCGGCCGACGAACACCGACCGACGTCGTCCGCTTCTCAGCGCTCGTTCCGGCTCGCCCACCCGATCTCCTGCTGTCGTCACGTCCGCCTGCCACCGGGCCGACGTCATGGCGTCAGCGGGTCGCCCACCGTGATCCGGTCGCGTCCGTCGGCCGCCTGACTGAACCGATCGAACGGGTACCCGGTGGAGCCGCTTCCGGCCCGGACCGACTCGACGCCGGTGTCGCCAAACGTATAGCGGACCAGCTCGCCGGGCGAGGCGAACCCGTTGTCCGGCGACATCCGGAGCGTGTCGTCGTCGACCACCGTCAGCGCCGAAGGCTCGTGAGATGGGTCGTCGGCGGTCGGGTCCAGCAGGTAGAGCTGGTCGCCGAAACGAGCGACGTCTGTCGCGGCCCACAGGTTGGCGAAGCGCCCGCGAAACCGGTCGAGGTCGACGCCGTCGGGGGGCGCGTCTTCTTCCGCGGGTTTGTGGGCCAGCTCGATGAGTCGGAAGAAGTTGGCCGCGTACGCGCCGGCCGCGCCGTCGATCGCGTTGGTGAGCACCGAGACCGCCAGCCGATCGACCGGATCCCATTTGGTGTTGGTGATGTGACCGGGATAGCCGCCGCCGTGCCCGACGACTCGCCGGCCGCCGAACTCTGCGACGTCGAGCCCGAGCCCGTACTCGCTGTCGCGCCCCGTCTTCCACTCGGTGCGCTGCATCCGCCGCTTGGAGGCGTCGGTCAGGAGTCGCTCGTCCCCGTGGAAGTGCGCGGCCGCGTACCGGACGAGGTCGCCCGCGGTGCTGAAGAACCCGGTCGCCGCCGCCATGGACCCGGTGTCGATGTGCTCGATGGGGATGCGGCGGTCCGCGTACGCCAGGGCGCTGTAGCCCACCGCATACTCGGACGCCCGCGCCGACTCGTACTCCGGCCCGGTGTCGGCGAGCCCGAGCGGCTTGACGATCCGGGCCCGGACGTACTCGTGGTAGGACTGCCCGGACGCGGCGGCGACGATCATGCCGAGCAGCGAGTAGCCGATGTTGGAGTATTTGAACCGCTCGTTGATCGGGAGCACGTCGGCCTCGTCGAGTCCGATCGCCTGGAGGCCGGCGTCGTCGGGGAACGCCCGAAACAGCTGCCAGTGGTCGCCGTCGTGCCCGTCCCGGATGACGCCGGCGCCATGTGCGAGCAGGTCATGGACCGTCGCGGTTCCGAGCGCGGAGTCGGCGAGAAACGGCAGCCACTGCCCGGCCGGGTCGTCGAGTCGCAGCGTGCCACTCTCGGCGAGTTGGAGCACGGCCGTCGCGGTGAACGTCTTCGAGTGCGATGCGACCCGGAACAGGTGCTGTGTCGTCAGCGGCGTCTGCGACTCGATGTCGGCCATGCCGTAGGCCGACGACAGCAGGACCTCGTCGTCGTACAGCACGGCGGCCTGGATGCCAGGGGTCCGTTCGTACCGCTGCCGGAAGGCCAGCCAGGTGTCGAAGTAGCGGACGACGTCGTCGATCAGTGCGCGGCGGAGCTCAGTCATGCCGCCGACGCTAGCGGGCGGTCGCCATCGGTTTTGCGCACACCTACGTCATGACAGCAGCGCCAGCTGACGCAGATGCGCGCAAAACCGGATCTCGGCTGTGGATTACGCCGAGGCGGCCGCCACCAACTCCGAGTCGACGAGCAGGTCCCCCGTGTCGAGCTCGCTGTCGACGAGCTCGATCTCGCCGGTGACCCGGCCCGCGGCGCGGATGTCGTCCAGCGCACGCGAGACCAGCTCCAGCCGGGTTTTGGGGCCGCTGACCCGGACCGTCGACACCTCGGTACGCATGCTGACCTTCGCGGTCGACTTCGCACCGCGGATGCCGGCGAGGACCTCGGCCGCCGCGAACAGGACGTCCGGGTCGTGCGGCACGGCGGTGATGTCGTCGTCGGGCACCGGCCAGGCGGACAGATGGATGGAGCCCTCCTGCCACCACGACCAGACCTCTTCGGTGACGAACGGCAGGAACGGCGCGAGCAGCCGAAGCTGGACCGACAACGCGGCCGCCAGCGCCGCTTTCGCCGACGCCGCCTCCTGCTCGCCGCGCGATCCGTACGCCCGCTCCTTGACCAGCTCGACATAGTCGTCGCAGAACGTCCAGAAGAACCGCTCGGCCGTCTCGAGCGCCGTCGTGTAGTCGTAGGCGGCGAACGCCTCTGTTGTCGCGTCGACGGTCTGCCGCAGCGCGCGCAGCATCGCCTTGTCGATCGGCTCGGAGGTCTTCCACGCGTCGGATTCGACCGCGCCGAGGCCGAGGACGAACCGACTGGCGTTGAGCACCTTCATCGCGAGGCGCCGACCGACCTTCATCTGCGCTTCGTCGAACGGGCTGTCGAGGCCCGGTCGCAGCATCGCGGCTCGCCAGCGGACCGCGTCGGCGCCGTACTTGTCGAACAGCCCCGCCGGCGTCGTGGCGTTGCCCTTCGACTTGCTCATCTTCTTGCGGTCGGGGTCGAGGATGAAGCCGGAGATCATGGCATGGGACCACGGGGTGGTGCCGTGCTCGAAGTGAGAGCGGACCACTCGCGAGAAAAGCCAGGTGCGGATGATCTCGTGGGCCTGGGTGCACAGGTCCATCGGGAACGTCTGGTCGAACAGCTTCTGATCGACTTCCCAGCCGGCGGCGATCTGCGGAGTGAGCGACGAGGTCGCCCAGGTGTCCATCACGTCCGGGTCGGCCATGAAGCCACCGGGCTGGCCACGCTGCGCCTCGTCGTGCCCCTCGGGCGCCTCTGACGCCGGATCGACCGGCAGCCGCGACTCGTCGGCCAGAATCGGCTGGGAGTAGTCGGGCTCGCCGCTGTCGTCGAGCGGATACCAGACCGGGAACGCCACGCCGAAGTAGCGTTGTCGGCTGATCAGCCAGTCACTGTTGAGGCCGTCGACCCAGTTGATGTAGCGGTGGCGCATGTGATCGGGAGTCCAGTCGATCTCGGCACCTCGGGCGACCAGCTGGCCGCGCAGCTCCGGGTCGCGGCCGCCGTTCTTGATGTACCACTGGCGCGACGACACGATCTCGAGTGGCTTGTCGCCGTTCTCGTAAAAGAGTGCCTTGCGCTGCGTGGGAGTGGGCTCGCCATCGAGGTCGCCGGCCGCCTTGAGAGCCTCGACCATCGCCTTGCGAGCCGAGAAGACCGTCTTGCCGGCGAGCTCCTCGTAGACCTGCTTGCCGTCGTCGCTCGTGATCCAATCGGGCAGCTCCCGCTGGAAGCGGCCGTTGCGGCTGATGAGCGTACGCATCGGCAGATCGAGCTCGCGCCACCACTGCACGTCGGTCACGTCGCCGAAGGTGCAGCACATCGCGATGCCGCTGCCCTTGTCGGGCTCGGCCGCCGGGTGCGACCGGACGGGGATCTCGACGCCGAAGACGGGGGAGCGGACCGTAGTCCCGAACAGCGACTCGTAGCGCTGGTCGTCGGGGTGCGCGATCAGCGCCACACATGACGCGATCAGCTCGGGACGCGTGGTTTCGATGTAGATCGGGTCGCCGCCGTCGCGGTGGAAGGCGACCCGGTGGAAGTGACCCGGATGGTCCCGGGCCTCCTGCTCGGCCTGCGCGACGGCGGTCTGAAACGTGACGTCCCAGACGGTCGGCGCCTCGGCCTGGTAGGCCTCGCCGCGAGCGAAGTTGCGCAGAAACGCTCGCTGGGAGGTGGCGCGGGCATGGTCGCCGATCGTCGTGTAGAGCAGGCTCCAGTCGACCGACAGGCCCAGCGTCCGCCACACGTCCTCGAAGAGCTTCTCGTCCTCCTCGGTGAGGCGGTGGCAGAGCTCGATGAAGTTGCGTCGGCTCACCGGGACCTGGTTCTTCGGGTCCGGCTTCTCCGGCGGCACGAAGTCTTCGACGTACGGCATGGCGGGGTCGCAGCGGACGCCGAAGAAGTTCTGCACCCGGCGCTCCGTGGGCAGGCCGTTGTCGTCCCACCCCATCGGGTAGAAGACCTCCTTGCCGCGCATCCGCTGAAACCGGGCGATCAGATCGGTGTGGGTATAGCTGCACACGCTGCCGACATGGAGCGTGCCGGACACGGTCGGCGGCGGGGTGTCGATCGCGTAGACGGCCGAGCGATCGGCGACCGCGCGGTCGAAGCGGTAGACGCCGCGCTCTTCCCAGATCTCGCGCCACTTGGCCTCGAGTCCCTCAAGACCCGGTCGGTCGGGGATCGCGGCTCGGCGGTGCAGGTCGGTGGGCGTGGGTTGTTCGGATGTCGTCACGGTGGATCACCTTCGTGGGGTGTCGGTCGGCGCTGAGCTCCGGGGTCGAGGAGCCCAGAGGGCGGAGGCGGCGCTCAGAGGCGCACGACTACTCGGGCCCTGACGCCGCCGCCGGCGCCAGGCGACCGGCCGACGTGAGCCGAGTGAAATGTCCGTCCGTGGACCATGACGCCACAGTGTACGGCGATCATCGCCACGGTGCGTAACCGTATCCCTAGACTGGGCCCGCCATGACGAGCTCTTCCCGGCCGCACTCCGCCGCCCCTTCGTACGCCGACGTCGAACGGGCGCTGCTGGCCCGTTGGCCCGAGACCCGGCTGGATCCGACCCTGGCTCGGATCAAGGCCCTGGTCGACCTGCTCGGCGACCCCCAGACCTCCTACCCGGTCATCCACATCACCGGAACCAACGGCAAGTCGTCGACCGGCGTCATCGTCGACGCGCTGCTGCGGGGCCTCGGCCTGCGCGCCGGCCGCTACGGCAGTCCACATCTGGAGTCGATGACCGAGCGGATCTCGATCGACGGCGCTCCGATCAGTACGGATACCTTCGTCCGCGCCTACGAGGACGTCGCTCCGTACGTCGAGGTGGTCGATCGCTCCGGGCCGCATCCGATGTCGTACTTCGAGATCATCACCGGCATGGCGTACGCCGCCTTCTCCGACGCGCCGGTCGATGTCGCCGTCGTCGAGGTCGGCATGGGCGGCACGTGGGACGCCACCAACGTCGCCGACGCCCAGGTCGCGGTCGTGACCCCGATCGCGGTCGACCACGCCCACTACCTCGGCGACCGACCCGAAGCGATCGCCGAGGAGAAGGCCGGGATCATCAAGGCCGGGTCCTACGCCGTGTTGGCCCAGCAGCCGGTCGAAGCGGCCGAGGTCCTGCTGCGCCATGCGGCCGAGGTGGGTGCGACGGTCGCCCGCGAGGGGGTCGAGTTCGGTGTCGTGAGCCGGGAGCCAGCGATCGGCGGCCAGCTCGTGACGCTGCGCGGGCTCGCCCGTGAATACGACGAGATCTTCCTCCCGCTTTTCGGCGCCTATCAGGCCCACAACGCGGCCGCAGCGGTCGCTGCCGTCGAGGCGTTCGTCGGCGGCATTGAGCTCGACCTCGACGTCGTCCGCGAGGCGATCGCCCAGGTCAGCGTCCCGGGGCGGCTCGAAGTGATCCGACGCAGCCCGACGATCCTGCTCGACGCCGCGCACAACCCGGCCGGTGCCGAGGCGACAATGGAGGCCGTGCAGGAGGCCTTCGCGTTCAGCCCGCTGATCGGTGTCGTCGGGGCGATGGCCGACAAGGACGTCGAAGAGATGCTCGCCGCTTTCGAGCCGGTCATGGCCCATATCGTGTGCAGTCAAAACTCGACGGCCCGCGCGATGCCGGCCTCGGAGCTCGGGGAGCTCGCCGAGGGCATCTTCGGTCCCGATCGTGTGCACGTGCGGTCGCGGCTCGACGACGCGATCGATGTGGCGGCCGGCCTCGCCGAGGAGGGCGGGTCCTATGGCGAGGCGTTGGGCAGCGGTGGCGTCCTCGTGATCGGCTCCGTCGTGACCGCAGGCGAGGCCCGAACGCTGCTCGGGCGGCGGTACGAAGGCTGATGCGAGGCATGTGCGGCGCCGTACTCGGATTCGAGGCGGTCATCCTCCTCCTGACGATCCCGGTGCTGATCGCGATCGCGGACGTCGACGTGGCGTGGGCGCTCGCGGGCGGGATCGGGTTTGCGGCCTTGGCCGTTGTCGCGGCTGCGTCGCTGCGACACGCGTACGGCTACTGGCTCGGCCATGTCGTCCAGTTCGGCGCCGTGGGACTCGGGTTCTGGGTGCCGGTGATGTTCTTCCTCGGCACCGTCTTCGCCGCCTTGTGGGTTTTGGCGCTCGTCCTCGGTGGCCGGGTCGAAGAGGCCAAGGCTGCCCGTGCCGACTGAGTGAGTGGCGGCGGTCGCTAGGGTTGCCGACCATGACGGAGCGCACCCTCGTCCTGCTGAAGCCCGACACGATCCGACGCGGTCTGGTCGGCGAGATCGTCGGCCGCTACGAGGCGAAGGGGCTGACGATCGTCACGATGGAGTGGCGGCAGATCGACGGCGAATTCGCCGATCAGCACTACGCCGAGCACGTCGAGCGGAGCTTCTATCCGCCGCTGCGCGACTTCGTGACGTCCGGGCCGATGCTCGCGATGGTGCTCGAGGGCGATGCGGCGATCGACGTCGTACGCGCGCTCAACGGGGCGACCGACGGTCGGCAGGCGTACCCCGGGTCGATTCGAGGCGACCTGTCGCTGTCGAACCGCGACAATCTGGTCCATGGGTCCGATTCGCCCGAGTCTGCCAAGCGTGAGATCGCCCTCTGGTTCCCCGACCTCGGCTGACCTCTCCACTGGCGGTAGCCAAATGACGGCCGAATCCCCGCTAGGCCCGTCATTTGCCTACCGCCAGCGGGGGGCCGTCCCGCGCGTGTCGTGCCCCGATGGACGGGCATGCCCGACTTAGCCTGAGACGGTGGCCGCACCTCGGCCACGCGCAGCGTGCACCGAACTCGGATGGTCTATGGGCAACAGCCTCATCGGCCGCGATATGGCCGTCGATCTGGGCACCGCCAACACCCTGGTCTACGTCCGGGGGCGGGGTGTCCTCCTCAACGAGCCCTCCGTCGTAGCGCTCAACTCCCAGACCCACGAGATCGTCGCCGTCGGTCACGAGGCGAAGCGGATGCTCGGCCGGACGCCCGACAGCATCACCGCGATCCGACCGATGCGCGACGGTGTGATCGCCGACTTCGAGTCGACCGAACAGATGCTGCGCCTGTTCATCCAGCGGGTCCATCGCCGACGCTACTTCGCCAAGCCGCGGCTGGTCGTCTGCGTCCCCAGCGGCATCACCTCGGTCGAGCAGCGCGCCGTCAAGGAGGCCGGCTACCAGGCCGGTGCGCGGCGGGTCTACATCGTCGAGGAGCCCATGGCCGCCGCGATCGGCGCCAGCCTGCCGGTGCACGAGGCGACCGGCAACATGGTCGTCGACGTCGGCGGCGGCACGACCGAGGTGGCGGTCATCTCCCTCGGCGGCATCGTCACGAGCCTGTCGATCCGGACCGCCGGTGACGATCTCGACCAGGCCATCCTCACCTGGTTCAAAAAGGAGCACTCCCTGCTGCTCGGCGAGCGCACGGCCGAGCAGATCAAGGTCGAGCTCGCGTCGGCGTTCCCCATGCCCGACGAGCCCGAAGCCGACGTTCGCGGTCGCGACCTCGTCTCCGGGCTCCCCCGCACCGTCTCAGTCACGAGTGCGGGCGTACGGCGAGCGCTCGAAGAGCCGCTCAACCAGATCGTCGACGCCGTCCGTACGACGCTCGACAAGACGCCACCCGAGCTCGCCGGCGACATCATGGATCGGGGCGTCGTGCTGACGGGGGGCGGCGCGCTGTTGCGGGGTCTCGACGAGCGGCTGCGCCACGAGACCGGCATACCCGTACACGTGGCCGACGACCCCCTGCACTCGGTCGCCATGGGTGCCGGCAAGTGCGTCGAGGAGTTCGAGGCGCTGCAGCAAGTACTCGTGTCCGAACCGCGTCGGTGAGGGGAGCGTACGTGAGAGCGTGGAGTCCGACTCGCGATCGCGCCGGCCGCCGGGCCGCGACGGTCGCCGGTGTGCTCGCGCTGGCGGCGGTGACCGTGATCGCCGTCGACGCGACGGCCGAAGACGAATCGCCGGTCGACCCGCTGCGATCGGCCAGCGGCGAGGTGTTCGGCCCCGTCGAGACCGGCCTCGACACGGCGGCCGACCCAATCGAGGAGGTGGCCGACCAGATCACGACGGTCGACGGGCTCCGCGACGACAATGCGCGCCTGGAGTCCGAAAACGCGCGCCTGCGGGCGCAGCTCGAGACGGTGGACATCGACCGGAGTCGTCTCGAGGCGCTGTCGGCCCTGTATCAGCTCGGCGACGACCACGGTTTCGACCTGGTCACCGCGCAGGTGACCGCGATGGGGCCGGCGCAGTCGTTCTCGCAGGTGGTCACGATCGACGCCGGCACCTCGGACGGTGTCGAGGCGGACATGACCGTGATCAACGACCAGGGCCTGGTCGGTCGGGTGCTCCGAGCTGACCACGGCTCGGCGACCGTGTTGCTGATCGTCGACGCTTCGTCGGTCGTCGGTGGCCGACTCGGCTCGGACCTCGAGCTCGGCATGCTCCGCGGCGACGGTGACCTGTCCGACGGGGGCCGGCTGTCTATGTCGACGATCGACCAGACCGTACAGCCGGGCCCTGGCGACATCGTCGTCACCTGGGGATCGCGCGGCGGAGCGCCGTACGTCGCCGGCGTCCCCATCGGCCGAGTCGAGTCGGTCGAGTCGAGCCAGCGGGACCAGTCGATGGTCGCGAAGGTCCAGCCTTACGTCGACTTCTCCGCGCTCGACATGGTCGCGGTCGTCGTCGGCGCCTCGGCCAGCGACGACTCGACCGAGCAGGCAGCACCGCCGGAGGGCCGCTGACATGCCGGTGCTGCGCATGCTGGTCTATGCGGCGTTGGTCGTGCTCGCGATCGGCCTCCAGGTCGGTCCGTTGTCCGATTACGCCATTCGCGGCGTCGCCCCGGACCTGCTGTTGCTGGTCGTGGTCGCGATCGGACTGACGTACGGACCCGAACGGGCCGCGGTGGTCGGCTTCCTCGGTGGCCTCGCTCTCGACCTCGCGCCGCCGTCCGACCACGTCGCGGGTCGATGGGCGCTGGCCTTGGTCGTCGTCGGTTACCTCGTCGGACTCCTGCGCGACGACGCCCGACAGGGCATGGTGGGCATGATCGTCGCGGTGGCCGCCGCATCGTTCGTCGGTACGTCGATCTTCGCGCTGTCCGGCCTGGTCCTCGACGAGCCGGGCGTGACCGTGAGTCGCGTACTCGAGGTCATCCCGGTGGCCGTGCTCTACGACGTCGCCCTCACGCCGCTGCTGCTTCCGCTGTTGATCGCCTTGTGCCGTCGGCTCCGGCCCTCCTCCGACGAATGGGTGCGCGCCGCATGACCGCCCGCCCCTTCGCGCCGAGATTGCGCGTCCCGCCCACTTTTTCGCATCGACCTTGCGCGTCCCTCCCGGCTGTGGCGGGCAAGACGCGCAACCTCGGCGCCAGGCATCGGGGGGCATCATGACGGCGCGCCCCCGCCTCGTCGTGGTGCAGGTGCTGATCCTCGCGCTGTTCGGCACGCTGCTCGTGCGGCTGTGGTACATCCAGCTGGCCAGCGGCGACACCTACCGCGAGCAGGCCGAGGACAACGCCGTCGAGGATGTCATCGTGCAACCGGAGCGGGGCCTGATCGTCGACGCGATGGGCCGACCCCTCGTCGCCAACCGGGCGTCGTGGGTCGTGTCGGTCGACCGTACGGAGCTCGCGAAGCTCGGCGACAGCGATCAGAGCGCCGTCCTGCATCGGGTCGCCGACACCCTCGACATGTCCTACGCCGATGTCTTCGGCCGCAGCCGACTGTGCGGCGAGGCCGGCGCGCCGGAGGCACCACGATGCTGGAACGGGTCGCCCTACCAGCCGGTGCCGATCGCCGAAGACATCGCGGAGGACGTCGCGATCGCGATCCAGGAACGCAGCGAGGACTTCCCGGCGATCGAGGCGCGACAGCTGAGTGTCCGGGACTATCCGGAGCCGTTCGGGGTCAACGCCGCGCACCTGCTCGGCTACCTGACACCGATCACGGCTGACGAGTACGAGCAGGCCCAGGCCAACGACGACACGACCCTCAACGCCGGATCACTCGTGGGCCGGTCCGGACTCGAGAGGGCCTACGACCGCTACCTGCGGGGTCAGCCGGGCACCAAGGGTGTCGAGGTCGACGCTCACGGACGCACGATCGGCGACGGACCGGTCCGTCCGCCCCAGCCCGGTGACACCCTCGTCACAAGCCTCGACGCCCGGGTGCAGTCTGTCGTCGAGCGCGAACTCGCGAAGGCGATCCATATCGCTCGCCACACCCGCGACGAGGTCACGCATCGCAACTACGAGGCGACGTCCGGCGCGGTCGTTGTTCTCGACCCGCATGACGGCAGCGTCATCGCCACCGCCAGCTATCCGACCTACGACCCGAACGTCTGGGTCGGCGGCATCAGCCAGCGGCAGCTGTCACAGCTCTACGACAAGCGCTCCGGCGAACCGCTGCTGTCGCGCCCGACCCAGGCCCAACTCGCGCCCGGCTCGACGTGGAAGCCGTTCACCGCGGCCGGGGCGCTCGACCACGGCTACCACCGGTCGGACCGGCTCAACTGCTCGAGTTCCCTGCTCGTGGGTGATCGCGTCTTCGACAATTACGAGTCGGCGTCCTACGGCCCGATCACCTTCGCGCAGGCTCTCCAGCTGTCGTGCGACACGTTCTTCTACCGAATCGGCTACGACAAGTGGCTGGACGCCGGCGCCGACTCCGGTGACGTCCAGGCCCGTGACGTCCTCGTCGGCAACGCGAAAAACTTCGGCTTCGGCAGCCCGACCGGAGTCGACCTGCCGGGCGAGGCGAGCGGGCGGATCGCCGACCGACGGTGGAAGCGCGCGTACTGGGAGGACAACAAGGACTACTACTGCAAGCTCGGCAAGAAGCAGGAGTACGACTACGAGCACGTGTTCGCGCGGGAGTTTTGCGTCGATGGCTGGCGCTACCGCGCAGGCGACGCGGTCAACTTCGCGATCGGCCAGGGCGACACGATCGTGTCGCCGATGCAGCTCGCCGTCGGCTATGGCGCATTGGCCAACGGCGGCACGCTGTGGGAGCCCAGAGTGGGCAAGGCCATCGTCGATCCGGCCGGTCACGTGATCCGGCGGATCGAGCCACGGCGCGCCGGTCGGGTGCCGGTGTCGCGGGCCAACCTGCGCTACATCGACCGAGCGCTGCTCGGCACGTCGACGATCGGCACGATGGCGTGGAAGATGGGCGGCTTCCCGCTCGACGAGGTGCACATCCGGGCCAAGACAGGCACCGCCGAGGTCTATGGCAAGCAGACCACGTCATGGCTCGCGACCTACGACCGCAACTACGTCGTTGTCATGATGGTCGAGCAAGGCGGCACCGGGTCGGGCACGTCGGGCGACGCGGTCCGACACATCTGGGAGTCGCTGTACGGCATCAGAGGCACCAAGGTCGACCGCGACCGGGCCGCGATCCCCGGCGCCAGGCCGCCGCGAGATCTGCCTCGGTTCGAGACCGACGGCAACATCCGGCCGCCGGAGTCGATCGAGATGATCACGCGATGACCGCCGTCGCGCCGGCCCGTACCCGGGTGTCGACGCCATCGACCCCAGCGCTGTGGCGGCGCGTCGACTGGTGGCTGCTCGGCAGCGTCGGCGCGCTGTGCGTGATCGGGTGCCTGCTCGTGTGGTCGGCCACCGTCAGCCAGATCGACCTAACCGGCGGCGACGACACCGCGTACCTCGCGAAGCAGGCGACCAACGTCGTGGTCGGCGCGGGCCTGGCCGTGCTGGTCGCCGCGACCGACCATCGGTGGCTGCGCATCTGGGCGCCTGCCGTCTACCTGATCTCGATCGTCGGGCTCGGCCTGATCTTCGTCCCCGGCATCGGCACGACGATCAACGGCTCGAGGTCGTGGTTGAGCATCGGCGCGATGACCCTGCAACCGGCGGAGTTCGCCAAGCTCGGCATCGTCGTCGGCATGGCGCTGGTGCTCGCCGAACGAGCCGAAGGGCGGCTCCGTACTCGGTCGACGGGCACCGACCTCGTGCCGGCGCTCGCGATCGCGGCGTTGCCGGCGGTGCTGATCCTGGGCCAGCCCGACCTCGGCACGCTGATCGTGCTGACCGCGATGGTCTTCGGGATCATCGCCCTCACCGGCGCTGGCAAACGCTGGCTGGTCGGGCTGATCGCGGCCGGCGGCGCCGCCGTGGCCGGCGCGATCGCGGTCGGGGTGCTGGCCGACTATCAGCTTGACCGGTTCCGGGCGTTCACCGATCCGTCGCTCGATCCGAAGGGCGCCGGTTACAACACGATCCAGTCGCGGGTCGCGGTCGGCAACGGCGGACTGTTCGGGCAGGGGTTGTTCGACGGGTCGCAGACGCAGGCCGGGTTCGTGCCGGAGCAGCACACCGACTTCGTCTTCACCGTGGCCGGCGAGGAGTTGGGTCTGTTCGGGGCCGGGCTCATCATCGTGCTGTTCACGATCGTGGTCTGGCGGGCCTTGCGGATCGCCCGCGACGCTCCTGACCTGTTCGGCCGTCTGGTCGCGGTCGGCGTGGCGTGCTGGTTCGGCTTCCAGGCGTTTCAAAACATCGGGATGTGCCTCGGGATCATGCCGATCACGGGCGTGCCGTTGCCGTTCGTTTCGTACGGCGGCACATCGATGTTCGCGGCGCTGATGGCCGTCGGCCTGTTGGTCAACGTGCACCTGCGTACCTATCACCGCCATGGCCTCGGCGTCATCGTTCGCTCCCATCTCAACCGCTCCCGCCGCTGACGCATCCACTGGCGGTAGCCAAATGACGGAATGCGCCCGGCGTTTCCCGCAATTTGGCTACCCCCAGCGGGACGTTCGGCACGTGCCGGCGCACCTTGGACGCGCGCACGATGGGCGCATTGGTCAGGGCAATCGGCGTAGGGAGGCTGCGATGGATCCGAAAGCGCTGCATCGACGCACGGTCGAGGAATGGGCCGAGCGGGTCGCCGCCGTTGGAGCGGATCAGTGGGATCTGCCGACGCCGTGCGCCGAGTGGAACGTGCGCGACCTGGTGAACCACGTCGTGGGCGAGGAGCTGTGGACGGTGCCACTCGTGGCGGGTGCGAGCATCGAGGAGGTCGGAACTCGGTTCGACGGCGACCTGCTCGGGACCGACCCGACCGGAGTGACCGGCTCGGCGGCTGCCGGCGCGGCGAACGCCGCCGACAAGGCACCCGACGACGCTCAGGTGCAGCTGTCGTTCGGCGACACCGACCTCGGCGAGTACCTCTACCAACTCGCCGCCGATCACCTGATCCACGGCTGGGACCTCGCGATGGCTACCGGCGGGGCGACCGCTCTCGACCCGGAGGCGGTCGATGAGGTCGCCTCCTGGTTCCGGGAGCGCGAGGAGCTCTATCGCGACGGCGGGGCGATCGGGCCGCGCCAGGCGCCGACGGGCGATCGGACGGCCGATCTGCTCGCCGCCTTCGGTCGTTCGGCCGACTGGGGCCCGAACCACGCCGCGCTGGCCCGCTTCTCCGCAGCCTTCGGGTCCGGCGACGTCGACGCGATCATGGCGCTGATGACCGAAGACTGTGTGTTCGAGTCGACTGGGCCGGGGCCGGACGGTGCGCGCGTCGAGGGCCAGGCCGACGTACGCCGGGTGTGGGAGGAGCTGTTCGGCGGTACGGCCGGCGCGCGGTTCGACGAGGAGGAGTCGTTCGTGTCCGGCGACCGGGCCGTGCTGCGATGGCGCTATTCCTGGACCAACGGCGACGGGTCGCCCGGCTATGTACGCGGAGTCGACGTGCTGCGGCTGCGCGACGGCAAGGTCGCCGAGAAGCTGTCCTACGTCAAGGGCTGACGCTCCCACTGAGAGGACTGATTCTGCGAGACGCGCCGGCGTGTTCCCGCAAAATGGGTCCCCCCAGTGCTGCGTCCGCGGTCCGTTAGGCTGAAACGTCCACCCCGGACCCGATCGCTAGCGAGTGAGGCCATGCCCGTCGAGAGCTTGTTCGAGCGACTCGAGCCACTGCTGCCGACGGTCCAGAAGCCGATCCAGTACGTCGGCGGCGAGCTCAACTCGACGCCGAAGGAGTGGGACCAGGCGTCGGTGCGATGGGCTCTCATGTATCCCGACGCCTACGAGGTCGGCCTGCCCAACCAGGGCGTCCAGATCCTGTACGAGATTCTCAACGAGCGCGACTGGATCCTGGCCGAGCGCACGTACTCGGTGCTCGCCGACATGGAGCAGGTCATGCGGGACCGAGACATCCCGCAGTTCACGGTCGACGCGCATCGGCCGGTCGCGGCGTTCGACGTGCTCGGGGTGTCGTTTGCGACCGAGCTCGGTTACACCAACCTGCTGACAGCGCTCGACCTGGCCGGCATCCCGCTGCGGGCGGCCGACCGCGACGACAGCCATCCGATCGTGTTGGCCGGCGGCCACGCGGCGTTCAACCCGGAGCCGATCGCGGACTTCCTCGACGCGGCCGTCCTCGGCGACGGCGAGGAGGTCTCGCTTGCGATCAGCGAGGTCATCTGGGAGTGGAAGGACGAAGGCTCGCCCGATGGCCGCGACGGGCTGCTCCGGCGGCTCGCCGTGTCGGGCGGCGTCTATGTGCCGAAGTTCTACGACGTCGCCTACCTGCCCGACGGCCGGATCCAGCGGGTCGCGCCCAACCGTCCCGGCATCCCGTGGCGGGTCTCGAAGCACACTCTGATGGACCTCGACTCCTGGCCGTACCCGAAGAAGCCGCTGGTGCCGCTGGCCGAGACGGTCCACGAGCGCTATTCCGTCGAGATCTTCCGCGGCTGTACTCGCGGCTGCCGCTTCTGCCAGGCCGGCATGATCACCCGGCCGGTGCGCGAACGCAGCGTCACCACGATCGGCGACATGGTCCAGGGCGGCGTCGAGAAGAGCGGCTTCGAGGAGGTCGGCCTGCTCAGCCTGTCCAGCGCCGACCACTCCGAGATCGGCGAGGTCGCCAAGGGGCTCGCCGATCGCTACGAGGGCAGCAACGTCTCGCTGTCGCTGCCGTCGACTCGGGTCGACGCGTTCAACATCACGCTGGCCAACGAGTTGAGCCGCAACGGTCGACGATCCGGGCTGACGTTCGCGCCCGAGGGCGGTAGCGAGCGGTTGCGCAAGGTGATCAACAAGATGGTCACCGAGGAGGACCTGATCCGGACGGTCGCGACGGCGTACTCCAACGGCTGGCGCCAGGTGAAGCTCTACTTCATGTGCGGCCTGCCGACCGAGACCGACGACGACGTGCTCCAGATCGCCGAGCTCGCCAAGCGGGTCATCGAGACCGGCCGCGAGGTGTCCGGTCGGCGCGACATCCGCTGCACCGTGTCGATCGGCGGGTTCATCCCGAAGCCGCACACGCCGTTCCAGTGGGCCCCGCAGCTCGACCACGACACGACCGACGAGCGGTTGGCCAAGCTGCGCGACGCCTTGCGGTCGGACAAGCGGTACGGCCGGGCGATCGGCTTCCGCTACCACGACGGCAAGCCCGGCGTCGTCGAGGGTCTGCTCAGCCGCGGCGACCGTCGGGTCGGTCGGATCATCGAGGCGGTCTGGCGCGACGGCGGTCGGTTCGATGGGTGGAGTGAGCACTTCTCGTACGACCGGTGGGCCAAGTGTGCCGACCAGGTCCTCGCCGACACGCCGGTCGATCTCGACTGGTACACCGTCCGCGAACGCGACTACGCCGAGGTGCTCCCGTGGGACCACCTCGACTCGGGCCTCGACCGCGACTGGCTGTGGGAGGACTGGCAGGACTCCATCAATCCCGACGGCGCGATCGAGGTCGACGACTGCCGATGGACTCCGTGCTTCGACTGCGGCGTCTGCCCCCAGATGGACACCGAGATCCAGATCGGCCCGACCGGCAAGAAGCTGCTGCCCATCGCCTCGGTGTCGTAACCCCCAAAAGTTGCCAGGCACATGTTGAGCCCTGGCTCCATATGCGCCTGACAACTCGCAGCCGTACGGTGCTGGTGTGACCCACTCCTACACCCACGGCTACACCGACGCGGTGCTTCGGGTGCACGGCTGGCGTACTGTCGCCAACTCGGCGGGCTACCTGCGCTCGCACCTGCGACCGGGCGTCGACCTCCTCGACGTGGGGTGCGGCCCGGGCAGCCTGACGGTCGACCTCGCTCGTGAGATCGCCCCGGGCCGCGTCGTCGGCGTCGATTCGTCGGCCGAGGTCCTCGAATCGGCCCGGGCTGCGGCGGCCGAGGCGGCGGCCGTCGATGTCGAGTTACGGGTCGACGACGTCTACCACCTCGATCTGCCCGACGACGCGTTCGACGTGGTCCACGCCCACCAACTGCTGCAGCATCTCGCCGATCCGGTCGCGGCGCTGCGCGAGATGCGCCGGGTGTGCCGCCCCGGTGGCGTCGTGGCCGCACGCGACGGCGACTTCGGTACGGCGACGGCCCATCCCGATGTCGCGACCGAGTGGCTCGCGGTCTACGTGCCGACCGCGCGGGCGCTCGGCGGCGAACCGTACGCCGGCCGACACCTGCTGCGCTGGGCGCACGAGGCCGGCCTCGACGAGGTCACGAGCACGGCGAGCGCTTGGTGCTTCGCGAGCCCCGACGACCGGGCGTGGTGGGGCGGCTCCTGGGCGGAGCGGGTCGAGTCGTCGACGTACGCGCTCGAGGCGGTACGGCTCGGCCTGTCGACGTCGGAGCGCAA